>Ga0197143_1000056_pt1 | contig 119360 bp, 94 predicted proteins | sample GBS70_MetaG_FD_148603 | JGI IMG/M metagenome (GOLD analysis project Ga0197143, IMG submission 148603) | Sediment microbial communities from Great Boiling Springs, Gerlach, Nevada, United States - GBS 70_MetaG | ecosystem: Environmental > Aquatic > Thermal springs > Hot (42-90C) > Sediment... | reverse complement strand
CGAAGCGGCGGATGCCGGCAACGTAGACCGCCAGAATGCGCGCGGCGGTGATCTCCTCCGGTGATTGCGCTGCTGCAAGGTTGCGGTCCACCACTACAAGATCGGCATCGTAGCCGGGCAGCAGTAAGCCGCGCTGCTCATCGGTATCGGCAGCCAGGTGCGCCCAGTTCGTGTACGCCTGGAGGGCTTGGCTCATCTCCAGGCACTCCTCCGGATGCCAGGGCTGCTCCCAGTGTGGAGGCTGTCGGAAGCAGAACGCAGCAAGCCCAAGACGCACATCTGGGGATTCGATGGGGAAATCCGAGCCTGCCGCCAGTGGAATTCCCGCCTCCAGCAGACTGCGCCACCGGTACGCCCATGCAGTACGCTCCGCACCAAGCCTCTTGCACGCCATCTCCGCATCGCTGAGGCAGTGGATGGGCTGCACGGAGGCAATTGCCCCAGACTCGGCGAATCGCTCCAGGTCATCGGGATGGACAATCTGCGCATGCTCTACCCGCAGAAGCTGACGCTCTGCCAGTATCCCCTCATGGCGCAGCTTGCAGTAGAGCTGTACGACCATACGGTTGGCAGCATCCCCGATGGCATGGATGGCGATGTGCCAGCCCGCTTCCACAGCACGGCGCACCGCATACTCGAGCTGTTCCGGTTCCCACAGGAGGAGCCCTCGGTGTTCGGGTCTATCGGCGTACGGCTCCAAGAGTGCTGCCCCGTACGAGCCCAAGGCTCCATCGGCGTAGAATTTGACGCCTCGGAGGCGGAAGAATTCGCCTACCGTCGGCAATAATCCTGCAGCATCCCATTCGCCCCGCTGCCCGCGGACGTAGCTCTGTACCCGAATGGGGAGCTGCCCGGCTTCAGCAAGCTCGTGGAAGAGCGGAACCCACTCGGGTGCTACATCCATATCATGCACCTCAGTGATGCCGTACTGCAGGCACAGGGACGCTGCCTGGAGGATCGCCTGCTGCAACTGCTGCGGCGTCGGCTCTGGGATGAGCCGCAGCACCGGCTCCATTGCCGCGTCCACCAGAATGCCCGTTGGCACTCCCGAGTGGGTGCGGACAATCCATCCGCCGGGTGGGTCCGGCGTGGATGCCGAGATACCAGCGCGACGCAGCGCCGCGCTATTGACCCACAGGGCATGCCCATCGACTCGGCGCAGTGCTACGGGAAGCTCGGGGAAGAGCTCGTCCAAGAGCGCCGCGGTCGGAAGCTGCGGCGGCTCCCAGCGCTCATGGTTCCAGCCGAAGGCAACGAGCCACTCCCCACGGTTGGGCTGTACGGCACGGAGCGCTTCCACGCATTCCTGCGCACTGCGGCAGTGGTGCAGGCGTGGCTGCTGTAGTTCCAGCCCCAGGTGGACCAAGTGTCCGTGCGCATCCACAAAGCCGGGAAGCACCCATGCCCCGGGATAGACGTGCTCCCACGCCTCCGCACAGATGCGGACCTCCCCTTCCCGTGGTACGACCTCGACGATACGCCCCCGCTGGAGGCGAATGAGCGCTTGCTGTGGCTGCATGCGGTAGTATCCTTACACGCGCACGCGTGCCGGATCGATGCGGTCCAAATACTCCTTCTTTGCCAGAAGCTGCTCGCGCGTTTCGGGGTTCTCCGGATCGGGCAAGCAGCAATCTACTGGGCAGACCGCTGCGCACTGCGGTTCATCGTAGAAGCCGACGCACTCGGTGCACTTGTCCGGCACGATGAAGTAGTGCTCCTCCGACCAGAAGTCGCGCTTGTATCCGCCCGGCGAGTAGGAGCCCCGGTAGGTCTGCCCTGCCAAGCTCCATTCGGCTCCGGGTTCGTAGATGGCTGTATTGGGGCACTCCGGCTCGCATGCTCCGCAGTTGATGCAGTCGTGCGTGATGTAGAGCGCCATCGCTATTGCAGTGAGGCTGAGAGACCGTGTCAAACTTACGAACTCGTGCAGCTCTGGAGGGCTCATCTCCGGACCATGCCGGAACAGCGCTTGCCATGCTGCATGCTCGTGCCTTGCCCACAGCTCTGCATGCGGGGAGTTGCTCAAAGCATGCCCGTAATTTGCACCGGTGTACTAATTTGCATGCTGCACCGGAGTCCAGGGAAGGGTGGGGGCGCGTGGAACAGTACCGTTCGGAGAAGCTGGAATTCGCGATGGGGCGTACCCGACGGGAAGCAGCGGTGGACTCACCATCACGGGAGAGCATGCTATGAGATGGATCCCGCGTCTGGAACCCTACAAGCTCGTGTTGGCGGTGGGCGATTACGGATGCATCCTTGCTGGCTACTTCGCAGCGATTGCCGGATTAGCTGGACTTGCGCACCGACCCGACGCATGGCACCTGCTTCAGGAATGGGAAGCTGCAGCGGTCTTTGCCCTCTTCGGCGTGGTTTGGGTGCTGATACTGCAGCACCATGGGCTGTACAAATTGCGGGCGTTCGGCTCGCGGCTCCGGCAGGCTGTGGTACTGCTCCGCGCCGCCTTCTATGCTCTCATTGGCTTTGCGGCGATCTCCTTCTTCATTCGCCCACCATACTGGCTGGATAGCCGGGTCCTGACCGCCACCATCTTCGCTGCAACGGTGCTGCTATTGCTGTTGTGGCGTCTCTTCCTCTTCCCCGCGCTATGGCACTCCCTGCTGCAGCGGGCACGGCTCCGCTACGGCACTGCAATTGCCGGCACCGGAGCGCTGGGACTCCTGGTGGCGGAGCGCCTCTCGCTCGGAGATGCCTACCCGTGGCGTCTGGTGGGCTTCCTCAGCGACACTCTCCCTCGAGGAACCCCCGTGCTCAATGGATACCGAGTCCTCGGGAGCTACGAAGACGTCCTGGAAGCCCGCGTTGAGCACATCATCTGCGCCGATCCGAAGCTCTCTCCCGAACGGGTGCTGCAACTGGCGGAGCGCTGGGCTCAGCAGCGTAAGAGCGTCACCATTGCCACAGAGCTCTACCCGGCACTCCTCCCCGAATGGCTCACGGACGAGATCGCAGGGCTCTCGGTCGTGGGCTTCGCAGGGTTGGAGAGCCGCCGCGCCTTCCTCTGGCTGAAGCGCGCAATGGACGTGGTCATAGCGGCTGCGGTGCTGGTGCTGCTCTCTCCGCTGCTGCTGTTGATCTCCATCGCGATTGCGGTAGATTCGCCTGGTCCCGTTCTGTATCGGCAGCGCCGGGTGGGGCGCCACGGGCGGCAGTTCTGGATGTACAAATTCCGCACAATGCACAATAGCACCGCTGCACGCCAGCAGTGGCGCCATTTCATTCGGGAGCGCATCCTCTCCAATCGCCCTTTGGGCAAGGTTGTGCCCGAGCAGCAACTCACGCGTGTGGGACGCTGGCTCCGCCGCTGGAGCCTCGATGAACTCCCACAGCTATGGAATGTGCTGTGTGGAGAGATGAGCCTGGTCGGACCCCGCCCATTACTGCCGGAGGAGGCGGAATTCCTCCCTCCGCTCATCACGCGCTGGCGCCACCAGATCCCGCCCGGCTGCACAGGGCTGTGGCAGATCTCTGACCGCGCCCATACCTTTGCGCAGATGCTGCTGCTGGACGTCTACTACGTGCAAAATCTGACGCCATGGCTGGACCTGTACGTCCTGCTGCGGACCTTGCCCTACATGCTGCGCGGACGCAACAACTGAGTTAGAACGGCGATGGTTGTGGCTGTTTTGGGCTGCGGCTACTGGGGACCCAACCTCATCCGCAATTTCCTTCAGCAACCGGAGGTGGAAGCCGTATTCGCCTGCGACCCAGATGAGCGCCGGCTGGAGATGGTGCGTGCCCGCTTCCGGAGTGTGCGTACCTGCAGCGTCGCGGAGCAGCTCCTAAGGGACTCCGCCATTGAGGCGGTTGCCATTGCAACCCCGGTTGCCCTGCACTACGAGCTCGCGCGCACGGCACTTCGGCATGGCAAACACGTGCTCGTGGAAAAGCCACTGACGCAGTCAACGCAGCAGGCAACGGAGCTGATTGTTCTCTCCGAGCACGTCGGTCGTGTCCTCATGGTTGACCACACCTTCCTCTTCACCGATGCCGTGCAGAAGCTCAAAGAGCTCATCACAGCAGGGGAGCTGGGAGAGTTGCTCTATTTTGATTCCGTCCGCGCCAACTTGGGGCTGTTCCAGCCCGACGTTAACGTCATCTGGGACCTGGCGTCACACGATGCCTCCATTTTGCACTACCTTGTGGAGCTCCCGCCCATTGCCGTCTCCGCCGTCGGGGCGCGTCACTACTACGAGCTGGAGAACCTGGCGTACGTGACGGTCTACTATGAGAACCCCTTCCTGGCGCACTTCCACGTCAACTGGCTCTCCCCGGTGAAGCTGCGCACAATCTGCATCGGCGGCAGCCGCCGGATGGCAATCTACGACGATATGGAGACGAGTGAGAAGCTGCGCATCTACGACCGTGGCGTGGAGATCTGCTCCAAGGAGGGCGAGGAGCAGCTCCGCGTACAATACCGCGCTGGGCAGATGTACGCGCCAGCGCTGCGGAATCAGGAAGCCTTGGAGCGGGTTGTGAGCCATTTTCTGGAGTGCATCCGCACTGGGTGCCGCCCGATTAGCGATGGCTATGCCGGACGAGCGGTCGTTGCTATCCTGGAAGCCGCCGAGCAATCCCTACATGCCCAAGGGGCTCGGATTCGGCTCTCCCCCGAGTACGTTGCCCCTATTCCCAACTGCGCTTCATGAAGCGCCTCTGTGCCGCCGCAGTGCTTGCGCTGCCCGGCATACTCTGGGCACAAAATCTGGAGCCGCTCTCCGATCCCTGGGCGCGGGAGCTTGCACTGCATCGCGTACTCAGTGATCCCACCTTCCCGCTTCAGAGCCTCGTCGTGTGGCCACCAACACTGGAGCAGGCACAGCGGTTGCTCTCGCCCGCTGCTTTCCCGCTGCAACCGCTTGCCAATGGAGCACAGATTCCCCCAGGGCTGCGTTCCCTGCCAACGCTGGAGGGATACCCCTACGCACTGAGCTACCGCGATAGCCTCCTCCGATGCCTTGCGCAGTTGAGCTTCATGCTGCGCCCAGGGCAGTTGAGTCCGGACACCTCTCCTCCGCAGCGCTTCCTGCTTGCCCGGCTGGGGGCACGCGCTGCCGCACGCTTCGGCGAACATCTGGAGCTCCTGCTCGACCTTGCCAATGGGGCACGGCTTTCCGGCTCGCCCGATGCCGCTGCTGCCGTCGATCCGAGCCTGGGGCGAATTCTGAAATTCACCATCGAGGAGCGGCGCTACTTTGATCGCTACATCGGCTACGTTCAGCTCCGCTGGGGTGGCACTCGTGTGCGCTTCGGACGCGAGGCGCTCAGTATCGGTTATAGCCCCATCGAAGCACTCATCCTCTCGGAGGCTGCCCCTCTGCAGGATGGGCTGCTGCTGGACTTCCAACACGGCGGGCTCCGCTTCAGCTTCCTCTATGCCGCTGCCGAGGGCACGGATACGCTGGGACAGCCGGTGAGCTCGAAGTTCATCGGGCTGCACCGGCTGGGCTGGGAACCTATCGAAGGGCTCTCCCTTGCGCTCTACGACATGATTGTCCACTCCGGGCGCGGGCTCGACTTTGCCTACCTCAATCCACTGGCATTCTTTGTCTCGGCTGGGCTGGGCACGGCATGGCGTAGCAATCAGGACAATTCGCTCCTGGCGTTTGAGCTCGCCTGGCGACCTCGAACGCGCATATTGCTTCACGGGACGCTGCTTGTGGACGACCTCAACTTCTCTACGCTCTTCGACACTACCGTGCGCGGCAATACGAACAAGTTCGCCTGGCAAGTCGGAGCGGTGGGCTTACTGCCGGTGGGTCCTCTCGGGCTCCAATGCGCTGTGGAGTACGTGCGTATCGGACCCTTTGTCTTTTCCCATCGCAGCATTGTCAACTCATGGTCGCACCTCAATGCTCCCTTGGGCTATAGCATGCAGCCCAATAGTGACCGCTGGGCGCTGCAGCTTCGCTACTGGCTGGGGGTGCGGAGCTCGCTCACGCTGGGGCTGGACTACTCGCGGCACGGGGAGAACAGGCTCGAATGGCGCAATGGAGGCTGGGAGCTTGTGGAAAACGTGGGGGGCGACCTCCTCCGAGGGGACCGCGATATGGAGCGCCCCAACCGCTTCCTCCAGGGTCGGCGGAGCATTGAGCGCCGTGCCCACCTCCGCTTTGCCCATGAATGGGCGCCCGGCCTCATAAGCTTCCTTGCCCTGGGGTATCAGCATCGCAGCGGGGGCAACTTCCCGCTCCGCAGCGGCTGGGTTATGCTGGAATTCCGCCTGGGTTACTGAGTCTCGGACGGAGTCTCCTGCGTCTCTGCGCTCGGCGGCTGCTCCTGTGCGGCTGTCTGTGCATCCGCGCTCTCCGCAGTGGGTTCGGCTGCCTTCCGCTTCCGCCCCGTAGAGCGCGCTTTGGACTTGGACTCCGCTTCTGCTTGCTCAGTGGGTTGGGCAACCTCCTCTGCCGGCGGGCTTATGGGCTCGATGAAGGCGTACTTCTCGGCTCCGGGGACGGGATGCTGGGCGTTGTAAGCGTCAATGGTTGCGCGGTCCTTGTCGCGCAAGTACTCCACCGCCGAGAGCACGATCTTCTTCGCCTCCTTGTCGAACTCAATGACCTTGAGCGGGAGTACGTCACCGACCTGGAAGTACTCGGCAATGTTGGGCACGGGAGCAAAGGAGAGCTGTGAGGCGGGAACAAAGCCATCCACTCCATCGGGCAGTTCTACGAGAACACCCCGCTCCACGATTCGGAGAATCCGCCCTTGGGTTTCGGCACCGACCTTGTACTTCTCGGCAAAATAGTCCCAGGGGTTCTCCTGGAGCTGCTTGTGCCCGAGTGCAATCCGGCGGTGTTCGGGATCGACTGCCAGGACGACCACCTCCAGCTCCTGCCCACGGCGCACAATCTCGCCCGGATGGCGAATCTTCTTGGTCCAGGAGAGGTCGCTCACATGCACCAATCCCTCTACCCCGGGCTCCAGCTCCACAAAGACGCCGAAGTTAGTGATGTTGCGCACAATGCCCTTGTGGCGGCTTCCGACAGGATACTTCTTGACCAGCTCCTGCCAGGGGTCGGGCTGCAACTGCTTGAGCCCGAGCGCGAGCTTGCGTTCCTGCTTGTCAATGCTCAGCACCATCGCCTCCACAATCTGCCCCAGCGAGAGCACCTGCGAGGGATGCTTGATGTGCTGAGTCCAGGACATCTCGCTGATGTGGATGAGCCCCTCGATGCCCTTCTCGATCTCCACAAAGGCGCCGTAGTCAGTGATGCTGACCACCTTGCCGCGCACGATTGTACCGGGCTGGTATTTGTCGCCGATGGTCTCCCACGGATGCGGTGTGAGCTGCTTGACGCCCAGCGAAATGCGCTTCTTCTCCTCGTCGAAGTCCAGCACCACCACCTTGATGGGCTGGTCCAGCGACACCAGCTCGCTGGGATGGTTGACACGCCCCCAGGATAGGTCCGTAATGTGCACCAGCCCATCCACTCCGCCCAAGTCCACGAAGACTCCGAAATCCGTAATCGCCTTGACCGTTCCTTCGAGCACCAATCCGCGTTCAAGCTGCTGCAGGATGCGCTGCCGCTGCTCGGCGATTTGGTCCTCCAGCAACACCTTCCGGCTGACGACGACGCTCTCCCCGGGCTGATTCAGCTTGACCACCCGCACCTCGATCGTCCGCCCCAGCCATGCATCGAAGTCCCGCACCGGGCGAATATCCACCTGCGACCCCGGCAGGAAGGCTTCCATGCCCATGAGGTCTACGACAAACCCTCCTTTGACCCTACGCGCGATGGTGACCTGCACGGTCTCCTGCCGTTCATATATCTCCTGGATACGCTCCCACAGGCGCATCTGCTCTGCGCGGCGGCGCGAGACGATCACCCGCCCCTCTTTGTCTTCGGGCTTTTCCACAAGCACCTCAATCTCCTCGCCAACCTTGGGGAGCTCGGAGAACTCCCGCCGTGGGGCAATCGCCAGGGACTTCGCACCGATGTCTATGAGCACCTCGTTTTTGTTGATGCCCACCACGCGCCCCTTGACCAACTGCCCTTCACGGAATCGCGTCAGAGTGGGGGCATAGAGCCGCTCCAACTCCTCATCGCCGATTTCGACGGACTGAAGCTCCCCGTGCAACAGCGCTTCTAATTGTTGCCGTTGGCGCGCGCTCTGCCCTTCCTGTGCCGCGCCGCCTTGCAGGAGGCTGCTATTCATGCACTGCCTACGCACCGATTGTGAGACATGTTCGCCAGCTTGTGCCGGAAAAAGCAATGCAAATTACGCCTATTCCGCCAAACGCGGTGCAGCCGGCTATTCCAGCGCGATGAAGCGCTGCTCCCGCTCCATATCGAAGATGGGCAGCCGTCCCACCAGATGCCCCAGTCCCAGCGCACGCAGCATATACGGCGGAAAGGCGCGGAAGCGCAGCCGAACCGACAGCTCCAGCTCCTCCCGCCATCCTCCCGCCGGCGGGAGAATCCGATAGCGCGCAGTCCGGCTATCGAAGGCGGGAATTGTGCGGAACTCCACCGCGTGGGCTTCCCAGAAGGAAGCGGGTCTGCCGTTCTTGAGCGCCGTGCCCGTAAAGAGCAGCAGCGCCGTATCCAGCGGAGCACGACCGCTTTGGACCTCTTCACTGTGGAGTGTGCGGAGGTCCCCATTGGCATCCAGTGTCCCCGTGGCGTAGAAGACCGCGCCACTGGAACGTCCGCGCACGATGAGTTCCACCCACATTTGCCGCATGAAGATGGAGCCCGTCGGGATATCGTGCCCGGTGATGTTGTTTGCGATCGTCACCTGAACCGTCAACACACTATCGCGCCGGAGCCGTGCCGGGGCAGCCACGCTCATCCGCACTGCGTTCTGCAGCAGGTACTCCACCTCTTCCAGCAACTGCTCCCGTCCGGGGAAGTCCGACAGGGGCACATCCACCCCTGCCATCACGTGGCGGTGGCGCCGGCGCGGAGGCGCCCCGACGGCAACGGGCTCCTCGACCCACGTCATATGGCACACTTGGCAGGTAATGCCTCGTCCGGGGTAGAGGCTTTCGCGCCACTCCGTGTAGGTCCGCTCTACGAGCACCCCGAGCGGGTTCCGCACATCGTGGCACGGAGCACATGCCTCCGAGCTGGAGAGCATCGGCTCGTAGGCAGAGGGATGGAAGGCATTGTCCACCGGATCGGGGATGTTCCCCTGGCGTGCACCATCCAGCCGGAAGCGGCGTACGGCAAAGCCCGCAGCGCTCGGCAACGCCATCAGATGGCATACATCACAGGTGATGCCCTCGCGAGCGATGCGCGAGAGCTGCTGGAGCCCAGCCCCCGGAGGCGTCTCCCCAAATAGAGAGCCAAAGGGCGTATGGCAGCGCATGCAGAACTGGTCATCCACAACGGGCTGCCCGGCGAGCATGCGCTCGTTGAGCGCATGGAAGACAGGATCGTGCACCGCGTAGGCATGCATGGAGATGCTCCATTCCTCGTAGTGCTTCGGATGGCACGGCTGGCATTGCTCGGCAGAGGCGACAATCCGGCGCAGTGCCGCAATGGTATCGGCACGCGGTGAAGAGGGCGGTACACCCACACCACTCTCATCGGCACATCCCCACCACAGCAGCGCTATGAGCGCAAGCACGTACGCCCTCATGGTCTGCGCACAATCCGAAATCCAACTGCCGGACTATGGTGCCAGGGAGAAAGTGCCCCCCGCGCCGCCGAACGCAAGGCAAACGCCCCATGCTGCCAGCTCCCACCGCGCACGCAACGCCGATCTCCGGAGGGAGGACCCTCCGGATCTGCCGTCGAATGCCGTCGGTAGGCGGTCGATTCATACCAGTCCCACACCCATTCAGCAACATTGCCCAGCATGTCATATAGCCCAAAGGGATTCGGAGGCTTACGGGCAACTGGGTGCGTTCGGGCATCACTATTGCGGCAATACCAGGCAATGCTGTCCAGCAGAGGTTCCTCAGACTCGCATCCACCCCAGGGCTGCTGCAGGTCGCCGGCGTAGGTATCGGTGAGCGTCCCCGCTCGGCAGACATACTCCCATTCGGCTTCCGTAGGCAAGCGGTACCCGTTGGCAAGACGGTCCCAGAGAAGCGTATCGCCCTGCCAACGGTAACATGGCTGCAGTCCGTGCCGCAGCGAAAGCCGATTGCAGAACTCCACAGCCTCCCACCAGGTCACATTCTCCACCGGTAGCGAATCCCCGCGGAACCAACTGGGATTGTATCCCATGACGGCGCTCCACAACCACTGCGGCACTTCGGTCACCATCACCAGCAGCGGACGGGTCAATTCCACCTGATGAATCGGCTGCTCTGCAAAATCCCGATCCGAGCCCATCCAGAAGCGTCCTGGGGGCAGCTCCACCATTGCAGGCGGAGGCGGCGTCTGACGGATATTGGCAATTGCTGTGGCAATACCCCACAGTATCCCACGGCTGTGGTCGTACAATTGGGCAACCACCGTATAGGTCCCCTCCCGCACGAACCGATAGCGCACCAGCGCGCGCCCGATGGTCGTCACCCGTCCGCCATCACCGAAATCCCACTCCACCCGATACCAGGCGGGGAACTGGTCGGCGAGGAGCTCGAATTCGTATTCCCTTCCAGGCTCCCCTTCACTCCCCCCCAAGAGCGTTGAGCGCAGCAGCAACGGCGCAGGTTCCTCTGGGGAGAGCAGCTGCACTGGAGCTTCCTCACACCCTATCACAAGTGCGCTCAACGGGAGGAGCAGGCTCCATCCGCTCCGCATGGACCACTACCGGCTGCTACAGCGGAGAAACGAGAGAGGGCATGGCTTCGTGCAATGCATTCGCCTGTGACGGCGTATTTTTGACCGTTGTCCAGCCACCCGTGAGCTTAGGAACGGCTCGATGCCCGCATCACCGAACACCCGTCTGCCGGTGCCTCAGCGCAACGGTCTGCTGCGCACGACGCTACAGCGGCAATTCACCCCGATGGACTATGCCTACCTGCTGTGGCGCGGGAAGTGGTGGATCCTGGGGGTGACCGCCGCCGTGTGCGCAGCAGCCTTCTACTACACGTGGACCCGTCCGTTCATCTATGAAGCCACAGCACAGTTGTTGGTCTCAACGGCACGTCCCCCAGGAGGGATTGTGTTCGTTGGGCTTGCCGGGCAGGAGGATCGCACCTTGCGCAACGAGCTCATGCAGATGAGCTCGCACGAGACGATGCAAGAGGTAGCTGCCGCCTTGCTGCGGCGAGAGCCCATTCCGATCACACGCTTTGAGCAAGAGGGGAAGCCTCCCGTTCGTCCCGCCACTTGGCGCGACAGCGTTGAAGCCGTTGCTGCTCGGCTGCGCAGTGTGTTGACACTTACCCCCATCCGAGACGCCGATATTGTGGAGATCCGCGTGCGCACGACCGACCCTCACGAAGCCGCTGTGATTGCGAACACCTTTGCCGAGGTCTATCTGCAGGTCAACGAGCGCAACAACCGTGCCAATGCTCGCAGGGTGCGCGAATTCCTACAGCAGCAGTACGAGTGGACGCGCGACACGCTCTCCAAAGCCGAGCGCGCACTCCAGGAGTTCATGAGCCGCAGTGGAGCAGTTGAGCTCGATGTCCAAGCTAATGCGCTCGTGACGCGCCTCTCCGAGCTCGACGGCAAAGCCACAGAAGCCCGCATTGCACGGGATGCTCTGCGGCAGACCCTGGCGGAGTACCAACGCCAGCTCCGCGAGATCGAGCCGCGCCTTGCTGAAGAGCTGGCAGCCGTCGGTTCCCCGTACATCGAGAGTCTGCAGCGCCAAATCGCCCGCCTGGAGGTCGAGCGAGACCTCCTGGTCTCCAGCAAACCCGTCGTTGCCAGCCCCACGTATCTGCAGACGCAAATCCAGCAATTGGACTCCCAAATCGCCGAGCTCAAGGAGAAGCTCCGCCAGCGCACCGAAGAGCTCAAGCAATCCAAGCTGAGCGCAATCCCTCTGCACTCCGAAAGCGGAGGTCCAACAGCAGCGCTGCAGACCCTGCGCCAGAGAGCCTTTGAGGTGAGCGTTCAGCTCCAAGCCGAAGAAGCGCGCCTTGCTGCAATCGAAGCCGCCCGCCAGCGCGCTGAAGCAGAGTTCCAGCGTCTGCCAGCGCAGTCCATCGAGCTGGCACGCCTACGCCGCACAACGACCAGTCTGGCAAAACTCCACGACTTGCTCTCGGAAAAGCTCAACGAAGCTATCATCGCCGAGCAATCCGTCTTCGGGACGGTCTCCATCCTGGAGCGTGCAACCCCGAGCCGGCGCCCGATAAGCCCCAACCGCTCGCTCAACATGACGGTGGCAACCATCGTAGGGCTGCTCTTGGGAATTGGACTGGTGCTGCTCCGGGCGCTGACAGACACAACTGTGCGCTCACCCGAGGACATCGAGAGCAAAGGGTTGACGGTACTGGCAGCAATCCCGCGCATTCCACCCGACTTGACCGCCGCCGATGCCATTGGAATCGCCCAAAGCGAGGAGGATATTGCCTTCTACCGGCGCTTCCCGCCGGAGCAGACCCTGCCACCACACCTGATCTCGCACTTCAACCCCAAATCCCCAATTGCGGAGAACTATCGCTCCGTGCGTACAGCCCTGCAGTTTGCGGCTGTCGATCTCCCCACACCGATCATTGTCTTCACCAGCGCCGTCCCCCAGGAGGGCAAGACTACCACCATTGTCAATACCGCCATCACCTTTGCCCAAGCCGGGCAGCGCACCTTGCTGCTGGATGCGGACCTCCGGCGTCCCTCCGTCCACACCGTCTTCGGCTTTGGACGGGAGCCGGGGTTGGTCAACGTGCTCATCGGTGCCCTCCCACTGGAGCAGGCGTGCCGTCCCAGCGGTATTGGTTCGCTGGATATCCTCACGTGCGGACCGATTCCGCCCAATCCCTCCGAGCTGCTGGGGTCGGAACGAACCCGACGGCTGTTTGAACAGCTCCGTCAGCGCTACGACCTCATCTTGGTGGATACTCCGCCGGTCATTGCCGTTACCGATGCCCTGGTGCTGGCTCCGCTGGCACAGCTGTACGTGCTGGTTGCCCGCGCAAATGAGACGCGCATCGAGGCTCTGCTCAAGGCGCAAGAGCTTCTGGAGCGAGTTGCTGCCCGCATCGTTGGCGTTGTGCTCAACGAGTTCGATATTGCCACGACGTACGGCTCGTACTACCGCTACTACCGCTACTACAAGTACTACCACTACTACGCCGACAGCGAGCGGCGCCGCCGTTCATCGGTCCAGCAACCGCGTTCCTGATCCATGGAAGCACTCGAGTACGTCGAGCAGCACCGCGAGCGGTTCCTGTCGGAGCTGGCTCAACTGCTGAGGTTCCCCAGCGTCAGTACTGATCCGGCGTATCGCGAGGGCATCGCAGCGTGCGCGCAATGGCTGCTTGAGCATCTCCACACCCTCCAACCCACCCGGGTTGAGCTCTTCCCCACCGCTGGGCATCCGCTCATCTATGCCGAATGGCAGCGCTCGCCGGAGTTGCCGACTGTGCTGATTTACGGACACTACGACGTACAGCCTCCCGACCCGCTGGAGTTGTGGGAAACTCCCCCATTTGAACCCACGCTGCGCAACGGCTGCATCTACGCTCGTGGGGCAACCGATAACAAAGGGCAGTTCTTCGCCCACATCAAAGCACTGGAGTACTTCATCCGCACGGCGGGGGCTCCCCCGCTCAACGTCAAGCTGCTGCTGGAAGGCGAAGAGGAGATCGGCAGCATTCACCTGCAGGAGTTCCTCCAGCAGAATGCGGAACTGCTCCGGTGCACCGCCGTCCTCATCTCGGACACAGCGATGTACCAGGATGACCTGCCCACGCTCTGCTATGGGCTACGCGGGCTCTGCTACCTGGAGGTGACCGTGCGGACAGCGGCAGCGGACCTGCATTCGGGCGTCTTCGGCGGTGTTGTGGACAATGCCATCAACGTGCTCTGCCGTATCCTTTCAGGGCTGCGTGATGGCTACGGTCGGGTGACCATCCCTGGCTTCTACGATGCCGTTGCCGAGCTGACCCCGGAGGAGCGCCAAGCCCTGGAGGAGCTGCCCTTCGATGAAGCCCAACTCCGCGCACAACTGGGGGCTCCGATGCTCTTCGGCGAAATCGGGCGTAGTGCGTTGGAGCGGCGCTGGACCCGCCCCACGCTGGACATCAATGGGATCATCGGCGGCTACACCGGTAGCGGCGCCAAGACGGTGCTACCGGCGCAAGCCTCTGCAAAACTCTCCATGCGCCTGGTGCCACACCAGGATGCTGAGGACATCGCCGCCAAAGCAGAAGCTGCCATTCGGGCGCTCGCACCGCCGACAGCGCAGGTGGAGATTCGCCGCCTCCACGGAGCAAATCCGGTGCTGATCCCACTGCACAGCCCGCCGATGCAAGCTGCCCGGCGCGCCCTCCGGAAGGTCTTCGGGCGCGAGCCCGTCTTTGTGCGCGAAGGCGGTACCATCCCCGTCGTGGAATGGATGCAGCGCAGCTTCGGTGTGCCTATCGTCCTGATGGGGTTGGGGCTTGACCACGAAGGCGCTCACGCTCCAAACGAACACTTCCACCTGAAGAACTTCCTGCGCGGAATTGTGGCATCGGTTGAATTCTTGCGCGAGTATGCCTGCACCGATGAGCTGTAAGTGCACAGGAGGCGTTCTGGCTTTGCTTGCCGCCGCAGCACTTCTGGGTGCTGGCTGCGCCACGCCCCGCCCTGCTGGCAGTGTCGTGGAGGTCGAAGGCATCCTCAACCTGCTGCAGATGGGGCAGCAGCAGTGCTGGATCCTGGAAACCGGCACAATGCGCGAGAAGACCTTCTACGAGCTGATGGGTCCGGAACGGCTGCTCAGACGGCTGCAGCACAATGATGCCCAAGCTCGGCTGCGCCTGCGGCTACTGCCGGAACAGCGTGGTAGCTGTGGCGTGGGCATCGCTGCCGAGGTTGTCGAAATCCTCTTCGTCAAGCCATGAAGCTGTTCGGGGTGCTCGGCTGCTGTATTGGGCTGCTGTGCGGATGTACCGCGATGGATCTCTTCCAAATCCCGCTGACACGCACCGAACGCGAACTCTACACCATTGTGCTCCGCGATACGCTCCAGCGTTCCCGCATCGTACCCCCTCCTGGGGAAACCCACCGAGGAATTCTCTTCCCCACCGCGCGGCAGCTGCATTCCTCACAGGAGCTGCTCCTGCGTGATAGCGTGGTCGAACGGCACTATCCTAACTTCATCCGCTTTGGGCTCTTCGAAAGTGTCGGGCTCATCGGCACAGCGCCGGCGGGCGAGGGCTACGGCGCCGGACTGTTCGGACTCTTCCCCGATCGGCTCGATTGGGAAAACCCCTCGGGCGGACACCTCTTCACCGGCGCTTGGTATCGTCTGCTGCCGGTTGAGTACCGCTTCCGCTGGTTTGATGCCCCCGACTGGAGCATCGGCTCGGTGGCGCTTGAAGGACTCCAGCTCTCGCGGAACGATGTGCTGGTGGGGATTCTGCCGCTCTACCTGCGCAAGCGCTGGTACTGGCGCGACCTCCCGCCCTACGCCGCGCTGAGCCTCGGCGGCGGGGTGAGCATCTTCCCGTCACAGTACGTGAACCTGTTTGGCTCAGCGGAGTTGGGCTCCCTGGGTGGAGTAAACCTGCGCGCCTACGCAGGGATTGTCTTGGGGCAGACTCCGGCAAACTCGCGCTGGAATGGCTCGGAGCAGGGTATCTCGCTGACTCAGCCGTACGCGGGTATCGGCATTTCGCTGATGGATTTCCTCAACCGCGAACGCGAACTCGAAGAGGAGTGGCAGTACCATCGCCATTCTGCCTGGAGCATCGGCATCGGACAGTTTGCCTTCCTGCGCAGTGGGACGCAGCGCTCGATCTGGACTGAGGGAAGCTCGCCGCTGCTGACGGGAATGGTCGTGCGGCTGCTTCCGGTGCAACTTGCTGCTCCGCTGCCGCAGCTGCCGGGGCTGTATGCCGGAACCGCTCTGGGCAGCATCGTCATCACGGGCACCGATGCCGGCGCTGTGGGCATCCTCCCTCTTCGGCTGGGATATTGGCGGGAACTTGTCCCAGGCGCGCTCGCCCTCGATGGCTCGGCAGAGTGGCTGTACTATCCCTCCAGCGCGCTCCACCTCAGCGGACGGCTGGTGTTGCGCACATCGGACCTGACGAACCTCTTCCTCGTCATGGGCTTTGCCAGCGGGAGCGTGCTGCGCGCGACGGAGCTGGACTGGGACATCCTCAGGCAATCGGCACGCTTCCAGGGATGGTACATCGGCATCGGAATGGGGCTGCTGGAGCGGCTCTTCCGCAAAGCGGACCTTTGGTACTTCCGCTGAACCGTGGGTTGCACAGCGCGGTCACCCGCACAATGGCACAGAACGAGCTGTACTACCGCGATTACCTGCAACTGGACCGCATCCTGAGTGCCCAGCAGCTGCGGAGCGCTGCCGCAGGCACCCCAGCGCACGATGAGCTCCTCTTCATCATCGTGCACCAAGTCTACGAACTCTGGTTCAAACTGGCGCTCCACGAGCTCGATGACATCATCGAGCGTTTTGCCCAGCCCTACGTGCCCGAGCATGAAGTTGCCACAGCAGTATTCCGGCTGGAGCGCGTCCGCAAAATCCTGGAACTTGCTGTGGCGCAGTTTGAGCTGCTGGAGACGATGACGCCGCTGGACTTCCTGGAGTTCCGCGATCTGCTCCATCCGGCAAGCGGCTTCCAGTCGCTGCAATTCCGCCTGCTGGAGTTGCGGCTGGGGCTGGAAGAGGAAGAGCGCGTCCTCCGCTCCTACGCTGCCAGCCTGGATGAACGCGACCGCGCCCTTCTGGAGCAGCTGCGGGCTCAACCGACGCTGTTTACGGTGACACAGCAATGGCTGGAGCGCATGCCCTTCCTGGAGGTCGGGCAGTACCGCTTCTGGAGCGAATACCGTCACGCTGTGCACCGAATGTTCGAGCGCGAACGCGCCGCCATCCTTGCCCATCCGGCGCTGCCGGAGCAGGAGAAGCAGCGCAAGCTCGAACAGGTGGACTCCAACGCCGCAGCGTTTGAGGCATTGTTCGACGCAACACAGTACGAAGAGCTACGCCGCAAGCGGCTCCGCCGCCTCTCGCATCGGGCAACGCTGGCGGCGCTCTTTCTGATGCTCTACCGCGATTATCCGCTGCTGCAGCTCCCCTTCCGCTTCCTGGATGGGCTCATCCGCGTAGACCAGCAACTGAGCCTGTGGCGCTACCGGCACGCCATCATGGTCAGCCGCATGATTGGCAGCAAGGTTGGCACCGGTGGCTCCAGCGGATACGACTACCTTCTGCAGACAACCATCCGGCAGCGCATTTTTGCTGATTTGGCGCAGCTTTCGAACTACCTCCTGCCGCGGAGCGAGATCCCCCCGCTGCCGGAACAGCTGCAGGCGCAGTTGCGCTTTGCCTTTGAGCTTGCCAGCCAGGGATGATCGCACAGCTCCGCACGGCAGCGGAAGCATTGCTCTCCTTCATTGCACCGCTGCAGTGCCTCATCTGCAGCCGCCGCGTAGAGCACACTGAAGGCATCGATGCATTTGTGTGCTCGACGTGCTGGAGCAACCTGCCTGTAGCTCCTCCGGCGGAGAGGCTCTTCAACGAGCTCCTCCGCTACTTCCCCGAAGATGAGCTGGCGCTCTCCGCCGTCTGTGCTGCCTTTGCCTTCGCCGAGCACAGCCCTCAGATGCGGCTCATCTACGGGCTCAAGTACCGAGGGCTGTGGCGCGCGGCGTATGCGCTGGGACAGCATCTGGGGCGCGTCGTTAGCACGGAGCTGGGCGCCTCTGGAGATGCCCTCGTGCCCGTGCCTATCCATCCCTCGCGGCGTCGGGAGCGCGGGTATAATCAATCCGAAGCGCTTGCCAAGGGCATCGCGGCGGTGACCGGTCAGCCCGTCTGGAGTGACCTGCTGCAGCGCCGCGTGGCTACACCATCGCAGACCCGTCTTTTGGCTACTCAGCGCCGCAGCAATGTTGCCGGCGTGTTCGCCGTGCGCGACCCTGCGCGGCTACGCGGACGAACGCTCCTCCTGGTAGACGACGTGCTCACCACAGGCTCAACGCTCAATAGCTGTGCTGAAGCGCTGCTCAACGCAGGTGCGTGCCGTGTCCTGGCGGCTGTGCTCGTGCGCGCAAGCTGATGCAATCGGCGGTATCGCCGGCACGTCCTTCCGGCAAAGCCAGCAACGGCAGTGATGCAGCGGCGGCTCATTATCCACCGGCATTCCACAGGACGCTACCGCATCCCTTACGAGCAGGAGCTCAACCCCGCCCAGCTCCAGGCGGTGATGCATACCACCGGGGCAGCGCTGGTCATCGCCGGCGCCGGAACGGGAAAGACACGGACGCTGGTCTACCGCGTCGCTCGGCTGGTTGAAGACGGGATACCGCCGGAATCGATCCTGCTGCTGACCTTCACGCGCAAAGCCGCTCAGGAGATGCTTCGCCGCGCCGCGGGATTGCTCGACGGGCGCTGTGAACGCGTCAGTGGCGGAACCTTCCACTCCTTCGCCTACAGTGTGCTGCGCCGCTACGGCGAACACATTGGGCTGGCGAGAACCTTTACCGTGCTGGACACCGGCGACGTACACGACGTACTGAACCTCCTCCGGAGCGACCTGCGCAGCGAGCTCACCTCCAGGCGCTTCCCCACGGCACAAACGCTCTCCGAACTCTACAGCGCTACACTCAACCGCTGTCAGCCGCTTTCGGAGGTGCTCGCCGCCGAATACCCACACTTCCTGCCGCTCCTGGAGCCCATCGAACAGCTCCTGCAGGCGTATACTGCTTACAAGCGCCGCCATGGGCTGGTCGACTACGACGACCTGCTTGTGCTGCTGCTCCAGCTCCTGGAGGAGCACCCCACGGTCCGCGCCCGTCTGCACGCGCAGTACCGCTTCCTCATGGTGGACGAGTACCAGGACACCAACCGCTTGCAGCACCGCATCACACTGCTGCTCAGCGGACCGGAGGAGAACGTTATGGCGGTGGGCGACGATGCCCAGAGCATCTATTCCTTCCGCGGGGCGGACTTCCGCAACATCTTGGAGTTTCCCAAGGCATTCCAGCAGTGCCGGCTCATCCAGCTGGAGGAGAACTACCGTAGCACGCAGCCGATTCTGGACTTTGCCAACGCTATCCTTGCCCGCGCTGCCTTCGGTTACCGCAAGCACCTGTTTACTCGCCGAGCTCCAGAGGGTGCACTACCGGTAATCGTGTGCACGGAGGATGAGCGGCAGCAATCCCTCTTTGTGGTCCAGCAGGTGCTGGAGCTGCGCGAGCAGGGCATCCCGCTGGAGCGGATTGCCGTGCTTGCCCGGTCGGCGTATCTGTTCTTCGACCTGGAGATTGAGCTGGCGCGCGCTGGCATTCCATACCGGAAGTTCGGCGGGCTGAAGTTCACCGAAACGGCGCACATCAAGGACATTATCGCGCTGGCACGGGTGCTGCACAATCCTGGCGATGTAGTAAGCTGGTACCGCGCCCTGCTGCTGTTGGAGGGAGTCGGACCGCGCACGGCGCGCCGCATCGTGGAATCGTTCCAGCAGGAGGGGGTGCGCTGGGAGGATCCGCATCGGCTGGAGGCGCTGGCACCCGCCTCGCGCGCAGCGGTTGCCAGCTTTTGGCAGCTGCTACGCCGACTGGCGCTGCAGCTTCCTCCGCTTCCAGAGCTGCTGCAGGAGCTCGTTGCCTTCTACCGCCCGATCGTGGAGCGCCGCTACGATGATGCCCATAAGCGGTGGAAGGACCTGGAGATGCTGCTCTCCATCGCCGAACGCTACGCCCGCTTGGAGGAGTTCCTGGCTGACCTCTCTCTGGAGCCGCCAACGGAGAGCCTCGTAGAGGTCGGATCCGCCAGTGCGGAGCAGGAATCCCCACTGGTACTCTCGACGGTGCATTCGGCAAAGGGGCTGGAGTGGGATGCCGTGCTGCTGATTTGGGCAACGGATGGACGCTTTCCGCCGCCGAAGGCGCGGGAGTCGCTGGAGGGCTTCGAAGAGGAGCGCCGGCTCTTCTACGTTGCCTGTACCCGAGCACGGCGCTGGCTCTACATCGTCTATCCCTTGCGCGGCTTTGAGCAGGGCGACCGCTGGGCATTCACAAAGGTATCGCCCTTCGTTGCGGAGTTGGAGCCTGGCATTGCCGAGTACTGGAGCGTGACGGTGCAATCGGCATAGCCATGTCCGGCACGGCGGTCACGGGTGTTCTCTGGGTCACCGGCGCCAGCAGTGGCATCGGTGCAGCAATTGCCCGAGAGCTTGCGCTTGCGGGCTATCCCGTTGCCGCCAGTGCCCGGCGAAGTGTACCGCTGCAGCGCCTTGCGCGCCATGGGGTCTTCCCACTTCCCTGCGATTGCAGCGATCCCGGTGCCGTTGCCGCCGCAGTCAGCACGCTGCAGGAGCGCTTCGGACGCATCGGAGGGCTTATCCACTCCGCTGGCGAGGCACTCTTCAAGCCCTTTGTGGAGTTCACGCTGGAGGAGTTCGAGCGGCTCCTTGCCAACAACGTGCGCACGATGTACCTGTGCCTGCACTCGGTGCTCCCGCTCTTGCGGCAGCAGCGCAGCGGGCTTGTCATCGCCATCGGCTCTGTGGCGGCGGAGAAGCCCTTTGCGTACTCCTCGGTCTACGGAGCAGCAAAGGCAGCCGTTGCCCAGCTTCTGCGCGCCGTGCGGGAGGAGGTGCGCTCCGAGGGCATCAAGGTCATCAACCTCTTGGTCGGGGCAACGGCAACGCCGCTGTGGTCGCCGTCGGTGCGGCGCCGCTACCGCCATCGGATGCTGCAGCCACGCGATGTTGCCGATGCCGTTGCCGCACTGGTGCGCTTGTCCGGCCTCCCACAGGCGCTTCCCGAAGAGCTCTGGCTGCGTCCTCAGCACGGCGATCTGCCATGAGCGGCTCTGTAAGCGAGGAGCTGAAGGCAAAGTTGGAAGCCCTTCCTCCGACACCGGGGGTGTACCTGTTCAAGGACGCCTCCGGCAAGGTCATCTACGTCGGCAAGGCGAAGAACCTGCGCCAGCGAGTGCGCTCCTACTTCCACAGCACACCCGACAACGCCAAAACGCAGGTGATGCTGCGCCGTATTGCGGACCTTGAGTTCATCCTCACCGACACTGAGGTCGAAGCCCTTATCCTGGAGAACACGCTCATCAAGCGCCACCGACCGCGTTACAACATCCTGCTGCGCGATGACAAGACCTATCCCTTCATCCGCGTTACCAACGAGCCCTACCCGCGCATCTTCCTGACTCGGCGCGTAGTCCGCGACGGCAGCCTCTACTTCGGACCCTATACCGACGCTCGCTATGCCAAGCAGCTGTTGCGAACCCTGCGGGCGCTCTTCCCGCTGCGCAGTTGCGACCTACCGCTCACCGCCGAAAGTATTGCCCGCGGCAAGTACCGGGTGTGCCTGGACTACCACATCGGCAAGTGCCTGGGTCCGTGCGAAGGGCTCATCTCCGAGCAGAGCTACCGGGAATACATCCGCCAAGCCGTCGAAGTACTGCGGGGGCGGACCCGCCGCCTGGAACAGGAGCTGCTCGAGCGCATGCACCGTCTGGCAGCCGAACTGCGCTTTGAGGAAGCTGCCCTGGTACGGAATCGGCTGCAAGTACTGCAGGAGCATACAGAACGCCAAAAGGTTGTCAGTTCGGAAGCAATCGACCGCGACATCGTTGGAGTAGCAACGCACGAGGCGCTTGCCTGCATTGTGCTGCTTCTTGTCCGGGATGGCAAGCTCGTGGACAAGCGCCACCTCCTGGTGCACAACCCGCAGCTTCAGGAGCTACCGGCACTGCTGCAGTCGGCACTGGAACAGTGGTACATGGAGCAGCAGGAGATGCCACAGGAGCTGCTGCTGCCGTTGCTGCCTGAACAGCATGAGCTTCTCCACCAATGGCTCAGCCAGCGGCGTGGCGAACCCGTCTCATTGCAAGTCCCGCGCGGTGGCGAACGGCTCCAGCTTGTGAAGATGGCAACGCTCAACGCACAGGCGCTACTGGCGGAGCAGCTCCTGCGCCAAGCGAAGAAAGCCGGTCGCGTTCCCCAAGCAGTGCAAGCTCTGCAGCAGCAGCTGCAGCTTCCGCGCCTGCCCCGACGCATTGCCTGCATTGACAATTCGCATCTACACGGAGCAGAACCGGTCTCGGCAGTAGTGGTGTTTCTGGACGGCAAGCCGCGCAAGTCCGAATACCGGCGCTTCCGGCTGGAGCAGACCTTCGGCAACGATGACTTCGCCGCCATGCGCGAAGTCGTCCGCCGGTACGCCCGCCGAATTCTCAACGGCGAGGATGCCGCCCCCGACCTCCTGCTCATCGACGGCGGGAAGGGGCAGCTCTCGGCTGCCGTCGAAGCACTAACGGAGGCGGGGCTCTATTCGCAGTTCCCCGTGCTGGCACTGGCGAAGCGGCTGGAGGAGCTCTTCCGCCCTGGGCAGAGCGAACCGATCGTGCTCCCTCGGACCTCGGAGAGCCTGCGCTTGCTCCAACGCATCCGTAACGAGGCACACCGATTTGCCGTCGAATACCATCGGCTCTTGCGTACTCGGCGCACCCTGCGCACGGAGCTCACTGCCATCCCCGGCATCGGCAGGCGAACTGCTGAACGTCTGCTGCAGCACTTTGGCTCGGTGGAACGGCTCCGCACGGCATCGCTGGAGGAACTTCTGCAACATCTGCCGCGCTCACGTGCCCAAGCCCTCTATACCTACTTCCACCCCGAGCAGTCTGGCACGCAAAGTGACTGAATCGGCTCTGGGGCAGCTCCTCTGGAGCCTATGAGCACGGTGCAGCCACGGAAGGTTCTCCCCATTGCGCTTCTGCTGGCGCTGCTCGGCTGCCAGAGCACCGCCGTCTTCACCTATCGGGCAGATCGAGCGGCTGAAGCCGATGGAGAGACCCCGCTCCGGAGCCGGCTCCTGCAGGAGGTCCAGCGCTGGATTGGAACCCCGTACTGCTACGGCGGTCGCAGCAGCGGGTGTATAGATTGCTCCGGCTTCGTGCAGCAGCTCTTTGCCGCCCTGGGATATCGACTGCCTCGGACCACCGCAGAGCAAGCCCGTCTTGGCACGGCGGTGCATGCCCCAGAGATCGGCGACCTGGTCTTTGTGTACCACAGCAGCCGCTACACACACGTCGGAGTCTACCTCGGCAGCGGGCGCGTAGCGCATGCTTCCTCGAGCCGGGGTGTTGTCATCGATCCCCTGGAGGAGCTCCACCGCATGGGGAGCCTACACTACCGGCGTCTCCTGCGGTGAGCACTGTCGCTGTGTCCGCCCCCAGTGTTCAAGCTGGCAGAACAATGGCAGAACTTGCCGCCAGTTTGGCGCAATTCGGCGCGGCAGAGGCAATTGGCACGGTTGTTTCTCTATCAAGCCAGTGGCAGCTCACAAGAGCTGCGCGGAAGTTCAAACAGCGATGTCTAACAACGCAGGAGGTAGTGCCATGACGCTGGTCCGGTTTGAGCCCTTCCGTGGGATCGAGTCCATGCTCCGTCGGTTCAACGAGCTCTTCGACGAGGTGGATCGCTCCTTCCCCCTTCGGTTCGAGCTGGGGACCTTCTCGCCTCGGGTGGACGTGAGCGAGGATGAGCACAACGTCTACATTCAGGCGGAGCTGCCCGGGGTAGCAAAGGAGGACGTCAAGGTGACGATCTCTAAGGATGGCGTCCTCACAATCCGGGGCGAGAAGAAGCAGGAGCGCAAGGTCGAAGAGCGCAACTTCCTCCGGGTGGAGCGCACTTTCGGGAGCTTCTCTCGCAGCTTCATGCTGCCGGAGAATCTCAAGACCGACCAGATTGAAGCGCGCTTTGAGAACGGTGTGCTGACGATCACAATCCCGAAAGCCGAACCCTCCAAGCCGGAGGAGGTCGAGGTCAAGGTCCGGTAACAGCACACGCCGGACCGCACACGCTGAAGGCTCCGGACGGGGGACATCCCCCGTCCGGCTTCCATATTTGGGTTTGTCACACAATGTCGCACAACAGCGAGAGCACCATGGGTCGCATCGTAGGAATCGACTTAGGAACGACGAACTCTGTCGTAGCAATCATGGAAGGGGGGCAGCCCGTCGTTATCCCCAATACGGAAGGTTCACGGCTGACCCCATCGGTTGTAGCATTCACCAAGACGGGCGAGCGCCTGGTCGGTGCTGCAGCGAAGCGCCAAGCCATCACCAACCCCAAGAACACCGTGTATTCCATCAAGCGCTTCATGGGGCGCCGACCCGAAGAGGTACAGCAGGAGATGCTGATGGTGCCCTACAAGGTTGTCCCCTCGCCCGATGGTAACGCCGTGCGCGTGGACATCGAAGGGCGCCTCTACGCACCGGAAGAGATTTCGGCAATGATTCTGCAAAAACTCAAGGCGGATGCTGAAGCCTACCTGGGCGAGAAGATCACCGACGCCGTCATCACTGTCCCGGCGTACTTCAACGATGCCCAGCGGCAGGCGACGAAGATCGCCGGAGAGATCGCCGGGCTCAATGTCCGCCGCATCCTCAACGAGCCGACGGCTGCGGCACTTGCTTACGGTCTGGACAAGCGCGGGCGCACCATGACCGTTGCTGTCTACGACCTGGGCGGCGGGACCTTCGACATCTCGATTCTGGAGATTGGCGAGGGCGTCTTCGAGGTCAAAGCCACCAACGGGGATACCCACCTGGGCGGCGACAACTTCGACCAGCGCCTCATCGACTACATCGCCGACGAATTCTACAAGCAAGAGGGCATAGACCTACGCAAAGACCCCATGGCGCTGCAACGGCTACGGGAGGCTGCCGAGAAGGCAAAAATCGAGCTCTCGCAACTGCTGCAGACCGAGATCAACCTGCCCTTCATCACCGCCACAGCCGAAGGACCCAAGCACCTGCAGATGACCATCACACGGGCAAAATTCGAAAGCCTGTGCGAGGACCTCTTCCAAAAGACGCTGGGTCCGTGCGAGCAGGCACTGCGCGATGCGAAGCTCACACCGGCACAGATTGACGAGGTCATCCTCGTCGGTGGCTCCACGCGCATCCCGCGGATTCAGCAGCTGGTGCGGGAGTTCTTCGGCAAGGAGCCCAGCAAGAGCGTCAACCCCGATGAGGTGGTCGCCATCGGCGCTGCAATTCAGGCAGCGGTTCTGACGGGCGAAGTCCGGGACGTGCTCCTGCTGGACGTGACGCCGCTCTCGCTGGGAGTGGAGACCCTCGGCGGAGTGATGACCGTGCTCATCCCTGCCAACACGACCATCCCCACGCGCAAGACCGAGATCTTCACCACGGCAACGGACAATCAGACCTCAGTGGAAATCCACGTCCTCCAAGGCGAACGCCCGCTGGCAAAGGACAACCGCTCGCTGGGGCGCTTCCACCTGGATGGCATCCCACCGGCGCCACGAGGGGTGCCGCAGATTGAAGTCACCTTCGACATCGACGCCAACGGCATCCTCACCGTCACCGCCCGAGATCGGGCAACGGGCAAGGAGCAGAGCATCCGCATCACCGGCTCCAGCACGCTGAGCAAGGAAGAAATCGAGCGCATGAAGCGCGAAGCGCAGGAGCATGCCGAAGAGGATCGCCGCCGGCGCGAAGAGATCGAGCTACGCAACCAAGCCGATGCGCTGCTGTACTCGACCGAAAAGCAGCTCCGCGAGCTGGGCGAGAAGCTCTCGCCGGCAGACCGTGGGCGCATTGACCAGGCGCGGGAGAAGCTCAGCAATGCCCTCAAGAACAATGCTCCTGTGCACGAACTCCGCGCCGCCATGGAGGAGCTCACGCGCGCCTGGAACGACGCCTCCGTCCACCTCTATCAGCAGAGCGCCTCAACGGAAGCGCCGGGTGGTTCGACATCCGGAGGCAGCACCCCCGAATCCGAGCCGCGCGTTGAGGAAGCCGACTACCGCGTCGTGGACGACCGCAACAAGCCGTAAAGCGGCACGCCTGACAGTGCACAGAAGGCGGGGAAGCCCTCCCCGCCTTTTGTGTTCCTCACCACGGAGGGCACCACAGCAGCCCAATCCGAGGCAGTGAAAGGTAGAATCCCACATCTGCCGTCCGCTGCTCCGTTGCGCTCAGGCGCACCTCTCGGCGTTCCCGCCCCAGTGCAAAGTCCAACCGCCACTCCATCCACGGCACCAGCATCCCAAACGAGGTTGGCAAGTTCGCCCGCAGCCCAATCCCCGCCGTGAGAGCCCACTTGTTTTCGGCGCGCTCCTGAATACGATTGAACATCAGCGCCGCCCCAGCCGTGCCGTAGAAGTTGACCCGCCCGTAGGGATTCGGGCTGACGTGCATGCACAGCTCCAGCACCTGGTAGATATCCGGCTTATCCTGCCCCCACGGACGCTGAGGCGATTTGAGCACCTTCGTGTTGCGCGAGTAGAGATAGGCCAGCTCCAGGCTCAAGTGGTCCGCAAACTCGTAGAACAGATGTACCCCAAACGCCGGCAAGCCTTCGTAGGAGAAGGTCTGGTGCTCCTGCGTAGAGAACTCGCGTAGCTCCACAATCGTGTTGGTCGCCCCATGCAGACCAATGCCGAATCCCTTGGCAAACTGGTGGCGTGGCGCCTCCTGCTGCGCACCGAGCGTACCGACGGCAGCAAGCAACACAAATCCCAAGCGAAATAGCGCCCGTGCCGCAGCCGTTGTCTCTTGGACCACCTGTTGGAGCGGCTTTCGGGTCAATTCGGCAATCTTTTCGGCAATCCATCGCACGAAAGCGGGCTCATTGCGGCGACCACGCCGAGGCTGCGGCGCCATGTACGGCGAGTCCGTCTCCAAAAGGAGTCGGTCTGCCGGAACAAGCCGGACCAGCTCTCCCAGCGTGCTCTTGGGGTAGGTGATATTGCCGGTAAAGGAGACACAAAAGCCCAACTGCAGCGCACGGTCGAGCACTTCGGCATCCTCGGAGAAGCAGTGCAACACCCCGCGGAGGCTTCCATCCTGTTCCTCTTCCAGGATGCGCAGCACATCAGCTCCAGCTTTGCGATTGTGGATGATGACCGGTAGCCCGCAGCGCTTTGCAATGCGGAGCTGCTCGCGCAAGAGCCATTGCTGCTGGCGTGGTTCGGCGCCGTCGTTGTAGTAGTAGTCCAGCCCAATCTCCCCAATTGCCACAACGCGCGGGTATTCGGCTTCGCGCTCAACTGCTGCCAGCGCTGCTGTATCGGCTTGCGCTGCCGCATGCGGATGGATCCCCACCGCCCGGTACAGTAGGGGCGACTCCTCCACCAAGCTCCGCGCTTTGGGAAAGCTCTCGGGGCTGATTGCCGGCATGATAATTGCCTCTATCCCCGCTTCCTGTGCCCGTGCCAGCACCTCCGCACGGTCACCATCGAAGACGGGAAGATCCACATGCGCGTGGGTGTCAATCATTGCTGCTGCAATCGCTCTACCATCTGCAGTACCTCCTCGGCATGCCCCTCGACCCGGACCTTCGGGAAGACCGCGCGCACCACTCCCTCCGGGTCAATGACAAAGGTTGTGCGCTCAACCCCCATGGAGCGGCGCCCGTAGAGCACGCGCTCCTTCCAGACGCCATAGTGCTGGGCAATGGCTCCCCCGGGGTCGCTGATGAGGCGGAAGGGCAATCCGTAGCGCTGCTTGAAGCGCGCATGGGAGGCAACCGAATCTGGACTGACCCCGATGATCTCCGCACCCAACCGCTCAAAGCCTGCCCAGGCATCGCGGAAGCTGCATGCCTCGCGCGTGCACCCAGGGGTGTTGTCCTTGGGGTAGAAGTAGAGCACCACCCATCGCCCGCGCAGCTGCGCCAGCTCGAAGGGATTGCCGCTGTCGTCATAGGCTTGGAAATTCGGGGCGATATCTCCGACGGTAACCATTGGACCGAGGCTGTCGGACCTACTCCGGACGGCTCCGTTGACGAGGTGCGGAAGAAATCAGTGGCAGCCGCTGTGCCGAGAGTAGCCCAGTCAAGCGCTGCTCGATCTGCTCCAGAAGCGGAGAGGAGGCTTCCGCTTGCGGCTCCGCTGCCGACGGGCTCTCGATCCGGAGTACAAAGGACATCCCTACTCGCTCCCGCAGCCGCGCCGCCAGCACCGGAATCCGCTCTTTGAGGAGCTCCATCAGGAAGGGTTGCAAGGGCAAGAGGATAAGGCTCGTGCCTTCCTGCCGCACGCTGAGCGCTCCAGAGGCAAAGGCTGCTTGCAGGGCTGGGTCCTCCTCGCCGAGTATGCTTTCCCACGATTGCGCCGCTGGCTGTGCTTGCGCAGGCTGCGACGGGGAGGCTGCAGGGCTTGGGCGCGGCGCGGAGTGCTGCATCCGCGCAGCGCTGTACTGCGGCAGAGGTTCGCCGAGCCTTCCCGAGTCAGATTTGAGCAGCCGCAGCAGCTCGCCAAACTCCACGGCGCGCTCCAGCAACGCCATCTGCACTAACCCCAGTTCCAGCCGAATCCGCGGCTGGCTACTATAGCGCATCGCCTGCTGCGTGGAGTGCAGCAGCGTCAGGAGGTTGAGCAGATCGGCAACCGAGAAGTGCTCCGCCTGGCTGCGGTAGCGTTCAACGAGCTCGGCAGGCACATCCAGAAGCTGTGCCGACCCCGTCGTGCGGATGGTCAGCAGGTTGCGGAGATGCTCCTGCAGGGCTTCCACGAATTCGAACCCATCGTACCCGCGCTGGGCAAGCTCCCAGACCAGCTTCAGCACCGCCGCAACGTCCCGCTGCGCCAGCGCTTGGGTAGTGCGGAAGAGTAGTTCTGCATCCACCAGGTGCAGCATCTGCACCAGCGCCTCCAGCGTAACGTGCGTGCCAGAGAAGGCGATTGCCTGGTCCAGTAGCGAGAGCGCATCGCGCAGGGAGCCGTCTACTTTGCGAGCCAGCACCGAAGCGGCTGCCTCCTGCAGCTCGACTCCTTCCTGGCGCGCCACCGCCACAAGATGCTGGACAATGCGCTCGGTGGGGATGCGGCGGAAATCGAAGCGTTGGCAGCGGCTCACCACCGTTGCTGGCAGTTTCTGCGGCTCCGTTGTTGCAAAGACAAACACCACATGGGCGGGCGGCTCCTCCAGAATCTTCAGCAGCGCGTTGAAGGCGGAAACCGAGAGCATGTGCACCTCGTCAATGATGTAGAGCCGATAGCGCCCGCTTGCCGGGGGGAATTTTGCGCTCTCCCGAATCCGCCGGACATCTTCAACGCTGTTGTTGGATGCCCCGTCGATTTCGACCACGTCCACAGAGCGTCCGGCGAGGATTTCCTGGCAGTTCTGGCACTCGTTGCAGGGTTCCCCATCGGGGTGGAGCTGGGTGCAGTTGAGCGCCCGCGCCAGGATGCGCGCCGTCGTAGTCTTCCCCACTCCGCGAGGTCCGCAGAACAGGTACGCAGTGTGAATCCGCCCCATGCGCACGGCATTGCGCAGCGTCACGGTGATGTGCTCCTGCCCGACGAGTTCGGAAAAGGTCTTCGGGCGCCACTTCCGAGCCAATCCCACAAAGGCGCTCTGCTCCTGCTGCTGCGGCATTGTAATTTTGCTTTGGTGCCTGCTCTGCAGCGTGCAAACTACAAAAATGCCCAAAGCCATATGGCTCACGACGGTGCTGCTGCACGCAGGGGTTGTGGCGGGAGCTGCGCTGACTGCTCCCTCCATCCCCTTGGCGCAGAAGCCCGTACTCCAGCCCGATCCAGCATACGGGCGCAGCGGACCCGTCTTGTGGGGAGTCCTGCTGGTGCGCTTCCGTCCGGAGCACACGCCGTGGCAACTTCTACGGATGGAGACGCTACCGGTGCGGGTCCTCCGCGTCGAACCGCTCCTGCCGCCGCGGCTTTGGCAGTTCCTTCAAGCCCGCTCCACACTGCAGAGCACGGCTCGTCGGGCAGCCATCGCTGCCGCTGCAGAGCCATTGCTCCGCACCGTGGTGCTGGAGTACGCGGACCCACTCCCTCCGGAGCAGGTTGCACAGCGCCTGCGGAAAGGCTGTCCCGCGGTCGAGGTTGCCGAACCCTATTCTATCGCCCTTCCCTGCCGAGAACCCAACGACCCTCTGCTTCCACGGCAGCAACTGCTGCGGACCATTGCCGCACTGCAAGCCTGGGAGCTCTCCCAAGGGGATAGCACCGTCGTCATCGGCATCGTGGACACGGGCGTCTTCCCCGCCCACGAGGACCTGCATGGCTCGCTCCACTACAACCGTGGTGAAATCCCCTTCAACGGCATTGATGACGACGGCAACGGCTACGTGGACGACTTCTTCGGTTACAACTTCACCGCTGCGGAGGATGGCATCTCGCCAGGTGATCCATACAACCCCGGCGAGGGGCACGGCACCGCTGTTGCCGGTATCGCTGCTGCCACGACCAACAACGGCATCGGTATCGCCGGGATTGGCTACCGCTGCCGTCTCTTCCCCGTCAAGGCTTCGCCGGTGGGGGTACCGGCAATCTACTACGGCTACCAAGGCATCCTCTACTGTGCCGCCATGGGCTTTGCGGTCATCAACTGCAGTTGGGGAAGTCCCACGTACTCGTGCATCCAGCAATCGGTCATCGACTTCGCCCTTGCCAGTGGCAGCCTCGTGGTGGCTGCTGCGGGGAACACCCCAGTAGCCACCAGCACATGGTATCCCGCCGGATACGCCGGAGTACTGGGCGTTGGGAACACAACACCTGAGGACCGCCTACTGCCGTATTCAGCACGGGGACTGGGAGTGGGCATCCTTGCACCGGGCGAGGGCGCATGGACCACCGACAACGGTGGAGGCTACACCACGTTCGGCGGCACCTCGGCAGCAGCACCCGTTGTTGCCGGAGCCGCTGCTCTGCTGCGAGCGTACCGGCGGGAGCTCGATCCGCTCCAAGCACTTGCACTGTTGCGGCGGACCGCTGAGGATATCGGCGCGGAAAACCCCGAAAGCGCCGTTGTGCTCCCCGGACGGCTCAACCTGTGGATGGCGCTGGCATCCGATCCGCTGGAAATGCCCGGGCTTGTGCTACCGCAGCTTGTGGTGACAAACGCTGCCGGAGCTCTACTCCAGCGCTGGAGCGCCGGCGATACGCTCTGGCTCTGGGTGCAGGTGCGCAATGTGCTCGGCAGCGGCTCCGCACTCCAAGCACGTCTGCGCGCTGCTGCCGGCGCAGTGGATGCGGTCGAGCTGCTGGACACACTCCGCGAGCTCCCGCTCCTTCCTGCCAACTCCATCAGCCGGATTGGTCCCTTCCGCGTTTTTCCGCGGCGCCAGACTACCGACCCCCTGCTGCTCCGGCTGGAGTGCCGTGACAGCACCGGCTGGTACCGCGATGTGCTCTTTGTGCGCTTCGTGCCCGTGCCCAACTTCACCATCTTCGGCAACGCCGTTGCGCAGTTCAGCATCGCCGATGACGGCGCGCTGGGATTTGCCGATTTCCCCGATAACACGCTCGGCATCGGCTTCCGGTACAGGGACGCTTGTGGGCTGCTCTATTCGGGTGGACTCTTCGCCGGAAGCGACAACCGCATCGTCAGCGCCGCTCCGAGCCTGTTTGGGCGCGACAGCGATTTTGCCGTCCTCAAGCCCTTCGCTCCGCCTGAAGTAACCAGCAACGTGCTCTCCGATGCCAATGCCCCTGAATCCCATCGCATTGGGCTGCGCCTGGAGCAGCGCTTCCTGGGCTTCGTTGCCGAAAGCTCCGCTGTGGCACGGCTCCTCATCACGCTGGAGAACGCCTCCTCTGGCACGTTTGCCGACCTTGGGGCAGCCTACTTCATGGACTGGGACCTGGGCACTGGGGGGCGCGCCAACTCCGCACGCCTCTTCACCGAAGCACTGCAGCCGGAGATTGCCCTGCCGCACTGCGCCGAGGTCATCGAACGCGAGGGCTACCCCAGCGTTGGCGCTTGCGTGGTAGCGCTGGATACCCCCGCCACCCCCCAATGCGCCGGCTTCGCTGCTGCACTCTTCTACGGAGACGCCGACCGCGTGCAGAAGCAGCGGCTGCTCACCGCCGGTACCACAGTCCAGCCCATCGACAGCGGCGATGTTGCCCTTGTTGCCGGCATGCGCTTCACAGGGGAGCTCCACCCAGGGCAACGCCGGCGCTTCCTGCTATGCTTTGGGGCAGCGGAGAGCTCCTCGGCGCTATCGGCACTGTTCCACCAATGTATCGCCGATGCCCGCGCGCTCGCCGTAGAGGCTCCGCCGACACCTCCGGTGCTCCTCCGTTGGCAGCTTCCGGGCATCCTCACGGGCACGCTCCCAAAGCCGGGCGAATGGCGGCTGGAGCTGTGGGATATCCTCGGGAGAGCTCTCCTCACGGCAACGCTCACCGTTGCCCCGGACGGGCGCTTCCAACTCCCCCTTCCGAGCTTGCCTGCGGGGATATACGCGGTGCAACTTTGGCAGCATCGCATGCACTTCCGGACGGTGCTTGCCGTTCCTCCGTGATGTACCACACACAGCGGTCCTCCGATGCTGGTTGAACTGCTCGCCGCCGATGGATATGCTCGTATCCGGCTGAATCGCCCAGAGAAGCGCAACGCGCTCAGCCCGCAACTGCTCCAGGAGCTGGAGCAGCGCTTCGCAGAAGCGGAAGCCGATAGCCGCATCCGCGCCATTGTGCTGGAGGGCGCCGGACCAGCATTCTGCGCCGGAGCGGACTTGGCATACCTGCGCGAGCTGACGGCGTTCACGCCGATGGAGAACCTTGCCGATTCCGAGCTCCTTGCCCGCGTCCTCTGGCGCATCTACAGCTTCCCCAAGCCCGTCATCGCAAAGGTGCATGGTCCGGCAATTGCCGGAGGCTGCGGTCTTGCCAGCGTGTGCGACTTCATCGTGGCTGCCCGCGCGGGGGCACGCTTTGGGTATTCGGAGGTACGCCTGGGCTTCATCCCCGCCATCGTTGGCGTGTTCCTGGTGCACAAGATCGGCGAGCAGCGCGCCCGACGGCTGCTGCTGAGCGCCGAGCTCCTTTCTGCCGAGGAAGCCGAACGGCTCGGTCTGGTGAGCTACGTCGTCGAAGATGAGCAGTTGGATAGCTTCACCGACGAGCTGGCACGCCGCCTGGCAAGCTACAGCGCGGATTCCCTCCGGCTGACGAAAGCGCTGCTGACTCGACTGCCGGCAATGGTGCCTGAGGCGGCACTTCACTACGCTGCCGGACTCAACGTCCTCATCCGCACGACCGAGGAGTTCCGCCAGGGCATCGAACAATTCCTCTCGTCCCACAAAGCCCAAGGGCAATGATGCAACGCATCGGCGCACTGTTGCTGCTGGGATGGCTCGCCGCTTCGGTGAGCGCTTCGGCACAGCTCTCCGTGGTCGTCCTGCTGCGGGGTACGGTGGTGGACTCGACCACGGGAACGCCTGTAGGGACGGAATTTGAACTGCGCGACCTCTCCGGAAAGCGGCTCCAGATGGGCAGAAGCGACAGCCGTACCGGCAACTTCGAGCTGGTACTGCAGCCCGGGCAGAGCTACGTGCTCACCTTCCGCGGGTACAACGTGCTGCGGAGATCCGATACCGTGCGGATCCCCGCTGTGCGCGAATACACTGAGCTGCCGATGCGCTTCAGCGTACGTGTGCTGCGCAAGGGAATGGAGCTGCTGCGCCTGCATGCGTTCGACCCGGGAAGCACAACGCTGCGCCCGCAAGCACGCCAGCAGTTGGAGGAGTTAGTCCAGCTCCTCAACCGCAACCGCTCGCTGCGGGTGAGCGTCCATGTAGCGATGCTGGACACGCGCTTCATGGACGAACCGGTGCCCAGGAAGGGCACCTCGCCGAAGAGCTCCGCGCGTAAGCGCTCCAGAGCTGCGCCCGCACCGACAGCACCACCTCCACCGCTGTTGGAGCGGGCGCAGCAGTTCCTTCAGGCTCGTGCGGACGCCGTCGCCAAAGCTCTCGCCGGAGTTCGCGACGGAGAGGAGCGGGTCCGCATCGTGCCCGAGATTCCTCCGCTGCCGATCGTGCGCCCGCTGAGCGAGGCTCCCACAGTTACAGTCTTCGTGGATGACGTGCGCGAGCTCGTCGAGTAGCAATGGCATCACGGAGGCTACCCCGGGATGCCCACGTGCAGCAACAACGGCGCATTGCTGAGCCAGCGGTTCGGCTCAGTCTCATCATCCCGACCCTGCAGGAGGAGAGCACGCTGGAGAGCACCCTGGCAGCGTTCCCACTGGGGCTGCGGCAGCGCTTCGGCGTTGAGCTCATCATCAGCGATGGTGGCAGTACCGATGGAACGCTCGCCATCGCCGAACGCCATGCCGACCTTCTCGTTGTCTACCATGGTGCCCATCGGCAGAGCATTGCCCAAGGGCGCAACTGGGGAGCTGCTGTGGCGTGCGCGCCGGTGCTTATCTTCCTCAACGCCGATACCGTCCCTGCCGATCCGCCTGGCTTCCTGGAGCGCATCACCACGTGGGCAGAGCAATCCCCGCAGGAGGTTGCCTTGTGCTGTCCCGTCCGAGTCCATCCGGCACACGAGCAGTTCCAGGACCGCATCTTCCATCGGCTATACAACCGCTACGTGTGGCTGCTCAACGCAGTGGGCATTGGGATGGGACGGGGCGAATGCCACATTGTGCGAGCCGAGCCCTTCTGGCAGGTGGGCGGCTACGATGAGCGGCTGTACGCCGGAGAGGACTTCGACCTCTACCGCCGGCTCCGCCGGCTTGGGCGTATTCGCATGGACTGGAGGCTGCTCGTTTATGAATCCCCACGCCGGTACCGCCGGTACGGGTATGCGCGTACGCTTGCGCTCTGGACGGCAAATGCCCTGGCAGCCTGGGTGTTGGGGCGCTCGCTGGTCCAAGCCTGGCAGCCTGTGCGAAGCTGTGCTTGTCCCCCATCCCAATCGCCGCATCAATGCTGACGTATAAGGACGCTGGAGTCAATCTGGATGCTGCCGAGGAGTTGGTTCGCCGCATCCGTGGATTGGTCCGCTCGACCTTCACGCCCGAGGTGCTTGCCGATATTGGGCATTTCGGCGGCTTCTATGACGCGCGCTTCCCAACGTATCGGCATCCCGTGCTGGTTGCCAGCACCGACGGTGTCGGCACAAAGCTCAAGCTGGCAATTCGCCTGGGCATTCATAGCACCATCGGACAGGACCTGGTCAACCATTGCGTCAACGACATCCTCTGCGGTGGAGCGCGCCCGCTGTTCTTTCTGGACTACTTCGCCACCGGACAGCTGGAGCCCGCCGTTGCCGAACAGGTGATCGGCGGCATCGTCACGGCATGCCGCAAACACGGCTGCGCGCTCATCGGTGGCGAGACCGCCGAGCTCCCCTCGATCTACGCCCCAGGGGAGTATGACCTGGCGGGCACCATTGTCGGCATTGTGGAACGGGAGCGCATCCTGGATGGTCGTGCAATCCGCCCCGGGCACGTGCTCGTGGGATTGGCTTCCAGCGGATTGCATACGAACGGCTACTCTCTGGCGTTGCGCGCGCTGGAACGCTACGGGCTGGACTCCTACATTGAGGAGCTGGGAAGCTCCCTGGGCGAAGCCCTGCTTGCCGTTCACCGTTCGTATGCCCAGACGCTGCTGCCGGTGCTGGAGCGCGGGCTGCTTTCGGGTATGGCACACGTGACCGGAGGCGGGATTCTGGGCAATCTGCAGCGCATCCTCCCGCCGAACACGCAGCCGCTCATCCGCTGGGAGAGCTGGGCAGTGCCCCCGCTGTTCCAGCTCATTCAGCGCGCCGGCGATATCCCCACCGAAGAGATGCGCCGCGTCTTCAACCTCGGCATCGGCATGGTGCTGGTTGTGCCTCCGGAGCACGTTGCAGAGGTGCTCACGCTCTGCGCCGAGGATTCCCCCAGGATCATCGGGGAGCTCGTCTCAGCCTGAACCACTGCCCAAGTTCGGGCGAACCATCGCCTCCGGACGCACGATCCGGTCGAACTCCTCGGCGCTGAGCAACCCAAGCTCAACGGCAGCCTCCTTGAGCGTCTTGCCCGTCTGGTAGGCGTGCTTGGCAATGCGAGCCGCATTGTCGTAGCCGATATAGGGATTGAGCGCCGTCACCAGCATGAGCGATTGCTCCACGTACTGGCGCAGGCGCTCCCGATTCGGCTCGATACCAACGGCGCAGTAGCGGTTGAACATGCGGCAGGTGTCGCTCAGCAGCCGCACGCTCTGCAGGAAGTTGTAGATGATGACGGGCTTGTAGACGTTGAGCTCGAAGGCACCCGATGCCCCAGCGATGCTGATGGCGACATCGTTGCCGAGCACCTGGACGGCGACCATGGTCATCGCTTCCGATTGCGTTGGATTGACCTTGCCGGGCATGATCGAGGAGCCGGGCTCGTTCTCCGGAATGCGGATCTCCGCCAGCCCCGCCCGCGGTCCCGATGCCATCCAGCGGATGTCGTTGGCGATCTTGTGCAGCGCAACCGCCAGCGTGCGTACTGCCCCGTGCGCCCAGACCAGAGCATCATGGGCGGCAAGCGCCTCGAACTTATTCGGCGCCGAAACAAAGGGCAAGCCCGTCAGTTCGGCAATCTTGGCTGCCATGCGCTCGGCAAACTCTGGATGCGTGTTGAGCCCGGTGCCGACCGCCGTTCCCCCGATTGCAAGCTCGTAGAGATCGGGCAAGACTGCCTCGATGCGCCGGATTGCATTGGCAAGCTGGTGCGCGTAGCCGGAGAACTCCTGCCCCAAGGTCAGGGGAACCGCATCCATCAGGTGTGTCCGCCCGATTTTGATGATATCGGCAAACTCCTCGGACTTGCGCTGAAGCGTCTGCTGGAGTTCGTGCACCGCCGGCAGCAGCCCGTGCACGAGCTGCTCTGCGGCGGCAATGTGCATCGCCGTTGGGAAGACGTCGTTGGAGCTTTGCGACTTGTTGACGTCGTCGTTCGGGTGAATCGGTCGCTTGCTTCCCAGCTCGCCTCCGGCAAGTTCGATTGCCCGATTGGCGATGACCTCGTTGACGTTCATGTTGGTCTGTGTTCCGGAGCCCGTCTGCCAGACCGACAAGGGGAAGTGCTCATCGAGCCGACCCTCGATGACCTCATCGGCGGCGCGCACGATGAGCTGCGCCTTCTCCGGCGGCAGCAACCCCAGCTCCGCATTGACCAGTGCAGCAGCTTTTTTGACGATGCCCAACGCGCGGATGAGCTCGCGCGGCATCCGCTCAGTGCCAATGGCAAAGTGCTGCAGCGACCGCGCTGTCTGCGCTCCCCAGTACTTGTCCGCAGGCACCTCGACGGCGCCCATCGTATCGGTCTCGATACGGGTCTGCATCGCGCCTGTGTGAAGCTGTTCAACTGCGTCAGGCAAAATTATGCGCCGCTGCCGGAGCCACTGCTGTGGTCGGCTCGGTCCCGACGCCGCTTGGGACGCGGCGGGAAGGTGCGGCGCAGTTGCTGAATCTCCTGGCGCATCTCCTTTGCCAGGCGGCGGAGCTCCTGGAGTTGCTTGCGCAGCCGTATGCCCGCGCGCCGGTTCTGCTTGAGTGCGAAGCGCTCGAAGTCCCTCTGCATCCCCTCGACCAAGCGGAGCAGCTCCGCGTAGCGCTCCAGCAGCATCACCGCACGACCCGGAAGGACACAACCATCCCCTCACGCCCGGCAAGGAGGTAGATGAAGTACACCCCGCTGCCGAGCGCCGAAACCGGTAGCGTCTGCTCAAGCACGCCTGGTTCGCCTCTGCCGGCAAAGAGCTCCTCGACGCGCCTGCCGAGCGCATCCACAAGCAGCACCCGCAGGTAGCGCTGTTCGGGGAGCTCCACTCGTAGTCTCGGCAGGGGATTGCCGGATACCCACACCGAGGGTCGAACAGTTGCCCGGAGGCGCTGCGGCAGGAGATGCCAGTCGATGGTGTCCACCCCCAGCGACGCTGCTGCCTGCCGAGCTGCTGCAGCGGCACGGCGCAGCTCCTCGACCGTCATTCCTGCCACCAATGCCAGCGCCACATGGGCTGTGTCGCCCGGCAGCAGCCGGATCGGACCGGCAGCGATCACCATCGAAGCATCCGTACGCGAGGAGCGCTTGCGGGCAATTCCGTTGCTCATCATGCGCCACTTCTCCTCGCGCGTGAAGCCGTCGTAAACTCCTGGGTTATCGTTGCCTCGACCGTCATTGTCCACAGCGAAGAAGTTCACCCCGTGGTTGCTCACCACCAATGCGCCGCCCATGGGGTAGCCTGGGCGCTCCTCGTGGTAGACATAGCCGATGGCGCTGGAGTCATCCCAGACGGCACGGTCGCCCAGTGCTGAGGGTCCGATGTCCCAGTCCAGATACCAGCCGGCATACATCGAATCGAAGCGCTCACTTGTGCGATTGAGGATATCGAAGAGCACCAGCACGAAGCTGCGCCACTCTTCAGAGTGCGCGAACTGGTAGACTCGCTGGCGCACCTCCACTCCCAGATCCCCCGGGCGCTGCTCATCGGCGAAGATGGCTTCGGCTTGTGCGTCTGCTTGGGTTCCGGGCTTCCACACCTGCAGAGCTTGGAGCGCAACGAAGGAGCGGTCCTGCTGCGCTTGCATTGCCCCCCGCGCCACGTTCGAGAGCCTCTCAGGCGAGATGCCCACCATGAGCGCGCCTTCAAAGAGCAGGTTCATGCTGGAGCGGTAGCGGAAGCCATCGCCCTGCGTGTTGTCCGGATAGTCGTTGAAGGCGATGTTGCCGATGCTGTTGAAGGTCACGGTGATGTTGTTTGCCGCCAGCGTGCGGTAGCTGGGGCGCAGCACCACGCTTACCGTTGTACGCCCAACAAGCTCGCTCCCTCGGCGCACGCTGAAGCGCAGTTCCATGACGGTGTTATCGGGGATGTCTTGCGGCAGGCGTAGCCGCAATGCTTCTGCCACCCAGCGTGCCTCGCCCGTTGCGAGCGCCTCCACATTGACTCGGCGCACGAGGTACTGCGGCGAGGGCACCAGCGGTGTAAACACCTCCAGGCTTGCGCTATCGAGGGCATCCAGGACATTGCGCACTCGCAGCCGGATAAGCAGCTCATCGTTCCGGTCAAAAAAACCATCGCCATCGGCGTCCTCGATGATGAGGCTATCAATGCGGCAGAAGTAGAGCGTGCTCTCCGCCAAAGCGCGGTACGCATTGACCCGCCCCCAGCCGAGCAATCCCGCCAGCCAGGGCTGTTGCCGTTCGATGTTATCGGCGCTCTTCATCACGCGTGCAAGCGCCTGCTCAGCGCTGTACGAGGGGAACCTCTGCCGTACCAGCGCCACAACCCCGCTTGCTACCGGCGCCGCCATCGAGGTGCCGGACATACGCCCGTAGAGCCCGCCGGGCAGCGTGGAGAGGATGTCATCCCCCGGTGCTGTCACCGCTACGGTAGCGTGGTAGTTGGAGTAGTAGGACTTGTTGTCCGCTGAGTCCGTTGCCGCAACCGAGAGCACCTCTGGATAGGCTGCCGGGTAAAACGGAGCGCGCATTCCGTCATTGCCAGCGGCAGCGACGATGGCAGCCCCCAACGCAGCCGCCGTGCGGATGACGTCATGCTCAGCTTCCGAACGCCCGGGTCCTCCCCAACTGCAATTGATGACCTGCGCCCCCATCGCTGCTGCGTAGAGCACGCCCTGGTAGCTGTTGTAAATAGCGGATGAGGCAGGATTGTCAGGTCCGATCTTGACCACCAGCAGCCGCACCGATGGCACCACTCCTGCGATGCCTCGGGCATTGTTGACCACCGCCCCGATGATGCCTGCCACATGCGTTCCGTGGACATTACCTGGACGGGGATCGTTATCCTGCAGGCTTCCATCGCCGGCAGCAAAATCCCAGCCCCACCAATCGTCCACAAAGCCGTTACCATCGTCATCCACGCCATTGGTGCGCCGGTCGCGCCCCTGGTCATCAAGCCCGGTCTCCCCAGGATTGAGGAAGAGGTTGTCGGCAAGGTCAGGGTGCTGTGGGTCTACGCCTGTATCCACTACGCCGACGATGACGGGTTGCGCCCCTTGCGGCAGCAGCTCCCAAGCATCGAAGGCACGGATAAGCCGCAGCGCATACTGCTCGGCGACGAGTGGGTCGTTCGGTACCCCACAGATCCGGCGCTCCGGGAGCGCCTCTGCGTACTCAACGGCTGGATGGCGAGCAAGCTTGCGCAGAAGCAGCGCCGTATCCACCGCCGAAGGCAGTTCCAGGAGGGCAATCCGCCGAAGTTCCTCGATCTGCGCTGAGGCGACTCCGCGTACCTGCTGTGCCCGCTGCTGCAGGGCATGCAGAAGTCCCTCCGCAACCAACGGGCGCGCCGAGTGCACTCCAAGGAGCGTTGAGAGCTCGGAGAGCACCCCACTGCGTCCTGCCCGCTCCCACTGGAGGAATGCCCCGCTTCCCTCGCGCAGCTTCACAACGATAGGCACCGCCCCTGCCTGGACAGCAATACCGATGAGCAGGATTGCCCAGCACCAGCGCTTGCGCATGGATATGCTCTTCAGGTTGTGTCACCGAATATCGGCGCTGCGCAGCCGAATCCGCTTGTAGTAGCGCAGCAGCTCTCCGATGCGGATCTCCGCAACATAGTCACCCGGAGGCAGTGCCCGCCCTTGGTCATCGCGTCCATTCCAAGTGAGTTCGTAGCGTCCAGGACGCTGCACTTCGTCCAGCAGTGTAGCAACGCGCAGGGCTTGGACCGAGTAGACCAGTACTTGCACCCGCGCCACCGCGGGCACTCCGTAGGAAATTCTCGGCGAGAGGTCTTCGCTCAAGCCCAAAAAGCGGGCAATTGTCTCCAGCGGGATGGCAGCCGTTGCGCCCGGGGTGCGGCGCAGCGTTGGGTTGGGCAGCGCTTGTGCCTGCTGGAGCGCGTACTGGTACTGCACAAGCTCCTGGGCGTCGGGCGAAAGGAGCTCCTGCCGGAGCTGCAGATTCCGTAGCGCACTCTGCCATGCCGTAGGGAGAGCCTGCTCCTGCAGTCGCTCCCACTGCGCTTGTGAAGCCCGTAGTGCAGCGGCAAAGCGGGCAGCCGGAGGCAATGCGCTCCGCAGCTCACGCACGTACGCGCTGTCTTGCTCCGGCGTAAACTGCACCGGCTCCTCGGTCGGCAGCGGTGCGGGGCGAATCGTATCCTGCTGCGGTGCGGTGCCCTGAAGCGCTCGTATGGGAGACTTGGGGTGCTGAAACGGTAGCCCGCTTTGCGCCCAGAGGGTGTGGAGCCCCAGCAGCAGGAGTACTACGCTCCACCCGATCACGGGCGCAACTGCCATGGGAAGCGCTGCCGAAGTTGCCCGATCCACTGACGATAGAGCTGCTCGCGCTTCCACTGGCGGCACATCCGCTGGAGGATGGCAAAATCCTCAGGCAGCCGCGCTGGGTGCTCCGGAATCAAGCGCTTGCGGTAGACCAACTGCAGCGCCGGTCGGGTCGGATCTGCCACATACGGCACCGGAGCCGAAACGCCCCCATCGGGGAGCGATTCCACCAGTGTGCGCAGTTCACCCGGCAGCGTCTCCAACACGAGCAATCCCAGGGAACCGCCGACTCCTCGCGTATCCTCCTCCTCTGAGTAGCGCAGCGCCAGCGAATCGAACGGCTCCCCTGCAAGGACGCGCTGCCGCAGCTGCTCCAGCTCTGCGCGAACCCGTTCGGCATCGCCCTGCATCCGGAGCAGGATATGGCGCACTCGGACGGCATCCTGACGCCGGTCCAGCAGCTGGATGAGGTAGTATCCCATGGGTGTCTCCACAGGGGCGGAGATCTCGCCGACCTGCAGTCCAAAGGCTGCTCGCTCGTACTCCGGCAGCAGCTTGCCGCGCTCGATCCAGCCCAGCTCTCCGCCATGGGCAGCCGAGGCAGCGTCGCTGCTGTAGCGCCGGGCAAATTCGGCGAAATCCGCGCCCTTCAGGAGGCTATCCCGCAGCTGTAGCGCCAGCTCCAGCGTACGGCTCCGCTGAAGCGAATCCGGACGCACGTAGCGCACCAGATGTGCCAGCTCCACCTGTGCCGGCACCGGCGGGAGCGAATCCCGATAGTGCTGGAAGAACTGCTCCACCTCGCGCGCACTACATTCAACGTTGCCAAACCGGCGTTGCTGCAGCTTCTCCACCATCAGGCGCTTGCGTACCTCGTCGCGGTACTCGCGCCGAATCTGCTCCAGCGGCATCCCGTAGAGCTGCTCCACCCGCCGCTCCGAACCGAACTGCTGCACCAGGAGCTGAAGCTGAAACTCCAGCCGCTGCGTTACCTCATCGTCGGAGACCACGATGCTGTCCTCCTGCGCCTGCAGCAGCATGAGCTTCTCATCCACCAGTGCCTCCAGAGCGCGCCGCCAGAGCAGCGAATCGGGCAGTTGCAACTGCGGAAGCTGCTGCCGCAGCAACTGGCGCTGGGCTTCCACATCGGAAGCAAATACGGCTTCGCCTCCAACGATGGCAACCACACGGTCCAGCGCCTCCCCCTCCCGCACAGGGAGCTGCGCCCACAGGAGCGTTCCCGCCGCACAGAGGATGCCGACTTGCCGCCACATCAGCTGCTTTCGTGCTTGTCCACTGCAGCACTGGAGACGTCGCTGCCGCGCTTCCCATGTGGCGGCTGCCGAAAGGCTTCCAGCCATGCCCGAACGGCAGGCTTCATCGGCACCTGCTCCAGCGGCAAATGCTGTAGGGCTTCCGCCAAAACGTACTGCAGCTGCTCCGGAGGCAATGCCCGGTTGAGTACGATGACCGGGCGCCGGCGCACAAGACAATATCCCCCGCGAAAGCGCCCCTGCTCATGGCGCACCTCAACGCCACAGCGTGCCACAATCTCAAGGAGTTCCCGCACCAGCTCTCTCGAGCGCATCCCGAACGTGCTCGGCTTGCTCTAACGGACGCCACACACACAGCAGGGCAATTGTCCATTCTGCCAGGGTAGCTAAGGCTGCTGCGGTCCCTGCAGTCTGTGCTCGCTGCAGCAGTAAGGCATCGAGTGCCTCCACTATGGGCTCTCCCTGCACAATCGCCCTCAGTAGCGGGATATCATAGCCCACCAGCAGCCACAGCTCCACCGGTAGCGCCAGCGCCGCCAGCACCAACACCATAAAGAGCCAGCCCTGCTGGCGCAGCCGATGCCGCTCTTGAATTCCAATAGCGCACAACCCCACGCACGCCAGCGCTCCTCCGGCAAGCACATACGGCGTTGCCCGCGCGGCAATGCGGTAGATCTGCAAACGCTCCTGTGCGCTCAGCTCTGGCTCCAACTCCAGCGTAAACGGGCGGAACACCGCGTACACGCTCACCGCCCGAACTGCTCCGCCCCCAAGCCAGAGGATCCCGCCCAGGAGCACACAGCTCCACCACCAGCGCTGCCACCGCAGAGCACTCATAAAGCTTACACCGATGCTGCCAAGAGCGCAAAGTTACGGCAGCCGCGCAAGCCACCGGCTACCAAAAGCGCCCCGCTATACGTCATTGCGCCACAGCAAGTCCAGCACACGTAGGTATCTCGATGGCAACCCGTGTACTGGTGACCGGAGCAGGCGGCTTCATCGGGCATCACCTGGTCAAGTTCCTCGTCGAGCGTGGCTATTGGGTTCGCGGCGTGGATATCAAACCGCCCGCGTACGAGCCGACGGCAGCACACGAGTTCGAGCTCCTGGACCTGCGGCGCTGGGAGAACTGCCTACAGGCAACGCGCGGGATTGAACACGTCTACAACCTGGCTGCCGACATGGGCGGCATCGGCTACATCAGCCGCAACCACGCCGACATTGCCCGCAACAACATCCTCATCAACGCGCACATGCTCGAAGCCAGCCGCCTCAACGGCGTCGCCCGCTTCTTCTTCTCCTCCTCCGCCTGCATCTACCCGCAGTATCGCCAGAGCAGCCCCGATGTGACCCCCTTGCGCGAGGAAGACGCCTATCCCGCCGACCCCGAAGAGGGCTACGGCTGGGAGAAGCTCTTCACCGAAAAGCTCTGCCAGTACTACGCCGAAGACTACGGCATGCACGTCCGCATTGCCCGCTTCCACAACGTCTACGGTCCGCTCGGAGAATACGAAGGCGGTCGAGAGAAAGCCCCAGCAGCCATCTGCCGCAAGATTGCGCTTGCCCGCGATGGGGACGAAATCGAGGTCTGGGGCGATGGGCAGCAGACCCGCTCCTTCCTCTACATCGACGACTGCGTCGAAGGCATCTACCGCATCATGCACAGCGACTATCCCCAGCCGCTCAATCTCGGCACCGACCACCTGGTCACCATCAACGAGCTGGTGGACATTGTCGCCCGCATTGCCGGCAAGCACATTCGCCGGCGGCATGACTTGAGCAAACCGCAAGGCGTGCGCGGGCGCAATAGCGATAATACTCGACTGCGCCAGGTGCTCGGCTGGGAACCGCAAATACCACTGGAACAGGGTCTGGAACGCACCTACTGCTGGATCGAATCCGAACTCCGCCGCCAAGGACGCATCCCGTAAGTCAGCTCAGTCTCTTCCCTGCAATGCCGCGCAATCCCGAACTTCGCAGCGTGCTCATCATCGGCTCCGGTCCAATCGTCATCGGGCAAGCGTGCGAATTCGACTACAGCGGCACCCAAGCCTGCAAAGCCCTCCGCGAGGAAGGACTCCGGGTGATCCTTGTCAACTCCAATCCCGCAACGATCATGACCGACCCAGACATTGCCGATGTCACTTACGTTGAGCCGCTGACGGCGGAGTTTGTCGAAAAGATTATTGCCCGCGAACGCCCCGATGCGCTGTTGCCTACGATGGGCGGGCAAACAGGGCTCAACATCGCTGTCGAGTTAGCCGAAAAAGGAGTCCTGGAGCGCTATGGCGTCCGCTTGATTGGCTCCACCCTCGAAGCCATTCGCAAAGCCGAAGACCGCCTGCTCTTCCAGCAGACCATTGCCCAGTGCGGACTAGAGACCCCGCATGGCGTCTTTGTACACAGCCTGGAGGAGGGTCTCCGCTGCATCGAGCAGATCGGCTTCCCCGCCATCCTGCGCCCCTCGTTCACACTCGGGGGCACCGGCGGAGGCATCGCCTACAACATGGAGGAGTACCGCGAGTTGCTGCAAATTGCCTTGGACGCCAGCCCCATTCGCCGCGTGCTGGTGGAGGAATCGGTGCTGGGCTGGAAGGAGTACGAGCTCGAAGTGATGCGCGACTGCAAGGACAACGCCGTCATCGTGTGCTCGATCGAGAACTTCGACCCCATGGGCGTCCACACCGGCGACTCCATCACGGTTGCTCCGGCGCAAACCCTGACCGACGCCGAATACCAAGCCATGCGCGACGCCGCGCTCCGAGTCATCCGGGCAATCGGCGTTGAGACCGGCGGCTCGAACATCCAATTTGCAGTGAACCCTCAAACAGGGCGGATGCTGGTCATCGAGGCAAATCCGCGCGTATCGCGCAGCTCTGCACTGGCATCCAAGGCAACGGGCTTCCCGATTGCCAAAATCGCAGCGAAGCTGGCAATCGGCTACACGCTCGATGAGCTCCTCAACGACATCACGCGCAAAACCCCAGCATGCTTTGAGCCCGCCATTGACTACGTCGTGGTCAAGATCCCGCGCTGGGATTTTGAAAAATTCCCCGAGGTCCCCGACGAACTGGGCACGCAGATGAAATCCGTCGGGGAAGCTATGGCGTTCGGACGCACCTTCAAGGAAGCCCTCCAGAAAGCGCTCCGCAGTCTGGAACAGGGGCGCTACGGCTTCGGCTTCGATCGCCCCGAATACCTCCGTCCGCTTCCGCCGGAGGAGTTGGAAGCCCTGCGAGCACGGCTCCGCGTGCGCCATTCCCGCTCCATCTTCGACCTCTGCGATGCACTCCGCTGTGGCTTGAGCACCGAAGAGATTCACCGCTTGACTGGCTACGATCCCTGGTTCATCGAGCAGTGCCGTCAAATCGTCCAGGAAGCCCAAGAGCTGATTGCTCGCCGCGAACGCGAGGGCATCTCCCTACACTTCCTCAGCCCCGAAGAGCTGACGCGCGCCAAAGCGCTCGGCTTCTCCGATGTGCAACTTGCTGTGCTGACCGGTTCAAGCGAAGCCGACGTTGCCCAGCTCCGTGCCCGATACGGCATTCGTCCCGTCTACAAAACCGTCGACACCTGCGCCGCTGAGTTCGAATCCTCCACGCCCTACCATTATTCGACCTACGCCCCCGGGGAGAACGAATCCATTCCTTCGCGCCGACCAAAGGTAGTCATCTTGGGCAGCGGTCCCAACCGCATTGGGCAAGGGATCGAGTTCGACTACTGCTGCGTGCAGGGCATCTTCACGCTGCGCCGCTTGGGCTACGAAGCCATCATGGTCAACTGCAACCCTGAGACCGTCTCCACCGACTACGACATCACGGACAAGCTCTACTTCGAGCCGCTCACGGCTGAGGATGTGCTCAATGTGCTCGAGCACGAGCGTCCCGATGGTGTTATCGTCTCGCTGGGCGGGCAGACGCCGCTGAAGCTGTCCCACCGCATTCAAGCCGCCGGCTTCCGCATCCTGGGGACATCGCCAGAGGGTATTGACCTTGCCGAGGACCGTCAGCGCTTCGCCGCGCTACTGGAGCGGCTCGGCATCCCGTGTCCTCCGTGGGATACTGCCTTCTCCGAGGAGGAAGCCGTACGTATCGCTGCCCGCATTGGCTATCCCGTGCTTGTGCGTCCCTCCTATGTACTGGGCGGACGCGCTATGCAGATTTGCTATCGCGAAGATTCCCTGCGCCGCTACATCCGGCAAGCCCTGGAAGCCTTTCCCGAGCTTCCCGTATTGGTAGACCGCTTCCTGGAAAACGCCTACGAATTCGACGTCGACGCTGTCTGCGATGGCGAAACCACCCTTATCGCCGGCGTACTGCAGCACATCGAAGAGGCAGGCATCCACTCCGGAGACTCCACCTGTGTGCTCCCGCCCTACAACATCACGCATGAACAACTGGAGGCGCTCTGCACCTACACACGCCAAATTGCTCGCGAGCTGGGCGTTGTGGGACCGCTCAATATTCAGTTCGCACTGCAAAATGGGGTCATCTACGTGCTGGAAGCAAATCCCCGCGCTTCCCGCACGATGCCCTTCGTTGCCAAAGCCACCAACATCCCCATCATCGAGCTGGCAGTGCGCGCCATGCTGGGGGAAAAGTTCGTCCCAGAGCTGCTGCAGGAGTTTCGGCTCGATATCGGGCGCGTTGCCGTCAAGGAGTCGGTCTTCCCCTTTACGAAGTTCCCGCACTCGCGGGTCTTCCCAGGTCCGGAAATGCGCTCCACAGGCGAGGTCATGGGTATCGACACCACCTTTGGCAAAGCACTCATCAAAGCCCACATCGCTGCCGGCAACCGCATTCCGCTCAATGGTGGACGGGTCTTCATCTCGCTTGCCGACTACGACAAAACTCCACGCGCCGTGGAGATTGCCCGCGGCTTTCTGGAGCTGGGCTTTGAACTGTGGGCAACCCGGGGAACGGCAGAATTCCTTGCCCGCCATGGACTGCCTGTTACGCCTGTACGCAAGCACTACGAGGGGCGCCCCAGCATCATCGACTACATCACCGACGGCAAGGTGGACATCCTCATCAACACGCCGCTGGGCGAAAACGCCCGCTACGACGAGCACATCATGGGGCGCACGGCGATGCGCTATCGTATCCCGTTCTTCACGACGCTGGCAGCTGCAGCCGCATCGCTCAACGGTCTGCGCGAACTCCGCAATGCCGAGCTCAACGTCAAACCGCTGCAGGAGTATTACGCCGAGTAGCCGCCTCTGGGAAGGTCGTCCGCTGCGACAGGTTCTCCAGAGCGGAACAGCCCTGCTCCAGGCTGCCGGCACCGAGAGCCCGCGCCGCACAATGGAGCTGCTGCTGTGCCACGTCCTCGGCTGCTCCCGAGCATGGCTCTATGGGCACGAGGACACGGCTCTACCCGCCCCCGCCGCCCGCCAACTCCAGAGGCTGCTCCGACGCTGCCTGCGCCGAGAGCCACTCCAGTACGTGCTCGGAGCGGTAGACTTCTACGGACTACGCCTGCAGGTGCGCCCCGGAGTGTTCATCCCACGCCCGGAGACGGAGCTCCTGGTGGAGGAGGCACTCCGGCTTCTGCAGCAGCTTCCGGTCCCGAATCCGGCAGTGCTGGACCTGGGCACCGGTAGCGGTGCTATCGCGCTGGCAATTGCCGCATATCATCCCAGCGCCTGGGTGCTCGGAGTGGACATCTCCGAGCGCGCACTCCGCTGCGCCCGCTCCAATGCCCGTGCTCTGGGCATCCAGCGTGTTCGGTTCCGCCGCTTGGATATCCTCACGCAGCTTCCCCGAGGACGTTTCCACATGGTGGTGTCAAACCCGCCATACGTCCCTGCCTCACGCTTGCCGCAGCTGCAGCCCGAGGTGCGCGAGCACGAGCCTGCTGAAGCGCTCACAGATTTTGCCGATGGCTTGACCTTCTACCGCCGATACGCACGCATTCTGCCACAGCTGCTGCTCCCCGGCGGTGTGTTCCTGCTGGAGTTGGACGACGGGCTCGCCCCTGCCGCCTCCGACATTCTGCGTTCCACCGGCGCTCCCCTCTCCGTACAGCGTGACTACGCCGGCGTGGACCGCATCCTCATCGGCTGGATGCCCGATTCCCCCCGGTGAGCTTTTGCTAATTTCGTGTGCTTTTGCAAGTGCCCTCGACGGGGAAAAGCGGATGCGTGCCTTTGCCTTTGGCTTCCCGCGACTGGGTATCCGGCGCGAGTACAAAACACTGCTGGAGAGCTTCTGGAGCGGTCAACTCAGTCCAGCCGAATTCTCCGAAGGCATCGCCCAGCTCAAGCTCCAGCGCGCGGCTGCTTACGTCCCGATGGACCTCATCCCCTGCAATGAGCTCTCGCTCTACGACCCAATGCTGGACACCGCCGTCATGGTGGGGGCAATCCCAGAGCGCTTCGGAGCATACTCCGGGCTGGGGACCTACTTCGCCATGGCACGCGGCAAAGCCGCATTGGAGCTGACCAAGTGGTTCAACACGAACTACCACTACCTGGTGCCGGAGCTACAGCACCCTGAGTTCCACCTGCTGCAGAACTTCCCACTGGAGGACCTGCGCTTCCACCGCTCCCACGGCATCGAAACAGTACCGACCTTGATCGGTCCGTACACCTTCCTGCGCCTCTCCAAGCGCGTGCGGGGGACGGGGCTACCTCCGAGCCCGTTGACCACCGAGGAGCTCGCCCTTTTCGGGGAGGCGCTCTGCTCCGTCTACGCCCGCATTGTGCGCGAGCTGTCGCAGGAGAACCCTCCCTGCATCGTATTTCACGAGCCCGCACTGGCATTGGACATGGAGAAGGCGCACTGGGAGCTTGTACACGCCTGGTACGCACAGCTTGCTGCCCAAGGATGCCCGCTGTGGGTGCTGTGTTACTACGATAGCGTTGCCGATTACCAGCGCTATGTAGAGCTCCCCGTTGCTGGACTTGGGCTGGACCTGGTCTCGAACGAGGAAAATCGGCGCTGGCTTGCGCAGTACGGCTTCCCGCCGGAGAAGGTTCTGCTTGCCGGCGTGGTCAACGGGCGCCAGGTCTGGGCAACGGACCTGGAGGCGGTGTGCAATGAGCTTGAGCCGCTTGTAGCAAAGCTCCCCAAGCTTGTGGTGGCACCGTCGTGTCCGCTGTACCATCTGCCTGTGACCCTGGCGCACGAACAGCGCCTTCCGCTGGAGCTACGGCAGCGCCTGGCATTTGCCCAAGAGCGAATCGAAGAGTTGCGCCTCCTGCGCGATGCGCTTTTGGGCAATTCAGAAGCTCGGGCGCAGTGCCGTGAACGCTCGCGGCTCCTGGCTCATCCCTTTGCCCGCAATGAAGCCGTGCGCGAGCGCTTGCGTGCGCTCACCCCAAAGGACTTCCAACGCGAACCCGATGTTGCTACGCGGGCACAGCTGCAGCGGGAACGTCTCCGGCTTCCGCTCCTGCCCACCACCACCATCGGCTCCTTCCCGCAGACGGCAGAGCTGCGCCGCCTGCGCGCGGCATACCGTCGCGGCGAATGCTCAGAGGAGGACTACCGCGCCGCCATCCAGGAGCGCATCCGCCATGCCATTGCGCTTCAGGAGGAGCTGGGACTGGATGTGCTCGTGCACGGAGAGTTCGAGCGCAGCGATATGGTCGAATACTTCGCCGAACGGCTCGAAGGGATCGCCATCACCGACCACGGCTGGGTGCTCTCCTACGGTTCGCGCGTGTACCGCCCGCCAATCATCTACGGCGATGTTTCACGCCCGGCAGCAATGACCCTCGGCGAGATTACTTTTGCACAGTCCTTGACGCGCAAACCTGTCAAAGGGATGCTTACCGGTCCGGTGACCCTGCTGCTGTGGAGCTACTGGCGGCAAGACATTCCAGCAGAAGAGCTCGCCTACGAGCTGGCGCTCTGTATTGCCGATGAGGTGCGCGACCTGGAGAATGCCGGCATCGGTGTCATCCAAATCGACGAACCCGCCTTCCGCGAAGGCGCCCCGCTCAAGCGGCGGAAATGGGATGAGTACTTCCGTTGGGCAGTGCGTGCCTTCCGGCTGGCAACGGCGCATGCACGTCCGCAGACGCAAATTCACACGCACATGTGCTACTCTGAGTTCAACGACATCATCGACCACATCGCCGCAATGGACTTCGATGTCATCTCCATCGAGGGCTCGCGGAGCAAGGGCGAAATCGTGGAAAGCCTCGTCAGGCTGGCTGCACAGCAGCGCCAAATCGGCGTCGGCGTCTACGATGTCCACTCGCCGGCAATTCCGGCAGTGGAGGAGCTGCAGGGCATCCTGCGGCGCATCCTCAGCATTCTGCCGCTGGAAGCCGTCTGGGTCAATCCCGACTGCGGACTCAAAACCCGCCGCTGGGAGGAGGTTATCCCAGCGCTACGGAATATGGTGACGGCAGCACGTGAGCTTGCCCGTACAGCCGTGCCAACTCCTGCCAGGTAGGTCCAATAGCCTCCCCTGCCGATGCAGCTACAACAGGCAACGATCCTGGTTTTAGGTGGATGGGGATTGGTCGGCTCAGCGCTCTGCCGCCGTCTTCTGCGGGAGACTCCCCGCCGCCTTGTACTGACTTCGCTGCACCAGAGCGAAGCCGAACAAGCGTGTGCTGAGCTACGCACTCTCTTCCCTGACAGCCCAACCCAGATTGAGGCACGTTGGGGCGATATCTTCGTGCGCCAGCAGTGGAAGGATATCCCCAGAGCACAGCTCCTGGCACAGCCGGAGACGCGCGCACAGTTGATCGAGGACATCCTGGGCGAACTCGACGCAGAGCGGCTGCACAGTTCAGCGCTCTACCAGCTCCTGCAGGAGGTCCGCCCCGACGTCGTGCTCGATTGCATCAATACCGCCACCGCCATTGCCTACCAGGACATTTACAGCACCGCTCAATCCGCCTGGGAAGTGCATCGGCAGACGGGCGCGGTTTCGGAGGAGACCTTCGAGCGGCTGCTGAGCAGCCTCTACATCCCGCAGCTCATTCGCCATGTGCAGATCCTCTACCACGGACTTGTGGATGCCGGCACACGACTGTACCTGAAGATCGGCACTACTGGGACCGGTGGCATGGGGCTGAACATCCCCTACACCCATAGCGAAGAGCGTCCCTCGCGCGTTCTGCTGGCAAAATCCGCCGTTGCCGGCGCTCACTCACTGCTACTGTTCCTGATGGGGCGCACGCCCGGGGCGCCCATCATTAAGGAGCTCAAGCCCGCTGCCATCATCGGTTGGAAGCGCATCGCTTACGACACCGTGCTCTTCCGAGGGCAGCCGCTGGAACGAGTTGACCTCTCTCCATGCGATGCCTTGGAGCTGGATAGCACCTTTCCTGCAGCCCCACCCCCCACATTGCGTTCCTTGGGAGAGCCACTCCGCTCGGTCTTTATCGACACAGGGGAAAACGGGCTCTTCTCGCGTGCCGAGTTCGAGACCGTCACTGCTCTGGGGCAAATGGAACTCATTACCCCTGAGGAGATTGCCGAGGCAGCTGTCTACGAGGTCCTCGGCGGCAACACCGGCTACGATATCATTGCTGCATTGGATGCCGCCGTGATGGGACCGACCTACCGCGGCGGGGCGCTGCGCAGTGTAGCTATTGAGCTGCTGCGCCAATTGGAGCAACAACACGCCACCGAAGGGGTTGCCTTCGAAATGCTCGGTCCCCCGCGCCTGACCAAACTGCTCTACGAAGCCCATCTGCTCAAGCGCTGCTACGGTCGCGCCGACGCCGTCCTGCAGCCCTCTGCCGAGGAGCTCTCCGCGCGCCTTTGGGAGCTACTGGAGCAGGACGCCGCGCTGCGCTCGCAGATCCTGAGCATTGGGCTGGTCATTCTGCTTCCGGATGGGCACCATTACCTGCGCGGCAAAACCGTTCGGGTGCCCGCAGCGCGCGAGCCTCTGCCCTGCTCAGCAGAGCAGGTGGAGCGCTGGTGCGAAGCCGGGTGGATCGACCTGCGCCCCAGCAATATGCAGCGCTGGCAGCAGCGCCTGCGCCGCATGCTCTCAGATGCCGCCGCTGTGCACGATACCAGCTCCGCCAGTGGCGAACATCTCCTACAGTGGAGCCGGCTTCCTGAATTGGACGAGGCAGGCTTGGCAGTGTGGATTCTCGTGCACGAAGAGCACGGCTTCCGCTGGAAGCGCTGATGGTGCAGCCCGTGCACGTGGCAATCTTCGCCTCCGGGCGTGGCTCGAATGCCGAGGCGCTTATCCGCTTCTCCCAGCGTCCGGAAGCCCTCTACCGCGTTGTGCTCATTGTGAGCAACAACTCCACCGCCGGCGTCCGCTACGTTGCCCAACAGCACGGCATTCCGTTTGTGCACCTGAGCAGCGTGACACATCCGGACCCAGAGGCGTACGTCGCCGCACTGCGCACAACCCTTCACCAGTATGCCGTAGAGCTGATTGCCTTGGCGGGCTACCTCAAGAAGGTTCCCGCCGCCATCGTGCAGGAGTACCGCGGGCGCATCCTCAACATCCATCCGGCACTGCTGCCCAAGTTCGGTGGAGAGGGAATGTACGGCATCCACGTGCACGAAGCAGTTCTGCGGTCGGGCGAGCCTTACACTGGCGTCAGTGTTCACTTGGTCGAGGAGGAGTACGACACCGGTCCCGTACTGGCTCAGCTGCGCATCCCTGTTGCTCCCGCCACCACTGCCGAGGAGCTGGCAGCGCGGGTCCTACCGTACGAGCACGAACTCTATCCCCTGGTGCTTAACCAGTGTGCCCGCGTACTGCGCCGCTGCTGACCAGGCGCGGTTGGGCAGATGCTGGGGGTTGCCCCTGCAGTATGGCAGCCGCTGCTGCAGCTTGACGCTGCGCTTTGTGCTGAGTCGCTATTTTTACACCTCCCAATGCGTTGAACAGCCTCAGAGCGGCAGAGATGAGGGTCTACGACACCCGAGCCATCCGCAACATCGTACTGTTGGGACATGCCGGATGCGGCAAGACAAGCCTGGCGGAATCGCTCCTCTACCACGCCGGCGTCACAACCCGTAAGGGGAGCGTTGCCGAGCGCAACACCATCTCGGACTACCACGAGCTTGAACACGAACGCGGCACCTCCGTCTTCGCCTCGCTGCTCACATTCGAGTGGAGCAGCTACAAGCTCAACATGCTCGACACCCCCGGCTACGACGACTTCATCGGGCAGGTGCTCCCGGCAATGCGGGTGACCGACCTCGGACTCCTGCTGCTCAGTGCGCAAAGCGGTGTTGAGGTCGGGACCGAACTGCTCTGGCAATATGCCCAACGGCTATCGCTGCCGCTGGCGCTGGTCATTACGAAGCTGGACGCAGAACAAGCCGATCTGGAACGCGTCCTCCAGCAGGCACGCCAACGCTTGAGCTCCGATGTTGTGCTTGTCCAATACCCCATTGGCACTGCCGGCGGCTTCCGCGCTATCGTGGACCTGCTCACCATGCAGATGTACGGCGCGGACCAACCGGGCAACCCCGCTCCTCCGCAGCCCATCCCGCCTGAGGAGCAGGAGCGCGCTGCCTTGCTCCGCCGCCAGTTGATGGAGACGGTCGCCACTGTAGATGAGGAGCTCATGGAGGCGTACTTGAGCACCGAAGAGCTTTCGCCCGAACAGCTCCAGAAAGCCCTGCGCACGGCGCTCCTGCAGCGGCAATGCTTCCCCGTGCTGTGCGCCTCGGCTGTGCGCGATATCGGCATCTCTCCGCTCCTACGCTTTGTGACCGAGATTCTGCCCTCTCCCCTGGAGCTTCCCCCGGCGCGTACCAGTTCGGGCAAGCCGATCCCGTGCGATCCGAACGGACCCGCAATCGCCTTCGTCTACCGCGTGCTTTCAGAGCCGACCCTGGGCGATATGAGCTTCTTCCGCGTCTACTCGGGCACGCTGCGCGCCGGCATGGAGCTGGTCAATGCCCAAACCAGCGCGGTCGAACGCCTTGCCCAGCTCTACACCGTGCTGGGCAAGAAGCGCACGGAGATCTCCCCGCTGAGCGCCGGCGATCTGGGCGCAACGGTCAAGCTGCGCAATACGCATCCCAACAACACGCTCTGCGAGAAGGGGATTGAGCCTGTGGAGCTGCCTCCCATTGAGTTCCCGCCGCCGCGCGTCCGAGTTGCCGTCGTTCCGGTGAAGAAGGGCGATGAAGAGAAGGTCGGCACGGCGCTCCACCAGCTCCAGGAGGAGGACCCCAGCTACCGCGTGGAGCACTCGCAGGAGCTGCGGCAGATCATCCTGCACGGACAGGGCGAACTGCACCTTGCCGTTGCCCGATGGCTTCTGCTGCACCGCTTCCGCGTGGAAGCGGAGTTTGTGGAGCCGCGCATCCCGTACCGGGAGACCATCCAGAAGGCAGCCAAGGGCTACTACAAGCACAAGAAGCAGACCGGCGGTGCTGGACAATACGCCGAAGTCCATCTCCTCATCGAACCCTACAGCGAAGGCATGCCCGATCCGCCTGGGCTGACCGTCCGAGCGCGTGAGGAATACGATCTCCCCTGGGGCGGGAAGCTGGTCTTCCTCAACTGCATCGTTGGCGGCGTGATTGACGCCCGCTTTATGCCCGCTATCCTCAAGGGCATCATGGAGAAGATGCAGGACGGTCCGCTGACGGGCTCCTACGTTCGGGACATCCGCGTGAGCGTCTTCGACGGCAAGATGCACCCGGTGGACTCCAACGAAGCCGCCTTCAAAATCGCCGGCATGATGGCGTTCAAGAACGCATTCCTGGAAGCTGACCCGAAGATCCTGGAGCCCATCTACGAGGTGGACATCACCGTTCCGGACGAGTACGTCGGCGCGGTGATGAGCGACCTGCCCTCGCGCCGTGCACTTATTCTGGGTATCGAGAGCGACGGGCACTACCAGCACATCAAAGCGCGCATGCCACTGGCGGAGCTGGACCGCTACGCGACCGCTTTGCGTTCGCTCACGCAAGGGCGTGCCACGTACACGCAGCGCTTCGCCGAGTATGTGCCCGTCCCGCCGCACCTACAGCAGAAGCTCATCGAGGAGCACCGAGCCCAGGTTGCCGAAGAGACCTCCTGAGCCGGTGTCCGCGTAATTTTGTAGCAGCAGAGCCGTTCCACAGTGCAGGGCATAGACTCGTGGCGCTGCAGGTCTTGTTGTTCCTGCTCTTCGGCGCTGGCGCCGTTGGTACAGCATTGGCTGTCATTACGCGCCGCAACCCGGTCGCCTCCGCCCTTTGGATGGTCGCCTACTTCCTCATGCTGGCAGGGATCTACCTAACGCTGCAGGCGCAGTTTATCGCCATTATCCAGGTGCTCATCTACGCCGGCGCCATCATGGTGCTGATGGTCTTCGTGATCATGCTGCTCAACCTGGGCAACCCGGAACAACTGCGCGAGCGCTTCAATCCGCGCGTTGTGCTGGCAACGGCTCTTGGAGCGCTGTTGGTGCTGCAGCTCCTGCTCTATTTTGTGAGCCGCCCGACAGGATTCCGTCAGCTCTCGCCGGAGGCTGCCCGCCTGGGCACAACCGAAGCGATCGGAAGTGTGCTCTTCACCGACTACCTCTTCCCCTTCGAAGCGGTCTCGCTACTGCTCCTGAGCGCTGTCATAGGAGCGGTGATCCTGGCAAAGCGCAAACTGGAGGGCTAACCCGATGCACTGGTCTCAGCAATTACCGCTGGAAGCCTACCTGCTCCTTTCGGCAACGCTCTTCACCATTGGTGTCGTGGGAGTGCTTGTGCGCCGCAACGCCATCATCATCCTGATGTCAATCGAGATCATGCTCAACGCTGTCAACGTTGCACTGGTGGCGTTTTCGGCGTACTTGGGCAACATCGAAGGGCAGCTGCTGGTCTTCTTCGTCATGGCGGTTGCTGCTGCAGAAGCTGCCGTCGGGCTGGCAATCGTGCTGGCACTCTTCCGCACGCAGCAGACCGTCTACGTGGACGAGATCAACCTGATGAAGTGGTAGCCGTCGGCTGTGCTGTTGGAGTGGCATAGACTCCTTGAGCTCACCACCCCCACGGGGGGAAGCTACCGCAGCACCACACTGGCGGAGGCATCGCGCTTCTGTCTATGGCTGGCACGGCGCCACTATGAGAACTTTCCCGTTGCGTCCCTCCTACTGCCGCGGCAACTCCGACCGCACGTTGCCCATCTGTACGCCTTCGCCCGCATTGCCGACGACATTGCCGACTTCCCCGGCATCGCCCCTCATGCAAAGCTTGCCGTGCTTCACAGCCTGGAGGAGCTACTGCTGCAAGCAGCAGCGGGAGATGCCGGCGTCGGCAATCCACTCCAGCGCACCCTGGCGCATACCCTCACGACAACGGGTCTGCCCGTCACACTCCTCCAGCGCCTGCTGCGCGCCTTCCGCTCCGATGCGGATTTCCGACCCTTTGCCACATGGGCGGAATTGGAAGCCTACTGTGCCAACTCCGCCAACCCCATCGGGGAAGCACTCCTGCGGCTGACCGGCGTGTGGTCGGAACCGCTCGCCGCACCATCGAATGCACTCTGCACCGGACTCCAGGTGCTGAACTTCCTGCAGGACCTCTCGACTGACCTGCCGGCAGGACGGCTCTACATCCCGTTGGAGATGCTTGCCCGCTACGAGCTCCCCGCAGAGTTTGCCCTCTGGAGAAATTCTGCTAAATTGCATGCGTGCCTTGCTGAGCTCAGCTCCCGTGTGGCTGAGCTGCTGCACAAAGGAAGCGAACTGCTCTCGAAGGTCTCGCAGCGGCGACTGCGGCTGTACATCGCTGCAACGCTTGCAATGGCACAGCAGATGGTTGCAAAGGTCAGAGGGCTCGGTCCCCGTCTGCTGGTCAAGCGCCCTAAGCTGCACTATGGCGATGTTGCCCTCCTCTGGCGGTTTTGGTCCCATTGGCGGCGGTAATGGGGAAGTTCCGCCCATCTTGCTGGATTCCGCCCTTGCAGCACCGCAGCAGAGCAGCTTCTTCCAAAGCTTCCTGTTGCTGCCCCGCCTGCAGCGCTTGGGTATCCAGACCGTCTATCGCTTCGCCAGTGCGGTGGACTTGCTCGTGGACGCCTTTCCTCCGGATACCGACGAGCAGCGTCGGCGCAAACGGCAATGGCTAGCATGGTGGCGACACCAACTGGAGCGCATCTACGGCGGAGAGCCCTTCCATCCGGCGCTGATGCCGCTGGCGCGGGTCATCGAGTACTTCCACCTGCCCAAGCAATACTTCCTGCTGCTGCTGGATGGATGCGAACGCGACCTTGTGCAGCGCCGCTACGCAACGTTCCAGGAGCTCAAGGACTACTGCTACTGCGTTGCCAGCAGCATCGGGCTGCTGTGCATCGAGATCTTTGGCTACAAGCACCCGGAAGCCCGCCAGTACGCCATCCATCTCGGCTATGCCCTCCAACTGACCAACATCCTGCGCGACGTCAAGGTGGACAAAGACCGTGGCTACATTTACCTACCGCTGGAGGACCTTGAGCGCTTCGGCTACAGCGAAGAGGATCTCATTGCCGAGCGCTACGACGAGCGCTTCATCGAGCTGATGCGCTTCCAAGCCCAGCGCGCTCGCAGCTACTACCACAGAGCGCGCGCATTCTTACATCCCGACGACCGCGCAACCTTTTTCGCCGCCGAAGCGATGGACCGCATCTACTACCGCCTGCTGGAGAAGATGGAGCTGGACGACTTCCAGGTCTTCCGCTACCGCTACCGCGTCTCCACCCTGCACAAGCTCTGGATTGTACTGCACTCCTGGCTCTCCAGCTACGTACTCATCCGCCGCCTGCGGAGCATGTTGTGAAGTTGTTCCACCGAGCCGCTCCCGACCATGCCCTCGGTAGCTCGGCTGTTGTATTTGGTCGACGGCATGTCCCTGGTCTTCCGCGCCTACCACGCGCTCATGCGCACGGGGCTGCATGCCCCCACGGGGGAGCCTACCTTCGCTACTTTCGGCTTTGCTAACATGCTGCTGCTCCTGCTACGGCAGCACCATCCCGAACTGCTCGGGATCGCCTTCGATACCGCCGCCCCAACCTTCCGGCACGAACAGTACACTGCCTACAAAGCCACCCGGCAAACTCCACCGGAGGACCTGGCACCTCAGCTTGCACACATCAAGCAACTGCTCGATGCCCTGGGCATCGCCCGGACTGAGCTCCCTGGGTACGAAGCCGATGATCTCATCGCCACGCTGGCAAGCGCAGCTGCTCGCGCGGGCTTCCACGTCTACTGCGTCACCTCGGACAAGGACTTCTTCCAGCTCCTCTCCGAACGCATCCACATCCTACGCCCCGCCGGACGCGAGGGCACAGACTACGAGCTCTGGACCCCGGAACGACTGACAGCGGAATGGGGACTCCGCCCGGAGCAGGTGGTGGACTTCCTGGCGCTCGTGGGTGACCCGGTGGATAATGTCCCCGGCGTGCGTGGGATCGGCGAGAAGACCGCAGCACAACTGCTCCAACGCTTCGGCTCACTGGAGGAGCTCTACCAACGGCTGCACGAGATAGAAAAGCCCACACTCCGGGAGCGCCTGGAACAGCACCGCACCGAGGCATTCCTCTCGCGCGAACTGGTGCGGCTCCGCACTGATGCCCCAGTGGAATTCCATCCGGAGGACTTCGCCCGGCGCCCAGTACGCTTGGAAGAGCTGTCTGCCCTGCTGGACTCCCTGGCGCTGCGAACCGTTCGGGAGCGTCTGAGCGAGCTCATCCCCGAACTGCAGCACTACCGGCGCGATTCCGCAGCCGCGTTCTCTTCGACCGAGCCCATCCTCATCGGCTCACCGACACAGCTTGAGCAGTTGTGCTCCAGTCTGCGCACGGCTTCCCGCCTGGGCATCGAGCCGGAGCTCTCCGATGCCAATCCCTGGCGTGCCGAACTGCGCGGTATCGCGCTCGCCACCGAGCCTGGTTGCACCTACTTCATCCCCATCTCCCCCGGCGGCGAGCTGCTCTCGCCCCAGCCCACTCTCTTTGCCACCGGCGGACACGGCGGAGGCTTCCCCCCCGAATGGGTCCTGCAGCAGCTCAAGCCGCTGCTGGAAACCCCAACGCTGCCGAAGTACGGACACAACCTCAAGCCCTTTGCCCTGCTGCTCAAGCGCTACGGCATCGAGCTGCAGCCCATCGGCTTCGACACAATGCTTGCCAGTTACGTGCTCAATCCCGACGAGCAGCACACCCTGCAGGCGCTTGCCCAGAAATGGCTTTCCTTGTCCTTGAGCTCGCCTCAGGAAATCTCGTCCGAGCGCGAAGCCAGCACCGTGCGGCTCGAACTCATCCTCCGGTTGTGCGACCGGCTTTCCCACGAGCTGCGTGCGCAAGGGCTCTGGCGGCTTGCCGAGCAGATTGAGTTCCCCTTGGTCGAAGTACTGGCGCAGATGGAATCCAACGGCATTGCTGTAGACGTGGCGGTCCTGCGGGAGCTCGGTGAGCAGTTCCGTGCACAGCAGGAGCAACTGCGGCGCCAAATCTACGCCGAAGCCGGCACGGAGTTCAACATCGATTCCCCCAAGCAGCTCGGTGAAGTCCTCTTTGAGAAGCTGCATCTGCCCGTGCTCAAAAAGACCAAGACCGGCTACAGCACCGATGTCTCCGTGCTCTCTGAACTTGCTCCAAGCTACCCCATTGCTGGGCTCATCTTGGAGTATCGTCAACTGGGGAAGCTGCTGTCCACCTACATCGAAGCGCTGCCGGAGCTTATCAATCCACGCACTGGGCGCATTCACACCACATACAACCAAGCCGCCACCAGTACCGGGCGCCTCTCCTCGAGCAACCCCAACCTGCAGAACATCCCCGTTCGCGGAGAGCGCGGGCGCGAAATCCGCCGTGCCTTCATTGCCCAGTATCCCGACACCGTGCTCATGTCGGCCGATTACTCGCAAATCGAGCTGCGCATCATGGCGTACATGAGCGGCGACCCCGGGCTGGTCAATGCCTTCAAAGCTGGGCAGGATATCCACGCTGCTACGGCTGCTGCCCTCTTTGGTGTTGCCGTCGAGCAAGTTACCCCAGAGATGCGCCGTGCGGCAAAGGTGGTCAACTTCGGCATCATGTACGGGCTGCAGCCCTACGGACTTGCCCAGCGCCTGGGCATCCCCAAAAGCGAAGCCCACCGCATTATCGAGCAGTACTTTGAGCGCTACCCTGGCATTCGGCGCTACATGGAAGAGACGCTGGAACGCGCTCGGAGGCTGGGCTATGTGGAAACCGTGTATGGGCGCCGCCGCTACTTCCCCACCATCACAAGCAAAAACCAAACCGTACGTGCCGCAGCTGAGCGTGCCGCCATCAACGCCCCAATCCAAGGCTCAGCCGCCGATATGATGAAGCTGGCAATGATCGCCATCCACCGCCGGCTCCGCTCCGAACGGCTCCGCACCATGATGCTGCTGCAAGTCCACGACGAACTCCTCTTCGAGGTTCCCGAAAGCGAACTCCCCATCGTCGAGGAGCTGGTGCGCACGGAGATGCAGCACGCACTCCCTCTGGGCGATATCCCCATTGTTGTCGAAATCGGCATCGGGCGCAACTGGGACGAGGCGCACTAAGTTCACCCATCCCCCTTACCCATCCCGACACTCGCACCGACAGCGCCCCTTGGCTGCGCTGAAGCACAACCCCAGCCTAATTACTGTGGCAAGTGCTGAGCGAGCGTTCTTTGCAAATTGCCCGCACGCAGCTGAACGCCGAACGCCAATATCTTCCCTTCCGGGTCCAAGAGTATGGGGAAGGGAAGCGCAGTCACACCGAACATCTGCACTACCGGCTCCCTGAAGCCCTTTCGTAACCACCCATGCAGCCACGGCATAGCAAACCGTTTGCGTCGAAACTGTGCAACCACATCTGGAGATTTGTCCAGCGAGAGGCTCACTATCACCAGCCCTCTGTCCCGATAGCGTTCCCAGGCTCGTTGGAGATAGGGCAACTCCTGTACACAGGGAGCACACCAGGTTGCCCAAAAATCGAGCAGCACATACTTCCCGCGCAGTGACTGCAGGGAGACACTCTGGGTCGTATCTTCGGCATTGGGCACGGTAAAATCTGGAACACTCTTGCCAATGCCGAGCTTCGCTGCCGCAACAGCCTTCTCGTAGACCTCGGGGCTGGCATACTTGCCAAGCAGCTCCACGAATCGTTCTCTCACCTCTGCGCCCATCAAACCTAACCGGACATAGTCTACGAGCTCCTTCATTATCCCTGTGCGAAGAGCTCCACTCGGATGTCGCTGGAGAAGCTGCTCCAGGTAGTTATATTCCCCCAGAATCTGTGCTGCTGCAGCCATTGAAGGAGCCGCGCCGTATTTGAGCCCCCACAGCGGCGACGTAGGGGGAACCTCCGTCAAGAGCTGTTGGAAACGCTTCTTCACCCATTCCTTGTCACCGGGAACAAGGAGTGCCAAAGCAGCAGCAAATTCCCCGTAAGCCCGGAGATAAAGCGCCCGAGCCCGCATGTCTGTTGCAGCGTCAATCCTTCGTTCCAAAGGGGTTAGCACCTCTTGCACAGCCCGCCTGACGAGCAACTCCAGGGTGTCCGAGAACATTTGGTACAGCTCTTGCAGCTTGCGTGCCTGTTTTCCCCAGTACTCATATGCCTCTATTACGAGCTGCACAGATGACGGACGGACCTGCCTGAACTCCGGAGCCTTCCTGCTACTGTTCTGCCCCCACGGAATCCGGAAGTGAATCCGGGCAACCCCGCCTTCGGGCTGTACAACCGCCGAGTAATCCCACCGAAGGGTATCCAGCCGGTATCCATGCTGTGACTCCCCGGGGAAGTGATATGTCTCGTACTCCTCCTCGACAACCCCCCGAACCTTGTACCATAGCGGGGTAGAGGCTGGAAGCTCCACCGAATACGTTCCCTCGACTCCAACCCTCACCTGCACAGCTGTGTCTTCTCTCCACTGCCAACTCCGTCCGCGCTGCGAGCTTGTGGTCCGAGGACGGATACTAATCCACACCTGAGAGTCCGGCTCTGCTTTTACCGGCAACAATGGCAGCATTACCTCTAACTCCACCTGCCTCTCTCTGCGCTGCAGCCACAATATGTTCTCCGCCGGTATTCTCCCCGGTGCGGTAAAGACAGCCACCACCGGCAAATCGGGTCGGAGGGAAAACTCAAAATGACCACGGGTATCAACAGCAATGACCTGCTCTGGGGTATCTGCCTCGCAACGGTATAGCAACACGTGCCCAAAGGCGAGCGCTCTGCCGTCCTCATCCACCAGCTTGCCGCCAACGCGCACCTGCGCATATCCCCAGAACGGCATACCCGTAAGTGCCACCAAATAGAGCAGCACTCCAACGGTTCTCATCATAGCTGCACCTTGTGGTGGTTATGTACCGATACAAAACTACTGCGCCTTACGCACACTATCCCTGAATTCCACAGAGACGGGGGCGGGGAAAGGTCATATCCCCACCCCCACTCCGGAACGCATCGCTTAGCCTGAGTTAGTCCTAATAACCAAGATCCGCAGCCCACCGCCTTGCCGCTTGCCGCTCTTTGGACGACAGGGACTGAAACTGCGTGGAAAATGCATTCTCAGCTGTTGCATACTCATCATCGCTTCCTTCCCTGTAGGCATGTACTACTGCTTGTGCTAAGGTAGAAAGCCGTGCCATCCCTTCCGTACCGTATGCAGCAGCCCACTCCACAAAATCTTGTGCGTCCGAGAGCGTTTCCGGTGGTAAAGATGGTTTGTAGATACTCTCGCAGGCGTTATAGCCATTCAGAATGCATGTACAGCAGGATGAAAAAAGCCCGACCGTGCAATAAGCAATCCCCTCATCACATTCCACTGAACATCGCCCTCCCAGCAAGGCTTTCGCTTCACACCTCGTCGCCATCTCAGGATTGCCCCACGCAATGGCAGCATTAGTTATAACTCCAATCACAGCGCTGGTTAGTACGAAACTTAAACGAAGCAGTTGCTACTTTTCCACACAGCGTTTACACATAGCTTTTTCTGGTTGGTTGTGGCACATAATTTCTGCACTGCCTGCTCGAATAGGACGGCACCGGCATCGCTTCCGGTCCGCCCATGCCGTGTACGGATGCCGGGACATACCGGAGTCGGGGGAACCGAAGCTACCGCCCTATCCGAGGCTCCGTATATAAGTGACAGAATTGCCCAAAGTGTAACATCCTCCCGCGGGCACACTGCAAATCCGCGGAATTGTATAGCATCGCAGCCGGTTCGAGAAAAATTTTTAGTTTCGCGGCGTCTATCCAGCAAACTCTGTGTGCAAATGCCACGTCAACCGATAGAAGTAAAGGAAACCGACCGCCAAATCTGTGCGCTTTTGCAGCGCAATGCGCGCCTCTCACTCAGCGAAATCGCAAAAGCCGTCGGACTCTCCGTCGCTGCCGTGCGCGAGCACCTGCGCAAACTGGAGCAGCAGGGCATCATCGAAGGGTACTTCACCAAGCTCAACCCCAAAGCCTTCGGCTACGACATCACCGCATTTGTCTTCGTACTGGTCGAATCCAGTGTGCACTATGCCGAATTTATCTCGCGCTGCAAGCGGCGCGCGGAAATCCTGGAATGCCATGCCGTCACCGGTGAGCCCTCGCACCTGCTCAAGGTGCGGGTGCATGATACAGCTGCGCTGGAGCAGCTCCTCTCGGAGATCCAGCGCTGGCCCGGCGTTCGGCGTACCATCACAAGCCTGGTGCTCTCCACCCATGTCGAGACCTTTGCCTTTCCGCTCCGATAGGCGCATGTTCCACATCCTCGGTTCCGGTCATGCCCAAACCCTTCTCGCATGATTACGACGTGATTGCGGCGGCGAAGAACTGGCGTCTCAACGGCATCCCGCCTCATCCCTCCGTTCCCGTCGAAGAGGTCTTTGCACAGAACGTCTTCACGCTCCAGGTCATGCAGGAGCGCCTCTCCAAGCCGGTCTTCCGCTCGCTCCTGGCAACCATTCAGGAGGGCAAGCAGCTCGATCCTGCAATTGCCGACATCATTGCGCTGGCGATGAAGGAATGGGCAATCGAGCGCGGCGCCACGCACTATGCCCATTGGTTCCAGCCACTGACCGGCAGCACCGCCGAAAAGCACGAAAGCTTCATCACTCCCAATGCCGGCGGCGGTGCCATTGCAGAGTTCTCCGGCAAAGACCTCATCCAAGGCGAGCCCGACGCCTCCTCCTTCCCCAGCGGTGGTCTGCGCGAGACCTTCGAAGCCCGAGGCTACACGGCATGGGACCCGACTTCACCCGCCTTCATTATGGAGCATCCTAACGGGGCAACGCTGTGCATCCCGAGTGTCTTTGCCTCCTGGACTGGAGATGCGCTCGATTACAAGATCCCGCTGCTGCGCTCCCTTGAAGCCCTCAACCGCCAGGCGCTCCGCGTCCTGCGCCTCTTTGGAGACCAGCGCACCACCAAAGTGTACGCCACCGCTGGCGCCGAGCAGGAGTACTTCCTCATCGACGAAGAGTTCTTCTTCCGGCGCCCCGACCTGGTCCTCTGCGGTCGCACCCTCTTCGGTGCTCGCCCACCGCGCGGGCAGGAGTTGCAGGACCATTACTTTGGCTCAATTCCGGAGCGCGTGCTCAGCTTCATGAGCGACGTGGAGTACCAGCTCTACAAGATCGGCGTGCCGGTCAAGACACGCCACAACGAGGTTGCCCCAGGGCAGTACGAGATCGCCCCACTCTATGAGCACTGCAACGTCTCGGCTGACCATCAGCAGCTCATTATGCAGGTGCTGCGCAACACTGCGCGCAAATACGGTATGGTGTGCCTGCTGCACGAGAAGCCCTTTGCCGGGCTCAACGGGAGCGGCAAGCACACGAACTGGTCCCTGGCAACCGATACGGGCATCAACCTGTTGGACCCCGGCGACACACCGCACGAGAACATGCTCTTCCTGTTCTTCTGCGCCGCCGTGGTCAAAGCCGTCGACGAACACCAGGACCTGCTACGCATCAGCATTGCCTCCGCAGGCAATGACTACCGGCTCGGCGGGCATGAAGCCCCGCCGGCGGTCATCTCAGTCTTCCTCGGAGAGCAGTTGACGGAGATCTTCGAGCAGCTGGGCAAGCAATCTGCACGGCTGCGCAAGCCGCAAGGACTGCTGGGATTGGGTATCCCAATGCTGCCACCGCTGCCGCGGCATGGAGGCGACCGGAACCGCACTTCGCCCTTTGCCTTTACGGGCAACAAGTTCGAGTTCCGCGCCGTCGGAGCTTCGCAGAACATCGCCTTCCCGCTGACCGTGCTCAACACCGTCGTCGCCGCGGCAATGGATGAGTTGGCAAGCCAGTTAGAGGAATGGCTTGAACGCGGGGCAAGCCTGGAGGAAGCACTCCGCCACGTCCTCCGAACGGTCTACCAGCACCATCGGCGCATCATCTTCAACGGGGACAACTACTCGCCCTCCTGGCAGCGGGAAGCGGCTCGACGTGGGTTGCTCAATCTCCCCAAAGCTGTCGATGCCATTGCATTGCTAACGCAGCCGAAAAACCGCGAGCTCTTTGCCCGCTGCGGTGTGCTCAACGAACGTGAGCTGGAAGCCCGCCAGCAGGTCCTGTTGGAGCAGTATGCCAAGACGCTTACCATCGAAGCCGAAAGCGCGCAGTGGATTGCCGAGACGATGATCTTCCCGGCAGCGCTGTCCTACCTGCAGGAGCTGACAGCAACCGCCAACAGCCTCTCCGCACTACAGATCGGCTGCCGCAGTGTACCCGCTCGAGCCCGTGCTATCGCCGAGCAGCTCGATGAGCTGGACACAGCCCTCCAGGAGCTACACTCGGCACTGCGCGCCATCCCAATGGACTCTCCGCGCACGCGAGCCGAGTACGTTCGAGACCACATCCTGCCGGCGCTGGAGCGGCTGCGCCCCATTGCGGACCATCTGGAACGCCTCGTTGCCGACGCATACTGGCCGCTCCCGAGCTACCGCGAGATGCTCTTCGTCAAATGAGCAGGGCACGGAGTCCCTTGCTGACGCGTCTCTACGCTTGGACAGCACACCGAGCGCGATGCGGATTGTGCGGATTCGGCGCGAGGGCAATTCCTGTTCCATCCTCACGGACACGGGGGAGCTCCTGCGTTGCCCGCTCCCGATTGCTGCAGACTTCCGCCTCCGCAAGGGCGATGAGTTGAGCCCCGAACGGCTTGCCGAGCTCGAGCGCGCCACACAGCGGTGGTATCTCCGAGTTGCTGCGCTGCGCTTCCTGGCGCGCCGAGCACACTCCCGCGCCGAGCTCCGCCGCAAACTCCTCCGCCACAGCTCTGCATCGGCTGAACTGGTTGAGGAAGTGCTCGATACGCTGGAGCGAGAAGGCTATCTTGACGATGCCGCTTATGCCCGGGAATTTGCCCAGAGTCTGATACGGCGAAAAGCTGCATCGGCATTGCGATTGGAGCTGGAACTACGCCGCCGTGGGATCCAACCGGAACTGGCACACACAATCGCTGCCGAGCTCCTTCCCGAAGAGCTTGCCTACGAACAAGCCCGCCGCGCAGCCCAGCGGAAGCTCCGGCTCCTTGCAGCTCAGCCCACTGACAAGCAGCGCCGCGCGGTTGCGGGTTACTTGGCGCGCCAGGGCTTTCCGGCTCCCCTCATCGGGAAACTGCTGCGAGAGCTCTTCCCCCATGCCGCACCGGACGCCGATGAGTGGTAAGCACACTCTCCCCACCCTTGCGTGCCTCTTGGGGCTTCTCCCCCAGATTGCCCTGGGGCAACCTCCCCAAATTGGCTGCAAAGAGCGCCTGCCCGAACACATCAACAGCCATCCGCTTACCATCCTGCCGCTGCTCTCCCCAGACGGTCGGCGGCTCTACCTGGACCGCAAACACCATCCGGAGAACACGGGCGGCATCCGCGATCCCGATGAGATCTGGTACGCCGAGCGCCTCCCCAATGGCTCCTTCTCGGAGCTTGAAAATCTCGGTCCACCGCTCAACACCCCAGGAAGCGACGTCCTGTGTGCCCTCTCGCCCGACGGTACCGAAGCGCTTGTCTTCGGCATCTACCGCTCCGATGGCACAAAGCAGACAGGCTTTTCCGTGAGCCGCTGGACTGACAGCGGCTGGAGCTTCCCCACTCCGCTGCGCATTCGCAACTTCTACAACCTCTCGCAGCACTACTACGCCACTTGGTCACCCGACCGGCGCACACTCATCTTGGCACTCCAGCGGCTGGACTCCTATGGGGGGCTCGATCTTTACGCCTCCCACCTGGATACCCTCACCGGCGAATGGAGCGAACCGGAGAATCTCGGTCCCACCATCAACACCTCCGGCATGGAGGGCTCCCCATACCTGGCGCCCGACGGGGTAACGCTGTACTTTTTCTCGACCGGTCACCGGGGCTTCGGCGGAATGGACCTCTTCATGAGCCGCCGGCTGGATAGTACGTGGAAGCACTGGAGCCCGCCGGTCAACCTGGGACCTCAGGTCAACACCAGCGGGGATGAAGCCAGCATCAGCCTGACCGTGCGGGGGGATTCTGCCTACATTGCCTCGATTGACCCCATCACGCGCCAGGCGAGTATCTACGTTGTCTGCTTAGCCGATTCAGTCCGCCCGCTCCCACCGCCCCCTGTTGCAAGCGTTCGCGAGCTTCGGCTCTACTTTGAGTTTGCCCGCTGGGAGCTGACCCCACAGGAGGAACAACGCCTGCGGGCATTTCTCGCCCAGCTTCCGCTCCGGCGTGTACAGCACATCCTCATCGCCGGACACACCGATGACGTAGGCTCCCACTCATACAACCTAAAGCTCTCGCAGCAGCGCGCTCAAACGGTGGCAGAGCTGCTCGTACGCTCTGGTATCGTCCGAGAGCGCCTTGCCATCCGCGCCTACGGCAAGGAGCGCCCCGCCGTTCCAGGAACGACGCCGGAAGCACGCCGGCAGAACCGACGCGTGGAAGTCCGCGTGGAACTTCTCCCGGAGGCTTCACCGCTCAACTGAAGTGCTGGAGTGCACAAGCATCCCATCGCGCAGCTCCACACGCAGGGCAACAGGGGCAAGCGCTTGGATCACCTCCTGCGCGTGGGTGGCAACGATCACGGTCGTTCCAGCTGCATGCACGCGCTGCAGGAATCGCACGACCATCTGTGCCGAGTTCGGCTCCAGGTTCCCTGTCACCTCGTCTGCCAGCAGCAGCTCCGGCGAATGCACCACGGCACGCGCCAGCGCCACCAATTGCGCCTCTCCGCCGGAGAGCTGCTCGGGAAGGCGATGCCGGAGGTAGCTGATACCCAGCTCGGAGAACAGCTCCAGTGTCTTCCGATGCGCCTCCTGCCGAGGCACACCGCGCAGCAGCAACGGCAGCAGCACATTGCTGTAAGCGTCCTCCGAGGGCACAAGGCGGCAGTCCTGGAAGACAATCCCCATGCGGCGGCGCAATCGCAGCACTTCACGGTACGGCAGCGCCGAGAGTTCGACTCCATCCACCCAGACCTTGCCCCGCGTTGCCCGGATCTCCCGGTACAGCAGCCGCAGCACGGTGGTCTTCCCCGCACCAGTTGGACCCGTCAGCAGCAGCATCCCACCGCGTGGAAGCGTAAAGCTGACGTCGTTCAGCGCGGGTATTTGCTCGTAGAACACGCTCACGCCCTGCAGTTCAACCTGCATCGGCACCTGTTCGGGTGATACGCACATTCGGATGCGGCGGAGGCGGCTCCAGGTCGGCTCGCTCGTATGCCTGGCGCAGCAGTGCTTGGATCCGCTCGTGCGGCAGGATAACCTGGAGCTGATCCCCCTGTGCGATGCGCTGCCCAGCAGCAAAGGCTTCCCACCGGCACCACACGCGGTTACTCTCCACCCGCTCCACAACGGCACGGACAAGCAGTTCGCTCCCTACCGGTGCCATCGCAATATGCTCCAGCCGAAGCGCTGCACCAATAGCATTTTCGCCCTCCTCAAAGAAGGGCTCGATTGCTCGCCGTGCTGCCACTTCAGCGTAGTAGGCGATCCAGAAGGTCGAGCACACCGGATGCACCACCACGCCATCCAAAGCTGCCACCATCTCCGGGGTCACCCGCACGCGCACTTCGGCAGTATGCCCGAGCACCTCCGCCTTCATCCCCTGCTGTAGCTGCTACGATACATCGCGCGCTTCCGCCAAGGCGATTCTGGAGGGCAGCATTCGGAGCAGTTCAGCAAGGAATGCCACGCTGGAGCGCAGCTCCTCCAGTGTAGCGCTGTTGTCCAGCACAAAATCCGCTTGCTGCCGCTTCTGCTGCACTGGCAGCTGGGCAGCCATACGGGCACGGAGCTGCTGCCAGCTCCAGCCCCGTTGGGCAAGGCGCCTGCGGCGCTCGGCAAGCGGCGCATCCACCAGCACAACGTAATCGAACGCCTCCTCCAGCCCGACCTCGTACAGCAGCGGGATCTCGACCACAATCAGGCGCTCCCCATTCCGGACCAACTCCTCGATGCCGCTGCTCAGGCGCTGCAGCACCTTCGGATGTAGCAGCTCCTCCACAAACTCCCGATTCTGCCGATGGCGCGCCGTTGGACCAAAGATGCGCTCTGCCAAGAGCTCAGTCCGTACGTTCCCCTCGGAGTCGAACAGCTCAGCTCCAAAGCGCTGGAGGAGCTGCTGCCGCACCTGCGGATCAGTTGCAAGCAGCTCGTGCACGATGGTGTCTGCCTGCAACACTGGAATGCCCTGCTGCCGGAGCAGCTCCGCAACGGTGCTCTTGCCACTGCCTGGGGCTCCGGTCAAGGCAACGAGCACGACCTCCTGGCTCATCTCAGGCGCACCACTTGTTCGAGGGCACGCGGAAGCGCCTCTTCGTACTGCTGCCGTAGTTGCCCGACAGAAGTCTCCAGCACACCGGTGATAGCAAAGTGGCGTGCAACCACGCGTCCTATTTCCACACACGGCAATTCCAAATCGCGGCAGAGCGCCTGCAGCTCCGGCAGATGCTCCGGGGCGCAACTGACGACCACTCGACTCTGCGCTTCGCCGAAGAGTACGGCAGCCGTAGGCTCCCACGGGAGCGCGACGTCGAGTCCCAATTCACCGTGGGAGGCAATAGCCTTCTCCGCCAAGCAGATTGCCAGTCCGCCCTCGGCGCAGTCGTGCGCTGAACGGATCCAGCGCCGGCGCGTTGCCTCCAACAGGAGGCGCTGCAGCGCGCGCTCCTCCTCCAACTTCAGCGTTGGGGCATCCCCGGCAACCATTCCGTGCACCACCCACAGGTATTCCGAGCCTCCCAACTCCGCCCGCTGTGGACCGACCAGCAGGAGAAGGTCGCCCTCCTGGCGCACGCCCATGCCAACAGCACAGGTAACGTCCTCCAGAAATCCCAGCATCCCGATGACCGGCGTTGGGTAGATCGCCGCCGTCGGGGATTCGTTGTAGAAGCTCACGTTCCCGCCGGTCACGGGTAGCCCCAGCGCCCGGCAGGCATCGCCCATGCCGTATACCACTTCACGGAACTGCCAGAAGATCTCCGGGTCGTATGGGTCGCCGAAGTTCAAGCAATTCGTCACTGCTACCGGCTCAGCACCTACACAGGCGACATTGCGGGCGGCTTCGGCAACAGCGATCATCGCCCCGCGGTACGGATTGAGGTAGACGTAGCGGCTATTGCCATCGACGCTGAGGGCAATGCCGCGCCCAGGAAGCTCCTTGAGGCGCAGAACCGCTGCATCGGCGCTGCCGGGCAGCAGTACCGTATTGGTCTGCACCTGGTGGTCGTACTGCTCGTACACCCAGCGCTTGCTGGCGATATTGGGAGCAGTGAGCAGCTTCCAGAACGCCTCCTCCGGGGCAAGCGGTTCGGGAAGCTCCTCTGGTACAATGGCGCGGAGTTGCTCGATATAGGCAGGCTGCCGAGCTTGGCGTTCGTAGACCGGTGCTCCCTCACCGGCGACTAAGGTCCACGGTGGAAGCTCCGCCACCAGCTCCCCGTGCCGGTAGTAGCGCAGCACGGCTTCATCGGTGATCTCCCCAATACGGCTGATGAGCACCCCCCATTTCCGGCAAATCGCCTCTGCTTGGGCTTCCATGCCACGCGGGACGATGACGAGCATGCGCTCCTGCGATTCCGAGAGCAGGATCTCGTAGGCGCTCATATCGGGGAAGCGCAGCGGGACCGCATCCAGGTCAATCCGCATCCCCACCCGCCCACGGGCGCTCATTTCGGCGGTTGAGCAGCAGATTCCCGCAGCCCCCATGTCCTGCATCCCGGCGATGACGCCGGCGTGGATCATCTCCTGGAGCGCTTCCCAGAGCAGCTTCTCAGCAAAGGGATCGCCCACCTGTACAGTGGGGCGCATCTCTGTGCTGTCCTCCTCGAAGGTGCGCGATGCCAGAAGCGATGCCCCGTGAATGCCATCGCGCCCGGTGCGGCTGCCTACAAGCATCACCGAGTTCCCAACGCCCCGCGCCACAGCCGGCACGATCCGGTCCGTGCGCACAATTCCCACCGCCAGGGCGTTCACGAGTGGATTGTCCGTGTAGCAGGGCATGAAGTAGATCTCTCCGCCCACCGTTGGCACTCCAAAGGCGTTGCCGTAGTCGCCGATACCGCGCACGACCTCCCGCACAAGGTAGCGCACGCGCGCACGCCCCAGATCGCCAAAGCGCAGGGAGTTCAACACGGCAATCGGGCGGGCGCCCGTGGCGAAGATATCGCGCAGAATCCCCCCAACGCCAGTTGCAGCACCCTGGTAAGGCTCCACGGCTGAGGGATGGTTGTGGCTTTCGATTTTGAAGGCGATGGCATAGCCATCGCCGAGTTCGACCAAGCCCGCATTCTCGTTGCCGGTGAGGACCCGGGCGCCGGTGCGCGGAAGCGTTCGCAACAGCAGCAGCGAATTCTTGTAGCTGCAGTGCTCGCTCCACATGACCGCAAACATGCCCAGCTCCGTTGCATTCGGCTCGCGTCCCAGAAGCTGGCACACGCGCCCGTACTCCTCCTCGGTCAAGCCCAGCTCTAGCGCCATCTGGAGCATTGGAGTGCTTGTCTCTGCCTGCATCAGCGTCCCAGGAGTAGTCCAACAATGCGGAGAAGAAGCCATACACTTGCCAATACTCCCAACACAACACCGGCTGTCCCGCCCAGCAAGGTCAGCCAGAACGCCGGGCGACTCTGCTGTCGGAAGCGGCGGAACATGTATCCGCGCCAGTTGCAATGGTGGCAGCGGTAGAGCACCAAGGTTGGGCTGAAGAGCTTCATCCAGCGCTCAAAGACATTGCGGGCATGCGAACGGTACATTCGCCCGACGGTCTTGCAGCGCGGGCACCGGCGCAGCGTCGGGCTGGGGCGCGGGCGCTGAAGCGTCATCGGCGCAGCATCGAAATGAACACACGCTGCAAAATTAGCCCTCCACCGAGGCTCTCACCTTCGGTTGCCCCCACGCCTCTGCAGCGCCTCCCGAAGCTTCTCCACCGCATAGCCCAGCTCGTCTGTAGTGGTGTACCAGTGTGGGGAGAAGCGCAGCCACCCCATGCGCAGGGAGCACCGCACACCGGAGCGCTGGAGGAAGTGGAAGACGGGCTCGGCGCTCTCCCCGTCGGGCAAGGAGATGGAGACAATCCCGGCACGACGCTCTGGAGGCTCCGGAGTTTGCACCCGAACGGGCAATGGCAGCAGGAGCTCTCGCAGATAGCCACTCAGCGCGACCACACGCGCCTCGGCGCGCTCGACCCCGTAGCGGTGCAGGAGCTCCAAGGCTGCACACAACCCCACAATCCCGCTAATATTGAGCGAACCCCCTTCGAAGCGACGCGCCGAAGGCGCCAGCGGCTGATCGTAGGCGAAGAAGTTCCAGGGGCTCTCGGCTGCCAACCATCCCAGGAGTGCCGGCTGCAGCTCCTCCTGCAGCGGCGGAGCAAGGTAGAGGAACCCCGTCCCGTGGGGCGCCAGAAGCCACTTGGCGCCTCCGCAGGCGAGCGCGGAGATCCTGCACCGCTGCACATCCACCCGAACTGCTCCCACCGCCTGCATTCCATCCACGACCAGCCAGATGCCGCGCCGTGCACAGAGCTCCCCGAGCTCCTCCAGCGCAATTCGGTCACCCGAAAGGAACTGCACTGCACTGACCGCCACCAGGCGCGTTCGCGCATCAATGGCTGCCACGAGCTGCTCCAGCTCCAGTAGCCCCTCCGGCATCGGCACCAGGCGGAGCTCCACGCCGAACCGGCGCAGCGCACGCCAGGGGTAGACATTCGCCGGAAACTCCCGCGCTCCCACGACGATGGCGTCACCGTGCCTCCAGCTCAAGCCCATCGCAACCGTTGCCAGCGCGGTCGTCGTATTGGGCATGAGCGCAATCGTCTCCGGTGACGGAGCATTGAGCAGCGCTGCGATGAGCTGGCGTGAGCGCTCTACGGCTTCCAGCTCTTCGGAGAGATCCGTCTGCCCATGTAGGCGCCGCTGCAGATGCCGCTCCACCGCCTCTACAACAGGGAGCGGCAGCGGACCAGTGGCGGCGTGGTCCAGATACACGATTCCCTCGGCACAATGCGGAAAAAGGCTGCGGAAGGGCTCGGTTTCGCGTTCGTATGGGACTGCTGTTACGGCTGCCATTGCACCAGGGCGGTTGCTACGCATTCACCATCGAGCCACAACCGCAGCTGATACACCCCGGCTGCCCAGTGGGCACGGCGCAGCGGGAGCCGATATCGCCCCTGCTGTCCGAAGCTTGTGTACAGCAGGGTTCGGCGCCCGAGAATGTCCACCACCTCCAGCACGACCTGTCCACTGCGCGGCAGCGTGTACTCCACCGTACCTTCGTGCACGGCTGGCTGCGGAAAGACCCGTAGGAGCGCACCCGAGCGCTCCATTGGCTCCCGCACCGAGACCGGCGCCACAGAGACCTGGCAGAGCACATCCTCCTCGTTGAGCGCGATGCTATCGGGGAAGAAGGGGAGCGTCAGCTCCACCCACTGCTCGCGCTCCTGGGTGATGACGCGATAGTCGAAACGCTCGCCCGACCGCCCGAAGAAGCGCAGCACAAAGGGCATGACGAAGACCTGCGGCACCGCCGTTCCCTCCTGCCGCTGGCGCAGTAGGCAGCGCACGAGATAGGTGTTGCCATCGAGCGCAGAGACCGAGGGCACGATCTCCAGAATCGGATGCCCAGCGCTGTAGACCCACTGGTCGAAGAAGGTTCGCCATGGCACCGGCGGCGCGGGTATATCGCGTGCCAGGGATTCCAGCAAGTCCTCCGTCTCTGCCGAGCTGTAGCGATAGCGCTCCATGTAGTTGCGGAGCGCTGCAAAGAAGAGGCTATCCCCTACAAGCCGGCGCAGCATGTGGTACACCCATGCTGCTTTGGCGTACGTGGTGGGGTAGTAGAAGAGCTGGCTCATCGGCGGCGCATAGAGCGGGAGCTCCATCACGCTCGGCATACCCTCCAGGTAGGAGTCCCGAAATCGGCGCATCCGCTGGCGGTACGCCGATTCGCCCTGCGCCCATTCCAACCAGAGTGCCTCGGACCAGCTTGCCCCGCCTTCGTTGAGCCAGATATCGTTCCAGGTGGCGCAACTGACCAGATCCCCCAGCCACTGATGCGCCAACTCATGGGCAATTCCCAACTCGGCAAAGCCGCGCAGCCAAGAGCGGTTGATTGTGGTCATCGTCTGGTGCTCCATGCCGCCGTAGGCAAAGGGCTGCACGGCAGCCATACCGTACTTGACAAAGGGGTAGCGCCCGAAGTAGGTCTCGTACGCCTGCAGCATTCGGGGCACCGAGCGGAAAGCGTACCGGGCATTGTAGCGAGCACCGCTGGAATCGGAGCTCTCCACATCCGGAGTCCAGACGTAGTACCACAGCGGCACGCGGCTCCCATCGGGGCGCTCGTAGTACTCCACCCAATGGGCATAGCGCGATGCCGTCACCGACATCAGGTAGGTCGGAATCGGCACCGTGTCGCGCCAAACGTACTCCCAGACTCCCCCCGGATGCTGGCGCCGCTCCTCCAGCCAGCCGTTGGAGGCAACTTCGAAGCCCTCTGGAACGAGGACGCGGATCTCCGCCCGCGCCTTATCGTGCGGGGCATCGTTGCAAGGCATCCAGTAGCGAGCATCCTCCGGTTCGCTCATCGTGTAGGCAATCCGCTCCTCAACGACGACAGAGTCGCCCGCAGGTCCACGCCCAACGTAGTAGCCCTTCGGGTAGAGGTAGAGCCCAATGTTGCGCGAAGTCCTGGAGGTATAGGCAATGCGCAGCGTCAGCGTATCTCCGGGGCTGGGGACCGCCGGAAGCGGGATGGTGAGCGCATTCCCGACCGGCTGCGGCGGTGGCACAACCGGAGTGCCGTTGACGGTAACGGTGTCAATGGTCATCGCCGCTGCATCCAGCGCAATCGCTTGGACGTTCGCGCTATCGATGCGTACGACGATGGTGTTGACTCCGCGGAAGACTCGGTCAGCAGGTGAGGTCCCCGTGCGGGTGAGCAGCTCTACCCAATCCAGTTGCAGCCGGTAGGCAAGCACATCGTAGGGGCGCCGGCGAATCGCCGAGGGACGCCGCTCAAGCGTGCGCGAGCATCCCTGCGTCCAGTGCACGCCGACAGTGGGCTCTGGCAACAGGGCACGCGGAAGTTCCCCAGAGATGGGTTGCGCTCCCGCCATCGTACAACCTCCCAGAAGCATCGCCAAGACCCATCGCCTCATGGCTCTACAACAGGCTTATGTGACATTGCGCTCTGCGCTGCGCACCACTCCTCGACAACGCGGCGGTCGGAGAAGGGCTGGACCGTGTCGCCGATAATCTGCACCGTCTCGTGTCCCTTGCCGGCGATGACGACGATATCGCCTGCTCGGGCTGCAGAGAGGGCATGTTCGATTGCCTGTGTGCGGTCCAGGATCAGCTCCACCCGCTGCCGCTCCGAGTGGGGAATGCCGTGGAGGATCTCCTGCAGGATTGCCTTCGGGTCCTCCCAGCGCGGATTGTCGTTGGTCAGCACTACGGCATCGGCATAGCGCACGGCGATTGCGCCCATGCGTGGTCGCTTCTCTCGGTCTCGATTCCCACCACAGCCGAACACGCACACCAGCCTCCCGGTCGGGGGAAGCAGCCGGCGCACCTCGGAGAGCAGCCGCTCCAACGCGTCCGGCGTATGGGCATAGTCAATGAGTGCTGTTGCTCCGTTGGGGAGCTGGAGCGTCTCCATCCGTCCCGGTGGCATCGGAGCAGTCCGCAGTGCCGTCTGCAGCAGCTCGGGTGGAGTCCCCATTGCCCAGGCAATCGCAGCTGCAACCGCTGCGTTGGCGACGTTGAATGTCCCCAGCAGAGGCGCTCGGAAGTGCACCCAATGGTCAAGCCCGGGGAAGCGCATCCTCCATGCGCTCCCGTGGGGTCCGAGTGATTCCACGGCGAACCGCACATGCGCCTGTTCGGACTGCCCCACCCGAAGGACCTGGCAGCGGGCAGCGCACTGCATCCACTCATCCCATGGTGGGCACTCGGCGATCACAGCAACGGCATCGGCGGGCAGGAGCGCAAAGAGGCGCTGCTTCGCCCGCGCGTAGGCTTCCATGCTACCGTGGTAGTCCAGATGCTCGTGCGAAAGATTGGTAAAGGCGGCGGCGCGGAAGCGAACTCCATCCACGCGATACTGGTCGAGCGCGTGGGAGCTCACCTCCATGACCACCGCCTGGAGCCCTCGGCGCCGCATCTCGTGCAGGAAGCGGGCAAGCTCCGGCGCGGTCGGTGTCGTGTGTGCAGTGGGAATCCGCTCGGTTCCAATATAGGCACCCGTTGTGCCGATGAGCCCTGTGGGGATGCCGGCTGCCTCCAGGAGATGGCGCACCAGGAAGGTCACCGTTGTCTTGCCGTTGGTTCCGGTGACACCGATGACCTGCAGCCGTTCCGAGGGCTCGCCGTAGAAGCGCTGCGCAAGCTGCGCCAGTACTTGGCGAGGTTCCTCAACGCGCACAACCGCACACGGAGGGAGCTCATCGGGCAGGTCGCGGCAGAGGACAGCAACCGCACCATTGCGTACGGCATCGTCAATGAAGCGATGTCCATCGGTGGAGCGCCCTGGCAGCGCCGCAAAGAGCGCTCCAGGCACGCAGTGGCGCGAGTCCTCACAGATTGCCGCAATGCGCTCTTCACCCGTACCGGCAACGAGGTCGTGAGGAATGCCCTGGAGCAGTTGTTTCAGAGGGATTGGCTCCATGTGCACCCCTACCAGGGCTCCTCTTCCTCAGGAGCGGATTCCTCACCGGTAGAGGATTTCGGCGTCAGCGCCGTCTGCGGGAGTTGTAAGAGCTCGGCGATCCGCGCAAGCAGTTGCCGCTCCAGCACCCCGTTGGATGCCCAGAAGTGCACGCGGTTGGTGATGTAGCCCTCCATGCCGCTGAGCTCTGCCCTCAAGCGGAGTTCCACTCCAGTGGTGTCCAACTCCCGTAGGCGCACGGTGTACTGCACTCGTCCGTTCATCCAGCGCGCCCCGCGGATGCGCGGGATCTGCACGCTATAGCGCTCCATCACCGCACGTGTGGAATCCTCCCCCTGCACGAGCACGCAGAACTCCGAGCGCAGCATCCCCGAAAGCGTCCCGGCGGTATCCTCCAGGTATCGGTCGTACTCCAGCTGGCATCCCCGTTCGGTGAGCGCTTGCTTGACAGCGCGCCACACTTCGGGGAAGCGTTTCGGGAGCACAAGGTGGAACTCCTGCAGCTGTGCCCACAGCGGCACGGTCGCGCACCACAGCAGAAGGCAACGCTGCCACATCTGCTCCCCGACGCCGTCAGACTGATGTCGGTGCACGTAGACGAACGGCAACCACTTTTGAGACACCCTCCGGCTGCGTCGTCACACCGTAGAGCGCATCCATCGCCTCCATTGTGCGTCGGTTGTGCGTGATGAGCACAAACTGCGTTGACTCCTCAAAGCTGCGGAGCATCCGCAGGAAGCGGTCGATATTGGCATCATCGAGCGGTGCATCAATCTCGTCCAGGATGCAGAAGGGGCTGGGCTTGACCAAGTAGAGCGCAAACAGAAAAGCAATTGCCACGAGCGTCTTCTCGCCTCCGGAGAGCTGCTCGATGCTCTGCGGTCGTTTGCCGCGCGGCTTGGCGATAATCTCCATGTCCGCCTCCAGTATCTGCTCGCCCGTGAGGCGGATATCTGCTTCATCCCCATCCTCGAAGAGGAGACGGAAGAGGCGCTGGAAATTCCGGCGTACCTGCTCGAAGGTCTGCCGGAAGCGTTCAACAGCTGCCCGTTGTGCTTGTTCGATTGCCTGTACCAGCGAACGTTCGGCTTCCCGCAGGTCTTGCCATTGGGATTCCAGAAACTGCAGCCGCTGGGAATGCTCCTCAAACTCCTCCAGCGCGCGGAAATTGACCGTTCCCAGGGATGCCAAACGGCGCAAATAGGTGCGAATCCGCTGTTGAAGCTGCTCTGCCGAGGGGGGCGGCGCCGGTAGCTCCACCTGCTCCGGCAGCAGCCCGAACTGTTCGCTGAGCTGCTCGGCGGCGTGGTCCGCTTGCAGGCGGGCATGCTGCTGCTCCAGCTCCACCTGATGCAGCCGCTGCGAAAGGGTGTGGAGCTGCTCCAGAAGTGCTTCGTGCTGACGCTGGGAGCGCTGCAGCTCGGCTGCACACTGCTCCAGCTCAGCAAGGCTCTGGGTATACTGCCGATGGAGCTCAGCGTACTCGTGCTCACACTGCTGAAGCTGCTGCTGTAGCTCCTGCTGTTGCTGGCTCTGGCGTTCAAGCAACTCCTTTGCCTGCAACGAATCCTGCTCGAGGGCTTCCCATCGCTGTGCAAGCTGCTGTAAGCGATTGCGGAGCTGCTGGAGCTGAGTGCGCAGGTTCTCCAGCTCGTACTGCACACGGGTCTGCTCCAGCTCGTACTGCCGGGCTTGCTCTAAGGCTGCCTCAAACGCGGGCTGGAACTGCTCCAACTGCTGCTCCAGTTCGTTACGTTGCCTGCGCAGTTGCTCGAGCGTCTCCCCGCAGCGGTGGTATTCCGCGCGTAGGTGGTGGAGCTGCTCCTCGAGCGTGGCATGCTCCTCCTGGAGCGCCTCCCGCTGGAGCTGGCGCTGCTGGAGCGTGGTCTGGAGCATCCGGAGCTGGAGCTGCAGTGCTTCTACACGGGCATGTGCCTGCTGCTGGTGCTGTTCGGCTTGGTGGCACTCCCTCTGGAGCTGCTCCAACACAGCGGTTGCACGGTGGTGCTCCTGCTGGAGCTGCTGGATTCGGGTATGAAGCTGCTGCTGCAGCACCTGCAGTTCCGCTTCCCGTGCTTGCAGCTCCTGTAACCGTTGCAGTCGCCCCACCCAGGGATTGGCTCCATCGCGCCAGCGGAGCAGCCCACAGCGGTGGAGGAATTCACCCGCGAGCGTAACCACAGCATCGGCACGGCGCTGCTCCAGCAGCGCCTGCCCTACGGCGAGATTATCCACCACCAGGACCCGTCCCAGTAACGCCGTCAGCGCCGACGCTACTGCCGGCGGCATATGGACCAACTCCACCAACCAGCCCCGAACTCCTTCGGCACGGATTGGTTCAGGCAAACTCTCCTCACTCCGCGGCAGCAGCAGCTCCCCGGCTCTGATAGCGGCTCGCAAGTGCGCAGGGAACTCCTGCGAGGGCAAGTGCGCAATCAGCACGGCTTCCAACAGTGGCACAGCGGCAGCGGCAAAGGCATCGCGGAGCTCCTCTGGAAGTCGAACAAGCTCTGCCACCGTCTGTGCCCCCAGCTCCGGGTGGTGCTGCCGGAGGTAGTGCACGAGTTCGTGCTGCTGCTCGAGCGCCTCCAATCCTTCCCGCTGGGTCTGCACCGAGAGCAGCTCCTGCTGGTACTGCGCCAGGCGGCGATGCTGCTCGGCAAGCTCTTGGGCAATTGCCATGCTGTGGGCATTGTGCTGCTGCAGCCGTTGATGGAGCTGTTCGAGCGCCTGGGTTGCCGTGTGCAAATCCTCTTCGGCTGCGGCAAGGAGCTCGCGCTGTTGATGCAGGTGCTGCTCCAATGCCGCCAGCTCCTCGTCCAACTGTGTACGGCGGTTGTGCAATTGCTCCAGTTGGGCTTGCAGCCGTTCGCATTGGATGCGGAGCTCATCGTGGCGCTGCTGCCACCGGCGGAGCTCCTGGCGCAGGGGGTCATGCTGCTGCTGCCAGCGTTGGCGCTCCTGACGAAGGGACTCCACGCGGCGCTGCACATCGGCAAAGCGCTGCTGGAGCTGCTGCAGTGCAGCTTCATGCTCCTGAAGGCGCCGCAGTAGCAGGGCATGCTGCTGCTCGAGCTCCTCGCGCTCGCGCTGAATTTGCCTGCGCTCCTGGTCAACCCGCTTGTGAGACTGCTGGGCGAGTTGTATCCGCTCCTCGAGCGCTACCAAGCGTTCCCGCAGCTTCTGGATGTGCTGTTTGTGCTCCTCTGCACGCTGGTGGAGAGTGTCCACCCGCTGGCGGAGCTGCGCGTACCGCGCCTGTTGGTGCGGGATGTCTTCGCGCAGTTGCTCCAGTTGCTGCTCCAGTGCTGTGTGTTCGGAATGGAGCTGCTCGGCGCTGGTTGCCAGGCTGTTGAACTGCTTCTGCGCCGTATGCCAGAGCAGTGCCAGGTACTGCTGCTGAAGCCAATGGAGCTCCCTCTCCCAGCGCCGGTACTGACGAGCCTGCTCGGCTTGCTGCTCCAGTTGATGCACGCGCTGGCGCAGCTCGGCAAGCAAGTCCTCCAGGCGCTGCAGCTCCAGGCGCACCTCGCTCAGACGGCGCTGTGCTTCGCGTTGGCGCAGCTTGTATTTGCCCACTCCGGCTGCCTCCTCCAGCAAGCGGCGCCGCTCTTCGACCCGTCCGCTGAGCAACTCCTCGACCATCTTCAGCTCGATGACCGAATAGCCGTGCGGTGCCAAGCCGCTATCGAGCAGCAGCTCCTGAAAATCGCGCAGCCGGCACGGCACCCCGTTGAGCAGATACTCGCTCTCCCCGTTCCGGTACAGCCGGCGCGTGAGCACTATCTGCGGGAGGTCTATGGGGAACAGCCCTCCGGCATTCTCCAGCCGCAGCGACACCTCCGCCATCCCCATGGGCTTGAGCGCCCGACTGCCGTTGAAGATGAGCTGCTCCATCGTCTCACAGCGCAGCACCGAGGGGCGCTGCTCGCCCAGCACCCATCGAATCGCATCCACGATGTTGCTCTTGCCACAGCCATTGGGACCCACAATTGCGGTCAATCCCTCTGGGAAAACCAGGCGCGTCGGAAGGGCAAATGACTTGAAGCCCAGCAGCTCTATCTGCGATACAACGACCGGCATTGTGCTTCCTGCCACAAGCGGTGGCGCAAAAATAGCGTAATTTTGCCCACGCCTGCCGATGCCCGTCAGTTGCGGAGTTGCCAATGATCCTGGTCACCGGTGCCGGCGGTGAGATCGGTCAAAGCCTCATCGCCGCCCTTGCCGAACGCGGGGAGGAGCTTCTCGCCGTTGACCTTCGCCCATTGCCCAACGATACGGCTGCCCTCTGTGCTGAGACCATCACAGCCGACATCTGCAGCGCCGAGCTCCATGCTCAACTGCGCCGGAAGCCAATCCGGACCATCTTCCACTTGGCGGCGATACTCTCCTCACAAGCCGAACGCGAGCCCGAACTCGCCCATCGGGTCAACGTCGAGGGCACATTGCTCCTGCTCCAGACCGCCCACCATTTGGGTAAGCAGCACGGGGCACCGGTGCTTTTCCTCTTCCCCAGCTCCATTGCCGTCTACGGACTCCCTTCGCGCGAGGAGAAGCTGCGTGCCGGTAAAGTGAGCGAAGAGCAGTTCCTCACGCCGATGACCATCTACGGCGCCTCGAAGCTCTACTGCGAGCTCCTGGGGCAGTACTACGCGCGCTACTACCGGCGGCTTGCCCAAGAGGTGGAATCCGGCTGGATTGACTTCCGTGCTCTGCGCTTTCCAGGGCTGCTCTCGGCGTTCACCCGCCCCACTGGTGGCACCAGCGACTACGCCCCCGAAATGGTCCACGCCGCTGCCGAGGGTAAGCCGTACGAGTGCTTCGTTACCCCGGACACTTGGCTGCCCTTTATGGCGATGCCCGATGCCATTCGGGCTCTCCTGCTGCTGGCAGCCGCCCCCGCTGAGCGGCTCCGCCGCACCGCCTACAACGTCACGGCATTCTCCGTCAGCGCTGGCACAATCGCAGAGCTGGTCGTGGAGCTCTTCCCAGGTGCGCAACTCCAGTTTCGACCCGACCCCCGCCGTCAGGCAATCGTGGACACCTGGCCTGCCGACATCGATGATTCCGCTGCCCGCTCGGATTGGGGCTGGGCTCCCGAGTACGACCTCCGGCGCACCTTTACGGAGTACCTGGCGCCCAATATCGCCCGGCGCTACCGCCCGGACTGCTAACGCAGCTTCCGCCCCTCCTCCAGGAGCTCATTGACCATGCTCATGGAATCCCCTTCGGCGTAGAAGCGCACCAGCGGCTCCGTGCCCGAGGGGCGCACCAGCAGCCATCCCTTCGGGACGTAGAACTTGTAGCCGTCGGTGGTGTCGATGTGCTCGACGACATAGCGCCCCAGCCGTGCCGGGCGCTTGCTACATGCCCGCAAAATGGCATTCTTCTCCCGTTGCGTCACGGGCACGTCCACCCGACGATAGCGGTGCGGACCGAACTCCTCGTCCAGCTCCTGGCAAAGCTGCTTGAGCGTCTTGCCACGCATAACGAGCATCTCCAGCAGCAGCAAGCCCGCAAAGACGCCATCCCGCTCGGGCAGATGGATTACCGTTGCAAAACCGCCGGACTCTTCGCCCCCCAGCAGCACGCGCTCCTGCTGCATAATGCGGGCAATGTGCTTGAAGCCCACCGGCGTCACATAGAGCGGGATGTTGTTGCGCTCGCAGTAGCGGTCCACCATCGAGGTGACGGAGACGGTCTTGACCACCGCGCCGCGCCGGCGCTTGTCCTCATAGAGGTACTTCAGCAGCAACACGAACAGCCGCTGTGAGTCCACAAAGTTCCCCTCATGATCCAGTGCTGCCAGCCGGTCCCCATCGCCATCGGTGACCAGGCAGAGGTCGTAGTGCCGCTGTGCGCGCACGTACTCGATGGTTGCCCGAAGGTGCTCCGGCATGGGCTCGGGCTGTCCGAGCTCTCCGAAGGCGGGGTTGATCTCGGCGTGGATCTCCTCCACCGTCGGCAGCATTGCCCGCAGCAGATGCATTGCCGCCCCGTACATCGGGTCGTGCAGCACGCGCAGCCCTGAGCCGCGCAGCAGCTCCAATTGTATCTTCTTGCGCACGTGGCGAATGTAGGACTCCCGCGGCTCGAACGGGCGCACTACACGCTGAGCGATGTACTCCTCTAAGGACTTGAGCCCCCACCGCCGCGGAGGTTTCTCCAGCAGCGGTTGCAGAAAGCGCTCCAGCTCGGCAATCTGTTCCGGTGTTGCCGGACCGCCGAAGTTCGCCCGCACCTTGTACCCGTTGTACTGCGGCGGATTGTGGCTTGCCGTAATCACTACCCCCAGCGCCGCCCCCTTCTGCTTGGTGTGGAAGGAGACAACCGGGGTCGGTGCGAAGCTCTCCGTCAAATGCACCACAATGCCCTCGGAAGCAAACACGCGCGCGACCTCCTGAGCGAAAAAATCCGAAAGGAAGCGCGTATCATATCCGACGACGACCGCTGGATTGCGCAACTGGAGTGAACGGACGTAGTGCGCCGTTGCCAGCGCCACCAGCCGCAGGTTCTCCACCGTGAAATCGTACGCGATGACTCCACGCCAGCCATCCGTGCCGAACGTGATCATGCCGGCTCGGTGTGCTGTGAGACCGACCGAAAGAGTCCAGGGAGCGTGCCCGCATAGTTTGCTTGCACGCCCAAGGTATCCTCGATTCGGAGCAGCTCGTTGTACTTGGCTGTGCGCTCCCCCCGGCACGGTGCTCCGGTCTTGATCTGCCCAATCCCCAGCCCGACCGCCAGATGCGCGATGGTGACATCCTCGGTCTCGCCTGAGCGATGCGAGATCACCGTCCGGTAGCCAAAGCGGTGCGCAAGGCGCACGGTCTCCACCGTTTCGGTCAGTGTGCCGATCTGGTTGGGCTTGATGAGCACTGCATTGGCAATGCCCTCGGCAATCCCGCGCTGTAGGCGCTCCGGGTTGGTCACGAAGAGATCGTCCCCCACAAGCTGTATGCGTGCACCCAGCGCACTGGTGAGCAGCTTCCAGCCTGCCCAATCATCCTCGGCAAGCCCGTCTTCGATGGAGACGATGGGGTAACGACCGAGCAGCTTGCTGTACCACGCCACAAGCTCTTCGCTGCTGAGCCGTCCCTGCTGGGAGCGCCGGAAATGGTATTGCCCGTCCTCGAAGAGCTCGCTTGCCGCCACATCCAAGCCGATAGCGATGTGTTCGCCTGGACGGTATCCTGCCTGCTCGATCGCCTGCACCAACAGCTCCAGCGCTTCCTCGTGTGAGGACAGCATGGGAGCAAAGCCTCCTTCATCTCCCACCGTCGTGGAGTACCCCCGCTCCCGCAGGAGCGCACCCAGGGTGTGGTAGGTCTCCGCTCCCATCTGGAGAGCCTCGGCAAAGCTACGTGCCCCGTGAGGGATGAGCAGGAACTCCTGGATATCGAGCGAGCTCTCCGCATGCCGTCCGCCGTTGAGGACGTTCAGTAGCGGGATAGGGAGCGTCCGTGCCAACGCACCCCCGATATAGGCAAATAGCGGCAACCGCAGCGATGCTGCCGCCGCATGGCACACTGCCAGGGATACTCCCAGGAGCGCATTCGCCCCAAGGCGCGATTTATTTGGTGTCCCATCCAGCTGGCATAGCCGCAGGTCGATCTCCGCCTGCCGGCAGGCATCCATCCCGCGCACTGCCGGAGCCAGCACCTCCATCACCGCTGCAACCGCCCGGCGTACTCCCTTGCCCCGGTAGCGCGCTTCGCCATCGCGCAGCTCCACCGCCTCATGCCGTCCCGTGCTTGCACCCGAAGGGACAGCAGCCCTCCCCACGGAACCATCACCCAAGACGACCTCGACCTCCAGCGTTGGATTACCGCGCGAATCCAAGATCTCGCGTGCCCGAACCTGCTCAATCCGCCGAGAGCTCGGCACAATGAGCTCCATCTACCCTGTCGGGGTTAGAAGAACCGCAGCTGCTCGATACGCTTTGCCAACTCGATATCCAGTGCCGTAATGCCGCCCCGGTCATGCGTGGAGAGCATCACCCGCAACTTGTTCCATCCGTACAGCAGCATGTCGGGGTGATGGTCCATCGCCTCGGCAACGACCGCGATCGCGTTGAGCAGACCCACCGCAGCAGCAAAGTTGGGAGCAGCGAACTCGCGCACCAGCTTCTCACCTTCGCGCTGCCATAGCGGAAGCTCCGCCAAAGCCGTCTGCAACTCCTCCTCACTCAGCAGCGGTGGGCGTGCCATTGCCTGCTTCTGCCAGCAGAGCCTCTAAGCGCTCAACTAAGTATCCCTTCGGCACTGCGCCGATGATCGTGTCCACGTGCTCCCCATTGCGGAAGAATAGCAGCGATGGAATTGCCCGAATGCCATACTGCATCGCCACGCGCGGATTCCGGTCCACGTCCAGCTTCGCCACCTTGACCCCACGGCTTGCGTACTCCCGGGCGATTTCCTCCACAATCGGGGCAATCATGCGGCACGGTCCGCACCAGACCGCCCAGAAATCCACCAGCACCACCCCGGGGTAGCTCAGCACTTCCTGGGCAAAGGTTTGATCGCTCACCTCAATCGGATTTGCCATTGCAGTTCTGCCAAAGTTTGACCATTCGCGCAGGGCAAAAATAGCAAAAGCGGTGGCTCCCTGCTTCCCTGCCCGATGCAGAGCGCTTTTGATATTTTTGAAGCTGGCACGACGCCTACAAAGCTGATGCAGCCGGAATCGCTCAACGACCAACAGCGCCGCCGACTCGAAGAGCTCTCCCTCCTGCGCCAGGCAGGGATTGAGCCCTACCCGTACGTCTACGACCGTACGCACAGCATAGCGCAGATTCGCCAGGGCTACTCCGACGAGCGCGCCCAGGAGTATGCCAATGTCTCTATTGCTGGGCGCATCATGAGCTTCCGCCGGATGGGCAAGGTGACGTTTGCCGATATCCAGGACGAAAGCGGGCGAATCCAGCTCTACTTCCGCATCAACGAGCTTGGGCAGCGCTATGAACTGTTGCGCTTGCTCGATATCGGCGATATCCTCGGCGTGCGCGGCTTTGCTTTCCGCACGAAAACCGGCGAGCTCACCATCCACGTGCTCGACTACCAGCTCCTGTGCAAAGCCCTGCGCCCCATCCCTACCCCCAAGGAGGAGGTAGATGAGCACGGCAACCGCATCCGCCACGATGCCTTCACCGACAAGGAGCAGCGCTACCGCCGGCGATACCTGGACCTGATTGTCAACCCTGAGGTGCGGGAGCTCTTCCGTGCCCGTGCCCGCATCATCGCCTCCATCCGCGAATTCTTCGACCAGCGCGGTTGGCTGGAGGTAGAAACCCCAATCCTCCAGCCCATCTACGGCGGCGCCAATGCCCGACCGTTTGTCACCTACTTCAACGCCCTGGACGCGCACTTCTACCTGCGCATTGCGACCGAGCTCTACCTCAAGCGGCTCATCATCGGCGGCTTCGAAGGCGTCTACGAAATCGGCAAAAACTTCCGCAACGAAGGGATTGACCGGCTGCACAATCCGGAGTTCACCGCACTGGAGCTCTACGTTGCCTACCGCGACTACCACTGGATGATGGAGCTGGTCGAGGAGCTGCTGCTCTTCCTTGCCGAACGCGTCAACGGCACAAGAGAGCTGCGCCGGGGCGAGCTTACGGTGATGCTCCAGCGCCCCTTCCGCCGCATCCGATGGTTCGATGCCGTTGCCCACGCAACGGGCTGCGACATCCGGAACGCCTCCGAATCGGAGCTGCGCGCCTTGTGCCAGCAGCACGGCATCGAGGTGCCCGCCAACGCCTCTGTACCCAAGCTGCTCGACGAGCTCTTCTCCACCATTGTCCAACCCCGGCTCATCGAGCCAACCTTTGTGCTGGATTACCCTGTGGTGCTCTCCCCGCTGGCAAAGCGCCACCGCAGCGAGCCGGACCTTGCCGAGCGCTTCGAGCTCTACATCTTCGGCATGGAGTTGGCAAACGCCTTCTCCGAACTCAACGACCCCCTGGAGCAGCGCCAGCGCTTCCAACAGCAACTGCTCTGGCGTGATAAGGGCGACCTGGAGGCGATGCCGATGGATGAGGACTTCCTGCAGGCGCTCGAAGTCGGACTCCCCCCAACAGCTGGGCTCGGCATCGGAATTGACCGCCTGGTCATGGTGCTGCTCAACCAGCACAACATCCGCGATGTCATTCTTTTCCCGCATCTGCGTCCTGAGCACTCCACAGTTGGAACGTCTCCCAGTCCGTAAGCGCTATGGGCTATACTCCACTCCCATCGCCTTCTGTGCCCACCGTTGCACGCCCGCAACGGCTGTGGCTGCATCTGCTGCTGTTCGTGCTCACCTTCTTCTCCGTCCTGCTGGCAGGGGTGCAGTGGATGGGCAAGGACTTCACCGAGCTGAGCAACCTCCACTACGGGCTGACTTACGCCGTGCTGCTGCTGTGCTTCCTGAGCGCTCATGAGTTCGGGCACTATTTTGCCGCCCGATACCACGGGGTAGATGTGTCGCTGCCGTACTTCCTGCCCGTGCCGCTCCCGGTGTTCTTCCCCTTCGGAACCCTGGGGGCGCTCATTCGGACGCGCTCCCCGATTCTCTCGCGCCGTGTGCTCTTCGATATCGCCATCGCCGGACCTGTGGCGGGGTTCGTCGTCAGCCTTGTCATCCTCATCATTGGCTTCCAAACGCTGCCACCGCGCGAGTACCTCTACCAGGTGCATCCAGAGTATGCCCAGCTTGCGGAGATTCCACCTTGGGGATTGCACTTCGGCGATATCCCGCTCTACCATTGGCTTGCCCGCTGGTTCGCCTCGCCGGAGGGCTTTCTGCCGCCCATGAACGAGATGTACCACTACCCCTTCCTGTGCGTTGGCTGGTTCGGCTTGTTCGTGACCATGCTGAACCTGCTCCCGCTGGGGCAGCTCGATGGCGGGCATATTGCGTATGCGCTCTTCGGTCGCGCGCACGTGTGGATTGCCCGCGCTGTCTGGTACGCTCTGCTTATACTGGGATTGGGTCCGGTGATGGGCTGGCTGGCAGAACTCCTGCGCGTGGATTCGCCAAACATGCTCTTCCAGCTCCTGCAGGGGATGCTGCTGCCGCTGTTCCGCTGGATTGAACATGTTGCCCCGTGGTACTACAACGCCTGGGGCGGCTGGCTTGTGTGGGCAATCTTTGTGCGCCTCTTCATTCGCCTGGAGCACCCACCGGTACCCGACTCCATGCCGCTGGGGAGAGGGCGGCAACTCCTTGGCTGGCTTGCGCTGGTGATCTTCGTGCTCTGCTTCAGCTACAACGGGATCTACGACGTGCCTGCACCGGTGGTGCCCTCAGCGCCGCCGTAGGTCTACAGTGCGTAGGTCCACCTGGCGCTTCCGAATGTCTGCACGCAGAATCTGCACACGTAACCGCGAGCCAATGGTGATACTCTTGCGTGTCCGACGCCCACGCAGACAGTAGCGCCGCTCGTCGAACACGTAGAAGTCATCCCCCAGCTCCCGCAGCGGAACCAGCCCTTCGACAAACACTCGGTCCAACAGCACAAACACGCCAAACGAGGTCACGCCCGTGACCATTCCCCAGAACTTCCGCCCCAGCAGCCGAGTTGCCAGCATAGTCTGCGCCAGCTTGACCGATGCCCGCTCAGCCTCGACGGCAATCTGCTCGCGCTGCGAGCAATGCTCCCCGACCTGCTCCAAGTACTCCTGCAGCTGACGAATCCGCTGGAGCGAGGGCTTACCGCGCAAGTACTCCGTCAGCAAGCGGTGCACGACAAGGTCGGGATAGCGCCGAATCGGGGAGGTAAAGTGCGTGTACTCTGCAAATCCCAAGCCGTAGTGCCCGATGTTATAGGGCGAGTAGACGGCTTTCGCCATCGCCCGCAGCAGCAACTGGTGAATCACCATACGCTCGGGGCGGTCGTGAATCTCCTGCAGCAGTTGCATCCACTCCTGCGCGGTCTTTGGCTCTCGGCGCACCCGTACTCCGAGTGCACGCAGCAGCTCAACCACCTCGCGTAGCTTCACCGGGTCGGGGAGGTCGTGAATGCGGTAGAGAAACGGCAGCGGCTGTTTGAGCCCCAGCTGCTGCGAGCGCTCCCGGATGAAGCGGGCAACCGTGCGGTTTGCCATCAGCATCAGCTCTTCGATGAGGCTGGTGGCATCGGTACGCACCTTTGGTTCCACGGCAACGGGAAAGCCCTGCTCGTCCAGGCGGAATCGCAGTTCCATAGTCTCAAAGTCAATGCCGCCTTCACGGAGCCGACGTTGCCGGAGCTTGTGCGCCAAGCGGTGGAACTCGCCGATGAGCTCGGCATGCTCGCCTGAGCCGCTTTCGATGATCTGCTGCACCTCCTCGTACGTGAAGCGCCGGCAGTTGCGGATAACCGAACGGCACAGCTCATAGCGCCGCAGCTCGCCTTCGGGAGCAAACTCCATGAGCACCGAGTAGGTCAGCCGCTCCTGGTCCGGCACCAGCGAGCAGATATCGTTGGAGAGCACCTCCGGCAGCATTGGGACGACGCGGTCGACCAAATACACGCTGGTGCCTCGGCGGCGTGCTTCCTCATCGACTCGGCTGCCTTCGGGCACGTAGTAGCTCACATCGGCAATGTGCACGCCTACAAGAAGGTTCCCGTTCGGTAACCGGCGCAGCGAGATGGCGTCATCGAAATCCTTAGCATCTGCCGGATCGATTGTGATGACGGTCTCGGAGCGGAAATCCCGTCGTTGCGCAATCTCCTCTGGCGTTGGGGGATGCGCCAGTGCACGGGCTTCCGCCTCGACTGCTTCCGGAAAGCGGAAGGGGAGGTCGAACTCCTTGAGGATGGAGGCGAACTCCACACGCGGGTCGCCCGCCCGTCCCAGGACCTCGACAACCTCTGCCTCTGGGCTCTTGTTGGGCTCATCCCAGCGGACCAATCGCGCCAGCACCTTATCGCCGTGTCGCGCCCCTTTGAGCCGATCGGGCAGCAGCAGAAAGTCCACGTAGTAGCTCTCCTCGTCGGGCACCAGGAAGTAGAAGTTGCCATCGTATTCTACGGTCCCGCTCACCAGATTGCGCGCACGTTGGAGCACGCGCAGCACCTCTCCGCGCGGCTTGCGGCGCGAACTCTCCCGCAGTGGGCGCACCAGTACCCGATCCCCGGGCAACGCCGTGTTGAGATGGTGGCGCCGGACCACAATCTCCGGATACTCCGGATGCCCACTGCGTACAATCCCGATGCCGTGCTCGATGTGGAGTGTCCCCTCGATCGCCGTTGTGTCCTCCACGGAGGAGAGGGCGTAGCGCTGCCGAGCAGCGCGCCGGACCAACCCCTGCTGCTGCAGCCACTCCAGTGTCCCGAGCAACTCCTCGTAGCGCTCCGAATCCTTCCGAATCCGAAGTCGGCGCGCAATCTCATACACGCGCAATGGGCGATCCCGTAGAAGCTGCAGAATGCGTTCGGCAAGCTCTGGATAGACCGCTCGCTGTGCGCTCATCCGTGCCATAGGCTCTGCCTCCTCATGCGAAGACTGTTACGGTGTTGCCTCGGCTGAGCGCGCGCTGCAACGCCGTGTGCGCCGCCTGGAGCATCTCCTCCGAGGTCTTACCTGGCTGGAGTTCGACCAATCCAATGCTGAGCGTTAGATTGAGCCGCCGCTCCCCTACGGAGGCGACCGCCGTCGCTGCCTGCTTCCGCAGGGCTTCTGCCCACAGGCGCGCTTGCACGGCAGACATCCCCGGCAGCAGGACGCCCAGCGTCTCCTCGTCGGCATACCCGACGAGCGTGCCGCCACGGGGCTGAGTCCGAAGCAGTGGCAGCACATGAGCGGTCAGCAGCTCTCGGATCTCCGCCACGGTCAACTGCGCCAGCGTCCCGTACCGGTCTATCTGCAGCAGCGCCAGCGTGGCGGGGTACTGGAGCACGCGGACCCGCTCCAGCTCCTCGTTGAGGCGCATGCGGAATCCGGTGACAGTCCACAGCTCCACGCCCGGCAGCCACTGCAGTCCGGAGCTTACCTGCTCGCGCAGATAACGATGCTCCAGCAGCAGCCCTGCCCATCGAGCCCGGCGCAGCAATTCCTGCTCTTCCTGTGGTGTCGGACGCTGTGTTGCTTCGTAGTACACCACGCCGTAGCAATGTGTTGAGGAACACAACGGCACTGCCCATGCCGCTGCCGTCGGCTCAAGGGGGGGTTCCCCTTGCGCCAACACTCGGCACTGGAACATCTGCGGGTTCCAGTACTGCACTTTGCCTGTGTGGATTGCCGCTCCGACCAAACTGCCCTGCAGCGTACTCCAGCGCCCCTGGAGCTGCTTCCATGCAGGGGGAGCATCCGCAGCAACGAGCTGCCACCCACGCTGCCGAGCAGCGTAACAGCACAGCACCACCGCCGTTGCAGATGAGAACCTCAACAGCTCCAGAAGTGCCGGCTCCAGTTCCTCAGCCTCCAACGCCCGCTCCAACGCCTCTGCTGCAGAGCTGCGCTGCAGCATCTCGTACCAGCGCAGGTAGCCCTCCAAGACCTCCCCGAGGAAGCGAACGGCATGTCCCAGCAGCGTCACCGTCTGCGGAGAATACGCCCCCGGCTGCGCGCTATCCAAGCATAGCGCACCGATGACCGCACCGCGGAAAAAGATCGGAACCCCCACAAAGCACGCGGTTCCGACGGGCTCCCGGTAGTACGGGAACAGCTCCGCTTCTGCCGCCGGGTGGATTTCGGTTACAATCTCGGCTTTGCCCTGCTGCACAAGCTGCGAGACGATGTCCTGTCCCAGTGGGAACTTCCGCCGCTCAGTGTGGAGGGCATCGCTTTCCGAATGGTACGCTTCCAGCACCAGGCACTGCCGTTCGGAATCCAGCCAAAAGAGCGCCGCCGTACGCGTTGGCGTGACCAAGCGCAGTAGCTCCAGAAAACGCTCCAGCAAGCCATGCAATGCCTGTCGGGGCTCCGAAGGCGTTGCCGGCGAAGGCAGCAGGAGACTCGGCGGCAGTGCATAGCTGCGAATCCGCACTGCCGGAGGCGCCGGAGCGGCTTCCGCAGCCTGGACAGAGGGCGCGGCAACTCGGCGACGCCGTTCTACCACGCGCACGCTGGAGAGCTCTTCCTCAAAGCTGCTTGCCTGCTCGGTCTGCCCGGCAGCAGGCTCTTCACGGATGGCTTCCTCCAGGCTTTCGGCAAAATCATCGAAGATGAGCCGCCGACCGCCCCGCTCCTGCTGCACCGTTGCCCGTAGCTGTGCCGCTTCCGAGCGGAGCTGTGGATTGTACGTCTCCGCCGCCCCAAGCCGCTGGGAAAGCAGCAGCAGAAACGCCAGCGCCCCCAGCAGCGCAACCGATACACCGATGAGCCGCACCGGTGCATCCTGCAGAAACACCGCAATGGCAATCCCTAAGAGGACCACTCCGGCTGCCAACCAATCAATGGGCAGCAGGAGCCGCAACAGCCGCTTTACTTGCTCGACCATCCCCGCCGGGCAAGCCCAAACTCCACGTGTGTTGCCGTTACTTGCCGGAAGTGCTCCGTGCTGGCGCGCGCCGTATCCTGCAGCACCACCTCAAACTGCATCTGTAGCCGCAAGGACTTCCGCACGGTATAGCCCTCCTGGGCATCCACCAGGATGCTCCCTGCGCCGGAGAGCCTCTCGTTGCGCAGCTCTGCCCGAAGTGCTCCCTCCTGCTGACGGCGCTGCAATACGTCCGTGCGCAACTGTGTGGCAATCTCCAATGCTCGCCGTCCATCCAGAAGCTGCTCCCCCACGATGACGTAGCGGGCAGTGTTGCGCGTGGGGAAGATCGAGGCAAGCGCATCTGGATAGCTCTCCGACCAACTCCGGTTCGTGTCAATCCGCCCGCTGGGGAACGCCAGGTACTCCTGCTGCAGAGGGCGGTAGATCTGCTCCTCGATTCGCTGGGAGAGTGCCGCCATGAGCTGCGGAGGGATCGAGTCCGCCACATTGCGCATCAAGCGCCGGATAATGGGCTCGATGCCGTAGATGGAGTCAATCTGCCCCAGCGGTGAGACGAGCATTCTGACCTCCGCCCCCAACAGTGCGTTGAGGTGTGTGAAGTTGGGATTTTGCCGATCCTCGCGGCGCCGAGAGTCATAGCTGATTCGCTGCGGCACCCCCAGGCTGTCCGGCGTCACAAATGTGGCGGTGAGGGTGTCAATCCGCACGCCCAGCTCGATCCGCCCATCTGGATACACCCGGCGCACCGTTTTGGTGTAGTGCTGCCAAATGCGACTGGTCTGCTGGAGCGAATCGTAGATCACGGTATCCACGCGAGTCATCCAGTACTCGTACCACTGGCGGGGCTGCACTCGATACCGGAGCGTCTCCGGCACCGCTACCGAAGTAGCCGGTGGAGGCAGGGTATCTGCCGCGCTGCTCTCCCCTGGTACCGGTGCCTGCTGCTGTGAATGGCATGCCGCCAAAGAGAGCCACGCCATCGCCCCGCCGATGCAGAAGGCTACTGTTCGCCGAGGAATCTCCATTGTCGCTCCACTGTGTAAAACTGCCGAAATGGTGCAGAATCGCTCAACTCCAGCTCCAGGTTCGCCCGTAGATGCGATCGCTGGATAAGCCCCCGAGGAAGCAGCTCGATCTCCCACTGTGCCGTACCGGAGCCTCCGAGAACGGTGAGCGGCTCGGGGAAGCCGAAGAGCCAGTGCTGTCCAAGCTCCGGTACCAATTGCTCCAACCGTGCCTGGATGAGCCTACTGGTATCCCCGACAGCAGCGATCCGAATCCGCGCCGTATCTGTCCAGCGAAGTCCTTCGACCCAGAGTGTCAACAGCCGGGTCCACACGGAATCCTCCCGAACGCGAACGCCTGGCACGACGCCTCCGTGCAGGTCGAAGAGCGCCTGCCAGCGGGCATCTGCGACGCACTCCAGCAGGCGGGAACGCCGTTTGGCATCATGGGCAAGCTCGCCAGCGATGTACTCGCGCAGCCACTCCAAGCCCTCCCCGCCAATACGAGCAACATCGCCGTAGGGGGAGAGCGTGAGCTCGATTTCCGTGCCCATCACCGCCAGGATGTCGTCCAGATCGGGCGTCCGAGGCTTCCGCACCACTGCCTGCTGCAGCTCCTGCGAGCTGAACACCTCCCGCAGCGTATCCTGCTGGAACTCGTAGCGGATGGACTCCACCCGGCAGGCAAGTTCGGTCATGTCCCCTTCGCGGGCAGAGAAGGCGTACAGGCGTAGCCGATAGCGCACCGTCCGCTCCCATCGGCGCTCCTCCCCATTGGGACGGAGTTGGCGAGCCTGCAACCGCTCCTCCAGCTCGTAGAACCGAATCTTGCCCACAGGTATCGTTGCCAGCAGCCGCGGACGCAATGGTTCACGCACCGAGGGTACGGATTCCCCGCGGACCTGCGCCCAGAGCGGCGTCGTCAGTGCCAATGCGGCGAGAACCGATACAGCAGCCATGCGGCAAGGCTCATGCCATCCCATATCTCCCCACGGCGGATTGCATCCTCGATACGGTCGGCGTCGGAGAGCAGAATCTCCAACTCCTCTGTCCGGTCCCACTGTGGCGCATGCGCACGTAAGCCCCGAGCCAGGAAGACCGTGCACTCTTCATCGGTCATCCCATTGCACGGGTTGAAGCGCCCCAGTTCAATCCACTCTTCGGCGTGGAAACCGGTCTCCTGGAGCAGTTCGCGACGAGCCTCCTCGAGCGGCTCCGCTGCAGCGGGATCCCATCCACCGCCGGGGAACTCAATGCTCCAGCGCCGATTGAGGTAGCGGTACTGGCGCACCAGCACGTACTGTCGGGGCTTGAACTCCGGAATCACCAGCACCGAGCCTCGGCTGTGCACGTAGTAGTAGGGCGCTGCCGTCCCGTCGGGCAAGCGATAGAGGTCCTTGCGATACTCCCAGTAAGGATTCCGCGCCAGGAGCGTGCTTTCCAGGCACTCATACGTCATCGAGCAGTTCCGTACGGCTGAAGAAGAAGGCGATTTCGCGCTCGGCGTTCTCCGGCGAATCCGAACCGTGGATGGCATTCTCGCCCTTGGAGGTTCCAAAGCGCTGCCGAATCGTACCGGGGGCTGCTTCGGCAGGATCTGTTGCGCCGATGAGCGCCCGGAAGTCCTCCACCGCTTGCTCCTTTTCCAGCGCCAGCACGACGATGGGACCGCTGCTCATAAAGCAGACCAGGTCCTCGAAGAAGGGGCGCCCGCGGTGCACGGCGTAGAAGTCTTCAGCCTGCTGGCGCGATAGCCTCACCAGCTTCATCCCGATGATTCGAAAGCCCGACTGCGTGATCTGCGCGATGATCTCGCCGATGAGATTCCGCCGCACCGCATCCGGCTTGATGATGGCAAGGGTCCGCTCCGCCATAGTCCAAGGCTCCGCTACTGTTTCTTCCGCACCTGTTGTCGTCCCTTCGGACGAGCCTTCTGCCGAGCCTTCGGCTGCTGGTCCTCACGGTTCTGCCCGGCAGCCCCGAGCACCTGAGCGACGGTGCGCCCAATCTCGGCAGGGGATTCCACAACCGCAATTCCGGCAGCCCGGAAAGCCGCTAACTTCTCCGCTGCCGTACCACGCCCGCCGGTGATGATCGCCCCTGCATGCCCCATACGGCGCCCCGGCGGCGCAGTGCGCCCTGCTACAAAGCCGATCACGGGCTTTGTCATGTGTTGGCGCACGTACTCGGCAGCCTCTTCCTCCGCTGTGCCGCCAATCTCCCCGATGAGCAGCACTGCATCGGTGCCGGGGTCTTCCTGGAAGAGCTGCAGCAGCTCTATGAAGCTGGATCCTACCACCGGGTCCCCGCCGATACCAATGCAGGTAGACTGCCCCAGCCCCAGGTCCGTCAACTGCTTGACGGCTTCGTAGGTGAGTGTACCACTGCGCGAAATCACCCCAATTCGCCCCGGGCGGTGGATGAACCCTGGCATGATCCCCAACTTACACTCCCCTGGAGTGATGACGCCGGGGCAATTTGGACCGATGAGCCGCGAGCGGCTGCCCCGCAGCGCTTCGTAGACGCGCACCATATCACGCACAGGGATGCCTTCGGTGATGCAAACGATGAGCGGAATCTCCGCCTCTATCGCCTCCAGGAGTGCATCCATTGCAAAGGGGGCGGGCACAAAGATGACGCTTGCATTCGCTCCGGTTGCCTGCACGGCTTCGCGCACGGTGTTGTACACCGGAACCGGCTGCGGGAAAAGGTCCTGCCCCTTGCCGGTGTAGAGCGTCCCTCCCTTGCCCGGTGTGACACCTGCAACGACCTGTGTCCCGTACTGCAACATCTGCGCCGTGTGGAAGGTCCCCTCCGTGCCCGTGATGCCCTGCACCAAGACCCGAGTGGAGCGGTCAACCAAGATGCTCATGCTTGTCCCGGAATCCGTTCAAACGCACACGCGCACAAACTTACGAAAACTCGCTCCCCACATACCTCAGGGGAAGTTGAACGGCGGCTCTACTGGTGCGGAATCCAGCCATGTGGAGCCGCATGCCCGGTAGGCTTGCCGCAACTGCTCCAGAGGTAATCCCAGCGAGCACATCCCCATCTGGGACGCCAGGAGCCGCAAATGCAACTCTTCGAAGCGGTAGCCGCACTCGGTTGCCTTCTGGAGTGCCCGCTGGAGGAGTTCCGCAGCGCGGGCACTCCCGCTTGGGAGACTCCCATCGCACTGCAATCGGGCAAGCACAACGTACACGAAGCCGCGCCGATCGCGCGTTTGGCGGAAGAGCCGTGCTGCCGCTGCCAAACGCTGCTGTGCAGCCTTGCGCTCGCCTTGCAGAAGGTACGCCATCGCCTCGCCCCAGAGCGTATAGGCATAGCTGACGCGGTCCCCCAGGTGCTCGTACAGATCCTGAGCAGTGGCAAAGTAGCGGTGCGCATGCTCCCACTGCCGGAACATCCGATGTGCATTGGCGATACCGCAGGCGGCATACGCGCGACCGAAGACTGAGCCCACCTGTTCCAGCTTCCGGTACGCCTGCTCGTAGAAGAGCAGCGAGAGCTCTGTCTCGCCCCGCATTCGGGACAACCCGCCCAAAGCGCACAGCACAAAGCCCTCTCCGAGTGTATCCCCAAGCTCCTGGTAGAGCTCCAACGCCTCCGTTAGGGTGTTCAGTGCCTGGTCAAACTGCCCCAGGAAGCGCAGCGTTCCTCCCAGTGCCCAGAGGGTGTAGGCATAGCCGTGCTCATCTCCGTGCTGGCGGTACTGCCGGAGCGCCTGCTGTAGCAGTATTCGGGCACGGGCAAGCTCCCCAAGCGCCCGCAATGCCATTGCCTCCCCGACGAGGCTATCGGCGTTCTGCAGGGAATGCTCCGCCCCACGCCGGGAGCATTGGTACAACCGACACGCCAAGCGGAACTGCCCGAGCATCCGGCGGCAGTGAGCCTCCTGAAGTCGGCACTCGCGCCATCGTGTACTGCCGCGCGCAAATGCCCCCGAGGCTTGCCGGTACAGCTCCGCTGCTTCCCGGAAATGCTCCCGCCGATGGGCAGTCCGCGCTTGCCTCCAGAGCCTCTCGGCTTGGGATAGCACCTCTGGGCGGACCAGCATCAACGGAACATCTCCTTGATCATGCCCCACGTACGGCGCACCCCACTGACGTTGTGCACCACCGTGATGGTGTTGCTGTAGGAGAGGCTGCCGTCTCTGCCGACGATTTTGAGCCGATAGCGATACACCCCTTGTACCTCTGCCGCCAGGCGCGGTGCGTCCTTGTCCTCGTAAGTATACGTTGCCGGTGCGCCTTTTGCCGCAATCGTCGCAATGACCCGGTAAGCGGATTCCTGCCCTGCAGCGCGTTCCAGCTCGTAGCGAAGCATCCCCTCCTCGCGGCTCACCCTCCACTCCAGCACGATGCTGCTTCCTGTCGAGCGCCCAGTGAAGCTATCAATGACGACCTCCGCCGCCACGAGGGCGAAACTGCTCAGCAGCGCTGCCACTCCGTACACCAGGCTCCGTCTCATGCAGCGCTTCCCTGATTGGCGCACCCGCAGGGACTCGAACCCCGAACCTTCTGGTCCGTAGCCAGACGCTCTATCCAATTGAGCTACGGGTGCGCAGATGACACTGCCCCACTCTGGGCAGCCGCCTGTTGCCGCAGATTGTTGACGAACCGCGCCAAGCGCGATTTTCTGTTGGCTGCAGCATTCTCGTGGATTACCCCATGGGCTGCCACACGATCGATTACCTTGTACGCCTGCTGCAGCAAGCGTTCGGCTTCCTCAACCGTGCGCGCCTGCAACACAGCTTTGATGGCTTCCTTGAGCAGCCGCTTGTTGCGCCGGTTGTATGCCCGACGCTTCTCCGCTTGCCGCAGGCGCTTCTTTGCCGACGCGTGATGTGGCATCTTCACCCACAGGAACGTTGCTGCGACTGCAAAATTACGCAGTTGCCCGCTTCCGCAGATGCTCTCCCCGACTGAGCCGGTCCGCCCACCGAATGGGCTCCGGTAGCCGGAACCCTCGGCAGCACTGCAACACAAGCCAGCAGGCAAAGTCCAAATCCACGCGATGTCCAATCGAGACGAACACCGGACGCACCCCTGTCCGAGTTCGCAGTGCCCGAGCAACGAGCTCGCCACGGTCGTACACTGCAACCGCGCTGCCCGCCTCCACTCCAAGCGGCTCCCGATACTGCCCACAGAGCAAGCTCTTGGCACAGCCCACTGAGGGGAGGTCCAACAGCACCCCAAGGTGGCATGCAATCCCAAAGCGCCGGGGATGCGCAATCCCCTGCCCATCGCACAGCAGCACATCGGGCAGGGAGGAAAGCTGCTCAATTGCGCTCACAACCGCTGGCGCCTCCCGAAAGCTCAGCAGCCCCGGGACATAGGGGAAGCGTACCGGTTGCTCAACGACCGCCGTCTGCACAAGTTCCAGCTCAGGGAAGCTGAAGACAGCTACCGCCGCCCGCACCTGCCCTCCCCGGTACGCCGCATCCACTCCCGCCACAGAGCGCAGATTCTGGACCCGCCGCTGCCGCTCCACCCGGCTTGCCCATTGGCGCTGCAGCTCGACTGCCTGCGCCGGCGTTACCTCCCACCAGGCTGGCTCCATCCTGTCGAGAAGCTCACCGCACCAACGGGACAACTCGCCGGAAGCGCTCCCCACTCCACAGCCCCTCAACGAGCACGGCGTACACTCCGCTGCTTGGCGCACGCCAGGAGAGCTGCTGCCGCTCGCCTTGTCCAACCCAGCGGCACTCCTCCCAGCTCGTCCGCCCATCGGCAGCGAGCACGCGGATACGCCACGGCTGCGTCACCACGCTGAAGAGCTCCAGCCTTAGCTCATCGCCGGCGTGCAGGAGAGTCAGCGCCGAGCTCCCCCGCAGTCCCAGACGCCCGACGGCGCAGAACTCCACGCGTAGCCATCCATCGCGCGTGGTGCTGGAGACGAGCTTCCGCGCTGCTATCCGCGGCTGGGGAAGGTGCAGGAGCGTCTCGTTGGGGATTCCCGCCAGTGCAACCCCGCGAATCCAGGCAATGATCGTGGGCTCCTCTGCAACGAGCTGCCCCAGGAGCACCCCTAAGCGTCCCTGCCCATCGAAGCGGAATGGCAGTGCCGAGTCACGGTAGACCCCCACCGGCAGCAGCAGCCGCGGATCGAACCACACCTCCAGTTCCAGCTCCTCCACGCCGGCGCGCACGGGGATCCCCGCAGCCCAGATGGGAAGCTGCACCGTATCCCCCGGTGCGGCAACGTGGCGCTCCATCCATATCTGCGCCGTGTACAGCTCCTGCTGCACCCGCGCCGTCAGCGGAACCTGCAGCGTATCCGTGCATGCTGAGCGCAGAGCTACTCGCAGCCACGCCTGTGCATCCCCTACGACGGCAGCATCGAAGCGGACACGGAGCGGCATCCGTGCGCCCGGAGAGAGCACCTGCGGCAAATCGGATGCCTCCACATCAAACCCCACTCCTGGGGGCTCGATCCAGGCGGACTCCAACTGCAGCGGAATCACCGTGGGATTCCACACCTGCAACTCCCGTACAGCGCTCTCCCCGACGAAGAGCGCTCCAAAATCCAGCACCGTCGGCTCCGGCAGCGCGTACCCGCGCACGCCTATGGCGGAGAGCTGCACCGAGCGCTCCTGTCCGCAGAACCGGCTGCGCAGCCGCAACTGGGCACGCTCCTCTCCAATGGGAAGCTGCCAGGGACGAAGCTCCACAATGACTGTATCGAGCGTGCCACCGGGCAGTTCGCGAAGGAGTGAACCCACAACGGCAAACGCCCCGCTTGCCGATTGCAGCCACAGCTCGACCGTATCTGCCAAGCTCCCCGCGTTCTGCATTACAACCCCAAGCCGAACCGGCTCACGGCAGACCTCAATCTCGCCGAACTCCAGCGCAGAGTCCGCCTGCAGCACCGAACGGTAATGCTCCACCTGCAACGGGATGGAGAAGCGCTCCACCACCGGTGCCACCGTCTCCACGACCAGTTCCGCTTGCACCGAGCCCTCCCGGTCAAGCCCAAGCTGGAGCTCGATCAGAGCCGTCTCGCCCGAGGATAGTCGCAAGCGTCCATCGGCAGGCGCCACAAGCTGGAACTCCGGCAGCGGCGGTTCAATCCACAGCCGCAGCTCCTGCTGCTCCTGCCCTTCGTTGCGGACGCGCAGACTCACACGCCGATTCACCGGCGTGCAGTACTGCAGGACATGCAGCCGCGACGGCTCCACTGCCAGCGCAACTCGCCGGCTGCGCAACTCCACGGGCACGCAGAACTCCGCTGCACACTCTGCATCGGCAAGCACGCACAGCGTTCCCCGGTAGGTCTCCTCCACGTCCGGACGCAGCTCCAGCCACAGCGGCAGCGCTGCTCCTACCTCCAACCACGTCCCCGGCACCGGCTCGAGGAGCTTGACCCAACTGGGCAAGGGCGGATTCCACCGGTACCCCGCAATGCGGATACGCGCCGAACCGACGTTGCGCAGCATCCCTTCGACTGTATCGAGCTTTCCCACGACCGGGCTTGCCTGGAGCCTTGTTGGCTCAAAGCGCAATGCCGCACGTATCCCTTCCCCCCGAACGGCAATGGCAACTTGCTCACCGCACGGTGTCACGGTCAGCATCACTGTGTCGGCAAATACGCCCTCCCAGCTTGGGGCAAAGCGGATGCGAAGTCCGACCGTATCGCCACCGAGCAGAACTGGAGGATTGCGCCGGTCCTCCACCTCCGCAGCAAACGGCGGAGCAACGCGCGGCTGACTCAACAATGCCGTGAGCGTCCCCGCATTGTGCAATCGAATCCGGATGCTCTGCTCCGTGCCCACACAGACACGCCCGAAATCGTAGCTCAGCTGCTGTGCCGTGACCAGGGTCCGACGGGCTTCTCCGGCAAGCTCAATGGCGAAAGGATTCCTGCGACCGCGCGTGCTGGTGGAATCGTTGTTCTCCAGCCACAGCACGGCGCGGAATGTTCCCTCCTGCAGGGGACGGACCCACACCAGCAGCGTATCGGCACTCCCCGGTGGCAGAGCTCGCGGAGTTGCTGCTCCGCTTGCCCAGCCCAGGACTTCAACGGCTCCGGGCGGTGCTTGCTCCAGCCAATACCGCGCAATGTGCAGGGTATCGTTGCCGGTGTTGACCACCGGTATCGAATCCACCTGCTCCAATCGGCACTGCAGCGCATAGATCCGCTGCGGTGGGGCATTCAGAATCGGAGAGACACCATAGGCTCGGACGACGATGACGGTCTCGCGCGCACAGGGCTGCAAGCGGACTCGGAAGCGGGCTTCCATCCAGCCCGTATCGGTGGGGACTACCACAAAGGGCAACTCCGCGCCCGCAACGGGGATGGGGAGGGGAAGCTGTGCCTCATGCCTGATCCCCCCACTGCCACCGATCCAGTCAATCTGCACGATTGCCACGCTATCGCGGCGCACGCGCCATGGCAGCGTCGTGCGGGTCTCCACCCCGCAGCGTGCCGGTGCCACCACCACCGTATCGCGCAGAGGGAAGCCATCGGCTTCCCGTGCATTGCCTTGCAGCACAACCTGCCGCACCATGCCATCGGGGAAACGCGCCACGAGCACCGCAGTGAAGCTCCCCGCCCGCGATGGTGCAAACCGCACTACAATTGGCGTCCAAGAGCAGCTCTGCAGCACCGCCGCCGGTGGAATCCCCCAGAGCTGGAACGCTGCCGAATCCGTGCCCTCGATTCGCAGCTCCACCGCCACCGGATTGAAGGAGCGGTTCTCCAGGCGCACGGTCAGCTCTGCATTCCCTGGGATGCAGACTGTCGGAAAGGAAAGCGTGTCGGTCTCAAAGCGCCGCTCCGGCGGGGCAAGGCGCCAGACTCCTTGCCCGACAACCCATCCGAGCGTGTCGTTGAGGAACCAGAGGTCGTCCAAATGCTTCGTGGGGTCAATGCCGCAGTTGCGGAGCTGCCACGTCTGCCCCCCATCGGCAGTGTAGTAGACCGAGCCGTTGTAGCCGCACGCCCAGCCTCTGGTCGGCGTCAGGAGGAACGCCCCAAACATCGGCTGCCCGGTGCTGTACTCGCGCCAGCTTGCACCTCCATCGGTGGAGAAGCGCATTCCGCCGGCATTGCCCTGCCCACTGCAGCTCGTGCCGGCAAAGGGTAGCAGGTAGGATTGTCCCACATGTGTCAGCTCCTCCTGCCAGACAGTTGAGCCCGTGGTGGCGAACACCTCCCAGGTCTGCCCACTATCGCTGGTGCGCCACAGCCGCCCACTGCTGACGGCTATCCCACTGCCGTCCGGGTACAGAATCACATCGGTCAAGCCGCTGTTCGGCTCCGAACCTACAAAGACCGACCACGTGGCTCCGCCATCGGTGGTGCGGTAGAAGCGCTGCGTTGTACCGCCGCATCCGCCGCCGACCACCATCCCCACCGTTGGGCTGAGAAAGTACGTGCCCCAGAAGGCGCGCTGCTGCGTATCCTGGGGCGTTACCTGGACCCACGTTGCTCCGCCATCGGTGCTGCGCCAGATACCCTCCGGTCCTGAGGTGTAGCCCACCTGCGGCGTGACGAAGTGGATGCTCTCCAGTTGGTAGGCGTTGGGAATCTGCGTGCCCTGCCATGTGCGCCCTCCATCGGTGGTGCGCACCACCATACCGTTGAAGCCGCAAATCCAGCCGTACTGCGGATTGGAGGGCAGGAAGAAGACGTCCAGCCAGTAGTTGGCGTCGTACTGCCCGGGTAAGGAGACCCGCTGCCAGTACTGCGCCCACGCAACACCGCCGCACAGGAGCACTCCGATGACGACTCGGCACACCATAGCTCTACTTTGGCTGTTTGCAGCAAAATACAGGAATGGTGGCAAATACGGCGCCGAACTACTCAGCGGCGAAGAGCTGTGCCAACGTTCGCTCTCTGAGCTGCTGCACAAGCTCTCGGCAGACCTCCTGTGGAGCGGCGGTGGCATCGCAGCGCAGCAGCATTTCCGCCGGGAGTTCGTGCGGGGGTTCGTATCGGGGGAAGAGGCGCTCGAACTCCCGAATGCCTGCATCCGAATCCCCAGGCTGCCGCAGGAGCACCCGTTGCCGAAGCACCTCGTACGGTGCGCTCAGCTCGACGAAGAGCAGCCGTACGGGCTGCCGCTGCGATAGCCGAACGAACAGCTCCCGAAGCTGGCGCCGAGCGAAGGTGGCATCCACAATGGCAGCCCCATCGCGGGGGAGCGCAGCCAGGGCGCTCTCCCACAGCGTCCGATAAGTCCGCTGCGTGACTGCTGGTGCGTACAGCAGCGGGCGCATCCATTCTGGACTGGGCTCGTGCGGGGAGAGACCTGCCAGGCACTTCCGCATGGGGTCGGAGCTGAACACCGCTATTCCCAACTCCTGCGCCAGGTGCCGCGCCACAGTGCTCTTGCCCACGCCGATGCCGCCCATGACGACCACCACCGTCGGCACAGACCCCAGGACCGCATAGCGCAGCGCCAGTTGGAAGTAGCGGCGCGCCCGCTGCAGTGCCTCCTGCCGCTCCGTTCCCGCAACCTCTGCAGCCGTGCCGCGCATGCTCTCCACTTTGCCTCGGACGTAGGCACGGTAGCACTTGTAGAAGTCCAGCAGCCTCCACAGCTCCCGATCGCCGAGCTCCTGCGCGAAGGTCCGCACCGCCACTTGCGCCAAATCCACGCGTCCGTAATACTCCAAGTCCATTGCCAGAAAGGCGATCTCGTTGGCAACGTCGATGTAGCGGAAGCGCTCGTTGAACTCGATGCAGTCGTAGACCAGGACGCGGCGCCCGTGATAGGCAATGTGCTCCGAATGCAAATCCCCATGGCAGGCGCGCACCCATCCCTCTTCGGCACGCCGGCGCAGGAGCGCATCCGCCTGTTGGTAGAAGGCTTCCACGTATGCCTGGATCTGCTCGTAGGCAAGCGCACTGAGCGTCAGCCCCACGAAGGGGCGAGTCTGCTCGAAGTTCTCATCCGTGCTGATCCGCAGCCGCTCTGGTAATCCCCACTGCCGCAGCTCCGGTGGAGGCTCCTGTCCTCGGTGGAGGCGCTGCACAAGCCACCGGAGTACGCGCCGCAGCTCCGATGCACGCACGTTCCCCTGCTGAAGTCGATGCCGCAGCACCCACTCCTGCGGGATGTAGCGCATCTGCAGGGCATATTCGACCACCGTGCCGCGTCCGCCCAGCCGGAGCTCCCCCGTGCGTGTCCGCACGATCGGGAGGATTCGCCGGTAGATCCCCGGCGCCAACGCGCGGTTGAGTTCATATTCGCGCTGCAGGAAGTAGCGGCGCTGCTCCAGCGTGGAGTAGTCCAGAAAGCCGAAGTTCACCGGCTTTTTGACCTTGTACACCCATGGCGGGACCAGAGCAACGTAGGAGGTATGGGTCTGGACCAAGCGTACCTGCGACGGGCGATGCGGGTACGTCTCGGGCGCGCACAGCAACCGGAGCAGCTCCTCCGGCGTGTAGCGGGGCTCATCCATTCGGGCTCGGGCTCGTTGTCGCAGGCGCAGAAGCGACAAGGGTGCGGAACCGATAGCCCACGCCCTTGACCGTTTCGATGAGATGGGCGCGGTCCCGCAGCTTGGCACGAATCTTTGCCACGTGGACATCCACGGTGCGCGGGGTGACCACTTGCATCTCGCCCCACAGCAGCCGGAGCAGCTCCTCACGGGTGAAAACCCGTCCGGGATTTGCTGCCAACAGCGCCAGCAGTTCGAATTCCTTCTTGGCAAAGAAGAGCTCCCGCCCGCCAATCCGGGCGCTGTAGCTGGCACGCCGGAGCTCGATATCCCCCACGCGGAGCACCTCAGGAGCAACGATGGTCTCGGTGCGTACCGAGCGCACCCGGCGCAACAAGCTGCTCACCCGCGCCACCAGCACCCGTGGGCTTACGGGTTTGACCACGTAGTCATCGGCACCCAGCTCCAAGCCCACAATTTGGTCAATCTCATCGGAGCGGGCAGTCAGAAACAGCACCGCCGTATGTTCGCATTCCGGGAGGCGGCGCATCTGGCGGTAGAGTTCGAATCCGTCCATGCCTGGCATGGTGATATCGAGCACGGCAACGTCCACGCTACACTGCTTGAGCCAGCGCAGAGCTTCCTCTCCGGAATGGGCAGTCACCACCCGCCAGCCCTGCTGACGGAAGGTGTAGGCGAGCAACTCCGTGACGTCGGGCTCGTCGTCGACGACCAGGATGGTCACGTTCTCGCCTTGCATTGCCGTGCTGTGAGTTGGGTCGCGCCCAGGACGCCCGTCAGCGCACGTAGCGCTTGTAGCGCTCGTTGATGCGCCCCCAGTGCAGATGTGCCAGGAAGTTGTCTACGTACCGTGCCCGCGCCGGACCGTCCTTGTGGTAGTAGGCGTGCTCGAAGACGTCGCAAGCGATGAGCGGGATTCCACCCCAGATGGCTCCGTAGTGGTGTTCATCCACGAGTACGTTGAGTAGACGCCCGCTATAGAGCTGGTCATAGACCAGGAGTGCCCATCCGGAAAGCTTTGCCGCCAGCGCCGTAGCTTTGAAGTCCGCCTTCCAAGCATCCAAGCTACCGAATTCGCGCTCGATTGCTGCCACTACCTCGGGTCCCTTCTGCGGATCGCCATCACCGCCGAGCACCTCCCAGTAGATATCGTGCAGGAGTGCCCCGGCATGGTTCCACGTAAAGCGCCGCTTGAGCTCGCCGATATGGGACCAGTTGCCGTTTGCAGCAGAGCGGTCTGCGGTCTCCAGCTCCACCTCGATTCGATTGAGCGCTGTCACATAGCCCTTGTGGTGCGTGTTGTAGTGCCAATCGGTGGTCTCCGGCGAGATCACCTCCCGCAGAAGTTCGCGAGCTTCCTCGTCGCTGTATGGACGCGGGTTGAATTTCCACTCGTACGGCATCACAGAAGGACCCCATGTGAGACATACTCTACCGGCTCAGACAGCGAAGGAATGACCGCAGCCACAGGTGCGTGTTGCATTCGGATTGCGGAAGGTAAAGCCGCGTTGCAGCAACCCATCGGCAAAGTCCAGTGTCACGCCCATCAGGTAGAAGATACTGCGCCGGTCAATGAAGACGGGGATATCCTCTGCCGAGAGCACGTAATCATCGGCTCGGGGCTGGGCATCGAACCCCAGCACGTAGGAGAAGCCAGAGCAGCCACCGCCCCGAATCCCCATGCGCAAGCCGTATTCGGCAGGGATGTTCTGCTGCTGGCGAATCCGGCGCAGCTCCTCCATTGCCCGCGCGGTGATGGTGATGGAGTCCTCTTCGCCAGCGCCTTCGATAGCAATGGGAATCCGCACGTCCTTGGTCGTCTCGATCATTGCCGCACAACTTCCGATGATGGGACCTCGAGCAGCTCTGCAATGGTCATTGAGTCGAGCAACTCTTGGAGCCGACGCTCCAGCAGCGCCAGCGGCTGGCGGATAGTGCAGCGCTCGTAGACGTAACACAACTCATCGGCTGCGCTGCAGTCCACCAATCCCCGCCAGCCAGGCTCGACTGCCTCGACCACGGCACGCAAAGTTATCATCTTCGGGTGCTGCAGCAGGGCATAGCCGCCCTGCACTCCGTGCTGGGCATAGAGTAATCCCGCACGCGCAAGGGACTGCAGCACCTTGCCCAGCAGCTCCACCGAGAGATTGTACGCCCGGGCAATCTCGCGCGCGGAGGCAACCCCTGGCTGCTGCGCCAAATGGCGCAGCGCCAGCAGAGCATACTCCACACGCTTGGAGATCCGCAGCATCACTGGTCGTAGTCAATCACGATCCGCTCGCTCAACGGCACCGATTGGCACGTCAAGATGTAGCCCTGCTCCACTTCCTCTGGGGTGAGGGCATCGTTGAGCTCCATGCGCACCTGCCCGCGCAGCAACTTGGCACGGCACGTTGCACAGTAGCCGCTCAGGCATGAATGCGGTGCATCCAGCCCCGCCTCGATTGCAGCGTAGAGCAGGTGCTGCTCCGGGCTCATCGTAAAGCTGTGCTCCTCACCGTAGAGCCGCACGGTCACCATCACCTGTCCGAGCCGCTGCCCAACCTCTTGCGGGGGCAGTGCCGAATCCATTGGCTTGGAGGAGTCCGACATCACTGACCGACGTTTGTCCAACCCCTTAGAGCAACCCCAGTTGTAGCCGTGCTGCATCGGACATCCGCCCTACGTGCCAGGGCGGGTCGAAGGTCAGCTCGACCGTTACATTGCCCACGTCCGGGACCTGGCGGACGGCTTCCTCTACCTGCCGAGGTAGCAGATCGGCAACCGGGCACGCCGGCGCCGTGACCGTCATGACGATGTGCACATTGCGCTGCCCGTCGATATCGATGCGGTAGATGAGCCCAAGGTCCCAGATATTGACCGGAATCTCTGGATCGTAGCATGTCTTGAGCGCCTCGATGATGCGGGCTCGGAGCGGATCCTGCTCCTGCCTCTGCTCTGAGGGGCGCTCCCGTTGCGGCTCCTTGAAGAGGAACCCGCGTCCCGAACTGCCTTCGGTGTAATCCAGCGTCACGCCCATCAGGTAAAAGATGCTGCGGGCATCTACCACGAAGCGCAGGTCTGCAACCGGGAACTCATAGTCCTCCGGGCGCACCTGTGCATCGAAGCCGAGCGTGTACGGGACACGGCGCGCCGGAGGTCCGCTCCGCACCCCCAGGCGCACGACGTAGTGCTCGGGCAAATGGTTGACCTGCCGCAGCGTCCGCAGAGCTTCCACGGCGGCTTCGGTGACGAAGATATCCTCCTCCGGCGTCGCACCGGCAATGACGGCGCTGACGGGAAGCCGATAGACCGCCGTTTCCACCGCCATCGGCACTACTCCGTTGTGACGAGCTCCTGTCGCTGCTGCAATGCCGCCCGCAGCGTGTGCCAGGCTAAGGTTGCGCACTTGACCCGTGCGGGGAACTCCCGAACGCCGGCAAATGCCGCCAGAGCACCGAGCTGCTCCAGGTCCACCGTTCCCGTACCGGTGACAAGCTCATGGAAGCGTTCGAAGAGCTCCTGCGCCTCTGCCACACTTTTGCCACGCACCAGGGTTGTCATCACCGATGCCGATGCCTGCGAAATGGCACACCCGCTGCCGCGGAAACGGATATCCTCGATATACCCCTCCCGCACCCGCAGCATCACCTCCAGTCGGTCCCCACAGAGCGGATTGTAGCCCTCGGCGCGATGCGTCGCCTCAGGAAGTTCGCCATAATTCCGCGGGTTGCGGTAATGCTCCAGCACAATTTGCTGGTAGAGCTCCTGCAGTTCATCCATTGCCGCCGACCCCAAAGAGCCGAATGACCTTCCAGAGCGCCTCCACGAAGCGGTCCACCTCCTCGAACGTATTGTACAGTCCGAAGGAGACTCTCGACGTTGCCGGAACACCGAAAAACTCCATCACCGGCTGCGTACAGTGGTGCCCCACACGGATGGCGATGCCCTCCCGATCCAGCACCGTCCCTACGTCGTGCGGGTGAATACCCTCGATGACAAACGAAATGATGGCAGCCTTGCTCTGGGCAGTACCGATGAGGCGAACGCCGGGCAGCTCCTGCAGCCGTTCGGTAGCGTAGTGCAGCAGCTTGTGCTCATGCGCGGCAATCCGCTCCAGCCCGCACTGCTGTATGTACTCCAGCGCCGCCTTCAGCCCGATTGCCCCTGCAATGTTGGGGGTTCCTGCCTCGAACTTGTAGGGCACGTCGTTGTATAGCGTGCGTTCGAAGGTCACGTGGCGAATCATATCGCCACCGCCTTGGTAGGGTGGGAACTCCTCCAACCAACGCCGCTTGGCGTAGAGCACGCCAATGCCGGTGGGACCGTAAATCTTGTGCCCGGAGAAGGCGTAGAAGTCGCAGTCCAACTGCTGCACGTCTACAGGCATATGGGCGACGGCTTGGGCTCCATCCACCAGCACGGGGATGCCCCGCTCGTGTGCCATTCGGATGAGCTCTGCTACGGGATTGATCGTGCCCAGGGAGTTCGAGACATGGACCACTGCCACCACCGCCGTGCGCTCCGTCAGTAGCTCCGGATAGGCATCCAGCTCAAGCTCTCCATCGGGCGTGATGGGCAGCACGCGCAGCCGTGCCCCGGTCTGCTCCGCCACAAGCTGCCAGGGGACGATGTTGGAGTGGTGCTCCATATGGGTGAGCAGGATTTCGCTGCCTGGGCGAATGCGCGTTCTCCCCAAGCAATGGGCAACGAGGTTGATTGCCTCCGTTGTGCCGCGCACGAAGACGATTTCGGCTGCTTCAGCGGCACCCAGAAAGCGCTGTACCGTTCGGCGGGCTTCTTCGTAGAGTTGCGTTGCCTGCTCGCTGAGGTAGTACACCCCACGGTGCACGTTGCTGGTGCATTCGGTGTAGTAGTGCTGCAGCGCTGCCACAACTGCTGTGGGCTTCTGCGTCGTTGCAGCGTTATCCAGATACACAATCGGCTTGCCATAGACGGTGCGCTGCAGGAGTGGGAAATCCTGCCGCCATTGCCAGACAAGCTCTCGTAGCTCCTGCGCCGAATGCACCGCAGTGCTCATGCAAACTCCTCGATGGGCAACTGGATATGCTCGGCAAGGCTCCGCTCGGCAAGCTCGCGCAGGGCATCGCTGGGCAATGCCTCCAGCGGTTCCCGCACGAAGGCATAAAGCAGCAGCTTGCGCGCCTGGACTTCCGGAATGCCCCGGCTGCGCAGGTAGAAGAGCGCCTGCTCATCCAGGTTCCCAACGGCTGCGCCGTGCGTGCAGCGGACGTCATCGGCGTAGATCTCCAGCTGCGGACGCGCATTGACCGTTGCCTGTGTGGAGAGCAGCAATGCCCGATGTGCCTGATACGCATTGGTCCTCTGCGCACCAGGGTGAACGTAAATCCGCCCTGTGAAGTTCACCGTTGCCCGCTCCTGGGCAAGCGACTTGTAGAGCTGGTTACTGGAACAGCTCTCCGCCTCGTGCTCCATCCGGGTGTGATGATCCACAAGGCGCTGCCCGGCTGCCATCGTCACCCCGTAGAGTTGGGCATCTGCGCCGCTACCGGCAAGGCGAATATACAGATTGTTCCGCACCAGCGCACCGCTGAAGCTCAATGTCCATACTCGCAGTCGGGCACCGGATTCCAGCCGTGCTGCCAGCGTTGTCACGGCAAAGGCTTCAGCAAGCCCATCCTGCCATAGCAGCACATCCAGTGCTGCATTTGGCTGCAGGAGCAGCTCAAAGACTGCGTTCGTCATGCTTGGATTTGCCCCAGCATGGGCAAAGTTGAAGATAAGCGTTGCAGAGGTCCCGGAGGCTATGCTCATCAGGAGCCGAGGCTGCCCCAAGCGGGGAGCCGCATCTGCCTGAGTGACAATGCCGATATGCATCGGCATCGCCAGCGATTCCCGCACCGTGAGCGTCAAGGGCGCCGGGGCAAATGCTGTATTGAGCGCCACAAAGGCATCCCCCTCTACATCCACGAGTTGTCCGGGCAAGAGCTCTCTGCGTGCCCCATTGAGGGCAAAGCGCTCGGCAGTGCACAACTCCACACCTGCGGGAAGCTCACGAACGCGAGGAACACCATCGAGCAGCCAAAGCTGCGGCTGTGGCAATCCTTGCACCATCGAGAGCGATGGCAGCTCCTCCGACGCCGGCGCCGCTACCTCGTACTTGTAGCGCAGCGCCGGAGCAAGGCTGGTGTACTTCCAGTCCTCATGCCGCGTGGTGGGGAAGCCTCTCTGCAGCAACGCCTCCAGTGCCCGACGACGCTGCTGCAACAGCTCACCCGATTGTGAGCTTGCTTGTTCCAGTCGGAGGAACTGTTCGCGTAGGTGCTCCAGTAGCTCGGCAGCCATCACTGCTCTCCAAGCGTTGGCAGTACCAGTTCGCCCTCCGAGCGTAGCCAATCGTAGCCACGTTCCTCCAATTCCAGCGCCAGTTCACGCCCGCCCGTGCGAACGATCCGCCCATCGAAGAGCACGTGCACGACGTCGGGCACAATGTAGTTGAGCAGCCGCTGGTAGTGCGTGATGACGACAAAGGCGCGCTCCGGTGAGCGCATCCGGTTGACCCCGCTGGCAACGATCTTGAGGGCATCGATGTCCAGTCCGGAATCGGTCTCATCCAGAATCGCCAGCCGAGGCTCCAACAACAGGAGCTGGAAGATCTCGCCGCGCTTCTTCTCCCCACCGGAGAAGCCCTCGTTGACCGCCCGCTGGAGGAAGTCCGGCTCCATCCCCAGCCAGCCCATCCGTTCGCGGGCGTAGGAGAGGAACTGAATCGGATCGAGCGGCTCCTGCCCGCGCGCCTTCCGCACCTCATTGAGCGCCGTGCGCAGGAAGGTTGCCATGCTGACACCGGGGATCTCCACCGGATACTGAAACGCCAGGAACAGCCCCGCACGGGCGCGCTCCTCAGGCTCCATCTCCAGTAGATTCTGCCCATCGAAGAGCACCGTGCCCTCGAGCACCTCGTACTCCTCTCGCCCGGCTAAGACCGCCGCCAGTGTACTCTTGCCCGACCCATTCGGACCCATGATTGCATGGACCTCCCCGGCGTAGACATCCAAGGAGACGCCGCGGAGAATCTCCTTGCCCTCGATTGCAACATGCAGATTCCGGATTTGCAACAGCGCACCCATTGCTTGCTCAGATTGGTTCAACACGTGCTTAGCCAACACTGCCCTCCAGCGAGATTGCCAGCAGCTTTTGCGCCTCGACGGCAAACTCCATCGGCAGATGGAGTAGCACCTCGCGGCAGTAGCCGTTGACAATCAGCGCAACGGCATCCTCTTCGGAGATACCCCGCTGCTGGCAGTAGAAGAGCATATCCTCGCCGATCTTGGAGGTCATTGCCTCGTGTTCGGTAACAGCGGTTGGATTGAGCACCTCGATGTAGGGGAAGGTGTGCGCTCCACACGAGCTGCCAATCAGCAGCGAATCGCACTGCGTGTAATTGCGCGCGTAGTCCGCCCCGCGCAGAATCCGTACCAAGCCTCGGTAGGTATTGTTGCTGTGCCCGGCAGCAATACCCTTGGAGACAATCCGGCTGCGGGTATGGCGCCCGATGTGGATCATCTTCGTGCCCGTATCGGCTTGCTGCCGATGGTTTGTGACGGCAACTGAGTAGAACTCCCCAACGCTGCCCTCGCCCTTGAGGATGACGCTGGGATACTTCCACGTGATTGCCGAGCCGGTCTCCACCTGGGTCCACGAGATCTTCGATTCCCGCCCCAGGCAGATCCCCCGCTTGGTGACAAAGTTGTAGATGCCGCCTCGCCCCTCCCGGTCCCCCGGATACCAATTCTGCACGGTGGAGTACTTGATTTCAGCACCATCCAGGGCGATGAGCTCCACCACCGCTGCATGGAGCTGATTCTCATCCCGCATGGGTGCGGTGCAGCCCTCAAGGTAGGAAACGTACGACCCCTCATCGGCGATGATGAGCGTGCGCTCGAACTGCCCCGTCCGCGCCGCGTTGATCCGGAAGTAGGTCGAAAGCTCCATCGGGCAGCGTACCCCTGGCGGGACGTACACAAAAGAGCCATCGCTGAATACCGCCGAGTTGAGCGCGGCAAAGAAGTTGTCCGTGTACGGCACGACCGAGCCCAGGTACTTCTGCACCAGCTCGGGGTACTTCTGGATTGCCTCGCTCATCGAGCAGAAGATGATGCCCAACTCGGCGAGCTTCTCCTTGAAGGTCGTTGCCACAGAAGCACTATCGAGCACCGCATCCACAGCAACTCCGGCAAGCAGCTTCTGCTCCTCCAGGGGAATGCCCAGCTTTTCGAACATGCGGCGGATTTCGGGGTCGATCTCATCCAAGCTCCGCACATGGCGTTTCTTGGGCGCAGCGTAGTAGCTGATGGCTTGGTAGTCTATGGGCGGATAGACCACCTTCGCCCAGCGTGGCTCCTGCATCGTCTTCCAATGGCGATACGCCCGCAATCGCCACTCCAGCATCCACTCCGGCTCCCCCTTCCGCTCCCAGATAAAGCGGATGATGTCCTCATTGAGCCCCACGGGGGCTATCTCCTCCTCGATGTTGGCTACAAAGCCGTACTTGTACTCCGACTGCGTAACCTGCTGCAGTACCTCGTCCTGCTGTACCGGCATGGCTCACTCCGCTTTGCTACAGCGACTCAGGGCAGGGGACGAAGGTGAAAGCAGACTATTTTTGTCCCTTTTGGCTTGCCTCTCCATTCCCCGTGGACAAGGATTCCAGGAGCGAGCGGAGTTGTTGGTAGTGTTCGTGCAGGTGCCGAAGCTGCTCCTCCATCCACGCCAAGCGCTGCCGAAGCTGCTGGTTCTCCGCATCCAGCTCCTGAACCGCTTTGACCAGCGGCGCAACGAACTCCGCGTAGCGCAGTCCGTAGAGATCGCGTTCATTCTTGGGCGAATCGATTCCGCCAAAGGTGAAGCCAAGATAGCGGGCAGCTTGCTCAACCTCCTGTGCCAGGAATCCTGTCCGCACTAATTCGGCTGCCTCCGATGCCACTGGTGTTCCATCGGCTACAGTAGTGCCGATGAGTTGACGGACCCGTTGTGGGTCTATGCGGTAGCTGACTGGGCGGAGCTGGCGAATGAAATCCAGTCCCGGCACATCCTCGCGCACGTCCAGCTTGATGCGGGCATCGGAGATAGTGCTCCAGCTCACATATCCGCCGATGCTGGTTACATCGCTGTTCCCGATGCGCACCTGGTTGCTCGCCGTGGTCACTACACCGTACCCCAGCGCCGTGGTGTTCGTGTAGTCTGTCCCATTGGGTCCCGCCTGGTACCCTACGGCGGTGTTGGAGGAGCCGCTGACGTTCTGCTCCAGCGCATAGGCTCCCACGGCGGTGTTATACAGCCCTCCGGCATTGCGATACAACGCCTGGAAGCCCAGTGCCGTATTGCGCGCCCCATCGGCGTTGTTGAACAGTGCGGTAGAGCCTACTGCAGTGTTGTCGTAGCCGGTGGAGTTACGGAAGAGCGCCTGGTAGCCAACGGCGATATTCCCACTCCCGGTGGTGTTCGCGGACAAGGCTCTGCTACCGAGAGCAACGTTGAAGGAGCCCGTCGTGGTTGCCGCTCCCGCCTGGTAGCCAACGAAGGTGTTGTTGCGTGGGATGGCGATGTCCTGTGCAGCGCCAGCGCCTTCGCCCAAGAAGACGGACTGCCCACTGTTGAGCACCTCCAGTTGTGCTCTCGTGGTCAGCCGCAACCGTTCCACATTGGCAACGCGCAGGACAAGGGGCTGCGCGTTGGTCGTCCCCAGAAACTGCCCTGCAGTGATAGCATTTCCGGAAAGCGACCAACTCCCCCCGCCGGCGACGCTCGTCCAACGCAAGTTTCCACTGCCATCGGTGGAGAGCACCTGTCCCGGTGTCCCATCCGCTGCCGGGAGTGTCCACACAACGCTATTGGACACATTCGAGGGCGCTCGCAGTCCGACGTAGTCCTGACCGTTGATGGCGGCTTCCTGTAAGCGCAGCTCCCGCACCATCGATGCCGACGAGCCCAGCAGCAGATGCGCCTCCACCCGCACCACAGTATCGCTGATGCTCCAATGGCGGAGGCTATCGGCAACAACTGCTCGGAAAGCATAGGGCACCGCTGTCAACGGCACACGAGGGGTAAGCTCTGCCCCACCACCGAGTGCGATTCCCAGGTAGTACGGACGGTCAAACGGAAGCGTCAGCGGACGCTGCAGCCCAATGAGCGTCGAGACCACTCCGTGCTCCACCCGCACCCGCTGTGATTCTACAAACAGCGGTGCGCCACCGGTTGCAACCTCATAGAGGCGGAACTCCATCTCGTATTCACCATCCGGCAGCGGTTGCCCGGAGGCATCCAGCAGGACACCCTGGTACGAGAGCGTCCGCGGAATCTGCGCCATCGCCAGCGCAGCACAGAGCATCGAGCCGAGCACAACAGCGGCGGTGCGCATCATCTCCTCCAGCCCACGGTGTGGAACTCACTTCAGAATCGGCACCCATACGGAGTGCACCGTACGAGTGCAGTAGAGCCGCAGCAGATACATCCCTGCCGGCAGTTGCGGTAGGCAAAGCAAGCGCCCTCCACGTACCTCCGTCCACCCAATGCGCCACAGGCACTGTCCCAACAGCGAGAAGAGCTCGCCCCAGAGCGGCTGGCACGCAAGGTGAACGCGCACACTGTTTCCGCACACCTCCACGCTCACGCTGTCGAGCCTCTCAGGGGAGACGCTCACGGGCAGGCGCACACCGTACCAGAAGCCGTGGAGAAGTCCAACCTCAGCGGTACTCCTCCCCACAATGGGTTGCCCTAGCGTTCCCGCCACCACAGCGGCTGGGACGGTGGCGCGCACTGCCGCTGCCGCAACCACAGAGCGCACGGACTGAGCAGAGCCGGAAGCGCTTGTCAGCACACACAGGCTTACGATGCTCGCCCACCACCGCATGTGCGCGGAGCTCTACCGCTGCAGGTTCTCTACGATGAGCGCGCTGGCTTCGCCGCCGCCGATACAGATTGCTGCCATGCCGTAGCGCTTGCGATAGCGCCGCAGTGCATAGAGTAGTGTGGTCAAAATCCGCGCCCCCGATGCCCCAATGGGGTGCCCCAAAGCGACCGCCCCACCGTGCACATTGAGCCGCTCCAGTGGGATCTCCAACTGCTTCTGCGCCACCAGCGCCACCACAGCGAAGGCTTCGTTGATTTCGAACAGGTCGATGTCCTCCAGCTTCATTCCGGCTTTAGCGAGCACGCGCTTGATTCCCTCCACTGGCGCCGTGGTGAACCACTCTGGCTTCTGGGCAACGGAACCGTGCGCCACAATCCGCGCCAGCGGCTCGATTCCCAAGGCGTGTGCACGCTCTTCGGACATCACCACCAGTGCGGCAGCACCGTCGTCAATAGAGCTGGCATTGGCAGCCGTCACAGTGCCGTCGGGGCGGAAGACCGGCTTGAGCTGCGGAATCTTTTCAAAGCGCACCTTGGCAGGCTCCTCATCGGTATCCACCGTCACCGTTTGCCCATTGCGCTGCTCGTAGGTAACGGGGACGATCTCATCGGCAAAGTAGCCCTTCTGCTGCGCCTCCAGGGCACGGCGGTAGCTCAGGGCAGCGTATTCATCCTGCTCGTCGCGTCCGATGTTGCAGGTACGGGCACACAGCTCGGCGGCATCGCCCATGTGGAACTGGTTGTAGACATCCCACAGCCCGTCGTGAATCATCGAGTCAATGAGCTGCGCATTCCCCATGCGCAAGCCCGTGCGCGCCTTTGGCAGCAGATAGGGAGCATTCGACATAGACTCCTGCCCACCTGCGACCACGATGTGGGCATCCCCGCACCGGATGGCTTGTTCGGCGAGCATGACGGCTTTGAGCCCGCTCCCGCACACCTTGTTGATTGTCATGCACGGCACATGCTCGGGCAACCCTGCAAAGATGGCGGCTTGCCGCGCCGGCGCCTGCCCGACTCCGGCGGTGAGCACATTGCCCATGATCACTTCGTCCACGTCTGCCGGCTCAATTCGCGCACGCCGCACAGCTTCGGCAATCGCTATCGCTCCCAGCCGGGGCGCCGGAAGCTCCGAAAGCGACCCCAGAAATGCACCAATCGGCGTCCGCACCGCAGAGGCAATCACGGCTGCTGGCATCTGGATCACCGCTCCTTGTTGCTGGACCGACGCAAAATTACCGTTGCTGCTTCAGGCAGCACTCTGAGCACAAAGTTTGTAATTTGTCGCATAGCATACCGGGTTCTGCCAATGCAGGATGAGCAGCTCACAGAGGCTCAGCGCTTCCTCCTCGCCATGGAGGAGTACGGGCTGCACGAAGCGCTGGAGCGCCATCTGCCGGCGGAGTTCGCGCTCGTCTACGAGATTGCCCGTGTCCTGGAGGACCCGGACCACCCCCTCACGCAACGCCTGGCACCCCTGCTGCATCGGAGCATCCAGCAGCAGCTTCCTGAGGCTTCTGCCCCGCCCTCTACCGTCCAGCGCCACTTCGTTGCCGAAGAGTACGATGCCGAGCTTATCCGCCATCTGCGCGATGTCGTGCACATCTACCCGCACCAGTTCCTGCTGCCCGACGAAGTGTTCTACCACCGGCTGGCAGAGCGCTCGCTGTGGATGCCCGCGCCGCGTCCACCACAGGTGTACGGCTACAAGACCCAAGCCGACCAATACGCCCCCGACATCCGCAAGCAGAAGCTCTACGTGCTCTTCGACACTTCGGCTTCCATGCAGAGCCACCACCGCATCCACCTGGCGAAAGCAATCGTCTACGTCTTCCTGCGCCGCAACCAAGCGGAGTTGGGCGAGATCTTCTTCCGCACCTTCGACCTCCAGCTGGGTGAGCGCTGGCACGCGTACGACGTGCCCTCGTTTGAACGGCTCCTGCAGCACGTGCTACGCCTCCAAGCCGTTGGGCAGGGGACAGCTCTGGAGCACGCCATCTGCGTAGCTGCCGAAGAGATTCGGCAAACCCCGTCGCTACTGCAGAGCGAAATCCTGCTCATCACCGATGGTATCGCCTACCTGCACGTTGAGAAGTTGCGGGCACTCTTGGGCGACCAGGTCCGCCTCAATGCCATTCGGCTAGGCTCCGGGCACATGGAGTTCTCCGCGCGCACGCTCGAGGACTTTGCCCAACGGGATGATTCCGCACCCAGCCGCTACTTCCGTCAACTTCAAGCAGAGAAGCGACACCTGGAGCACCAGCTTGCCTATACCGCCGGGGAACACCAGCGGCGGTTGCTCCAAAACCAACTGCGCGCGCTGCAACAGCAAATCGCTGCTACGGCTCGCCAGCTCCATCAGCGTGCCTACGAACACTACAGCACGGCACTGCAGCAGCTCTGCACCCTCTACATCCCCATCGAAGACCTGCCCATAGAGCAGCTCCTGTGCCTCACCGAGGCGCAGCAGCGGGAATGGGAGGGATTCGCCGCCCAACTTCTGGAGCGCTTGCAGCAGCAACCGACCCTGGAGGAGCTCCGCCGAGCTGCCCTTCTGGCGCCGCATTTGGAGCTTCTTGCCCACCTTACACTCAATGGAGAACCTCTCCGGCGGCTCGCGCAGCAATTGCGCCGGCACATCCAGCAGGTGCTCCGTGCAGGAATGTACGGCACCCCGCAACAGCCTCCGGTACGGCTCAGCCGCGCTGAGCGTCGGTGGCTGGCGACCTACGTCTCCGTCCGCACTGCGCCCCTTGGGGCGCTCTTCCCCTCGGTGCGGCGGTGGCTGCGGTGGTTCCGGCTGTGGCTTCGCCGATTACTGTGGCGCTACCGTTGGCGTTGGCTGTAGGGGTTACCCTCAGGTGCGCAGATGCGTTCGCGGGTGTATTGGTCGCTGCTGCTCTTCCAGTTCGGGCTGTGCCTGTGGCTGGGAAGCCTTCTCTTCTTCGGTGCCACCACTGGCGTGCTGTTTGCTCTGCTTTCACGCGATTCTGCCGGCAGGGTGGTTGCAGAGCTCCTGGGACGGCTCCATCTCTTCGAGCTTGCTGGGGCGGCGCTCATCGTGCTATCACTCTGGCTGTTGTGGGGCATCTATCGCTCCTGGCAACTCAAGCTCTCCGTCGCCGTGCTGGTGGTCATGCTCACGCTGTTTGCCCTCTACGCTGCGCTGCTGGAGCCGATGATGAATTCGCTCTCGCGCCAAGTCAGCAGCTTCGAACAACCACAGCCGCACGAGCTGGATGCGATTGCCCAATTCCGAGGCTACCACCGGCTCCACACGCTGCTGACAGCCTTCAACGGCATCCTGCTGCTTGGGCTACTGCTGTGGCAGAGTATGCTGTATGTCCGAGTGCTGGG
>Ga0197143_1000055_pt1 | contig 119372 bp, 104 predicted proteins | sample GBS70_MetaG_FD_148603 | JGI IMG/M metagenome (GOLD analysis project Ga0197143, IMG submission 148603) | Sediment microbial communities from Great Boiling Springs, Gerlach, Nevada, United States - GBS 70_MetaG | ecosystem: Environmental > Aquatic > Thermal springs > Hot (42-90C) > Sediment... | reverse complement strand
TGAAATTTTTGCCAAAGTACAGTAAGTTACCCCACCAAAACCCGCAGGCGGGTTTTGGTGGGGACCCCGACACGGGGGAAGTTCCAGTTGCTACGTATAACATGATTTCTGAACAACCCACGGAAAGGAGGCACGACCATGTCTGTGCTCGATCTCCTCTGGCTGTTCTTCATCTTCTCGGCGATCCAGCCCATCCTCTCGCGGCGCCTCCTCGAGCAGGCCCGGCTGCGCATCCTGCTCCAGCTCGAGCGCAAGCGTGGATCCCGCGTGATCGCCATGATCCACCGCCAGGAGACGATGAGCCTCCTGGGATTCCCCATCTTCCGGTACATCGACATCGATGACTCCGAAGAGGTCCTGCGGGCAATTCGCCTTACCCCGGAGGAGATGCCCATCGACCTTATCCTCCACACCCCTGGTGGCCTCGTGCTCGCCGCTGAGCAGATCGCCCTGGCGCTGTGGGAGCACAGGGGGAAGGTCACGGTGTTCATCCCCCATTACGCCATGTCCGGAGGAACCCTCATCGCCCTCGCGGCGGACGAGATCGTGATGGATCCCCACGCCGTGCTGGGCCCGGTGGACCCCCAGATCGGCCAATTCCCTGCGGCTTCCATCGTCCGGGCCGTGGGCCAGAAGAACGTCAACGAGATAGAGGACCAGACGCTCATCCTTGCGGATGTTGCCGAGAAGGCCCTGCGCCAAGTCCGCGCCGTCGTCCAGAGGCTCCTCGAGGATCGGATGCCCGCAGGGGAAGCCGGGCGCATTGCGGAAATGCTCTCCTCCGGCACTTGGACCCACGACTATCCTCTCACCGTCTCTGAGGCCAGGAGCCTGGGCCTCCCCGTCTCCACGGAGATGCCTCCGGAGGTGTACAAACTCATGAGCCTCTACCCCCAGGCGGGATACCGCCGCCCGTCGGTCCAGTATGTCCCCGTCCCCTATCGCATCCCTGAGCCCGCCCCCGCCCCACGGACGCGCAGGTCATGAGCCAGCGACAGAGGCGATGGCCTCCTCCAGGATATCCAGGGCCTCCTCCAGCTGGCTGTCGGTGATCACGAGGGGAGAGAGGATGCGGATGACGTTGTCGTAGATCCCTGCCTTCACAAGCAACACGCCCCGCTCCATTGCCTTCTGGATGATCCACCTCGTCTCCTGAGCGGCGGGGGCTTTAGACGCCCGGTCCTTCACCAGCTCGATCCCCACCATGGCTCCTAGACCGCGCACCTCCCCGATGAGAGGGGATCGACGAGCCATCTGGTCGAACCTCTCCCAGAGGAGCCGCCCAATGACCTCGGCTCGCCGGAGGAGGCCCTCCTCCTCGATCACGTCCAGGACGGCCAGGGCGGCTGCGCAGCTAACGGGATTGCCCACGAATGTCCCCCCGAGGGCGTTCTCTGGGAGCGCCTCGAGGATCTCTCGCTTACCGATCACCCCGGAGAGTGGGAGCCCCGCAGCGATGGACTTCGCCACGGTGATGAGGTCGGGCTCCACCCCAAAATGCTCGATGGCGAAGAACCTCCCCGTGCGCCCGAAGCCCGTTTGGACTTCATCCACGACGAGGAGGATCCCGTGACGGTCGCAGATCTCCCGCAGGGCGGGGAAGAAATCCTTCGGCGGGACCACAAAGCCCCCCTCCCCGAGCACAGGTTCGATGACGACTGCTGCGACCTGCTCGGGATGGACCATGGTCACAAAGGCCCTCTCCAGGGAGTCCAGAACGTACTGGGTGCAACGTTCCGGGCCCTGTGGGCACCGGTAGGGATAAGGATAGGGAAGCCGGTAAACCTCCGGGACGAAGGGTCCGAAGTTGAGCTTGTAGGGAACAACCTTGCTCGTCATGGTCATGGCCATGTAGGTACGCCCATGGAAGGCGCCTTCGAAGACGAGTATTGCAGGGCGCCGTGTATAGGCGCGGGCGATCTTCACGGCGTTCTCCACGGCTTCAGCGCCGGAGTTGAAGAAGACCGCCTGCTTCGGGGTTGGCCCAGGTGCAAGGGCACTCAGGCGTCGGGCGAGCTCGATATAGGGTGCATAGGGGACTACGCTGAAGTCGGTGTGGGTGAACCGCTGGACCTGATCGATGACCGCCTGGATCACCTTAGGATGGGAGTGCCCAACGTTCATGCACCCGATCCCGCCGGCGAGGTCGACGAAGCGGTTCCCGTCCACATCCACAAGGATCGCCCCTTCTGCCCGCTCGACAACGGCGGGGAGGTGGACAGTAATGGCCCGGGGAACGTACCGGGCCTTCTCCTCGAGGAGCTGCCGCGACCGTGGCCCTGGGAGCGTGTAGCGCTGCGTCGTTTGCTTCATACGATGAACCTCCCTTCCTCCAGTTGTCCAATCGCCCCTATGACCCCGCCCTGTCGAGGCGCACCGCGCACACCAGGTGGCTCGTGTGGGGAAGGATGTCGATGGGTTGCACCTCGCGGACGGTATATCCCTCTGCCTGGAACATCCCAATGTCCTTCGCGAGGGAGGGGAGGGACCGGCCGAGGTAGACCACCCGCGGAACCGCTAAGTCCACGAGAGCGCGGATGACCTCGGGGGGAGCCCCTTTCCCAGGTGGAGAGAGGACCGCGCAGGGCCTGGACAGCCCCTGCCCCTTCAGCTTGACGAGCACACGGACGGGGTCCCTGGTGTACAGCGCGCAGTTCAAGGCCCCGTTGAGCCCGGCGCTCTCCCGTGCGAGGGGGAGCTGATCTTTGGGCACGATCCCAATCACCTGCCTGGCTCTCCTAGCGAGGAAGAGGCTGAGAACCCCTGTCCCGGCGTAGGGCTCGACCACAGTCTCTCCTCCCTTGAGGTCCAGCTGCCTCTCCACAACCCCAAGGAGGGCGGGAAGGAGCGGCGGGTTCGGGGGGAGCGAGGAGGTGGGGCCAAGGCGCAATTTGACCCCGGCGACCTCCTCCTCGATGTACGGCCTCCCCCAAAGGAGGAAAAAGCGAGACCCCCGCATCTCCAGAGTAGGCGCACGCTGTACTGTCATCATGACGCTCACAAGTCCGGGGACTCTGTCCAGGACCGACCTGACGAACGCCTGTGGATCCTCGATGCGGTTCTTGAGGCAGAGGACCATCATCGCCTCCCCTGTGGCGAAGGAGGCCATCCCGATGATCCCGCGAACAGAACCCTTCCGGGTCTGCGGGTTGTAAATGGGAAGGCCGAGGCGCACGACCGCATCCAGGGCAGCCTTCAGGATCGCCACGTTGGCAGGGTGCTGGACAGGACACTCCTGGATGGCGACCACCCGCCCGCCGCCCAGGGTATGGAACCCCAAGACAGCCTGGCCGTCACGTTCCTGAAAGGTCGCAACCAGCAGGTGACGGTACGTCCAGATGGGATCGCTGGGAAGGGTCTCCTGGACGAGATCCCTGCGCAGGCCAAGGGCCTCCTTCAGATACTCCTTCACCAGGCGGGTCTTGTACCGGAGCTGGATGGGATAAAGGATGTGCTGCCACTGGCAACCTCCACACCGGCCGAAGTGACGGCAGCGGATAGGTGCGACATCGGGGGACTTGCGGAGGATGGAGACGATCCTCCCGCGCGCCCGGAAGCGCGTTGCCTCAGTGATCTCCACAACGGCCTCCTCCCCGGGGATTCCGTAGGGCGCGGAGACCAGGACATCCCCCACCTGACCCACAGCCAACCCCTCCAGGTCCAGCGCTTCAAACCGGACAGTCACCCGCTGCCCGGCGACGAAACCACGCTCCGCCTTCCTCCTGGAGAGAAGCTGGTCCACCAGGGGAGACCCTCTCCGTGGGGGCTTCCCCTCCCGGGCCGCGTGCTGCGGGGGGTTCTTACCCATGAAGCCGCTCCTTCAGCAGGCGGTTGACGAGGTCCGGGTTCGCCCTGCCCGAAGTCTTGCGCATGACCTGTCCTACCAGGAAGGTCAGGGCCTTCTCCTTTCCCGCCCGGTAGTCGCGCACGGGGTTCGGGTTCTCGGCGATGACCTCCTCGACGATCGCGCGCAACGCGTCCTCATCGCGGATCTGGACCAAGCCCTTCTCTGAAACAATGGAGGCGGCATCCTTCCCAGTCGCCAGCATTTCCTCCAGGACCTCCTTGGCCAGGCGGATGCTGATCGTCCCGTCCTCCATGAGCTTGAGCATCCCCGCGAGTTTTTCAGGGGTTAGCGGCAGATCGGCGAACTCCATCCCGTGGGCATTCAGGTATCCCATGACATCGCCAAGGAGCCAATTGCAGACTGCCTTAGGCTGGGGGAAGAGTTTCACCGTCGCCTCGAAGAAGTCGGCCATGGCCTTATCCTCCACGAGCAGGGCAGCGTCGTGAGGGGAGAGGGCGTACTGCTCCACATACCTCTGCTTGCGCTGCTCCGGGAGCTCGGGGAGGGTACGCCGAACCTGCTCGATCCAGGACCGGTCGAGGACCATGGGGACGAGGTCGGGCTCTGGGAAGTAACGGTAGTCCTGGGCCTCTTCCTTCTCCCGGGAACCAAAGGTGACCTCCCGTCGCTCATCCCAGTGGCGGGTCTCCTGGACCACCTCCCCACCAGCTTGGAGGATCTCCCGTTGGCGGGCGACCTCGAAGGAGAGGGCCCGCTCCACCGCGCGCAGGGAGTTCATGTTCTTCACCTCGGTACGGATCCCAAGGGGCTCCCCCCTCCGCCGCAGGGAGACGTTGGCGTCGCATCGCAGGGTCCCCTCCTCCATGCGGCCGGAGCTCACCTCCAGGTACTGGAGGAGCGTTCGCAGGCGGCTCAGGAATTCCCGGGCCTCTTCCGGGGAGCGGAGGTCCGGTTCTGTGACGATCTCCATCAGCGGGACACCAGACCGGTTGTAGTCCACCAGGCTGTACAGAACCGTCCCGTCGCGCTCCACGTGGACGAGCTTCCCCGTGTCCTCCTCCAGGTGGACCCGGCGGATGCGCACGGTGCGAACCTGCCCGTCGAATGTGAAGGTGAGATAACCGTTGCTGGCGAGGGGAGGATGATCCTTGTACTGGTACTGGGAGATCTGGTAGTTTTTGGGGAGATCGGGGTAGTAATAGTTCTTTCGGTGAAACTGGCTCTGGGGGTGAATCGTGCAGTTGAGGGCCAGGGCCGTCCGCAGGCCCAGTTCCACGGCTCTCCGATTGATCACCGGCAGGGAACCTGGAAGGCCGAGGCAGACAGGACAGACCTGGGTGTTCGGCGGCGCCCCGAATCGGGTGCTGCATCCGCAGAACATCTTAGAGGCCGTCAGGAGCTGAACATGGATCTCTAGCCCGATGACGATCTCATACTCATCCTGCACCCTGGCCGTCACGCTCTCCTTCACCACAACCCCTCACTCCCCTCTTTCTCCTTACCCTCCTCCAAGGGGAGGACGTGCCTTCCAGTACCCTGTGTGTTGCTCGAAGGTGAACGCGGCCCGGAGCACGGTCTCCTCGTCGAACGCCCGACCCACGAGCTGGAGGCCAATGGGAAGCCCGTTGGCGAAGCCGCAGGGGATGGAGATCCCTGGAAGCCCCGCTAGGCTCACCGGGATGGTGAAGATGTCGTTCAGGTACATCTGGAGGGGGTCGGTGACCTTCTCCCCCAGCGGGAAGGCCACTGTGGGGGAAGTGGGCATCAGGATAAGGTCGTGATCCTGGAAGGCGGCATCAAAGTCCCGCTTGATGAGCGTCCGTACCTTGAGCGCCTTCAGGTAGAACGCCTCGTAGTAGCCAGCGCTCAAGGCGTAGGTCCCAAGCATGATGCGCCTTTTGACCTCGGGGCCAAACCCTTCCCTGCGCGTGCGCGCGTACATGGTATAGAGGTCCCCGGCCTGGGCCCTGTATCCATACTGAACGCCATCGTAGCGGGCGAGGTTGGAGCTTGCCTCCGCCGGGGCGATGAGGTAGTAGGTGGGCAGGGCGTAGTCGAGGTGCGGGAGGGAGATCTCTGTACAGATCGCCCCGAGGCTGGAGAAGAGATCGGCGGCCTGCAGGACGGCCTCCCGGACTTCCGGCTGGAGGCCCTCCACGAAACACTCCCGGGGGATCCCGATGCGGAGGCCCCGGGCCTCCGGACGGAGGGCGCGGGCGAAGTCAGGGCAGGGGAGGTTCGCGGAGGTGGAGTCCCTGGGATCGTTCCCTGCGATCACGTTGAGGAGGACAGCGCAGTCTGAGACGGTCCGCGTCATCGGCCCGATCTGGTCGAGGGAGGAGGCGAAGGCCACGAGTCCGTACCGGGAAACCCTCCCGTAGGTGGGTTTGAACCCAACAATCCCGCAGAGTGCCGCGGGCTGGCGGATGGAACCGCCCGTATCCGAACCCAGAGCGAGGGGTGCGAGGCCGGCAGCCACCGCGGCGGCAGATCCTCCGCTCGATCCGCCCGGGACCCTGGTAAGGTCCCAAGGGTTGCGGGTCGGGCCAAACCCGGAGTTCTCCGTGGAGGAGCCCATGGCGAACTCGTCCAGGTTGGTCTTCCCCAGGATGATCGCTCCTGCCTTGCGGAGGCGCTCAACTACCGTGGCGTCGTAGGGCGGGCGCCAACCCTTGAGGATCCGCGAGGCGCAGGTTGTGGGGACACCCTTCGTGCACATGTTGTCCTTCACGGCCACAGGGATCCCTGCCAGAGGAGGGAGGTCCGCCTCGCTTCCTCGGGACCGGGCGAGCACCTGCTCCTGCACCTGCCGGGCCTGCATCAGCGCGCCCTCGAAGTCGACGTACAGGAAAGCGTGCAACTGCGGATCCAGGACGCGGATGCGCTGGAGATACGCCTCCACGACCTCTGGAGCAGTGATCTCGCCCCGCGCGAGGCGCTCGCGGAGCTCAACGGCAGAGAGGTCGGTGATCTGGCCGGCCATTGGTCGCGTCAACCCTCCGGGGGCGGTACGTTACCCGCGTATCAACATCAAAATTCTTCGAAGACCCGAGGGACCTTGAAGTAGCCCTCCTCCTGATCTGGTGCCTCCCCCAGGACCTCCTCCCTCTCCAGGGAGGGGGTCACAACATCCTCCCGGAAGACGTTGCTCATCGGAACCACATGTGAGGTGGGAGGGACGCCGCTGGTGTCCAGCTCATTGAGCTTGCTGAAGTATTCGAGGATGCGGCTGAGCTGCTCCCGGAAGAGCTCCCGTTCCTCGGGCGTCAGCTCCAGGCGGCTCAACCTCGCCACGTGCTCCACCGTTCGATCGTCAATGGCCACCAGGGGTCACCTCACTGCGCAGGCAACACACCCTTATATGGTAGCACAACACGGCACGCCATGACCACAAACAGTCTAGCGGCCAATGCTTCACATTGTGCCCCGTAGGCGTGGATCAAGGATATCCCGGAAGGCGTCTCCGAGGAGGTTCCAGCCCAGCACGAAGAGGAAAATGGCTAAGCCGGGGAAGAACAGCGTGTACCAGTACTGGAAGGGATCGCCCGCAACCCCGATGATGTACTGACGCGAAAAGCTTGCAAGTTGCCCCCAATCCGCATAGCCGGTAGGGGCACCAAGGCCCAGGAAACTCAGGGCCGCAGCCACGAGGACCACAGCGCCCATATCGAGGGAGGCCACCACGAGAACGGGGTAGATGGTGTTCGGCAGGATGTGGCGGAGGATGATCCTCCAGTCACTCTCCCCCAAGGCCCGTGCAGCTTCCACGAAATCCCGCTCCTTCACCGAGAGGACCTCCCCCCGAAGCAACCGCGCGTAGGTCGGCCACCACACCAGAATGAGGGCGATCATCACCTTCTCCAGCCCCTGCCCCAGGATGGCCACCACGACCACGGCAAGGACGAGCCCAGGGAAGGCGTAGAAGATATCCACCAGACGCATCAGGGCCTCGTCCAGCCTGCCCCCGTAGTAGCCAGCAAGGGCCCCCAGGACGATCCCGATGAGGAGGGAGACCCCGACGACGACGATTCCCACCTTGAAAGCTGTCCTGGTCCCCCAGATGACCCCATAGTAGATGTCGAACTGCTGCTCAGTGGTCCCAAAAGGATGCGTCCGGCTGGGAGGGAGCGGATCGGGAGCATACCCCTCATGAGGGATCATGTAGGGATCACGCCATCCTTCAGGGGGTGGTGCCAGGACCGGGGCGAGGATCGCAACCAGGATGAAGAGCAGGATGATGACCGTCCCTGCCAGGGAGAGCCTGTTCCTCGTCAGCCGCCTGACAAACCAGACGACCCCGGAGATAGGAACGCGCTCCGGTTCAAGGATGACCGCCTTTTTGGGGATCTTCTCGACAACTTTCGCCATCGCCCGCCTCCCTGCTCACCTCAGCCGGATCCGGGGATCCACGTACGCGTAGAGGACGTCGGCCACAAGGTTTCCGAGGACAGTCAGGGTCGCGAAGAACAGGGCGAACCCTGCAACCGCCGGGATGTCCAGGTGAAGCGCTGCCGCCGCCCCCCACCGACCGATCCCCGGGTATTCGAACACCGTCTCCGTGATCACGACTCCGCCAAGCAGTCCCACGAACAGGAGGCTGCTGAGGGTGATCACGGGGATCAAGGCATTTTTACGGGCGTGCTTGTTGATCACCACCGGCTCCGCCAGACCCTTCGACCTCGCCGTCCGTACGTAGTCCTGGCGCAGGACCTCCAGCATCGAGGATCTGGTAATGCGCACGAGGAGGGCTGTGTCGTGGACGGTCAGGGTCAGCACCGGCAAGACCAGGTGACGCAGGGCATCTACGAAGATCCAGAACTGACCGTTGAGGAGCGCGTCGACAGTCAAGAGCCCGGTGAACCTCCGGAACTCCGGCGAGTTTACGTAAAGGCTGGCCTCGAGGGAGAGGCGCCCCGGCGGGAACCAGCGGAAGTGCCCGTAGAAGAGCATCAGGAGGAAGAGGCCCCAGATGAACGTCGGGAGGGAGTATCCGCTGATCCCGAAGAACCGGGAGACGTGGTCGATGATCCTGTCCCGGTGGACGGCTGAGAGGGTCCCGAGCCAGATCCCCACGAGCAGGATGGGGATGAAGGAGAGCAGTGCGAGCTCAAAGGTGTTGGGGAAGAACGCCTTGATGGCCTGGAGGACCGGCATCCTGGCCGTCTCCGACCACCCCCAGTTCCCGGTGAGGACCGCCTTCATCCAGTTCCAGTACTGGATGTGGAAAGGAGCATCGAGCTGGTAGGTCTTGATGATCTCATGGAGCGCCTGGAGCTGCCTCGGGTCAGTGATAAACAGAGCTGCCCGCATGGCCGGGGAGAGGAGTTGCAAAAGGATAAAGATGAGGAGCGTCACCCCGAAGGCAACGATGGGAAGGAGGACAAGGCGCCGTGCGATGTAGGCTGTCATAAGGGACCAGTCCCGCGGCTGGGGGGCCGATACCGGCCCCCCAGCCCACGTCCACCTCCTATCCTTTCGAGATCGGGTAGAAGTAGGTCCCCGGGTGGACAGGATTGTAGTAGTAGCCCTTTACCCAGCTCCTGAGGACCGTGAACACCACCGGGCTCACCAGGTAGAGCTGGGGCACATCCTTATAGGCCATGTCCACCAACTTGAAGTAGAGGGCCTCCCGCTTCTTGGGATCGGGCTCACTCTTGGCCTGCTCGACGAGCTTGTCCATCTCCGGGTTGGCGTACTTCTGGACGAACGGGAAGGTCCCCTTGCTGTGCAGGAAGTGGAAGGCGAAGTTGTGCGGGTCCGGGTAGTCCGCCAGCCATCCGATGAAGAACACCGGCAACTTGTGGGCGTCCATCTCGGCAAGGTAGGTCGGCCACGGCAGCGCCCGGATATCCACCTTGAACTTGGGGTTGAGGGCTTCGATGTTCTCCTTGAGCATGCGTGCCCCAATCTCCCTGGGGACGTTCCCGGCGTTGTAGAGGATGGTTAGCTTGAAGCCGGTGGTCCAGACCCGTCCCCCCCAGGCCTCCCGGAACTCGGCGATGGCCTTCTCTTTGTTATAAGTGTAGTACTCCTGCCTGGGGTTGTAGCCGAGCATCCCCGGAGGGATCGGTCCCTTGGGCACAACCCCTTTCCCGCGATAGGCATCGCGTAGGAAGGCCGCATAGTCAAAGGAGTAGGCGAACGCCCTGCGCACGTGGATGTCTTTGAAGAAGTCCGGCGGGATACCGTTCCCGTCGAGCTTCCCGCTGCCGATGTGGGGGCTCGTCGGGTCGATGTCAAAGGTGAAGAAGACCGCCGGGCTGATCAGGTACTGGGGCAGGTCATCGATGATGCGCACCCCCTCCACACCTTGGACCTGGGGAAGCTCACGGCGGGAGAGCGCGATCTGGTCAGCATCGCCCGCCTTGATCATGAGGATCCGCGTGGCCGCCTCCTCCACGGTCCGGATGATCACCCGCTTCAACTTGGGAGGGGTGCGCCAGTAGCTGTCGTTGCGCTCCAGGACGACCTCTCGCGCGGCCCTGTCCCAGCGCACCAGCTTGAAGGGACCGGTCCCGTTGGCCTTGGCAAAGAATGCGGTATCCTCCTTCTTGGGGTTGTTGAACTTCCGCATGGTCTCCCGCGTGCCGTCCCAGTCCCCGTTGGCCGCAGCCCACTTCCGGGAAACCACATAGGACCACTGCGCCATGATGGAGAGGAAGGGCCCGAAGGGCTCTTTCAGGGTGATCACCACGTTGTTCCCCTGTACCCGCACGGCCCTCGTCAGATCGGAGTAGGTGACCTTGATGTTCCCCTTCTCGTCACGGGTCCCCGTGACTCCCAGGATCGGCTCCAGGAGCAGCGAAGAGGGCCCTCCGGCGCGGTCGATCCACAGGAACCGGCGGATGGAGTAGGCCACATCATCCGGGGTCAGCGGGGTGCCATCGTGGAACTTGACGCCCTGGCGGATGGGGAACGTATACGTCCGGCCATCCTTGGAGATGAGCCCGTTGGCCACGCTGGGAACCTGGGTCGCGAGGCCTGGGACAAAGCGGTCGGTCCGGCTCCCATCGTAGAAGATGAGGGTGTCGTAGACGTTGAAGATCACTTCGAAGCTCGCTGTGTCGTACGCCCAGGCATAGTCCAATGTCTCTGGATCACCAATCGTCGCCAGGACAAACGTGTCCGGGTTCTTCACTGCCTGGGCACTGGAGGGAACCCCCGTCAGGAAAACCAGTGAGAGGATGAGGGTTAACGTCACCGTCCCACCGATGATTCTCCTCATCGTTTACCCCCTCCTAAAAGTAGTATTCAACTAACCCAAGGTACTCCGACTTTCACCCCCCTCCTAAAGTATACCTCCGAAGCCTCTCTGCCGTCTTCCGTCACCGGAGATCACTCTCTCGCTCCTGCCTCCTTCCTCACCACGGCTGCTTTGCTGCGCTGCATCTTGAATGGGAGAACCCAGCACGCGGCGAAATGGCCGGGCGCTACCTCCTCCAGCGGCGGCTCCTCCAGCCTGCACCGCTCCTCTGCATACAGGCAGCGGGTGTGGAAACGGCACCCCGGGGGCGGGTTGACCGGGCTGGGAACGTCCCCGGGGAGGATGATGCGTTCCCGTTTCACTTCCGGATCCGGGATGGGGACCGCCGAGAGCAAGGCTTCTGTGTAGGGATGCTGTGGATTCTCGAAGAGCTGCTCCGTCGGGGCAAGCTCCACGATCTTCCCCAAGTACATCACCGCTACCCTGTCGCTGATGTGGCGCACCACGGAGAGGTCGTGCGCAATGAACAGGTAGGTGAGCTTGAACTCCTTCTGGAGGTCCTCCAGGAGGTTGAGGATCTGAGCCTGGATGGAGACGTCGAGGGCGGAAACGGGCTCGTCGCAGATGATGAGCTTGGGGTTGAGCGCCAGAGCCCGGGCAATGCCGATGCGCTGGCGCTGTCCGCCGCTGAACTCGTGGGGGTAGCGGTTGACATGGTAGGGGGAGAGGCCGACCACCTCCAGCAACTCCTGGACGCGCCGCAGCTTCTCCCTCCCGCGGGCGATGTTGTGGATTTCCAGCGGCTCCCCGACGATGTCCCCCACGGTCATCCGGGGGTTCAGGGAGGAGTAGGGATCCTGGAAGATGATCTGCATGTCCCGGCGCATCCGCCGGAGCTCCTCCTTGTTGAGGGCGAAGACATTCCTCCCCTCGAAGATCACCTCCCCGGCGGTGGGCTCCTGGAGCCGGAGGATTACCCGACCCGTGGTCGTCTTCCCGCACCCCGACTCCCCTACGAGCCCGAGGGTCTCCCCCCGGCGGATCGTGAAGGATACCCCGTCCACCGCCTTCACCGCGCCTACCTGGCGCTGGAAGATGAATCCCTTGGTGATGGGGAAGTATTTCTTGAGATTCCTCACCTCGAGGATCGTCTCATCCTGCACCGTTCCTCCCCCTCCTCCATATATCGCCCCGATAGAGTCGAATCCTGGCAACGCTTATACTTCCCGTGTGGACACCGCGAGCCCGACTTTCACGGCCTCCCGCTTCTTTTCCTCCGTGGCCTGGTCCGTGTACAGCCAGCACCTTGCCCTGTGCCCCTCGTTCACCTGGACGTCTGGCGGATCCTCCCGCGGGCAGATCTCCATAGCGAAGGGGCAGCGCGGCGTAAACGGACACCCCGGCGGAAGATCGATGAGGCTGGGTGGCTGCCCTTCAATGGGAACCAGCCGCTCCTTCCGCCCGTACAACCTCGGAATGGAGTGCAGCAGGCCCCAGGTGTACGGGTGCTTTGGATCCTTGAAGATCGTGAGGACGTCTGTATGCTCCACGGGTTTCCCGGCGTACATGACAACCACTTCGTCGGCCATCTCTGCAATGACGCCGAGGTTATGGGTGATCAGGATGATAGCTGCGTTGAACTCCTGCTGGAGCTCGCGCATGAGGTCCAGGATCTGCGCCTGGATCGTCACATCCAGGGCAGTCGTTGGCTCGTCGGCAATGAGGATGGAGGGATTGCAGGAGAGGGCCATGGCGATCATGACGCGCTGGCGCATCCCCCCGCTGAACTGGTGGGGGTAGTCTTTGACCCGCTCCCGGGCCATGGGGATCTTGACCTTCTCCAGCATCTCCACCGCCCGGTCCCAGGCCTCCTTGCGGCCCAGCCCCTGGTGGAGCATCACCGCCTCGGCGATCTGCTCACCAATGGTGAGGACCGGGTTCAGGGAGGTCATGGGCTCCTGGAAGATCATGGCGATTCGGTTCCCCCGGATGCGCCGCATCTCCTCCTCGGTGAGCTTGAGGAGATCCCGGCCCTCAAACCAGATCTCCCCGCTGACGATCTTCCCTGGGGGCTGAGGGATGAGGCGCATGATGCTGAGGGCGTGCACGCTCTTCCCGCACCCCGATTCCCCCACGATGCCCAGGGTCTGGCCCCGGTAGAGGTCATAGCTCAGACCATCTACCGCCTTGACTACACCCTCGTCCGTATAGAAGTAGGTCTTCAGATTCCTCAGAGATAGGAGCGGTTCTGCCACATCCATCCCTCCATCCCTCGCGCATTGTCACCCTCCAAGAATTCCTCATGGATTTTGGAGGGCCCCCGACAAGGGGGGAATCCGGTGTTTTCCGCACACAACGCTAAACTTTCCACACGCCTCTCCCTTCTCCTCTTGGCCCTATATCTTCAGCCGGGGGTCGAGGGCATCGCGCAACCCGTCGCCCAGGAAGTTGAAACAGAGTACCGTCAGGAAGATCATCGCTCCTGGCCATACCGCCAGCCACGGCGCCGTCCAGATGAAGCCCTGGGCGTTCTGCAGCATGTTCCCCCAGCTCGGGGTGGGAGGCTGGATCCCGACCCCGAGGAAGCTCAACGCCGCCTCCAGGAGGATGGCCGATCCCACAGTCAGGGTAGCCGCGACGATCACCGGAGCTAATGCGTTAGGGATGAGGTGGCGCGCGAGGATCCTCGCGTCGCTGGCCCCCATGGCCCTTGCTGCTTCGGTGAAGTCCTGGTTCCGCAGCTTCAGGATCTCTCCCCGGACGAGGCGCGCAGTCCCCATCCAGGCGAACAGGGTCAGCACGAACACGATCCCCAGGACGCTCCCGCCCATGTACCGGGCCAGGATGATGATCACCGGGAGGTCGGGGATGGAGAGCATGATGTCGGTGATGCGCATGAGGATGTTGTCCAGCCACCGCCCATAGAACCCCGCAAGGCTCCCGATCAGGGTTCCGAAGACGGCGGAGGTGATCGCGGCAGAAAATCCCACGGTGAGGGAGATCCTCCCCGCATACAGGAGCCTGGTGAGGACGTCGTGGCCCAGGTCGTCGGTCCCCAGGGGGTGCTTGAGGGTCGGGGGGGCCTTGCGGTTGAGGAGGTCGATCTGCTCGAAACTGTACGGCGTGAGGTAGGGGGCGAAGATGGCCAGAAGGAGGAAGATAAGGATGACCGCCCCTCCCAGCAACGCCACCCTGTGGTGCTTGAACCGCCGCCAGGCGATCTGCCAGTAGCTTTGGCCGACGGTCACTCCTGCGGGGATCGCTCTCTCTGGGATGACTGCCGCATTCCGCGCCATCTCTGGTCTCTACCTCATCCATCCGGTCTAAGGAAACGGACAGAAATGATGCTACACAATCGCTCCTGGAGCTTGCCCCGTGTCGGGGTCCCCGCCAAAACCCGTGTCGGGGTTTTGGCGGGGTGACTTAGTCATACCGGATCCTCGGATCCAACAAGGCATAGGCGACATCCGCCAAGAGGTTGAACACAATGACCAGGAGCGCCAGGAAAACAATGATCGCCTGGGCCACAGCGAAGTCCGCCCCCAAAACCGCCTCCACGAGCAATCTCCCGATCCCCGGCCAAGCGAACACCGTCTCCGTCAAAGGAGCCCCTGCGAACAAAGCGGGAATGGAGAGGGCCAGGATCGTCACGATGGGAATCAAAGCGTTCCGGAGAGCGTGCTTATTGATCACCACGCGCTCCGGGAGTCCCTTGGACCTAGCTGTGCGCACGTAGTCCTGCCGGATCACCTCCAACATGCTCGACCGGGTGTACCGCGTCAGCGCAGCCATTTGCAACAAGGACAGGACGATCGTGGGGAGGATCATGTACCGGATCCGATCGAGGTAGAAGGGGAGGCCCGAGGGCACCCCAGGGGTTGTGAACCCCCCGGGAGGGAGCCACTTCAGGATCACCGCGAAGAAGTAGATCATCATGATGCCGAACCAGAAGGCGGGGATGGAGACCCCGAAAAAGGCAAAGAACGTGGCGAAGTAATCCACAGACGAGTACTGATGCAGGGCAGAATAGACCCCAACGGGGATGGCCACGAGGAGGGCCAGGAAGAAAGCTGGGACTGTTAGCCAGAGGCTGTTGCTCACCCGCGCCAGGACCAGCTGGAGCACCGGTTCCTTGTAGGTCATGGAGTACCCGAAGTCCCCTACGATGGCCCGACTCAGCCACTTGAAGTACCGTACATAGAGGGGTTGATCGAGCCCGTAGAGGTGCTTCAACCGGGCGACGTCCTCGGGGCGAACGTTAGGGTTCCCGAAGATGAGGAAATCCACGGGATCCCCGGGGGCCAGGACCAGCAACAGGAAGATGATAATCGAGAGCCCCAGGATCAGCGGAATCATTTGGAGGAGCCGCCGCGCCAAGTATCGCCCCATGATTTTGTCTCTCTCAGCTCTTCGATCTGGTCTGTCCCATCGATTCCCTCACACGGGAAGGGAGAGGACAGGCCATGGATTCACGATCCAGGGCCTGCCCTCTGCCCTTTCTGTTTATGCTACGGAATTGCTACATCCGCGACCACTTCCACTGCACAGCGTTCCAGGTCACGGGCGTCGTGATCCCTGTTGGCAGCCAAGGTCCGAGGGCTGCCTTGTGGGTCGTGTAGTCGGAGCGGAGGTACAGCGGAAGGGCCGGGAGGTCCTCTACCAGGATCTCCTGGGCCCTCTGGGCCATCTGAATGCGCTTGCGCTCGTCGAGCTCCTCGGGGATCGCTCTCACGAGGCGATCCAGCTCCTCGTTTCGGTAGCCGGGGAAGTTGGACCCTGCCCAGTTGTTCGCCTCTGAGGGGATCTCGTCGCTGCGATAGATGTCGACGAAGATGGAGACGGGCGACAGGACCCAGGCGAACATCCCCAGTTCATACCGGCGCTTGGGGAGGGTGTCCCCGAAGTAGACGCGGGCAGGCTGGTTGCTGATCTTCAGCTCGACCCCCACCTGGCGCCACTGCTGCTGGAGGATTTGCTCCACGGCCTCCCGGACGCGGTTCCCGGCGGTGGTGGTGATGGTCAGGGAGAGACGCCCCACGCCATCCTTGACCAGGATCCCGTCAGGACCAGGCCGATAACCTGCCTCGGCGAGGAGGCGCTTCGCCCGCTCCGGATCGTAGTTGTACTTCTTCACCCGAGGGTTGTAGCCCCAATGCTTCTCGGGGAGGAAGCTATGGGAGACGGGCTGCTTGCCCTCAAATAGGCTCTGCACAATGGCCTCGCGGTTAGCTGCGTACAGGAGGGCTTGGCGCACGCGCTTGTCCTTGAGGTGAGGGTTATCCAGGTTCAGATCGATGTGCTCCCAGATCAACCCGGGGGTGGACTCGGCGATGATGTCCTTTCGCCCTTCGGCCTTCAGCCGCTTCTCCAGCTCCAGGCCTTGGGCGAAGGGGATGGCCGTCTCGTCGGTCCCATCCACCGCCCCCGCCAGCACGTTGGCGATGATGGTATTGGTATCCGGGATAAACCGGAAGGTGATCCGTTTGATGGTGGGCTTCTCATAAGGCCACTTGTCAAAAGCCTCCACGACGATGTGGCTCCCCTTCCGCCACTCCTTCAGGACGTAGGGGCCGTTGCCAATGGTGGGCACGGCGTTGCTCCACGGGATCTGGTCGAACTTCGAAGGGTTGCGGCGGAAGTCCCGCTCCAGCACGTGCCTGGGGAGAGGGAACCCCCCGTCGTTGCTGAGCACCAGGTTCCCGCGGAAGTCCTTCTTCTTCCATACGGTCACCACGGTGTAGGGATCGGGGGCGGAGACGTTCTCGATGCGCTCAGCGATCTCCCGAGTGGTCACCGGGACTTCGGGGTGCATGGTGACGCGGTAGGCGAAGATCCAGTCGTAGGCGGTGACAGGCTTCCCGTCGTGCCAGAGGAGCCCCTTCTTGAGCCTCCACCGGACCTCCATCTTCCCATCTGGACGAATCTTCCAGTCTCCATCCTTCAGCGTGGGGATCTTCTCGACACCCCACGGGATGACCTTCCACTTGTTGTCGAAGTACACGTCCCCGACAAAAATGGTGAACCGGACCATGCTGGCCACGAACATGTTGCCTGCGCTTGTGATCGGGTCCAGGCGCGCAGGCTCCTGCTGCGTTGCAATGACCACATCGGTCCTCTGTGCCTGCGCTCCTGCCAGCGGGACGATGGTCAGAGCCATGACCGCCACCAGCAGGAGCATCAACCAGGTCCACTTCGTCCGCACCATCTGTCGCCCCTCCCTTTGTGGTCTATTTCGCCGGATCTAGGCAGGAATCGTTTAGGTTCAGCTCAGTACGAGCTCCCACCCCCCATCTGGTCCCTAGTTCAACCCCTTAATCACCCACTCCAGGGGGTTCCCTGTAAGGGCTGCAAGGTCCTTGATCTCTGGACGCTCCCTCCTCGGATCGGTGTGGGGAAACCCAACTTCCTCCGTTGACCGTCGGGTAGGCGGACCCTGCTCTGGCCAGGCTGCAGGAGGGACAACAACAGCGTGTCGCGCCCCCTGAAAAGCGAGCTGCCCTTTGTGGGACTGTATCGCTCCCTCCAGGAAGGCTTCAACGTCAGAACGCCGGATCCGATAAGCTTTCCCGATCTTGGCAGCAGGGAGCCTGCCCTCCCGGATGTACTTGTAGACGGTCATCTTACTGAGCTGGAGATAGGCGGCCACTTGTTCGACGGTCAAGATCTCTGGATAAGGGTGGCGCATGGTCGTCTCCTCACGATCTGATACCATTTTATACTCACTGAAAGAATTCTTCACGAAGGGAGAGATCCCTCCTGGGGGAGGACGGTAGAGAAGGAAACCCCCAAGATCCTACCGAAGAAAATCATAAGCTCTTTTTGGAAAACTTTTCCTGGAGGGGAACCATGAAAGGGAGGAGCTTTACGTGGTTGATTGTCGTGAGCCTTCTCCTCGGGCTCCTTGCGCCCGGGGCACTCGGCCAGAAGCTGACCCTCGCCGACGTCCCAAACCCGAAGGTTTGGATGGAGGGGGAGATCGGCCGGTACGGGGGGACACTGGTCGTTGGTCAGATCTCAGACCCCAGGACGTTCAACCCCATTGTGACCCAGGAGACTTCCTCTTCCATCCCCCTCGCCTACGTCTTTGAATCCCTGGTCACCCGCAATCTGGATACCCTTGAGATTGAGCCCTCCCTCGCCGAGTCATGGTCCGTGGCCAAGGACAACAAGACGTGGACCTTCCGCCTCCGCAGGGGTGTGCGGTGGCACGACGGGAAGCCGTTCACCGCAGACGACGTCGTATTCACCTGGAAGGTCATCTTCACCCCGGGGGTCCAGACGAGCGCCCGGGACGTGTTGACGATCGCGGGCAAGCCTGTGACCGTACGCAAGATCGACACCTACACCGTGCAGTTCCGCACTCCCGATGTCTTCGGCACCTTCCTTGATGCCCTGGCTGGGGTGGCCATCGTCCCCAAGCACAAACTGGAGGAAGCCATCGCCAAGGGAGGCGCGGAGTTCAATAAGACGTGGGGGGTCAACACACCCCCACGGGAGCTCGTCGGGACGGGCCCCTTCGTGATGCAACAGTACATCCCCGGGCAGCGCATCGTCTACCTGCGCAACCCCAATTATTGGGTCGTGGATAAGAAGGGGAACCGCCTCCCCTACCTCGCCCGGTTCATCATCCTCATTGTCCCGAATTTGGAGGCACTCCGGCTAAAGTTTCAGGCAAAAGAGACGGACATCCACGCCTTCCGACCGAGGGAGTACGCGGAGGCCAAGGCCGGGGAGAAAGCCGGGAACTACACTGTCCAGGAACGCGGCCCGGCCGCCGGGACTGAGTTCCTGGTCTTGAACCAGAACCCGAAGGGGCTCAAACCGCCCAAGCTCAACTGGTTCACCAACGTGAAGTTCCGCCAGGCTGTCTCTTATGCCATTGACCGGGCGGCCATCGCCAACCAGGTGTATGGAGGGAGGGCAGCACCGCAGTATGGCCCAGTGAGCCCGGCCAACAAGTTCTACTTCAACCCGAAGGTCCGGCAGTACCCGCGTGACCTGCGCAGGGCCGAGCAGCTTCTCGCCGAGGCCGGGTTCAGGAAGGGAGCAGACGGGGTCCTCCGCGATCCTGAGGGGAATCCCGTAGAGTTCGTCCTCTCCACCAACGCCGAGAATTCCGAACGCGTGGCCATGGGCAACATCATCCGCCAGGACCTCGCCCAGCTCGGCATGAAGGTCACCTTTGCCCCCGAGGCGTTCAATGTGCTCGTGGGCAAGCTCGTGGGGACCTTCAACTGGGAGGCGATCATCATCGGGCTCACCGCAGGGCCAGAGCCCACGACAGGCCGGAACGTCTGGCACTCCTCCGGGAGCCTGCACATGTGGAACCCTAAGCAGGAAAAGCCAGCCACCGACTGGGAGGCGGAGATCGACCGGATCTTTGACCAGGCCCAGACGACCATCGATCCCAAGAAGCGCAAGGAGCTTTACGATCGCTGGCAGGTGATCGTGAGCGAGCAATTGCCCCTGATCTACCTGACGACGCCGCTCACCCATTACGGCGTGCGGAACACCCTTGGGAATGTGCGCCGTTCCCCCTATGATTTCGGGCTGATCTGGAACGGCGAGCAGGTGTTCTACAAGCAACCGTACCGGTAAATTCAGGGAAAGCGCCTGATGTGAGGGAAACGGAAGGATCAGCGGCGAAGAACGCGCCCCTTCCATGAACGCAAACTGCAGGGGCAGGGTCCAGCCCTGCCCCTGCAGCAGGTGGGGTTATGGCTGCGTACATCGCCCGACGCATCGTCCACATGATCCCCATCCTCCTGGGCATTAGCCTGGTGAGCTTTGGCGTCATGCAGCTCGCTCCCGGGGACTTCCTGGACGAGCTCAGGCTGGACCCGGTGATCTCGCCTGAGACCATTGAGCAGATGCGGGCGAGTTTCGGCTTGGACCAACCCGCCTATGTGCAATACATACGGTGGTTGTGGCGCATCCTTCACCTGGATTTCGGGTACTCCTTCAGCTGGAAGGTCCCGGTGACCTGGCTGATCTCCACGCGGCTGTTCAACACGCTGGTCCTGAGCATCTCGGCGTTGCTGTTCGCCTGGACCCTAGCCATTCCCATCGGGGTCTACGCCGCGACCCACCGGTACTCCACAGGGGACAAGATCCTCACGATCCTCGCCTTCCTGGGGATCTCCATCCCCAACTTCTTCTTCGCCCTCCTCCTCCTCTACGTTGCCTACCTCACAGGGTGGCTCCCCATTGGGGGGATGACGAGCATCGATTTCGAATTCCTCCCCTGGTGGGAGAAGGCGATTGACCTCGCCCGCCACCTCGTTATCCCTACGGTCGTCCTTGGGACTGCCACCATGGCCCTGCTCATGCGGCAGATGCGTGCCCAGATGCTGGAAGTGCTGCAACAGGACTTCATCAGGACGGCACGGGCCAAGGGCCTCGCGGGAGCGGTGGTGACCTGGCGCCACGCGGTGCGCAACGCCATCAACCCTCTCATCAGCATCTTCGGGCTGGAGCTAGGAGGGATCCTGAGTGGAGCAGCCGTCACGGAAATCGTCGTGGGGTGGCCGGGGATGGGCCAGCTCACCCTCGATGCCCTCCTGAAAAAGGACTACTACCTTGTCATGGGCATCCTGATGATGAGCAGCGTGATGCTGATCATCGGGAATCTCGTGGCGGACCTCCTCCTGGCGTGGTCCGACCCGCGGATCCGCTATGATTAAAGAAACCAAAATCCGTTTCCGGATTTTGGTGGGTGACTTGGTGAGGAAGTGAGAGGTAGGGGACGTAGAGACCCGATAGACTCGACGCCACGATAACCGGATAGACGCATATGGCCCGCGAGGTGCTCAGAGAACAGATCCCAGCTGCGGCGCGGGAGCTCCCGGCAATACAGGCCCGGAGCCCATGGCAACTCGCCTGGCGGCAGCTCCGCCGCCATCAGGTCGCGATGGCCGGTGGGATCATCCTCCTCATCCTCTATGCCGCCGCCCTCCTCGCTCCCTTCCTCTCTCCCTACTCCCCGGACTTTGCCGACAGGGAGCGGTTCTACCATCCGCCCACGATCCCTCGGTTCGTGGATGCCCAGGGGAGGTGGAGCCTCCGGCCATTCGTTTATTCGTATGTCCGGGATGAGCGGGAGCCGCAGAGTTTCCGCCCCGACCCGGCCAGGAAGTTCTACCTACGGTTCTTCGTGGAAGGCGACCACTACCGCCTCCTGTGGGTGATCCCCACGAACATCCACCTCTTTGGGGTCGATCCTCCAGGGCGGATCTTCCTCTTCGGCACTGACCAGTTCGGCCGGGACCTCTTCACCCGCATCCTATTTGGGGGGCAGGTCTCGCTTGTCGTCGGTCTTTTAGGGATCTCCATCAGCATCCCCGTGGGCATGCTCATCGGGGGGATCGCCGGGTTCTATGGCGGACGTGTGGACAACATCCTCATGCGCATCGTGGAGATCATTTTCGCCTTCCCCGGGCTCTACCTGCTCCTCGCGCTCGCAGCGGTCCTCCCACCGACGTTGCCCTCCACGACACGCTTCTTCCTCATCGTCCTTGTCCTGAGCTCCATTGGGTGGGCCGGGTTCGCTCGGGTGATCCGCGGCCTCGTCCTGTCCATCCGGGAGAGGGAGTACGTTCTGGCTGCACGGGCGATCGGCACGAGCGACCTTATGATCATCTGGCGGCATATCCTTCCCAATACCCTCTCCTACGTGATCGTTGCCGCGACCCTGGCGATTCCAGGGTATATCCTCGGGGAGTCCACCCTGAGCTTCCTAGGGTTGGGGGTGAGGGAGCCGCAGACGAGCTGGGGGAACCTTCTCGCCGCAGCGACGAATATCCAGGCCATGACCCTCTACCCGTGGCTCCTCATCCCTGGGGTGTTCATCTTCCTCGCTGTCCTCTCCTACAACCTCTTCGGGGATGGCCTCCGAGATGCCCTGGATCCCAGGCTCCGCACCCTGTAGGGGGAAGGTTTGAAACCTGGCAGGGCGATTCAAAGTTTCTCCAAACGCGCGTAGGCAACTGCCAGGCGCTTGACTCCCTCGGTAAACCGGACCGTTGCAATGACGTTCTCTCCCTCCCCCTCCACGTCGAGCACGACGCCCTCTCCAAACCTGCCGTGGCGGATGCGGTCCCCGGGTTGGAGGAGGATCCTGCGATCCTCGCGCCCACGGACAGGGGAAGGTTTCCTCCGCACCTCCACCCCTTTGGTGAGGAGGTGCGGAGGGATCTCTGAGAGGAACCTCGAAGGCAACCTGGGCCGCAACTCCCCATAGCTTGCCCGGTGCTGAGCGTAAGTCAGGTAGAGAAGCTCCTTCGCCCTCGTCATCCCCACATAACAGAGACGACGTTCCTCCTCGAGGCCACCCTCCGTCTCCACAGCCCGGGCGTGCGGGAAGAGCCCCTCCTCCATCCCTGCGATGAACACAACGGGGAACTCTAACCCCTTGGCGCTGTGCAAGGTCATTAACGTCACCCTGTCGATCTCCGCTTTCCAGGTATCGATGTCGGCGATGAGGCTCATGTGCTGGAGGAAGGCCTCCAACCCCTCCATACCGCTTGCCGTTTCATACTCCTGGGCGACGTTGATCAACTCCTGGAGGTTCTCCAGGCGGGAAAGTGCCTCCTCTGTTCCCTCGGCCTCCAGGGAAGAAGCGTATCCAGTCCTGGCGATGACCTCCTTGATGAGATCTGCCGCGCTCAACTGCGTCGCCAGGTTGCGAAGCTCCGAGATCAGGTTCACGAACTCGCTGAGGCTCCTCTGGATATGGCCAGGGATTTCAGGTGCGCGACCCTGTGCCCCCATGGCCATCGCCTCGAGCAAGGAGATCCCCTCCTCCTGGGCACGCGCCTCTAGGCGGCTGAGCGTCACCTCGCCGATGCCTCTGCGGGGGATGTTGATGATGCGACGCAGGCTCACGGTGTCGTAAGGGTTAAAGAGCAAGCGAAGGTAGGCGAGGATGTCTTTGATCTCCTTGCGTTCATAGAACCGCACCGCCCCGACGATCTGGTAAGGGATCCCCGCCCGCAAGAGGTATTCCTCGAACAGCCGGGATTGGGCGTTGGTCCTATACAGCACCACGATGTCCCTGTAGCCCCGCCCCCGATCCTCCACCAGGAGGCGCTTGATCTCCTCGACCACAAACTGGGCCTCCTCATGCCCGTCGTAGGCCTCGAATAAGACGATGGGCTTTCCTACAGGATTCTCCGTCCACAGCCGCTTGGGGTGACGGTGAGGATTGTGGTGAATCACGCTCTGGGCGCCCTCGAGGATCCTCTGGGTGGAGCGGTAGTTCTGCTCGAGCTTGATCACCTTCGCATCGGGATAGTCGCGCTCGAACTCCAGGATGTTGCGCGGATCAGCACCCCGGAACTGGTAGATGCTCTGGTCGTCGTCCCCGACCACGAACAGGTTCCGGTGCTTCCCGGCGAGCATGTGCACGATGAGGTACTGGACGTGGTTGGTATCCTGGTACTCATCCACCAGGACGTGAAGAAACCGCTCCTGGTACTCCGCGAGGATGTCCGGGTGTTCCTCGAAGAGCTGGATGGTATAGAGGAGGAGGTCGTCGAAGTCCACGGCATGTCGCTCCCCTAGGGCGGCCTGATAGGCACGGTAGACCCGAGCGACCACCTCCTCATAGAATGTCTGCGCTTGCGTGGCATACTGGATGTGGTCGATCCCCTCGTTCTTCGCCTTACCGATGGTTGCCAGCATCGCCTGGGGAGGATAGCGGCGTTCCTCCAGGTTTAGGTCGGCGAGTACCCTGCGCATCAGGGCCAGCTGGTCGCCTTCATCGTAGATGACGAAGTGACGATCGAGGCCGATCCTGTCCCCGTGGCGCCGAAGGATCCGGCTGGAGATGGCGTGGAAGGTGCCGATCCACATGTGCGTGCTCGCCGCAACTCCCAGGAGACGGTCGATGCGCTCCCGCATCTCCCCAGCAGCCTTATTGGTGAAGGTCACGGCAAGGATCCGGTGCGGGCTGACGTGCAACCACTGGATGAGGTAAGCCGCGCGGTAGGCGAGGACGCGGGTCTTCCCCGACCCGGCCCCGGCCAGGATCAAAAGGGGCCCACCGGGATGGGTCACCGCCTCCCGCTGAGGTGGGTTGAGGTGAGCGAGGAGCTCATCGATCTCCATGTTCTCAGGTTTTGGGACCTGCCAACGTGCGAACCTGTAAACCTGTCAACCTGTCTTTATTCCCATTCAATGGTTGCTGGTGGCTTACTGGTAATATCGTAGACGACGCGCGTGATCCCGGGAACTTCGCGGGTGATGCGGCTTGCGACCGCTTCCAGGAACTCCTCGGGGAGGCGGGCCCAGTCCGCGGTCATGCCGTCCTCGCTCGTGACAGCGCGCACCACGATCACCTCCCCGTAGGTCCGGGCGTCGCCCATGACCCCCACGGTGCGAACAGGGAGGAGGACGGCGAACGCCTGCCACACCTCCCGCAGGAGCCCTGCCGAGGTAAGCTCCTCTAACAGGATGGCATCGGCTTCGCGGAGGAGCTCCACTCTCTCCGCCGTCACCTCCCCCACGATGCGGATGGCCAGCCCCGGCCCCGGAAAGGGGTGGCGCCACACCAGCTCTGGGGGAAGCCCAAGCTGGCGGGCCACCTCCCGGACCTCGTCCTTGAACAGCTCTCGGAACGGCTCGATGAGCTGGAGGTGCATCGTGGAGGGCAGCCCCCCCACATTGTGATGGGTCTTGATCCGCGCAGCGATGCGCGTTCCGCTCTCGATCACGTCAGGATAGAGCGTCCCCTGGACGAGGAAGTGGACCTCCCCGAGCCGACCTGCCTCCTCCTCAAAGACCTGGATGAACTCCTCCCCGATGCGGCGGCGCTTCTCTTCTGGATCAGTGACTCCCCTGAGCCGCGCCAGGAACCGGTCCCGTGCGTTCACGTAGACCAGGGGGATCTGGAAGTGGTCACGGAAAGTGCGGATGACCTGCTCCGGTTCCCCCTTGCGCAGGAGGCCGTGATCGACGAAGATGCACGTCAGCCTATCCCCAATGGCGCGATGGACGAGGGCAGCGGCCGCGGAGGAGTCGACGCCGCCGCTGAGCGCGCAGATCGCCCGCCCGTCGCCGACGGCCTCCCGGATGCGCGCCACCTCCTGGTCGATGAACGACTCCATCGTCCAGGAGGGCCTGCACCCGCACACCCGGAACAGGAAATTCCGGATCACCTCGATGCCCCAGGGGGTATGGGTCACCTCCGGGTGGAACTGCACCCCGTACAGCCGCCGGTCCCTGTCTGCCATGGCCGCGAAGGGACTATTGTCGGTGCGGGCGAGGGCGAGGAAGCCTGGTGGGAGCGCGGTCACGACGTCCGAATGGCTCATCCAGCAGATCAGGCGCCGCTCCAGGCCTACGAATAGGTCAGCTGGGTCTTCCACGATGAGGCGGGTCCGCCCGTACTCCCGGCGGTCGGCCGGTCCGGTCCTCCCGCCGAGCGCATCGGCCATGAGTTGCATTCCGTAACAAATCCCTAGGAGGGGAATGCCCGCATCGAAGAGGCGGCGGTCGCACCGCGGCGCGTTCGGCTCGTACACGCTTGCAGGCCCTCCAGAGAGGATGATCCCCTTCGGACGGTACCGTCGGATCTCCTCGAGGGAGGCGTCGAAAGGAAGGATCACACTGTAGACTCGATTCTCCCGGACCCTCCGGGCTATGAGCTGCGCATACTGAGCCCCGAAGTCCAGGACCACGATTGTGTCGTAGTCAGTCCTCGTGCGCTGCACTGGAGAGACCCACCATCCCCGTCGATCTATGGGCGCGACCCGCACTTGGGGACAGAACTCTGGAAGAGCCACAGAGGCAGAAGGCCCCTGAGGTAGGCCACCCCAAGCGAGGGCTCACCTGCCCTGCCCGACCCTCTGGGCGAACTGGAGGGCCTTCCCTTCGGTCAGGATGGAGGGCGCGATGATGATCTCGGCCTGGTGCATCTCCCGGATGGTCCTCGCCCCGCACATGCCCATGGCCGTGCGGAGCGCCTCGGCAAGATTCTGGGATCCGTCATCCACCGCTGCAGGACCTAGGAGGATCTGCCGGAGCGTCCCTGTGGTCCCCACCCGGATCCGCGTACCCCTGGGGAGCGCGGCGTGGGGGGCCGCCATCCCCCAGTGGAATCCCCTGCCGGGCGCTTCCTCAGCCCTGGCGAGCGCAGATCCGAGCATGACGGCGTCTGCACCCAAGGCAATGGCCTTGGCTACGTCCCCTCCTGTAGAGATCCCTCCGTCGGCCACAACCGGTACATATCGCCCGGTTGTGTGGAAATACGCATCGCGGGCAGCGGCAACGTCTGCAATGGCCGTGGCCTGTGGAACGCCAACGCCTAGCACACGCCGGCTGGTACAGGCTGCACCGGGCCCCACGCCCACAAGCAACGCTGCAGCCCCCGCAGCAAGGAGGGACCGCGCTGCCTCGAAGCTTGCACAGTTGCCCACTACGACCGGTGCCGAGATCCTCTCGCAGAGGGCTTGGATGGAGGTGGCCCTCCCCCTCGACGAGTGATGGTGTGCGGACGCAACCGTCGACTGCACCACGATGACATGGGCTCCCGCCTCCTGGGCGAGGGGCGCAAGGTAGGCTGCCGCCGCAGGAGTCATGGAGACCGCGCATAGGGCTCCGGCCTCCACAATGGCCTCAATCCGCGCACCCACAAGTTCCTCCTTGATCGGCTCCTGATAGAGGTGTTGGAGGACGGAGAGGGCCTCCTCAGGAGGTGCCTGGGCAATCGCCTGGTAGGCCTCCTCGGGATCCTCATAGCGTGTTTGGAGCCCCTCCAGGTTCAAGACCGCGAGGCCCCCCAGCTCCGACATGGCGATGGCTACGCGGGTGTCGACCACACTATCCATGGCCGCCGCAACGAAAGGGAGACGTAACCGGTACGGACCAAGCTCCCAGGAGAGGTCGACATCCTCAGGATCGATTGTGGAAGCGGCCGGGACCAAAGCGATGTCGTCGAGCCCGAAGCTCTCCCTAGCGCGTCGGAATCCCCCGATACGCTTCATGCAAGTTTCCTCCCAACCCGTACACCTCTGGTTTCAACACGCAGATGAACGGCAGGTTCCGATAGATCCCACTATAGTCCAACCCATATCCCACGACGAACTTGTCCGGGATCTCGAACCCCCGGTAGTGGATGGGGACGTGGCGGCGACGGCGGCTGGCCTTGTCGAGGAGCGCGCAGACCGCAATGCTTGCCGGGTACCGCGCCTTGAGGGTCTCCAGGAGGTAATCCATGGTGTACCCTGTGTCGATGATGTCGTCCACGATGATGACGTGGCGGCCGACGATGCTCTGATTGAGGTCCTTGAGAATCCGGACGATCCCCGAGCTCTCCGTGGAGTTCCCGTAGGAGCTAATGGCCATGAAGTCCAGGTGGACCGGAATGGTAATGGACCGGAGCAGGTCGGAGACGAAGATGACGGCCCCGGTGAGGATTCCAACGAGCAGAGGTTCCTTGCCAGCGTAATCCCCGGAGATCCTCTTCCCTAGCTCCCGGATGCGCCCCTGGAGCACATCCTCCGGGATGAGGATCTCCTCGATATCGTCGATGAGGTTCACCGAGCTCCCTTCCCCCGATGCTTTTTATCAATTATAGTCATGGCCGTGCGGGCCTGTCAAACCAGCCGCGATGGGAGTCAGGAGGGATCCTTCCCTGGACGGCTCCCCGGTTTCACCAGGGGAATCCCCTCCCTGCAGAACGGGCACTCCGCAGGGGGATAGGTCTCAATCTCCAGCGCCAGGAGGGCCTCCTTGCGTTTCCCCGGGAGGATTGCCTTGCCGGCACTTCGGTCTACAAGGGCTCCCACCCCCACCACCTCTCCACCCATCGTCTCAACGAGGTCGAAGAGCTCCCGCACCGTTCCTCCGGTGGTGATCACATCCTCGACGAGGAGGACGCGTTCCTGAGGGTGGATGGCGAACCCGCGGCGCAGGACGAGCCTCCCCCCCTCGCGCTCGGCGAAGAGGGCACGTGCCCCGAGGGCCCTCGCTGTCTCATGGGCCACGAGAATCCCGCCCAGAGCCGCCCCCAGCACGACCTGAATCCTCTCGCCGACGAACCGTTGGGCCAGGGCCGCGCACACCTGCTCCGCGAGACCTGGGTGCTGGAGCAGGAGGGCACACTGCAGGTAGCGCCCGCTGTGCATCCCAGAGCTCAGGAGGAAGTGTCCCTCCTGGAAGACCCCCGTCCTCTCCATGAGCTTGATCAGAGCTCCCAGATCCATCCCTTCGCTCACAGCTCTCGCAGGATGACCTCCCTGTTCCCCTGTCAGGCCTCATGGATGAGCCGCTCCACGGCCTCCAGCGGGTCTGGCGCAGCGGTCACCGGGCGTCCGACGACGAGGAAATCGGCCCCCATAGCCAGGGCCTCCTGCGGTGGCAGCACCCTCTGCTGGTCATCGGAGGGAGCCCAGCGGGGACGGATCCCCGGTGAGACCACCAGGAAGTCCCTCCCGCAGGCGGACTTGATCCCCTGTGCATCCAGGGGAGAGGCGACGACCCCGTCTAAGCCAGCATCGGCGGCCATGCGGGCAAGGCGCAACACATGCGATTCAACCCCTTCTCCGATCCCAAGCTCCTCCAGGAGGCCGGGGCGAGCGCTCGTCAACAGCGTCACAGCGAGGATGTAGGGTTTCTTCTTCCCGCAGGCCTGCGCTGCGCGTTCTGCCGCTTCCCTCGCCATCCGGAGCATCTCCCTCCCCCCGGAGGCGTGGAGGTTGACCATGAACACTCCCAAGCGAACGGCGTTCGCCACAGCGCTTGCGACGGACGCAGGGATGTCCAGAAACTTCAAGTCAAGGAAGACCTCCCCTCCGGCCTCCTGGACCACCCGCACCGCCTCCGGCCCTGCTGCGGTGAAGAGCCGGATCCCCACCTTGAAATAGCGGATGCGCCGACGGAGGACCAACACGAGGCGCCTCGCTTCGTCGGGATCATCGGTATCCAGTGCCACGATGAGGCGTTCCGCGATCAGATCCATCACATCCTCTGCAAGTTGGCAGGTTCACAGGTCGACACGTTGGCAAGTTCACAAGTTGGCATGTACACCTACCTCAAGGCTCCCAATCACCTCCCGGATTCCCCGGAGGCCATGGGCTCGCAGGTAGCGGAGCAGTCCCTCCACCACTTCGTCCACCACTCGGGGGTTGTGGAGGATCGCCGTCCCAATGGCCACCGCCGTGGCTCCCACGATGAGGAACTCCAGGGCATCCTCAGCCTTGGTGATTCCTCCCATGCCGACAACCGGGATGCGCACGGCCCTGCTGACCTCCCAGGTCATGCGCACGGCGATGGGCCGGATCGCCGGCCCAGAGAGTCCGCCGACGGTCCCCCCGAGGGCTGGCCTGCGGGTATGGACGTCCACCGCCATCCCCAGGAGCGTGTTGATGAGGCTGAGGGCATCTGCCCCTGCTTCCTCTGCGGCCCGCGCGAGGGAGACGATATCCCCAACGTTGGGTGTAAGCTTGACAATCAGGGGAAGCCGGGTAGCCGCCCGGACGCGCCGGATGAGGCGCGAGAGGAGTTCCCGATCGGTGCCGAAGATGAGACCATCCTCTACGTTCGGGCAGGAGACATTCACCTCAATCCCTGCGACCCCATCCACCTCTTCCAGCCTGGCCGCCAGGGCCACGAATTCTTCAACCGTGTGCCCGGCGATACTCACGATCACAGGGATGCCCAAGCGACGCAGCGCGGGCCAGTGCCGCGCCAGAAACTCTTCTAACCCAGGGTTCTCCAGCCCAATCGCATTGAGCATCCCCGCAGGAGTGGGAACAAGCCGAGGAGGAGGATTCCCGGGACGCGGGTGAAGGGTTATGGATTTCGTGACGAACGCCCCCAGGCGCCGGAAGTTCACCAAGGATCTCATCTCATCGCCGAAGCCGAAGGGACCGGAGGCAGCGAGGACAGGGTTGGCCAGCTCGATCCCGGCGAATTCGATCGCCAGGGAAGGATTCACCGTGCAACCTCCTCCACCTGCTCAGAGTAAACGACCTGGCCCCCGACGATGGTCGTCACCGCCTTCCCCCGCAGGCGCCACCCCAGGAACGGGCAGTTCTTGGATTTGGAGGCGAGACCCTCCGAGGTCACTGTCCACTCCCTGTTCGGGTCGATGACGACGATGTCCGCCTCAGAGCCAGGAGAGAGGGTCCCCCTGGGGATCCCCAGGATCCTCGCGGGGTTCACAGTGAGCTTGCCAATCGCCTGGGCCTCGGAAAGGTGACCGGGATGCACCAGGACAGAGAACACAACCCCAACCAGCGTCTCCAGGCCGATAGCTCCAAAGGGGGTCCTGTCGAACTCCACGGCTTTCTCCTCGAGCGCATGGGGGGCGTGGTCCGTTGCGATGGCATCGATCGTCCCGTCTTGGAGGCCTTCGAGGAGGGCCTCGATGTCTGCACGAGACCTCAACGGAGGGTTGACCTTGCAATTGGAATCATAGCCCAAGAGGGCCTCCTCGGTGAGGGCGAGGTGGTGGGGGGTGACCTCGGCGGTCACACGGACGCCACGCCTCTTCGCTTCCCTGATGAGACGAACGCTCCCCGCAGTGCTGACGTGGGCGATGTGCAAGTGAACTCCTGTAGCCTCCGCGAGCAGGAGATCCCTCGCCACCATCACCTCCTCGGCAACGCTAGGGATCCCTTTCAACCCAAGGAGGGTGGCCGTAGGACCCTCATTCACGACGCCCCCCTCGCTCAGGGTCAGGTCCTCACAGTGGCTGATGATGGGAACTCCAAACATCCGGGCATACTCCATCGCCCTCTTCATGAGGCCGGCGCTCATCACGGGTCGGCCATCGTCGGAGAGAGCCACCGCCCCCGCTGCAACGAGGCTCCCAATGGGCGCAAGCTCCTTTCCCCTGAGGCCTTTCGTTACTGCTGCAACAGGGTAGACCCGTGCCTTCCCAATATGCTTGGCTCTGCTCCGCACGTATTCCAGGACCGTGGGATGGTCAATGGGTGGCTCGGTGTTGGCCATGCAAGCTACCGAGGTAACACCCCCACGAACGGCAGCGAGCGTGCCCGAGGCGAGGTCCTCCTTGTGGGTCTGGCCAGGATCGCGGAGGTGGACGTGCATGTCCACGAGGCCAGGGCAGACGAGACAGCCTGTGGCGTCAATGACGAGGTGCCGGCCTGCAGCAAGGCCTCGACCGATCTCCTCAACCCGACCATCTCCTACGAGCACGTCGGCCTCCCTGTCCATCTCTTGTGCTGGATCGATCACACGCCCGCCCTTGATAAGGATCCCCATCGTCTCTCTCCTTCTCCCCCCCGAGGGCAGAGGGATCGTCTCAGGTGTCTCAATGCGCCTAACAGAACCGGACAGACCAGGCAAGAATTCCTGGTGCTGAGCGGGTCCCCACAAAACGCGAAGCGTTTTGTGGGGTGCTCTTAAGTAAACGGACAGAAATGATGCTACACTATCACTCCTGGAGCTTGCTCCGTGTCGGGGTCCCCGCCAAGGGGTCCCCGCCAAAACCCGTAACGGAGTTTTGGCGGGGTGCCCGAATCCGTTTCAGGATTTTGGCGGGGTGACTTAGTGGTGGCCTACCGGAAGGGGAGATCCCCCACTGGGCCACCACAGCAAGTCGCCCCTGGCATGGGCACCCACGAGGTTTTCCTTGTCGACGCTCTTGGCGAGGAGGTGGTACAGCACCGCCATCCGCACATATACCCCATTCGTCACCTGCGCCGTGACGACGGAGTTGGGAGCATAGGCAGCGCTGGGGAGGATCTCCACGCCAAGGTTCATGGGGCCTGGGTGCATCACGAGCACATCCGGCTTGCATCGGGAAAGTCGAGAGGCATCGATGCCCCAGAACCGGGTGTACTCTCCGAAAGAGGGGATGAGCCCGGCCTGCTGGCGCTCTCGCTGGAGACGCAGTGCGATGACGACGTCAGCTCCTTCCAGGGCCTCGTCGAGGGAGGAGGTGACCCGTACCCCCTGCAGGGCCCAGATCCCCTGACCCGGGCGGTCCCGCGGCAGGAGGGTGGAGGGCCCGCAGAGGGTCACCTCTGCCCCCAGCTTGGTGAGGCCGAAGAGATCCGACCGTGCCACCCGGGAGTGGAGGATATCGCCCACGATGGCTACGCGCAAGCCCGCGATACGACCCTTGCGCTCTTGGATCGTGAGGAGGTCTAGCAACCCCTGGGTTGGGTGCTCGTGCATCCCGTCCCCAGCGTTGACCACGGCGCACCTGGTATGCCGGGCGATGAAGTGGGCCGCCCCGCTCGCTTGGTGGCGGACCACGAGGAGGTCAACCCCCATCGCCTCAAGGGTGAGAATGGTGTCAAGGAGGGATTCCCCCTTCACGACGCTGCTCGTCCCCACATCGAAGTGGATCACCTGAGCTTCCATACGGCGGGCGGCCAGCTCAAAGGAGATCCTCGTGCGGGTGCTGGGTTCGAAGAACAGCGTCACTACCGTTCTCCCCCGCAGGGATCCGCGCACATCGAGGTCTCCTGCCTTGATCATCGCAGCGGTACGAAGGATCCCTTCGATCTCCTGCGGGGAGAGGTCCGCTAGCCCGAGCAAGTGCTGCATTCCCTCGCCTCCTCCCTGAAGACTGGGATCACCTCGAAACCACGCCTCCGGGAGGCCAGGGAACGGGCACGCACAGGAAAAAGAAGAGCCCCCTCGCTCCTCGCAAGAAGGCTCTGGGAATCCTCCAATCGCATCTGTAGCCTCCTTACCGGCCTCACCGGACCGGTTTAAAGGTGACGTCCCTCGTTACCCTAGCATAATTCGCTTCCCTCTGTCAAATTCCTTCTGGAACCCTGTCCACTCCTCTGTGTGATGTCCCAGTCGTCTCCTCCGCCATGTGAATTTACGGCACCCCGACACGGGGAAGCTCCAGATGCTCCTATGTAGCACGATTTCTGCCCGTTTGCGGAGTTTGTTTAAGATCTCAGCGTAACAACCCTGAAGGAATCAAAGATACTTTACCGAACTATCGGAAAGGGGGCTGTGGGCCGCGCTAGCTCACAAAGGAAAGGAGGCGAGGCCCTATGCGCAAACTCATCGCCGCACTTCTCCTGGCGCTGGCCCTGACCCAACTCTCTGTGTTCAGTGCCAGCATCCCATCTGCCTGGGCGGATGGGGGCTCCGGTTCCGTCAGTGTCAATGGCGGCGGCTGGCCCGGAGGCAAGTAACTCCCCAGGCGACTAGGTCGGAATGCGCGCGGTGCGGCCCCGTCCCCGGAAGATCTTTCCTGGCAAAATTTCCCATTGATTCCCAGTAAACCCGCCGATATAATTGGGGAGAGGTCTTTGCCATGGCATCCATCGGTCAGCGTATCCGCCAGGCTCGTCTGGAGAGAGGGATGACGCAGCAGCAGCTCGCGGACCCGGATCTCTCCAAGAGCCTCATCAGCCTCATCGAGAACGACCGGATCCGCCCCTCCCTGAAGACCTTGGGGAAGCTGGCCGAGCGCTTGGGCCGGCCTGTCAGCGAATTCCTCGAACCAGATCTCGCCACACCCAAGGACCTGCAGGTTCTGATGGCCTTGGGGGAAGGGGCCCTCTCCCGGCGCGACTACCGGAAGGCCGAGGAGTGGCTGGAGGCTGCCAGATCCCTGGCCGAGTACCGGAGGGAGCCGTCCGTTCAGGGCAAAGCCATCGTGTGCCTCGCGGAGGCAAGGATCGGCCTTGACGATGTCGACGGCGCAGAATCCCTCCTGGCGCAGGCCGAAAACCTTCCCATCCGCGATGAGCGCCTGCGGATCCGCATCCTGTACGACAAGGCCAACATCGCTCTGCTGCGCGCCAAACACCGGGAGGGGATCGCCTTCATCCATCAGGCCCTCGCTGCCCTCGACAAGCTCCCTGCCCCTGAACACGAGCTCAAAATCCGGGTCCTGCTCCTCCGGGGTACCCTCTACGGACAGCTCGGCAGGATGGAAGACGCGCTCATCAGCTACCACCAGGCCCTGGAGGAGGCCGAGTCGCGCAGGAACTACGCCGCACTCGGGGACGCCTACAAGGGGCTGGCCATGGTCCACCGCCTGGAAGGATCCCTCGACATGGCCCTGGAGTACGCCCTGCGGGCAAAGGAATGTTTCGAGCGGATTGAGGACCTCACCCACCTCATGATCGCATCCCGAAACCTGGGGATCCTCCTCCTGGAGAAGGGTGAGCCTGCCTCCGCAAAACCCTACCTGGAGCATAGCCTGCGGCTCGCGGAGGACCTCCAGCAGGACTGGTCGCGCGGTCTCACCCTCACGGAACTGGCACGCTGCGCCCTCGCCAATGGGGATCTCGCCGGTGCCCGCCGGTATGCCGAGGACGCCTTGTCCACCGTTGTCGCTCTCAACGACCCCGCAGAGCGCGGGCGCGTCCTCCTGGTGCTGGCAGAGGTGGAGCGGGCAGAGGGGAACCCACAGGATGCGCTGAGGTATGTCCAGGAAGCCCTGGGGATCTTCCAGCGATCGAACCTGCTCCCTGAGCTCACCCAGGCCCAAGGATTGATGGGCGAGCTCCTCCTCACGCAGGGGAACAGTCAAGAGGCAGCCCCGCTCCTCCTCCAGGCCTACAAGGGGACCCTCTCCCTCACGGCCACGAGGCGACTGGCCAAGAGACTCCTAGACGACTACGTTCCCTGACGCGTCCTATCCTGCTCCAGGGAGCCCCATGGCAGTGAACCCGGTCGGCTGGATCCGTATGCTCACGCGGTTCTCCGGCCTGTCGGTAGGGGGGTACCTGTAGGGTTGCCCGCGGTAGCGAATGGAGAGGCGGTCGATATCCCGGGCCCCATTGGTCTCATCGAACGCCACGACCTTGCCCCGGATCTGGACGTACCGGTATGGATCGTCACGATCATAGATGGTCATCGCGACGTAGGGGTTATTCTGCAAGTTACGGAGCTTGACACGGCCTTTGGACGTGTTGATGAGGATGCAATCCCCGTCTACCAGGAACCACACCGGGGTCGCCTGCGGACGGCCGGAAGGGCTGACCGTAGCGAGGACAGCAAAGTTGGGTTTTTCCAGGAAAGCTCGGACAACCTCCGGTAGGTTCATAGGTGACCACCTCCCGCGTGCACGCCTCGTTCTCATACGAACAGTATACTATCTGGAGGGTGAGGGGAGGCGCAAGTTTCCTGCCCCTGAGCAATCATGAGGGGAGGTTCCACGAATGGAAGCATACCGCTGCATCGTGAGCAAGCGTGAGGTCCGCACGTTCCTCCCCCGGGAAGTACCCCTGGAGACCATTATGCAGATCCTGGAGGCGGGACGGTGGAGCGGAAGTAGCCGCAACAGGCAGCCCTGGCATTTCGTGGTAGTGCAGGACCGCCAGCGTTTGAAGCAACTGGCCCGATTCGAGCGGTTCGCTGGCCATGTCGCCGACGCAGCCTTCGCCGTCGCCATAGCGGTTGAAGCTGAACGGGATATCTTCGATGCTGGACGATGCGCGCAGAACATGATGCTAGCGGCGTGGGCGCTTGGAATCGGGTCCTGCCCCGCCGTCATGCACAACGAGGCCCAGGCGAAGGAATTCCTCGGCCTCCCACCATCGATGAAGCTGGCCATTGTGCTTTCTTTCGGCTTCCCCGCAGGGAGGCGCAAGGGCTTGGCTGAACGCGCTGTCACGCGCGTGCTCCTTGGGAAGGGCCGAAAGCCGCTGGGGGAGATCGTCTCCTGGGAGCGCTTTGGCGGGGCAAAATTCGGGATGCAATGACGGTGCATGTGCGCTATGCTATTGGTAGATGGAGGTGTTCCGAATGATCGATTGGGGTGAAGTGGCCGAGCTTGCCGACTTGTGTGAGCGCCTTGCTCAGACCAAACCTGAGGGTGCCAGCGAACGTGTCTTCCAGTTCCGGCGTGGCTACTTCACCGCGCTCCTAGGGATCTTGGACGCCATGGGGGAGGCGGAGCAGGGGAAGGAGCTTGAGGCAATTCTGAGCTTCATCCGGGACGTCGTGCGCGGCGAAGGAAAAGGTGTGGAAGAGGACGTACACGAGGCCGCAGGGACAGGGTAAGGAACGATCATCCTCCTCCCGGACCTGCGGAGAACCCTGGCTTCGTCATCCGGGCTGGGTCGAGGATCCTGTCCAGCTCTTCGTCGGAGAGATGGAGTTGCTCCCGCGCCACCTGCCGCACAGTTTTCCCTGTCCTGTGAGCTTCCTGGGCGATGCGGGCAGCGGTATCGTATCCCACGACAGGTGCTAGGGCTGTGGCGAGCATCAACCCTTGCTCCACGAGGGCGGGTCCGCGCTCCGTGGCCACCAACCCGGCGATGCACTGCCTGGCGAAATTCCGCGACGCCCCAGCCAGAAGCTGAATGGACTGGATGAGGTTGTGCGCCATCACCGGCATCATCGTGTTCAGCTCGAAGTTCCCCCACTGATTCCCAACGGCCACGACCAGGTCATTCCCCAGGACTTGGGCGCAGATCTGGATCACCGACTCCGGGATCACCGGGTTCACCTTCCCAGGCATGATCGAGCTCCCTGGCTGAACTGCCGGCAACACGAGCTCCCCAAGCCCCGCCCGCGGGCCCGATCCCATCCACCGGATGTCGTTGGCGACCTTCATCAGCGCAGTCGCATATGCCCGCAGCGCGCCGCTGGCGAAAACCAGCGCGTCCAGGGAACTCTGCCCTTGGAAGTGGTTCTCCGTCTCCCGGATGGGGATCCCCGTGAGGGCCTCGACCCTCGCGCACACGCGGCGGGCGAACTCCGGGTGGGTGTTCGTCCCAGTCCCTACAGCCGTTCCTCCCAACGGGACCTCAAAGAGATCCTCCATCACAGCGCGCAGCCGCCTCTTTGCCCGTTCCACCTGCCCCCTGTACCCCATGAACTCCTGCCCGAGGCGGATCGGCGTTGCATCCATGAGGTGGGTCCTACCCGTCTTGATAATCGGCATGAACTCCTCGGCCTTCCTGTCCAGGGCGTCCTGAAGCTCCTCGAGGGCAGGGAGGAGCTCGTCCCGCAGGAGCATGAGGGCGCTCAGGTGGATCGCCGTTGGGATGACGTCGTTGGAGGATTGGCCCAGATTCACGTGATCGTTGGGGTGGACCAATCTCGACCCCCGCTCGCCCCCGAGCAGCTCCGTAGCGCGGTTGGCGATCACCTCGTTCGCATTCATGTTGGTGGAGGTCCCGGAGCCCGTCTGGAAGATCTCCACCACGAACTGGTCATCGAACCGCCCGTCGGAAACCTCCTGAGCAGCCTGGACGATGGCCCGTCCCCGGTCCGGGTCGAGGAGGCCGAGCTCCATGTTCACCTCAGCGGCCACCCGCTTGAGGAGCCCTAGGGCGCGGATGAAGGGCCTTGGGAACCTCGGCCCACCGTAGGGGAAGTTCCTGAGCGCCCTAGCGGTCTGTGCACCATAGTAGGCCTCCCTGGGGACCTCCATCTCCCCCAAGCTGTCCCGCTCGATGCGGAACTCCTCTCCGCGCATCCTGCCACCTCCATGCCAGAAATTGCAGAGGGACTCCGGTAAAGGTCAAATCCTCAGTTCCTCGCTCCCCTGACGAGGGTGGGAAATGCGCTGCGCACCTCGGTCAAGGCCTGCGTGGCACCACTGAGGATGAAGCTGACCTCGCTGGCGTAACTCACGAACCGCATCCCCTGGTTCACCCAGTACTTGACCAGGTCGAGCTCCTGGAGGTGAATCCCAGGTGTCACGCCGTGCCGACCGCAGGCAGCGATCACCTCCTTGATGGCTCCTTCCACATCGGGATGGGTGATCTCCCCCGGACGGCCCAGGCTGTGGGAGAGGTCTGAAGGGCCCACGTAGGCGACATCGACCCCTTCCACCGAGAGGATCGCATCGAGGTTCTCGATGGCCCTGGCAGTTTCGATCTGGACGGCGATCGTTGTCTCCTCGTTGGCCTGCCGGGTGTACCCCACAGGGTCCACACGCTTGTACAAGGTGTGTGCCCGCCCCAGGGCCACCCCCCTCTGGCCGAAGGGAGGATACTTGGCGAACCGTACGATCTGGCGCGCCGTTTCCGCGGTCTCCACCATGGGGACGAGGAGCCCTCCGGCGCCTGCCTCAAGGGGCCGCAAGACGTGGGCGCGGTCGTGCCAGGGGATTCGGACGATGGGTGTGATCCCGGAACCTCTGGCCACGAGGATGTTCGCCGTCACCGACTCCATGTCCATTCCGCCGTGTTCGGTGTCCAAAAGGAAGAAGTCGAAGCCCGCCGTGGCATAGATCCGGGCGATGGTGGGGCTCCAGCATTCAGAGACGAAGGTGCCCAGAACGAGCTCCCCGCGTTTCACGGCGCGCCGAAGTTCTGCTGCGTCCAACGCTCTCACCTCCTGGAAAGAGTCGATGATCGGCCACCGCAGAAGGATTCGGAGTCCAAGGAGGAAATCCTCTTCGAGCGTCCAAGTAGCCTCCACGACATCATGGGGCGACCGCCTGCTGGGTGAAGGAGGCCTCCTGTGGCCCTCCTGGGTGTGATGCGAATCCGGTGGCATGCTGGAGCAATCCTTGTTCTCCTTGGTCTCGTGCTCCTCGCGGTGTCCTCCCCCGTGGAGGCACCATCTGCTCCCCCAGAGAGTGCAACCTACGCCATCCTCATCAGTATGGACGGGGCGCGGCCCGATGCCCTCCAGGCAGCCGGCGCGTCCTGGCTCTTGGAACAGGCAAGCTACACCCTCAAGGCGACGACGGTCTTCCCAAGCGTCACCCTCCCTGCTCACGCCTCCATGGTCACTGGCCTCACCCCGAGAAACCACGGGATCATGCAGAACGACTGGAGACCGGGTATGCCTCCAATCCAAGTCCCCACGTTGTTCGACGCTGCAAAAGCACGTGGACGCACGACGGCCATGGTAATCAGCAAGGAGAAGCTGCGGGCATTGGCCCGGCCCGGAGCGTTGGACCGGGTGGAGGTTGTGGGAGGCCGGGCGGAGGTCGTCGCGGAGAGGGCCATCGCCTTACTGACCCGGGAGAGACCCGGGGTTCTCTTCGTCCACTTCTCCGACCCGGATTCCGCGGGACACCTCCATGGGTGGATGTCCAGCCCCTACCTCAACGCCATTGCCAGAACGCTCGCCGCGGTGGGACGCATCCTGAAAACCGCACAGGAGAGGGAGAACGGGACCTTCCTCCTCATCATCACCAGCGACCACGGGGGCCATGGCCGTATCCATGGGACACGATCCCCCGAAGACATGACCATCCCCTGGATTGCCCTAGGGACCCATGTCCTCCGTGGCCATGAGATCCAGCAGGAGGTCCGGATCTATGACACGACTCCCACAATCCTCTCTGCGCTGGGGATCCCCCAACCCCCCTCCCTTGAGGGAAAGGTGGTCTCTGAAATCTTCTTCTAACGTGTGAACCCACCCCGCCAGAATCCGAGGGCCCGATGACGTTTACGCGATCCTCACCCGCGCCCGGTACGCTCTGGCGGCCTCCTCGATGCGATGGAGGGCCTCCTGGATGTTCTCAATGCTGTTGGCGTAGGAGAGACGGATGTACCCCTGGCCGTACTCGCCGAAGGCCGTCCCGGCGAGACACGCCACGCCCGCCTCGGTGAGGAGGTGGTCACTGAACCGGCTGGCGTCAGGATCGATTGCCTTGACATTGGGGAACGCATAGAAGGCCCCCTGAGGCACACGGCAGGTGATCCCTTCGATCCTGTTCAGGCCCTCCACAATGACATCGCGGCGGCGGCGGAACTCCGCGACCATCTCCGCCACGCAGTCCTGAGGGCCGCGCAGCGCGGTGATTCCGGCGATCTGCGTAAACGCCGCCGTGCAGGAGTTGGAGTTCACCATGAGCTGGGCGATGCGCGCGGCCAGGTCGGGCCGCATAACCCCATAACCCAAGCGCCACCCAGTCATGGCATAGGTCTTCGAGAAACCATCCAGGATGATGGTCCGCTCCTTCATCCCTGGCAGGCTGGCGATGCTCACGTGCTCGGTGTCGTAGATGATCCGGCTGTAGATCTCGTCGGAGAGGATGAAGAACCGAAAACGGGAGGCGATCTCCGCAATCGCCTTCACATCCTCGCGCGTGAGCACCGAACCGCAAGGGTTGTGGGGGGAGTTGAGGATCAGGAGTTTGGTGCGCGGGCTGACCAGCCGCTCCAGCTCTGCGGGATCCACCCGAAAGTCATTCTCCTCGCGCAGGACGAGGGGGACAGGGATTCCTCCGACGAAACGGATCATGGACTCGTAGATGGGGAAGCCAGGGTTGGGGTAGATCACCTCCTCCCCGCTGTCCACCAGGGCGAGGATGGTGAAGAACATAATGGGCTTCGCCCCTGGGGTGATGACGACTTCGGAGGGATCCACGGGGATCCCCCGGGTTCTGGAGATGTACTCGGCGATAGCCTCCCGCGCCTGAGGCAATCCCGCAGCAGGTGTGTAGTGCGTATATCCGTCTCGGAGGGCCTGGATGGCTGCCTCCTTGATATGCTCGGGCGTATCGAAGTCCGGCTCCCCGATCTCCAGGTGGATCACGTGCTTCCCCTGCGCTTCCAAATTCCTCGCTTTCACCAGGACCTCGAACGCCGTCTCTGTGCCGAGGACTTCCATGCGGCGAGCCAGGCTCAAGGGTTCCATTGCCATCCCTCCTCTTGGGGCATACCACGCTGCTCTATGTACTTCTCCACACGCGCCATCGCCCCTGCAACGTCCGCCCGAGCTCTGGGGGAAATCAGCTGGGGAGTCCGCCACGCGGACATCCCGGGGGCTGGGAGAATCGAGCGTTGGCATCTCCCCCCGGGGATTGGTACAATAGAGGGCGGTTTGCGATGGAGGCTCCGATGACTCCGCCGATCCGCGTCATCCACTATGGCCTCGGCCCGATCGGGCTGGGTGTGGCCGCAATCTTCACCCAACGCCCAGGGTACGAGATCGTCGGCGCCATTGACCTCGACCCAGAGAAAGTCGGGAAGGACCTGGGGACCCTCCTCGGGAGGGGTCCAATGGGGATCCCTGTAGTTGCAGACGAAAGGCGCGCCCTCGATCAGAAAGCCGATGTGGTAGTCCATGCAACGCGCTCCCATCTCCCTGACGTCCTCTCTCAGCTCGTCGCCGCGGTGACCAGGGGCCTGAACGTCGTCTCAACGTGCGAGGAGTTGAGCTATCCCTGGCGGCGTTATCCAGAGGAGTCCAGCGAGCTCGACCGCCTGGCCCGCGCCCATGGAGTCACCGTGGTGGGCGTCGGGGTGAACCCAGGGTTCGTGATGGACGTCCTCCCCATCCTCTTCACCGCCCCCTGCAGGGAGGTCAAAAGGATCCGGGTGGAGCGCGTCGTGGACGTCTCCCGCCGACGGGAGCCGCTCCAGCGCAAGGTTGGCCTGGGCCTCTCCCCCCGCGAGTTCTATCAGGGGGTCCGTGAGGGCCGCATCGGCCACGTGGGGCTAGAGGAGTCCGTGGCCATGATCGCTGCCGCGCTGGATTGGGAACTCCAACGCATCGACCACAGTATCGAGCCGATTGTCGAGGATGGGCAGGTCAGGGGCCTCCACCAGGTCGCACGGGGCGTGCGGGAGGGGACCGAGGCGATCCTGCTCGATTTGACCATGGCGGCAGGAGCTCCCAACCAAAGGGATGCCATCTGGATCGAGGGGGAACCGCCCCTTCACGTGGAGATCGAGGAAGGGATCCCTGGGGACATCGCTACCTGCGCCATCGTGTCGAACGCGCTCCCTGCGGTCCTCGAAGCGCCTCCAGGTCTTCTCGCGCCATTCCAGATCTTCCCCCTTTGGAAGTGGAGAAACCATCCCCGGGCTAAGGAAACGGACAGAAATCATGTTCCCCCGTAGCCCTCACTCGAGAAGGCTCCGGGCCAGGACCAGCGCTGCCACCTTCTTTGCCCCGGCGGACTTCAACGCCAGCGCGCAGGCTTCCACCGTCGCCCCGGTAGTGAGGACGTCGTCCACAAGGAGGATGCACCGCCCTTCAACGACCTCGGGATCGGAGAGGAACGCCCCTTGTACGTTGACGAGGCGCGCCTCCCGCAGCAGGCCTGCTTGCGCGGGGGTCGCCCGGGTCCTCCGCAAGGCGTGCGGGAGGAGGGGAATCCCCGCGTGTGCGGAAACGGCCTCCGCCAGGAGGTGCGCCTGGTTGAAGCCCCGCTGGCGGAGCCTGCGCCGATGCAGAGGCACGGGGACGACTCCGTCTGCGGTAAACGCGGAAGGCCACGAGGCAGCCAGGCCTGCCATCAACACTCCCAAAGGGCGGGCAAGTGCCTTCCTGCGTCGGAACTTCAGCGCATGGATCGCCTCCCGGAGCGACCCCTCGTAGATCCCGTAGGCACGAACGAGGTCCACGACGCTCTTGGCCCTCCGGCAGGGGATACAGGTGAAGACGAGATCAGGAGGACCCTGAAGGGGCCTGCCGCAGCGCTGGCAGACGGGCGGACGGATGACAGGGAAACGAGCCAGGCATCCCAGGCACAAGGGGAAGCTCCCTCCCTCTCCGCATACCTGGCATCGCGGGGGGAAGAGAAGATCGAGGAGGGCATTCCACAGGGTCATTGGGTCGATCGGTCCGCCGAGCCCAGGAAACGGACAGAAATCGTCCTACACCGTCGCAACTGGAGCTTCCCCCGTGTGTCGGGTGACTTACGTTCCTGCCTCCCACGACTCCAGGTAGCGTCGCTGCTCAGGGGTCAGCTCGTCGATGGAGATGTTCATGGAGGCAAGCTTCAGGCTCGCCACCTGCTCGTCGATCTCCGCGGGTACGGGGTATACCTGCTTCCCCAACTTCGCCCCCTCGCGCACGAGGTACTCCACGCACAGGGCCTGGTTTGCGAAGCTCATGTCCATGACAGCTGCAGGGTGTCCCTCAGCGGCAGCGAGGTTCACAAGCCTCCCCTCGGCGAGCAGGTACAGGCGGCGGCCGTCGTGGAGGAGGTACTCCTCTACGTAGGGCCGCACCGTCCGCTTGGCGACGGCCATCTCCTCGAGGGCGGGGATATCGATCTCAACGTTGAAGTGACCGCTGTTGGCCAGGATCGCCCCGTCCTTCATCACGGCGAAGTGCTCCCTGCGCAACACGCTTCGGTTCCCCGTCACGGTGACGAAGAGATCCCCCACGCGAGCTGCCTCCACCGATGGCATCACCTGGTAACCCTCCATGACGGCCTCGAGGGCCCGTAGGGGGGAGACCTCTGTAACGATGACGCGGGCTCCCATCCCCCGGGCGCGCAGGGCTAGGCCACGGCCGCAGGAGCCGTATCCGCACACCACGAAGGTCTTCCCGGCCAGGAGGATGTTCGTCGCCCGCAGGATCCCGTCAATGGTGGACTGCCCCGTGCCGAAGCGGTTGTCGAATAGGTGCTTCGTCATGGCGTCGTTGACAGCGATGATCGGGTACTTGAGGATGCCCTCCCGTGCCATGCTGCGCAGGCGGATGACCCCGGTCGTGGTCTCCTCAGTGCCCCCGAGGATATCGGCGGCAAGCTCAGGACGCTGGCTGTGGACGGTGGAGACGAGGTCGGCCCCATCGTCCATGGTGATGTGCGGCTTCCCCTCCAAGCACTGGTGGATGTGGCGGTAGTAGGTCTCCCGGTCCTCCCCCCGGATGGCAAAGACCTCGATCCCATCCTCTGCAAGGGCGGCGGCAACGTCGTCCTGGGTGGAGAGCGGGTTGCTCGCACAGAGGGAGATCTTGGCCCCCCCTGCCTTCAGGGTGTACATGAGGTTGGCGGTCTCCGTGGTGACATGGAGACAGGCGGCGATCCGGATCCCCTCAAGGGGGCGTTCGCGGGCGAAGCGTTCCTGGATCATCCGCAAGACAGGCATCTCCTTCTCGGCCCAGGTGATCCGCAATCGCCCGGAGGGAGCAAGCCCAGGGTCCTTGATATCCGAAGGCATAGAAAACCTCCCCTATCCAGAATCTGAACGACACGAACGGACAGGAATCATCTTCCCCCCGCGTCGGGGTCCCACCAAAACCCGCCCGCGGGTTTTGGTGGGGTGCCCCTTGGTGGGGTGACTTACTCGATGTAGTCCTTGAGGCGCTTGCTGCGGCTGGGATGGCGGAGCTTGCGGAGGGCTTTCGCCTCGATCTGCCGGATGCGCTCGCGTGTCACCCCGAACTCCCTGCCAACCTCCTCGAGGGTTCGGGGTCTCCCGTCATCGAGCCCGAAGCGCAGCTTGAGCACCTTACGCTCTCGGGGAGTCAGCGTCTCCAGGACGCTAGAGAGCTGTTCCTTCAGCATGGTGAAGGAAGCGGCCTCTGCAGGCGCCTGGGCCTCCTGGTCCTCGATGAAGTCCCCGAGATGGCTATCTTCCTCCTCCCCGATGGGCGTCTCCAGGGAGATAGGTTCCTGGGCGATCTTGATGATCTCGCGCACGCGCTCAGGGGGGATCTTCAGGACCTCCCCAATCTCCTCCGCGGTGGGCTCACGTCCCAGTTCCTGCAACAGCTGCCGGCTCACCCGGCTAAGCTTGTTGATGGTCTCCACCATGTGGACGGGGATGCGGATCGTCCTCGCCTGATCCGCCAGGGCTCGGGTGATCGCCTGCCGGATCCACCAGGTAGCGTACGTGCTGAACTTGTATCCCTTGCGCCAGTCGAACTTCTCCACGGCCCGGATGAGGCCCAGGTTCCCCTCCTGGATGAGGTCCAGGAACAACATCCCACGGCCCACGTACTTCTTGGCGATGCTGACCACCAACCTCAGGTTGGCCTCGATGAGCTTCCGTTTCGCCTCCTCGTCGCCCTTCTCCATGCGCTTGGCCAGCTCGATTTCCTCCTCGGGGGTGAGGAGGGGGACCTTCCCGATCTCCTTGAGGTACATGCGGACGGGGTCGTCGATGGAGACGCCCTCGAAGTCCAGGGCGGCCTCTTCTTCCTCTTCCTCCTTGTGTTCCTCTTTCTCCTTGGGCTCGTCAACGATCTCAATGCCCATCTCCATGAGATGGCTGTAGATCTGATCCAGATCCTCCACATTGCTCTCCGCCTCAGGGAAGACCTCCAGGATATCGTCGTGGGTAACATACCCCCGCTTGCGCCCCAGCTCGGCAAGCTGCTGGAGCTGCGGGGAGAGGGCCTCCTCCCCGTGCACCTGGGCTTTTCCTGAACTTGCTGGCTTCTTTTTGGGCATCTCCCTCACCCCTCCCCCTGCCCCCGTGAACCCTGTCACCCAGATTTCGACGGGAGCCCGGTAGGGGATCCCCCTTCAACGGTCTTCAGCAGATCTAACAAACGTTTCTGCTCCTCCAGAATTTTCCCTACCTGCTCCTGGTCCCCTCGGAGCTCGGCATCCCGGATCAGAGCGGGCAAGGCGTCGAGCCTGCCCCGAAGGCTCTCCGCTTTGATCCGGCGGATGCACCCTTCCTCCGTCTTCCTCGGGTTAAGGATGGGCGCCACCTCGAAGGCGATCCGCGCAAGGATCTCCTCCGCTCCCTCCCCCCGGAGGCGATCCCGGATCCCCAAGAAGAGATCCTTCCCCTCCCCCAGGACCTCGCCTGTGAGGAGAAGGGTGGCGATCTCCCTGTGGCGCGGGTCTAAGAAGTCCTCCGGCCCCAGGACCCGGCGCACCCGATCAACTACTCCCTGGTCCTCCAGCATCAGGCGGAGCAAGAGACGTTCGGCCTCAAGACGTACCCCCTCCCGGGAAATCACCACCGGCGTCGCCGCAGGTTCCTCCTGGACCGACTTCCGGGACTGCCTGCGGCGCATCTGACGCAGGCGTTGACGCAAAGGGTCCTCGCGGAGGCCGAGGCGATCCGCCAGGAGATGGAGGAACTCCTCCTGGCGGATCGGATTGACCACACTGTAGAGAATAGGGATTAATTCGTCAACCACCGCCGTCTTTCCTTCTACAGTGGAGATATCGTGGCGAGCCACGGCTTGCTGGAGGGCATACTCGAACATGGACAGAGCTTCGGAGAGGAGCTGTCGAAATCTCTCCACCCCGTGGTCCCGCAGGAACCGGTCCGGGTCCTGCTCTCCCGGAAGGATGACGATGCGCACGTCGACCTCCGCGTCCTCGAACAACGCGAGCGCTCGCTCGACCGCTGCTCTCCCTGCGATGTCCGAATCGTATACCAGGATCGCCCTCGAAGCGAACCGTTTCAAGAGGAGGACTTGGTCGAGGGTGAGGCTCGTCCCCAGCGTGGCGACGGCGTTAGCCACACCGTACTGGTGACAAGTCAGGGCGTCCATGTACCCCTCTACCAGAACCGCTTCCTGGGTTGCGCGGATGGACTCCCTTGCCCAGTTCAGGGCGTAGAGGGTCTTCCCTTTGGTGAAAACCGCTGTCTCCTTCGAGTTCAGGTATTTGGGAATGCTCTCGTCTAGGGCCCGCCCTCCAAGGGCCACGGGACGGTCCTGGAGGTCCAGGATGGGGAATATGAGCCGGTGGCGGAACATGTCGTAGAAGGTCCCATCTCCCCGGGGGAGTGTGAGACCAGCCGACTCCATGAGGGAAGGGAGGAACCCTTTCCTCCGCAGCTCGCTGAGGAGGTGGTCCCCACCCCCAGGGGCATAGCCGAGGCGGAAGCGTCTGGCGATCTCCTCCGGAACCCCCCGATGGGCAAGGTAGGACCGGGCCACGGCTCCAAGGCGCGGATCCCGGAGACACTCCTCATAGTACGCCACTGCCGCCTCCAGGACCTGGAACAGTTGCTCCCGCTGCGAAGCCCGGCGGAAGGCCTCTGGGGTTCGCTCGATCTGCACCCCTGCGCGCCGTGCCAGCTCCTCCAGAGCCTCTGGGAAAGTGAGGTTGCGCAGGCGCATGACGAGGTCGAACAGGTCCCCACCCGCTCCGCATCCGAAGCAATGGAAGAGGCCCCGGTCCCTGTCAACGAAGAAGGAGGGGGTCTTCTCTTGATGGAATGGGCAGAGCCCTTTGTAGTAGCGGCCGGCCTTCTTCAACGTGACATAGGCCGAGGCCACCTCCACGATGTCCAGGCGTCGCCGGATTTCCTCTTTGACCTCGCTTGAGACTATGGCTCGCATCCGCCCTAGGGTCAGCTCCTTCCTCCCTCCACCTCTGCCTTCTGGCGCCTGGCCTCCGCGATCACCTTCTCCGCGACGTGGGGTGGGACCTCCTCGTAGTGGGAGAAGGCCATCTCAAAGGATCCCCTGCCGCCAGTCAAGGAGCGGAGGTCGCTGGAATAGCGCAACACCTCGGCGTGTGGGACCAAGGCCTTGACCACCGTGGTCCCGTCCCCCTGGGGCTCCATCCCAAGGATCCGGCCCCGGCGGGCGTTGAGATCGCCGATCACATCCCCTGTGAGATCGTCGGGAACGCGGACCTCCAGGTTCATGATGGGTTCCAGGAGGACTAGTCCTGCCTGCTGGACAGCCTCCTTGAGAGCGAGGGAGCCGGCGATCTGGAATGCGATGTCGGAGGAGTCCACGGGGTGGTGCTTCCCATCGTACAGGATCACACGCAGGTCCACAAGGGGATATCCTGCTAGGACTCCCTCCTCCATGGCCTTCCGGACTCCCTTCTCCACAGAGGGGATGAACTGGTTGGGGATGGCTGCCCCGAAGATCTTGTCCACGAACTCGAACCCCGCGCCTCTGGGAAGAGGCTCTACCTCAATGAAGCAGACTCCATACTGCCCGCGGCCCCCGGTCTGCCGGACGTACCGCCCCTGGGCCTTCGCGGTCCCCTTGATCGTCTCCCGGTAGGGCACCCGGGGGAGGGAGAGGGTTACGTCCACTCCAAACTTCCGCTTTAGCCGCTCCACCACGACCTCCAGGTGTACCTCCCCCATCCCCGAGACAATGGTCTGCTTCATCTCCACGTCACGGTGGACGTGAAGGGTGGGGTCCTCCTCGGCCAAGCGATGGAGGGCTGTGCCCATCTTGTCCTCGTCGGCCTTGCTCTTTGGCTCCACGGCCATGCTCAAGAGGGGACGTGGGAACTCAATAGAGGGGAGGAGGAGGGGTTCCTCTTTCGAGGCCAGCGTATCCCCCGTCCCTGTCTCTGTAAGCTTGGCCACGACCCCGATGTCCCCCGCGACAACCTGGTTGGTAGGCTCCTGGTGCTTCCCCCGGAGGAAGAACAAGGTTCCCACGCGCTCTACCTTGCCCTTGGAGGCATTGTAGACCTGGGAGTCTGCGTGCAGGACCCCCGTGTACACCCGGAAGTAGGAGAGTTTGCCTACGTAAGGGTCGGCCATCGTCTTGAAGACGAGGGCGGTCAGAGGACCCTCTTCCGCGGGACTCAGGACAACCTCCTTCCCTCCATCCGAGCGCACCGCCGCCACCTTCCCTGCCTCCGCTGGGCTCGGCAACAAGGAGACAATGGCGTCCAGGAGGGACGCGGCGCCAATGGTCCGGAGCGCTGAGCAGGCGACTACGGGCACGACCTTCCCCGAGAGGACCGCTGCCCTGAGCCCGCGCATCACCTCCTCTGGGGAGAGTTCACCGCTCTCGAGATACTTCTCCACCAGGGTGTCTTCGGTCTCGGCGGCCACCTCCACGATCTTCTCCCGCAACGTCCTCGCCTGATCCACGAGATCCGAAGGGATAGGGGCTGTGGCCTTCTTTTCCCCCTCGAGGACGAACGCCTGCATGGAGAGGAGGTCGACGATGCCTGAGAACGCGTTCGCCGTCCCAATGGGGAGGTGGATGGGCAGGAACGTCGTGGAGAACCGGCTCTGTAAGCTCTCCACGGCCCTTGTGAAGCTGCTATTCTCCCGGTCGAGGCGGTTGACCACTGCGATGCAGCGGATCCCCCGGTTGGTCATGAGCTGCCATCCCCTTTCGGTCTGGACCTCCACGCCAGATACCCCGTCCACCACCAGGAGGGCACCTTCCACCACCCGGAGGGCGCTCGCCACTTCTCCAACGAAGTCCGGGTACCCTGGGACATCCAGGAGGTTGATCTTGTGGCCCCGCCATTGGAGGGGGGCGAGGGCAAGGTTGATGCTATGCTTGCGTCGGATCTCCTCAGGGTCATAATCGGTGGTCGCGTTCCCGTCATCGACCCTACCCAAGCGATCGATGGCTCCTGCCTCGAACAGGAGCGCTTCCACCAGGGTCGTCTTCCCCGTTCCGCCGTGACCGATCACTGCGACATTCCGAATGCGCACCGTCGCAATCCCATCCACGCTTCTCACCCCGTCTTATCTTGATCTCTTCTCCCGATGATGCTCTCCTCGCTCCCCAAGGAAACGGCCAGAAATCGCGTTCCTCCGTAGCGCCTGGAGCTTCCTCCGTGCCGAGATCCCCCCAAGGGGTCCCCACAAAACGCGAAGCGTTTTGTGGGGTGCTCTTAATACCCTCTCTCTTTGTCTACGACATTAAGGAGCATCTCCCCTCGCACGTACCGTGCCAGGTTCTCACAGAACAGCGGAATCGCCCGGTCCATGTAGCGGGGGGAGGTTCCGGCCACATGGGGGGTCAGGATGACGTTTTCCAGATCGTAGAACGGGCTGTCAGGCGGGAGCGGTTCTTGCTCGAAAACGTCCAGGCCAGCCCCAGCGATCCACCCCTCCTGGAGAGCCCGGAGGAGCGCCGCCTCCTGCACAATCGGCCCCCTCCCAACGTTGATGAGGAAGGCGGTGGGCTTCATCAGGCGGAGCTCCCTCTCCCCAATCAGGCCCCGGGTCTGCGGGGTCAGGGGGAGGGCGATCACGACGGCGTCCGACTCGGCGAGTACCTCATCCAGGCCTTCCGGGGGGAGGACGCGCTCCACGTAGGGCACTGGAGAGGGCGTGCGCTTAGTGCCGATGACGCGCATCTCGAATGCCGCGGCCCTCTTGGCCAGCTCCACCCCGATGTGCCCGAGACCGAGGATCCCTAGGGTCCCGCCCCCGAGCTCTCCCCCCACGCACCCCCGGCGGTCCCAGCGGTGGTGGATCTGCTGGCAAATCGCATGATGGAGGCGCCTGCTCAGCGCGAGCAGCATGGCGAAGACGTGCTCACAGAGCGGGATGGCGTGGATCCCGCTGCTCGTGGTGACCAGGATGTCCCGCTCCAGAACCTCGGGGAAGAGGAGCTGGTCTACCCCTGCGGCCGTGGAGTGGATCCACCTCAGGTTCGGCGCCCGGGCGATGGCCTCCCGCGGGAGGTTCCAGCCGACCATGACCTCTGCCTCCGGAGCCAGCGAGATGGCCATATTCCGGTCCGTGGTCACCATCAGCTCCACATCGGGCGCAACCGCCTCGATCTGGGCGATATGCCGGTCTTCCAGGTTGGCTAGGATCAGGATCTTCACCCCCGACCTCCCCCTACCCTTACATTGGAGGAGCAGCGGCTTCCCTGAACCTCTGGATCACGAATGCCCGGTCCAGCGCCGCCAGGAACCATCCAGCTTGCGGGCCTGAGTCCTTCCCCAGGAGGACGAGGTAGACGGCCGCGAAGGCCTCCCTCGCCGCGAGGCCCATCTCCTCCTTCAGCGCGTGGATCCTCCCGTGCAGCTCCTCCCCAGCCCACTCCCTCTCCTCCAAGATCCGTGCCAGCCTCTCCAGGAATTCCCGCTGCCTTGGGGAGAGCTGGGATGCGGCAGGAGGAAGGCCCTCCTGCACCGTGAAGCGGTAGTGCTCGGGGGCATAGGTCTTCAGCCACTTCCGGGCATCCTCCACCCGCTGCTCCAGCTCCCTCTCGTCCTCGGCGGTGAGGGGAGCACCTTTCTCCTTCTCTGCCTCCGCATAGAGATCCACGTTGGGCATCTGGAGGAGGAAGGCTACTTTGCTGAAGCGCATCCGGAAACACCTCGGTGGATCCCCCTCGATGCGCGCGTAGAAGAACGTCCTGGCAAGGTCGGGGTCCTCGATCTCCCCGAAGTACGCAGCGGCGGCCCGGTCGTACTCATCGTAGAGCCTGGGGACGGTTTCTCCCTCAGGGTCGAACTCAATGGGTTTCCGCGGGTGATTCCGGACCATGAGGAAGCGCACGAGCTCCGCACGCAGGACCTCCATGATCTCCCGCGCGAACACCCCCACCGCCCTCGAACTGCTCATCTTCCGGCCCTCTCCGGTGAGCACGAATTCGTAGGGGATGGGGTAAGGGACGGGGTATCCGAAGATGCGCGTGCTGATGGCCGCCGCCACATCGTGGGAGCCGCCGCGGGTGAAGTGATCCTTCCCTGCTCCCTCGACGGTCACCCCAAGTACCTGCCATTTCGCTGCCCATTCGATCCGGTAGGGGAGCTTGGCGTTCCCATTGAACGGGGACCGCTTCCCCTGGTACCCGCAGCCTTGAGCCCAGGCCACGAGGTCGGGACGGCATTCGTACGTGACCTCCTGCCCATCCCACCCGATCACGGAAGTGGTGCCGATCCTCCCACATCGCTCGCAGATCACGTGGAGAGGATAGCGCCCCTCCAGGCGGCGGCTCCCCCGGATTTCCCGCTCGATCTCGCGCACCTCCTCCGCACGGTCCAGGACCACGCGGATCGCTTCGTTGAACAGCCCCTGTCGGTAGAGTTCGCTCGTCCAGTACACCTTGGGACGGCACCCTGCTGCGGTGAAGATCTCGATGAACTCCCTGGCGAAATACCGCGCGTAACTCTCCTCCCCAGGGCCAGGGGAGGGGATCTGGCAGAGCGGCATTCCCATGAACGCCCGGAACTCTTCGCCAAGGTAGGAGGGGAGGTCGTCCATGGGGTCGAGGTCGTCGAACCCGTACAGGTACTTGACCTCCGCTCCAGCCGCGGCGAGCCCTCGATAGATGCAATCGTGGAGGATCACACCCCGGAGGGAGCCCACGTGAATATGCCCCGAGGGTGTCTTGGCATCGTTGATCACATGCCGGTTCCGCATTCCCTCGGCAGTCTCCCGGAGGATCTCCTCTACGATCCTGTCTACCCACATCTTGGGGAGCTCACCCTCTTCCCGCCTGCCTGCAAGGGAGGCCCTCCTTCGCCCCGGCGAACGCCCAGCATCCCCCCTTGATCCTTTCCCAGCTTCAGCTGGCCGACGGTGAAGCCCGAGAAGACCTGGCGGGCACCCCACCAAGGGGTCCCCGCCAAAACCCGTGTCGGGGTTTTGGCGGGGTGCTCCAACCCGTGTCCGGGTTTTGGTGTGGACCCCGACACAGGGCCGTGGAGGCACAGACAACCTCCACCTCCGGACCTCAGGGATGGAGGAACCACCGCTGCATGGGAACACTGGGATAGTTCTAGAACGAGGGGGAAAACTCCTCTCAGCGCAAAACCTTCCTCCGCAGGGCACGCCGGATCTCCCCCACGAGGTAGAAGGAGCCCGTGACGCAGATCACGTCCTCCCGTTCTGCCAGGGACAGCGCATGCGCCATGGCAGAGAGCTGGTTCTCTACCACTTCCACCACCGGGACGAACTGCCTCGCCTCCTTGGCGAGGATGGACGCGTCCAAGGCGTGAGGATGGTGCGGCCTCGTGGCGATGATGTGGTGGGCACAGGGAGCGATCACGGCCGTGGTCCCTCGATAGTCCTTCGTCTCCAGCATTCCGTACACCAGGATCACCCTGCGCCCTGGGAAAAGCTCTTCCAGGACTGCGCGCAGGGCCGCCATGGAGGCAGGGTTGTGCGCAACGTCCAAGAGGATGCAAGGCCGGCGGGAGAACAGCTCCACCCGCGCGGGCCAGCGCACGCTGGCAAGCCCGCGACGGATCGCATCGGGGGGGACCGCATACCCGAAGTCCCGGAGGCACTCGATGGTAGCCACCGCGGTGGCCGCGTTGACCACTTGGTGCGCCCCCAGGAGCGGGATCCACAGGTCCTCGTAGACGCCGAAGCGTCCGAAAATAGTGAACTGCTGGCCGTCTCGCGTCGACGTCCTGCGCTCCCAGGTGACCTCCTCTCCCACTTGGATGAGGCGCGCGCAGTGCTCCTCGCAGGTTGCCGCGATCACCGCAGATGCCTCCTTCTCCTGGGGGGCGGAGACGACGATCCCGTGGTCGCGGATGATCCCTGCCTTCTCCGTGGCGATGGCCGTAATGGTGTCCCCAAGGACCTCCGTGTGATCCAAGCTGATCGGGGTAATCACGGAGACAAGAGGGCTCGTGACGTTGGTAGCATCGAGACGGCCTCCAAGCCCGACCTCCAGCACAGCGAGGTCCACGGGGACGCTGGAGAAATGCATCAGGGCGAGAGCCACCGTGGCCTCGAAGTAGCTGGGCGGCCCCCATCGTCCCTCTCGCATCGCCTCGCTGTGGGGCCGCATGCGGGCGACGAGACGGGCGAACGTCTTTGTGCCAACGGGACGGCCGTCGACCTGGATCCGCTCGCGCACGTCCTCGAGGTGGGGCTTCGCGTGCAGGCCTACCGTCATCCCGCTGGCCGCCAGGATAGAGCTGATCATGGCACACGTCGACCCTTTCCCCTTGGTCCCAGCAACCAGCACCACTTTGAGGGAGAGGTGGGGATCCCCTAGGCGGCGCAGGAGGTCCTTCATGCGCTCCAGCTTGATCTCCGCGTACCTCTGCTGGGAGGTCGCCTCACTGATCAAGCCATCGAGATAGGCGGTGGCTTCGCGGAAGTTCATGGCCCAGTGGTCCCCGCGTGGCTCCCCACTTGAGCGCGTGCTGCCTGCAGGGTGTTGCGCAGGAGCATGGCGATGGTCATTGGCCCGACGCCTCCTGGGACAGGGGTAATGGCGGAGGCGACTTCCGCCACCTCGTCGAAATCCACATCGCCCACGAGCTTCCCATCGACGCGGTTGATCCCCACGTCGACGACCACGGCCCCGGGCTTGACCATCTCCCCCCGGATGAGACGCGGCCGGCCGGCGGCCACAACGAGGATCTCGGCACGCCGCGTGTGTAGGCTGAGGTCCGCGGTCCTGCTGTGGCAGATGGTCACCGTCGCGTGCTGGGAGAGGAGGAGGGCCGCAGTGGGCCTCCCGACGATCGGGCTGCGCCCCACAACAACCGCCTCCCTGCCTTCCACCTCCACCCCTGCCCAGCGCAAAAGCTCCAGGATCCCCCTCGGCGTAGCCGGGACCATGCGCGGACGGCCCAGGAACAGGTAGCCCAGGTTGACCGGATGGAGACCGTCCACATCCTTCTCGGGGAGGATGGAAGCGGTTACCTCCTCTTCGCGCACGTGGGGTGGGAGAGGGAGCTGGATGAGGATCCCGTGGACATCAGGACGCCGGTTGAGATCGTCGATGAGAGCCAGGAGCTCCTCCTCGTGGATCTCCCGGGGGAGGTGGAAGGTCTCTGACCGGATCCCCACGCGCCCGCAGGCCTCCGCCTTCCTGCGGACGTAGAGGGAGGAGACGGGGTCGTCCCCCACGAGGATCGCGGCGAGACAGGGTGAGATCCCGTATTGGCTTACGAAAACCTCCACGTCGCGGCGGACCTCCTCCTCCACGGACCGAGAGAGCGCTCTTCCATCCAGCACGCGCGCAGCCATGGAGACCCTCCAGGGAATCCCAGGATGGTCTTGTGTTTCTTGGGGGAAGAACCTTTCTCCTCCCCCACCTGGGGGGAGAAAGAAAAAGGGCAGGTCCTCCCGCCGGATGCCTGCCCTGTGCGGTTGAGCTCGTCGAGCGCCTTACTTCACCGCAGCCTTCAACTCCTTGCCCGCGGTGAAAGCGGGAACTTTCTTGGCGGGAATGCGGATCTTCTGCCCGGTCTGGGGGTTGCGCCCCTCGCGGGCGGCGCGCCTCCGCACGGAGAAGGTGCCGAACCCAACGAGGGTGACCTTCTCCCCGCGCTTCAGGCTGCCGGTGATCGTGTCAATCACCGCATTCACCGCCTCAAGAGCGGCCTTCTTGGTCAGGCCGGTCTTGCTGGCGACGCGCTCGACCAGCTGCTCCTTGTTCATCCCTCTTCCCTCCTTCCCTTGCGGGAGTCCGCACCATGTAGGTGCTTGAGCTTATATATTCGCCGAAGCTTTGCTGATTCCTTCTTTTGCGTAACGGGGAGAGGGAAAGTTTAAGCGGAGGGCTGGCTCCGGGGGTTAAACCCCCGGGACCGTCCAAATGGCCAGGTTCTCCTCCTCATGAGCCGAGAAAGGCGCGAGATCGTGTTGTCGGGATTCGGGCAATGGGGGAGGAGCACAGCAGAAGTCGAGGGACGTTCCCCCAGCTACTGGCGATGTCTGTCGGCGCTCAGAAGAGGGGCTGGACGACCATCGGGTTCGCAGGGAGGATCTCTCCCCTCTGTACGGCGTCCAGGACGCGCACGAGCGCCCAGGCGGTGTCAAAAGAGGTGAAGCAGGGGATCCGTGCTTCAGCCGCGGCGCGGCGCAGGCGGAATCCTTGTGGTTCCAAGGTTCCAGCTCGATCAGGTGTGCTCAGGACGATCCCAACTTCTCCCGAACGGATGAGTTCGAACAAATCCGCGTCATGACTCCCGACAGATGTGACCTCCAGGCCCAAGCCTTCCAGGAATGCGCACGTCCCCTGGGGTGCATACAGGCGGAACCCCAGCGAGCGCAGAGTCCTGAGCAACTCCCCAAGGTGCTCTCTGTCGCGGTCGGCGACGGAGACGAGGACTCCGGGAGGAGGCGGGATCCGGATCCCGGATGCCAGGAGGGCTTTGTACAAGGCTCCTTGGAGGGTCACGTCGATCCCCATGACCTCGCCGGTGGACTTCATCTCCGGACCCAGGGCGACATCGACCAGGAACAGCTTCTCCGTAGAGAAGACGGGGGCTTTGACGGCGACAAGGCGCGGAGGAGGCAGGAGCTGGACCCCCCGGAAACCCAGCTCGGAGAGGGGGGTTCCCAGCATGACCCGCGTGGCGAGGTTCACCATGGGCACGCCGGTGGCTTTGCTCACGAACGGTACCGTACGGCTCGCACGGAGGTTGGCCTCCAGCACGTACACCCGGCCCTCGAACACCACGAACTGGACGTTGATGAACCCGCGCACCTGGAGGGCGCGCGCGAGGAGCGCGGTGTACGTCACAACCTGCTCCTGCTCCTCGAGGCTCAAGGACTGTGCAGGCAGAACGGCGATGCTGTCCCCTGAGTGCACGCCGGCGCGCTCGATGTGCTCCATGATCGCAGGGATGAGCACCTCTTGCCCGTCAGAGATGGCGTCCACCTCCACCTCCTTCCCGGCGAGGTAGCGATCGATGAGGATGGGCCGGGAAGGAAGCGCAGGGCCGAAAGCGGCCTGGACAACCTCCCGCAGGGCATCGGCGTCCTCCACAATCTCCATCCCCCGCCCTCCCAGAACGTAGGAAGGCCGGACGAGGAGCGGGAACCCCAGCGCCTCCCCGAGCGCCATGGCCTCCTCCAGGGAGGTCGCCGTCCCGCCCGGGGGCCTTGGGATGTCTAGACGGCGGAGGAGGGCATCGAAGCGATGCCTATCCTCGCTCACATCCAGACTCTCCACAGGCGTTCCCAGGACGCGCACCCCCGCGCGGACGAGAGGGACGGCCAGGTTCAACGCCGTTTGGCCTCCGAACTGCACCAGCACCCCCTCGGGCTGCTCGCGTTCCACCACGTGGAGGACGTCCTCCAGGGTAAGGGGCTCAAAGTAGAGGCGGTCCGAGGTGTCGAAGTCCGTGGAGACGGTCTCTGGGTTGTTGTTGATGACCACCGCCTCTACCCCCGCCTGCTGGAGGGCCTTAACGGCGTGGACGGTACAGTAGTCGAACTCAATCCCCTGCCCGATCCGGATGGGGCCGGAGCCCAGGACGAGGACGCGGCGCCTTCGGTGAGGCGGGATCTCATCCTCCTCCTCGTAGGTGGAGTAGAAGTAGGGCGTGGTGGCAGGGAACTCCCCAGCACACGTGTCCACCACCTTGTAGACCGGCCGCAGGCCAAGACGCCCCCGGAGCTCCCGGACCTCCTCCTCCCCCATCCCTGCCAGGAGGGCGATGGTCCGGTCGGCAAACCCCAAGCGTTTGGCCGCACGCAGGAGTTCCGGGACGATCGCAGGGGAGGAGGCAATGGCTTTCTCCACCGCAACGATCTTGGCGATCGCTTGGACGAAGAACCGGTCGATCCCGCTCGCCACGGAGACCTCCTCGACTGGGAACCCGCGGCGGAGAGCTTCGGCGACAGCGAAGAGACGCTCGTCAGTAGGGACGGAGAGCCGTTCCCGCAATACACACGTCGACCATGCCATGGCGGGGGGGTAAAGCAACCCGTCGGCCTGGATCTCTAGCGATCGCACGGCCTTGAGGAGGGCCTCTTCGAAGCACCTGCCAATGGCCATGACCTCCCCCGTCGCCTTCATCTGGGTACCGAGGGTACGGTCGGCGGAGCGGAACTTGTCGAAGGGCCAGCGGGGGATCTTGACCACCACGTAATCCAGGGCGGGTTCGAAGCACGCCGTGGTGGCTCCGGTGACTTGGTTCCGGATCTCGTCAAGGCGCAGTCCCACCGCGACCTTCGCCGCCACCCGCGCGATAGGGTATCCCGTTGCCTTGCTCGCCAGGGCGCTGCTGCGGCTTACCCGCGGGTTCACCTCGATGACATAGTAGCGGAGGCTCCCCGGGTCGAGGGCGAACTGGATGTTACACCCCCCCTCGATGCCCAAGTGGCGGATGATGCGCAGGGCCGCTGTACGGAGGAGCTGGTACTCCTCGTCGGAGAGAGTCTGGCTTGGCGCCACCACGATGCTGTCCCCGGTGTGAACCCCCATGGGATCGAGGTTCTCCATGTTGCACACAGTGATGGCGTTGTCCGCGCCATCGCGCATGACCTCGTACTCGATCTCCTTCCATCCGGCCACGCTGCGCTCGATGAGGACCTGGCGAATGGGGCTGTGGAGGAGGCCCCTGTGGACGACCTCCTCGAGTTCCTCTGGACTCCTGGCCAGCCCGCCGCCCGTGCCTCCCAGCGTGTAAGCCGGGCGGACGACGACGGGGTAGCCCAAGACTCTGGCGAACGTCAGGGCCTCAGAGACGGAGTGGACCACGGCACTCTCCAACACCGGCTCCCCGATCTCCTCCATAGATCGCTTGAACAGCTCCCGGTCCTCGGCTCGGCGGATCGCCTCAAGTGGCGTCCCCAGGATCTCCACGCCGTACTCCTCCAAAACGCCCTCCCGGGCTAGGGCGACGGCAAGGTTCAGGCCCGTCTGCCCTCCCATGGTGGGGAGCAACCCGTCGGGCCGCTCGCGGGCGATGATCTGGCGCAGGAACTCTACGGCGAGGGGCTCGATGTAGACCCTGTCGGCCACCTCGACGTCGGTCATGATGGTGGCAGGGTTGCTGTTGGCGAGCACGACCTCGATCCCCTCTTCGGAGAGGGCCTTGCAGGCCTGGGTCCCTGAATAGTCGAACTCGGCGGCCTGCCCGATGACGATGGGGCCAGAACCGATGATCAGGACCTTGCGGATATCCCGTCGCTTAGGCATGGTTGCGCACCAGGTCTAGGAAGTGGTCGTAGAGAACCTCCGCATCCCGCGGGCCAGGGCGTCCCTCGGGGTGGAACTGGACAGTGAGCACAGGGAGGCGCCGGTGACGTAGGCCTTCCACGATTCCATCGTGGAGGTGACGGAAGCTCACCTGCACCTCCCTGGGGAGCGTCTCTTCATCTACGGCGTATCCATGGTTCTGGGTGGTGATGAGGACCCTCCCCTGGTCCATCCACACCACGGGGTGGTTGGAGCCCCGGTGGCCGAACCTCATCTTGTAGGTCCGCGCGCCCAGGGCGAGAGCCACGAGCTGGTGGCCCAGGCAGATCCCTAGGACCGGCCTCGCCTCCACCAACCGGGCGACTTCCCCTGTGATGTGCACCAGCCTCGCCGGGTCTCCAGGCCCGTTTGAGAGCACGATCCCGTCCGGGCCCAGGGAAAGGATCTCCTGCGCAGGCATGGAAGGGGGGACGCACCACACCTCGCACCCCCGCGCCTGGAGCGCAGAGAGGATCCCGCGCTTGACCCCACAGTCCAGGAGGACGATCCTCGGCCCCTCCCCTGGGAGACGCAAGGGGACGCTCGAGGAGACTTCCTCGACGAGCGCCTGCTCGCTGATTGGCGGAACCGCTTGCGCCATGGAAACAAGCTCCTTCGGGGAGAACGTGGACGGGCCAATGACTCCCCGCAGGAGTCCCCTTTTGCGCAGGTGGAGGACAAGGCGTCGCGTGTCCACCCCAGCGATCCCCACGATCCCCCTGTGGAGCAAGGTAGAGTGGAGGTCAGAGATCGCCTTCCAGTGGCTGGGGGCATGGGTGGGCTCCCGCACGACGAAGCCGGCCACGTGGATTTCGGACGCCTCCCACGCGTCCTCGCTGATACCATAGTTCCCGATCAGGGGATAGGTCATCACCACGATCTGGCCCCGGTAGGAGGGATCGCTCAGCACCTCTTGGTATCCGGTCATGCTCGTGGTGAAGACCACCTCTCCCGCCGCAATCCCCTCCCTGCCCAGGGGCTCCCCTGCAAATGTGGTTCCATCCTCCAACGCAAGGATCGCCTTCATCGTGCCCTCCACGTGTGCGTATAATTATACAAGCTTATGAATAAAAATTCAATCTCGGCCAGCGACGGGGGAACTCCAGGAGGGGGAAAGGACGCCTCGATACAGGAACGGGGCCTCAAGAGAGGCCCCGTGCGCTGGAGAGAACAGGAATCCTTCCGCAACCATCGTTCCCTCGCTGGGGCCCGTTAATGGCTGCTGTTTTGCGGCTTGATTCGACGCGCTTCCAAAAATTCCTGCGCAAACTCTTCCTCTTTGGTGAGGACCCCGGCACGGAGGAACCTCCGGCTACTTCACGATCATACTCCTGCCCGTGAATCGGGGGCTTGCCGGAGGACCAGCTCGTAGACGATCATGGCGGCGGCCACCACCCCGGCCGTCTCCGTTCGGTACACGAGGGGCCCGAGGGACACGACGGTCGCGCCACGACGCACAGCTTCCTGAACCTCCCCTGGGTCGAACCCGCCCTCCGGCCCTATGAGGATCGCCACGCGGCGTGCCTGCCTGTTCCGGGCCAGGACCTCCCCCAGCATCCTCTCCCTCTCCCCCTCCCAGGGCATGAGGATAAGGTCTGAGCCCTCCACCAGCCCCAGCGCTTCCTCTAGGGTGCACACGCCATAGACAGAAGGGACAGTTGCCCGCTGGGACTGTTTTGCGGCTTCCTTGGCGATGCGCTGCCACCGCTGGACCTTGGAGGGGACCTTCTCGCCTAAGCGCACGACGGTCCTCCGTGTGACCACAGGGATGAATGTATCGATCCCTGCCTCCGTTCCCATGCGCACAATGAGATCCATCTTCCTCCCCTTGGGGATCCCCTGGACGAGGGTGAGGGAGAGGGGGAGGATCCCCTTCCCTTCTCGCACCTCTATGATCCGCCCGGCTAGGACCTGCGGGCCCGTCGAGGTAACTTCAAACACGTACTCCCTCCCCGCCCCATCGAAAGCAAGGGCCCGATCCCCCGACCCAAGGCGCAGGACGTCGAGGGCATGCCGTGCCTCCTCCCCTACGAGGAGGAGCTCCCTCCCACGGACGTGCTCGGGATGCACGAAGAACCTCCGCATCTGCTCATCCCCTGGGGTCCCCGACCGCCGGCGCGAAGACCACGCACCTCCACTCCTCCTCCTGGAGGACCTGCACTGGCTGGAGGTTCTGGAACCGGGCATCAAGGAGGACGGTGGGGAGTTCCCCAGCGATGATCCCTGAGGCCACGAACTGCCCCGTTGGCTCAAGGTGACGGAGGACGTGCGGGAGGAGGTCCCGGATGACTTTGGCAGTAATGTTGGCCACGATCAGATGGGCCTTCCCATTTATGGCGTTGAACCCCTCCCCGTGCCGGACAGCGATCCGGTCTGATAGGCGATTGTGAGCAACGTTCCGGGTGGCCACCTCCACGGCAATAGGGTCGTTGTCCACAGCGACGACCTTCTCCGCACCGAGCCTCGCCGCTGCGATGGCGAGGATCCCAGATCCTGTCCCGATGTCAAAGACGACCTTGCCCTCCATTGGCGCCGCCTCAAGGTACTCCAGGCACAACCTGGTAGAGGGATGGAGGCCTGTCCCGAAAGCCATGCCCGGATCGAGCTCCACGACTACTTCACCAGGGGAGGGCTTGTAGCCCTCCCAAGTGGGTTTGATCACCAAACGCCCGATCTTCAGGGTGTGGAAGTAAGCCCTCCAGCTGTGGGCCCAGTCCTCTTCGTCGATCTCGCGTGTGGACAGCTCCCCTTTGCCAATGTCTAGGCCGAACCCAGGAAGGGCGGAGACCCTCCGGGCAATGTTCTCCAGGGTCACCTCTGTCGCCGGGCCTACGGGGAGGTAGGCCTTGAGGAGAACTTCCCCAGGGGAAGGGATCTCCTCCACGACCCCTCCTGTGCGGGCCTCGAGAAGGATGGTCGCAACCGCCTCTGCGGCGAGGGGGCTCACGCGAACAGAGATCTCCACCCATCGCATCGCCATCGTCCAGGGCGCGTCCGCAACCGCCCGTTAGGTGAACGGACAGAGATCATATTACACCATAGCAACTGGTGGTTCCCCCGTGTCGGGGTCCCCACCAAAACCCAACTGCGGGTTTTGGTGGGGTGACTTAGGAGAAGAGTTCCTTCACCTTTTCCAGGAGCGACTTCGAGGGAGGTTTGATCCTTTGCCCCCGGAGCTTGGCAAGCTTCACAAGAAGCTCCTGTTCCTCCGGCGAGAGATCCCGGGGGATCTCCACGCGCAGGCGCACGTATAGGTCTCCCCTGCGACCGTTCCGGTCAGGCAGTCCCTTCCCTTCCAGGGAGAGGGTCTGGCCAGGTTGAACCCCCGGTGGGATGGTCAGGGGGATCGGCCCTTCCAGACCGGGGATCTCAATCTCATCGCCCAGGGCCGCCTGGATCATGGAGATGGGGATCTCACACAGGAGATCGCGCCCGTGCCGCTCGAAGACAGGGTGTGGGGCAAACGCCACATAGACGTAGAGATCGCCACGGGGCCCTCCCTGCACCCCGGCGGATCCCTCCCCTGGGATGCGAAGCCGCGTCCCCTCCTCGATCCCCGGGGGGATCTTCACGGTGACCTCCCGCCGGGCGTACACCCTGCCTGTCCCGCCGCACTCCCGGCACGGGTTCCGGAGGACGGTCCCCGTCCCCCCGCACTGCGGGCAGGTGGTGATCTGGGTGAAGTACCCGAAAGCGGTGCGCCGGCTGTGCCTCACCTCCCCCCTCCCCCTGCAGGTGGGACAGGTCTCGGGCCCCCCTCCCCTTTCCGTCCCCGTGCCGAAGCAGGACGGGCAGGTCTCAAGCCTCCGCACCTCGACGGCTTTCTCGGCTCCCGTGACAGCTTCCTCAAGGGAGATCTCTAGGGAGACCTTCAGGTCGTCGCCACGCTGGGGGCCCTCCCACTCTGCCCGCGGCGCACGACGGGTTCCGAAGAAGGTCTCGAACAGGTCCTCGAACGGCCCGAACCCAAAGTCACCGAGGTCTCCCTCGAAATCGCGACGGATCGCCCCCTCTACGCCGGAATGGCCATAGCGATCGTAGCGGGCTCGTTTCTCCGGGTCGCTCAGAACCTGGTAGGCCTCGTTGATCTCCTTGAACCGCTCGTTGGCCTCGGGGTCGTCCTTCCGGACATCCGGGTGGTACTCCCGGACGAGGCGGCGGAAGGCCCGTTTGATCTCCTCCTGGGAAGCATTCCGGTCGACGCCGAGGATCTCGTAGTAGTCGCGCTTCGCCATAGTCCACGAACGTCAGGAGATCCTGATGGGATGGATGAGCCGGGTAAGGACCTCTCCTAGGCTTTCTGCGAGGAACTGGACAGTTGGGATGACCTTCTCGTAAGGCATGCGTGTCGGCCCAATGATCCCCACCGCCCCAGCAGGTCGCCCGCCCACACGGTAGCAGGCAGCGATGACGCTGCACAACTGCATCTCCGCGTACCGGTTCTCGCTCCCGATGACCACCAGCAGCCCCCTGGACACGGCCTCGCTGAGGAGGTCCTGGATTACCTCCTCCTGTTCGAGCATCGAGAGCAAGGGGCGCACCCTGCGGATATCCTGGAACTCTGGCTGGAGGAGGATGTTCGCCGTCCCCTCGATGTAGACACGGGCTCGCAGGCTCAGCCAGAGGCTCTTCCGGAGGATGCGCTTGAGCTGCTGGATCGCCCTCTGATGGCGAACCGCCTCCTGGATGATCTGGGCGAGCAGGCGGTCGGTGATTTCCCCCAGGGGATATCCCTCCAAGCGGCGGCTGATGTGGCGGGAGAGGCGATCGAGCTCGTCCGGGCTGAACCCATCCGAGAACTGGACCACCTTCCCCTCGATGACCCCCGTATCGGTGATGATCACCGCGATCGCCTCGGTGTCGCTGAGAGGGATCAAGTGGAGGTGCTTGAAGACTCCGTGCTCCGGCCGGGGCTCTGCCACGATCGAGGCATACTCCGTCACCATGGCGAGGGCTCGAGCTGCCTCCTCCACAGCCTCCCCGGGCTCTCCCACGGACAACCGCACACGGCGGCGCAAGCGCTCCTTCTCCAGGGAGGGAAGTTCCCGCTCCTCCTCCACAACGAGCGTGTCGACGTAGAGGCGGTAGGCGCGGTCAGTGGGGACGCGGCCCGCCGAGGTATACGGCTGGCGCAGGTACCCCATCTCTTCGAGAGCGGCCATCTCGTTGCGCACAGTCGCCGGGCTGATCCCCAGGTTGTACCGAGAGGCGACAGTCTCCGATCCCACCGGCTCCGCCGTGGCGATGTACTCGTTGATCACCGCCTTGAGGATCTCCCGTTTGCGTGGGTCTAACTGCACCATCCCGCTCACCGGCCGCGGGCCAGGTGATTCCCCCCTTTCCGCATCGAGCTTAACACCCGATGTTTTCCATTGTCAACGCGCGGGACGGGTACGGCGCCGGATGAGGTCAAAGACCATCCCCGCTTCTTGCACCTGAAGGAAGGCGCAGGCCGCAAGGTAGGTCACCGCCCCCCCTCCCCCCGCCAGGGAGAGCTGGAGGACCTGTCCGGCAAGGCCTCCCAGGTGCACCACCCCATCCAACCCACGGAGCAGGAAGAATGCCGTAATCCCCAACGCGGCGGAGGCGAGCACCACCTTCCCAAGGGTCTGCCCGATCCGCCCCCCGTCCATGGAACCCAGGCGGTGCCGCAGGAGCCAGAGGAGGGTCCCGACATTGGTGATGGCCACGAGCGAGGTCGCCAGGGCGATCCCGGTATGGCCCAGGATGCGCATGAGCGCAACGTCGAGGAGGGCGTTCAGTCCGATCATTGCTGCGCCGACCTTCACCGGCGTGATCACATCGTGCTGGGCATAGAAGGTACGGGTGACGATGTAGTAGGAAGCGATGGCGGAGAGACCGACAGCGTATCCCACGACGGCGCTCGCTACGGCGGCCGTGGACTCTGGAGCAAACGCCCCGCGCTCGAAAATCAGGCGGACGATGGGTGAGCTGGCGGCAAGGAAGAACGCGGTGAGGGGCATGGTGGCGAAGAGGACCATCCGGATCCCCAGGGAGTTCGCCTCCCGCAGGGCGCCCCTCTCCCCCAGGGAGGCATGCCGTGCCAGGGTGGGGAACACGGCCGTAGCAATGGAGATCCCGAAGATGCTCACAGGCGCCTGCACCACCTGGTAGGCGTAGTCTAGGACCGCTACGTAGTTGACCTGGGGGGTCACCGGAAGGAAGGAGGCAAAGAACCTGTCCACATAAGCATTGGTCTCGACGACAGCGAGGCCCATCATAGCCGGAAGGCTCAGGCGGGCCATTCCCTTCACCGCAGGGTGGCGGAGCTCGAGGCGCGGGCACCAGCGGAACCCTTGGCGAAGGGTGGCCGGCACCTGGACCGCGAACTGCAAGGCCCACCCTAGGAGGAAGCTCACAGCAAGGCCGGTGATCCCGAGGACGGGGCCCAGCAAGAAGATGCCCCCAATGATCACAACGTTGAACACGAGAGGTGCGAGGGCAGGTGTGGTGAAGTGCTGGTGAGCATGGAGATAGCCCATGGCGAACCCCGAGAGGGCCAAGAAGAACATCGCACCGAACATGATCCGCGTGAGTTGGACCGCCAGGGGGATCAGGCCGGGGTCGGTCCAGCGGAAGCCCGGGGCTGAGAGGGCGACCAGCAAGGGGGCTGCAACGATCCCCACCGCGACCATGAGGACCCCCAGGAGGAGCACAAGGTTGAAGACGGTGGTGGAGACGCGGTTGACCTCCTCGTCGTCGCCCCTGGCCAGGTACTCGCTGAGTGTAGGGATGAATACAATGCTCAGCGTCCCGCTCAGGAGCAGGCGCTGGATGAAGAACGGGATGTTGTAGCCGATGACGAAGGCCCCCTTGGCGCTGGTGGCCCCGAAGAAAGCAGCCGTGGCGACCTCCCTGAGGAGGCCGAGGAAACGGCTGAGGAGCGTGGCCACGGCCATGAGGCTCGCGGCGCGGGCCAGACGCTGAGTTGCCTGCGCTGCCTGCGCAACCGCAGGTTCGTCCACTTCACACCGTCCTCGCGGAGTGTCACTGGAGGCCTGCCCCATTATAGCATGCCTCCGTCAGGGCTCGGGAAAGAGCTTGTCAACCCTCCTGGGTCGTGGTAAAATCTCCCCGTCGTCTCCGTCACCCACCGAAATCCTGGATTTTGGCAGGGTGACTGAGAACGGTGCATTCCACCTGTCCCGGGAGGAAGGAAGACGTGGCCAAGAAGAACCTGTCCGCGCTGAAACGCCATCGGCAGTCGGAGAAAAGAAGGCTGCGGAACCAGGCGTACCGCTCGAGGGCGAAGACCCTGATCAAAAAGGTATTCCAGGCAGGTACTGTCGAGGAGGCACGGACTGCCCTTACCTCCGCCGTCAAGGCACTGGATAAACTCGCCGCCAAAGGGATTGAGCACAGGAACACCGTGGCCCGCAAGAAGTCCCGGCTCATGAAGGCATTCAACAAGTTCCTCCAGGAGTTGACGCAGGCGGCCGCGTGAAGGTACAATAGCCCCGAGTACCGAGACGTACATGCAGGCAACGGCGCCTGGGAGAAGGGAGGCGCCGTTGTTTTTTTAGGGGGGTCGCATGGGGCTACGGGTCCTCGTCGCGGACGACGAGCCCATGATCCGCCTCGGTCTTCGGGCCATGCTCGAGGGGCAGGGATATGAGGTCGTCGGGGAGGCGGACAACGGGAGGGGAGCCGTCGAGCTAGCCCGGGCTACAGCTCCAGACCTGATCATCCTGGATATCCGGATGCCGCACATGGACGGCCTGGAGGCGGCGCGTGCTATCATGGCCGAACGCCCGACGGCGATCCTCCTCCTCACTGCCTACGCGGACCGGGAGCTCGTGGAGAAGGCCAAGGGGTGTGGAGTCCTGGCGTACCTCGTCAAGCCGTTCAGGGAAGCCGACCTCGTCCCGGCAATGGAGATCGCTGTAGCCAGGTTCCAAGAGCTCCAAGCCCTCCAGAAGGAGGCGGGGACCCTCCGGGACGCCCTGGAGGCGAGGGAGATCATTGAACGCGCCAAGCGCATCTTGATGGCCCGCCTCGGTCTGAGCGAAGGGGAGGCGTTCCGCAGGATCCGCAGGCTCAGCATGAACAGCCGCAAACCCATGAAGCAGGTCGCTGAGGCCATCCTCCTGGCCGCGCTCCCTGAGGAGGAAAGGCCAGAGCGATGAAGACCATGCGGGTTGCCCTTGCCCAGCTCAACCTCACCGTAGGGGACCTTGAAGGGAACACCCGCAGGATCTGCCAGGCAATTAAGGAGGCCCGCGCGGCTTCCGCCGATGTTGTCGCGTTCCCGGAGCTGGCCATCACAGGATACCCTCCGGAGGACCTGCTGCTCCGACCGGAGTTCGTGGAGGAGAACCTCTCCTGCCTCAACCGGATCGCCGCCTGCTGCCAGGGGATCGTGGCGATCGTCGGGTTTGTGGACCGTCAGGAGGCCCTGTTCAACGCCGCCGCCGTGTTGGCCGGAGGCGGCGTCGCCGGTGTCTACCACAAGCGCCTCCTCCCCAACTACGGAGTTTTCGATGAGAAACGGTACTTCGCCTCTGGGAAGGCCTGCCCCGTCTTCCACCTCGGCGACGTCCCCTTCGGGGTCACCATTTGCGAGGACATCTGGTTCCCCGATGGCCCGCACCTGGCTCAGATCCGCGCCGGCGCCCTCATCCTCCTCAACATCAGCGCCTCACCCTACCACATGAGCAAGTGGCGCCTGCGCGAGGAGATGCTCGCCACCCGTGCACGGGACGGAGGCATCGCCGTGGCTTACGTCAACCTCGTGGGAGGCCAGGATGAGCTGGTCTTCGATGGAGGGAGCGTGATCTTCAACCACGAGGGATCGCTCCTCGCCAGGGGTCCCCAATTCGAGGAGGCCCTCATCATCGCAGATCTCCCCGTGGAAGAGATCCACCGCCGGAGGGCCAGAACCCCCACTGTCGCAGAAGAAGGACGCCTCCCCTTGGGAGAGGTCCCTACCCCATCGATTGATCTCGTCGCTTCCCCGCCCTCGCATCGACCCCAGGTCAAGCCTACGATCGCGGAGCCGCTCCCGCCCTTGGAGGAAGTTTACAGGGCGCTCGTCTTGGGAACTTCTGACTACGTCAGGAAGAACGGTTTCACCACGGTGGTAGTGGGGCTCAGTGGAGGCATCGACTCTTCCCTTACCGCTGTCATCGCCGTGGACGCGCTGGGCCCCGACCACATCGTCGGTGTCTTCATGCCCTCGCCGTATACCTCTCAGGAAAGTGCTCGGTACGCCCAGGAGCTGGCCCAACGCCTGGGCATCCGCCTCCTCACCCTGCCCATTGGTCCAATCTTTGAGGCGTTCCTCAAGATGCTGAAGGAACCCTTTTCCAGCCTTCCCCACGATGTGACGGAGGAGAACATCCAGGCGCGCATCCGGGGGACGCTCCTGATGGCCCTCTCCAACAAGTTCGGCTGGCTCGTCCTGGCGACCGGAAACAAGAGCGAGATGAGCACGGGCTACGCCACCCTCTACGGAGATATGGCGGGCGGGTTTGCGGTCCTCAAGGACGTTCCCAAGACGTTGGTGTACGCCCTCGCCAGGCACCGGAACGAGCGCGCCCCAGTGATCCCCCAAGGTATCCTGGAACGCCCTCCCACTGCTGAGCTACGGCCGGGGCAGGTGGACCAGGAAGCCCTCCCCCCTTACGAGATCCTGGATCCCATCCTGAAAGCCTACGTGGAGGAGGACCGGCCCCCCGAGGAGATCATCGCCATCGGGTTCGATCCCCAGGTCGTGGACAAGGTCACGGCGATGGTCGACCGGAACGAGTACAAGCGCCGGCAGGCACCTCCCGGGATCAAGATCACGCCCCGGGCCTTGGGGAAAGACCGACGGCTCCCCATTACCAACCGCTATCGCCCCTTGCGGGGGTCTGCGTTCCCCTTGTGAGCAAATTGGCCCTTGACATCTTGATGGATCGGGTGGTACATGATGGCCCTCGCCTTCCTCCTCGCCGGGCTCACCTTTGGAGGGATGGTCAGGCCCTGGCACATCGTTACCCTAGCGTTCGCCCTGGGGATCGCCAACGCCTTCGACGCACCTGCGCGGCAGGTATTCGTCTGGGAGCTCGTCAGCGTCGAGGACTTGACGAATGCCGTCGGGCCTTGCCAAAATCCTCGCGGATCTTGGCAGGTTGAGGAAGCTCCCGAAACTTTTCCCTTGACAAACCTTCGACCCCTATGATATAAGGAGAAGCAAGTACGAGGCTGTACTGCGGAAGGCAACGGCGCCTTCGCCTGCCGAGAGGCAGGGGAGGCGCCGTTTCGTTTTCCGGAACCCGCCAGGATCGAATTCTGGAGGCCCGGAGGAGGGCGAGGAGAGGTGGAGCGATGCGAAGGCTGATTGGGCTCGTGGTGCTGATCCTAGCAGTAGCCGTGCCGGCCGCCGCAGGGGATCCAACAGGAACAGAGGCCCTGCGCGCAGATCCCAACGCCCCCGTGAACTTCACATGGACGCTCGTGGCGGCCTTCCTCGTGTTCTTCATGCAGGCGGGGTTCGCCCTCCTCGGCGCCGGCCTCATTCGCTCGAAGAACACAGTGAACTATCTGACCAAGAGCTTCATGGACTTCTGCATGGCCTCCCTTTCGTTCTGGGCATTCGGCTTCGCGCTCATGTTCGGAGGCTCCAAGCTAGTCCCGGGACTGGAGCGGGGGAACCCCTTCTTGGGCTGGTCTGGGTTCTTCCTCACCGGACCCTCCTACGATGTGCGCACGCTCATGCTCTGGTTCTTCCAAATGGTCTTCGCCGCCACCGCGGCCACCATCGTCGCAGGAGCAGTTGCGGAACGTATGAAGATCACCGCCTACCTCGCCTACAGCTTCCTCATTGGGGCCCTGATCTACCCCATCTACGGGCACTGGATGTGGGGCGGGGGATGGCTGGCGAATCTCCCGTTCGGCGCTGGGGCCAGGGACTTCGCTGGTTCCAGCGTGGTCCACGCCGTGGGAGGCCTGGTGGCATTGACGGGCGCCGCCATGGTCGGCCCGCGCATCGGCAAGTTCAACGTCGATGGCACGCCGAACCAGATCCCCGGCCACAACATGGTCTACGTGGTCGCGGGGACCTTCATCCTCTTCTTCGGGTGGTTCGGCTTCAACGCCGGGAGCACCCTCGCCGCCACCGACCTGCGCATCTCGGTGATCGCCGTCAACACCCTCCTCGCAGGGGCAGCCGGCGCTGTCGCTGCGATCTATTATAGCCTCGCCCGCACAGGGAAGGCGGACATCGGCCTCGCCTGCAACGGAGCGCTGGCCGGGCTCGTGGGGATCACGGCGCCGTGCGCCTACGTCTCCCCGTGGGCCGCGGTGATCATCGGGGTCGTCGCCGCGTTCGTAATGATGGGAACCCTCGCGTTCGTGGAGCGCGTCCTGCGTGTGGACGATCCCGTGGGGGCCATCGCCGTCCACGCCGGCGGCGGGCTATGGGGAATGCTCGCGGTCGGGATCTTTGCAGATGGGACCTACGGGGACGTCGCAGGGCTCATTACAGGACAATGGGGTCAGCTCATCGCCCAGCTCATCGCCATCGCTACGGTCACCGCCTGGTCCTTGGCGACGGGTTTCCTGATGTTCTGGCTGCTCAAGAAGACGATGGGCCTCCGGGCTTCCCGGGAGGAGGAACTCTCTGGGCTCGATCTTCCCGAGCACGGGACCGCGTGCTACCCCCAGGAGTACCTTCCGGTTCTCACCATGGCGGGAGGAAAGTGAGAGGGGACGTCATCCGCCAAGGGGTCCCCACCAAAACCCGCAGGCGGGTTTTGGTGGGGTGCCCGAATCCGTTTCAGGATTTTGGCGGGGCTGACTCTTAAGAGAGAGGTGATGGAGATGTCCTTTGAAGCATGGCTCGCCATCGCGGCATTCGGGGTTCTCATGACCCTGTGGCTCGTTCTCCCGAGCCGGTTCATCTATCGCACCCGCAATGCAGCCGAAGGATCTCCCAAGGAAACGCCCGCACGAAACTTCCAGGAAATCCGCGACCAGGAGGAGACGATCTCAGGCCCTCCCCGGGACCTGGCTCTGAACGGCGCAGCCCCATGGGCAGGGATCGTCGAGGTCAGGCTCGCGCGGAACCCCTCCTTCTCCCTGCACGACCCCGCAGGTGAACCGCGGTACTACCTCCTGGTGCGGCCAGAAGGGATCCCAGGAGTGGAGGAGGCGCGGATCCCCGTGTACTGGCGTCCGCACCCAACCCCAGGCGACCTCCTCCTCAGGGAAGTCTATGAGGCCGAGGTGGCTGGGAGATGGGTGCGGGCCGGGAACCTCCAGGCGCTCCAGAGCCTCCTCGCACAGGCAGTAAGGGAGCTGCTCCGGATCCGCCTCCCCGCCTTTTGCCTCGTTCCCCCGAAGGGGCAGTGGATCCCGGTGTTCGTAGACGCTGGGGCGCTCGTGGCAACGATCCCAGCGGGTCCGCGCATCGCCGACCGCTCACTGGGCGGCTTGAGGGAGAAGTTCCGCCACTACCTGGCCCTGACCAACGGGGCCAGTGTCGACCGTCTGACCGTGGCGAAGCTCTCGCCCCTCGACCTGCGCCTTCACCTGCCCGTCGCTGCCTTCGAGGGCCAGGGGGTCTGGATCCCCGTGTTCCACCTCGGGTCCCACCTCTCCGCGGAGGACAGCTTAGAACAGGTGTGGAAGTGCGAGGGGGACCTGGGGGCTCTCCTCCCATTGTGGTGCCAGGTCTGCGAGGAACTCCATCGCAAAGGCCGGCTCCCTAGAGCCGACGCCCTGGCCATCGCCGGCCTCTCTGGACATGCATGGGAAGTCCTCCATCGGTCGCTCCGCCCAACCGAGTTCGCCCTCACCAGTGGGCAAAGCGCGCCCTTCGGGGAGGGGAAAAAGGCGCTCCCAGTCTGGCGGTGGGAAGAAGTCTACCTTTGCCGGGACGGAACGGAAGGCACCTGCCTGTACGCTTCCTTTGACCTGTGGGAGCTGTGCGCGCGTCTCGGGATGGACCTCCGCCGCCGAACCGAAGCCTCCCGTATTCCCAGCCCCTTCCTCGGGTCCACATCTCTCATAGGCGAGGGGAGGCAGATGGATGGCCAGACGGCCTCGTCCCTCATCGGGCAACCTGTTGGAAGTGCTTCGAGCAGAACAGCTTAAGTCACCCCGCCAAAATCCGCTTCAGGATTTAGGCGGGGACCCCGACACGGGGAAGCTCCAGATGCTACGATGGAGCACGATTTTTGTCCGTTTGCTGAGGAGGTGACACGTACATGGTGGGACTTTGGATCGCGATCCTTGGTGGGATCCTCCTGATCGCCGGCATCATCACATGGGCCGTACGGTATACGAAGGTCGGGCCCAACGAGGTCCTGATCATCTCCGGCCGGCGCCGTGTGGTGGTGGGGCCGGATGGGAAGAGGCGCACTGTGGGTTACCGCCTGGTGCGCGGCGGGGGTACATTTGTCTGGCCCATCAAAGAGAAGGTCCAGCGCATGTCCCTGGAGCTGATGACACTGGAAGTGCGGACCCCAGATGTCTACACCGTAAACGCTGTCCCCGTTACCGTCGACGGCGTCGCCCAGGTGAAGGTGAAGGGGGATGAGGAGAGCATCGCCGTCGCCGCAGAGCAGTTCCTGTCGCGGTCCCGTGAGGACGTCATGAAGACAGTCCTCCAGACACTGGAAGGGCACATGCGGGCCGTCCTTGGGACGATGACCGTGGAGGAGATCTACCGGGGACGCCAGGAGCTGGCACGGCGCGTGCGCGAGGCCGCTTCCGAGGACCTCATCAAGATGGGGCTGGAGATCATCTCCCTGACCATCCGCAACGTCTTCGACAGTCAGGGGTACCTGGAAGCCCTCGCCCGCCCGCGCATCGCCCAGGTCAAGCGAGATGCCATCAAAGCCGAGGCCGAGGCGGAAAAGGAAGCCCAGCAGGCGCGGTTCGAGGCAGAGACCAAGATTGAGGAGGCCCGCCGGACCATGGAGGTACATAAGGCGGCCTACGAGGCGGAGATCAAGGCCAAGCGCGCCGAGGCAGACCTGGCTTATGAACTGCATAAGTACCGTATCGGCCAGCAGGTCAAGGCCGAGGAGATCCAGGTCAGCATCGTGGAGAAGGAGAAGGCCATCGAGCTAGAGGAGCGGGAGATCGCCCGCAAGGAGAAGGAGCTCATGGCCACGGTCCTCAAGCCTGCCCAGGCCGAACGCCAGCGCATCGAGGTGCTGGCGGAAGCGGAGCGCTACCGCCGGGAGGCCGAGGCGGTTGGGAAGGCCGAGGAGATCAAGGCGACGGGGTTGGCGGAGGCCGAGATCATCAGGATGAAGGGAACGGCGGAGGCCGAAGCGATGATGAGGAAAGCGGAGTCCTGGTCGCGGTACAACGAGGCGGCGATCACCGAGCTGGTCATCAACGTCCTCCCGCAGCTGGCCAGGGCTGTTTCTGAGCCCCTGGCCAAGACGGAGAAGATCGTCGTCGTCAACACCGACGGGAGCGGCACAGGGATCACGAGGATCACAGGCGACGTCGCCCAGGTGGTGGCCCAGCTCCCGGCTCTCCTCGAGGCCCTGAGCGGGGTCAAGCTGGAGAAGCTCCTCGAACGCATCCCCGGCGTATCTCCGGGACAGGGGCGGCCCAGCGATGTCCAGCACGCAGTACCAATCCCATCTACGAAGGAGTAGGGAGGGAAACCCATGGCAGTGACCAGGGAGCGCATCCGCGAACGCCCAGCGGCAACGCCCGGAGAGGTCATGGAGCTGTGCGAGCGCCAGAAGGTCGAGATCGTGGACCTGCGGTTCACCGATCTCCTGGGCGGCTGGCAGCACTTCTCCATCCCTGTGGAGGAGCTCTCGGAAGACCTCTTCCGTGAGGGCATTGGGTTCGATGGGAGCAGCATCCGAGGGTTCCAGGAGATCCACGAGAGCGACATGGTCCTGATCCCCGACGCGCGCACCGCCAGGGTGGATCCCATGTGCAAGACTCCCACGCTGGTCCTGATCTGCGACGTCTATGATCCGGTGACCCGGGAGCGGTATTCCCGGGACCCGCGGGCAGTCGCCCAGAAGGCCGAAGGGTTCCTCCTCTCCACGGGTATCGCTACGACCAGCTACTGGGGGCCGGAGGCGGAGTTCTTCGTCTTTGATGAGGTGCGCTTCGACCAGAACGTCCACTCGGGGTACTACTTCGTGGACTCCGTGGAGGGTGCCTGGAACACCGGCCGGGAGGAGCGACCGAACCTGGGGTACAAGCCGCGATACAAGGAGGGGTACTTCCCTGTCCCCCCCACGGACAGCCTCCAGGAGTTCCGCTCCCAGCTCGTCCGTAAGATGAGACAGGCCGGGCTCGAAGTGGAGGTCCACCACCACGAGGTGGCTACCGCTGGCCAGTGCGAGATCGATCTGCGCTTCACGACCCTCACAGAGATGGGAGACCGTCTTCAGTTCTACAAGTACCTGGTGAAGACGTTCGCGAGGGAGCACCTGAAGACGGCAACCTTCATGCCTAAGCCCCTGTTCGGGGACAACGGCTCAGGGATGCACACCCACCAGAGCCTCTGGAGGGAAGGTGTGAACCTCTTCTTCGACCCGCGGGGATACGCCCAGCTTAGCGAGTTGGCCATGTACTACATCGGCGGGCTCCTCGAGCACTCCCCAGCCCTGCTGGCCTTCTGCGCCCCCACCACCAACTCCTACCGCCGCCTTGTCCCGGGCTACGAGGCCCCCGTGAACCTCGTCTACTCCCAGCGGAACCGCAGCGCGGCCATCCGGATCCCCGTCTACTCCACTAACCCTAGGGCCAAGCGCATCGAGTACCGCCCGCCGGATCCAAGCGCCAATCCGTACCTTGCTTTTGCTGCCATGCTCATGGCTGGGATCGACGGGATCCTCCGCAAGATCGACCCGGGGCCGCCCATGGATGTGGATCTCTACGAACTGCCTCCCGAGGAGGCGAGGAAGATCAGGCAGGTCCCCGGCTCCCTGGAGGAATCGCTCCGCGCCCTGGAAGAGGACCACGCGTTCCTCCTCCGCGGTGGGGTGTTCACCGAGGACCTGATCGAGGCGTGGATCGCCTACAAGCGCCGCAAGGAGGTCGACTATGTGCGCCTCCGGCCGCATCCGTCAGAGTTCTACCTGTACTACGACGTGTAGGGGCGGCAGAGGTCGACGACGGCGAGCTCGACGGCCAGATCAGGAAGCTGTGCCCCGGATTTGATGGCCATGTCGGCCTGGAGCAGTCGGTTGAAGGCACCCTGGACCTCCCGGAGCGAGAACCTACGGGCCTGCGCGGCGAGGCGTTGGGAGAGGAAGGGGGGGACTCCTAACTCTGCAGGAAGGCGCGTGGCGGGGAGGCCCCGGTCGAGGAGGATCCTCGCCTGAAGGATCAGCCGGAACTGGCGAGCGATCATGTACAAGATCAAAAGGGGCGGTTCTTCTCCCTGGAGGACCTCCCGCAACAAGCCCAGCGCCCGGTCGAGCTTCCGGTCGCCAATGGCGTCTACGAGCTGGAAGATGGTGACCTCATGACCACGGGTGCACACCTCCTGGATGTCCTTGGCAGTGATCACCCGGCGCTCCCCGACGTAGGCCACGAGCTTTCCAATCTCTGAGACCAGGTCCCGTAGGCTGTTCCCCACAAGGGTGATGAGGGTCATGGCGACGGCATCGGAGATTTGCTTGCCTTCCCTCTCGACCCGCCTCTTCACGTAGGGGAGGAGCGTCCGCGGCGTCAGGCGGGGGAACTCCACCACCTCCCCTGCCCGCTTGGCAACCAAGTAAAGGCGTCGGCGCTTGTCTAGCGTTCCAGCGACCATGATGAGGGTGGAGGGGGGTTCTCCCCCTTCCAGATAACCGGCCAGACGCTCCTGCTCCTGGGCGCTGAGAGCCTCCAGGCGCTTCACGAGGACGACCCGCCGTCCCCCAAAGAACGGGAGCGTATCCACCCGGTTGATGATCTCCTGCACGGGAGTCTCATCCGCGTAGAGAACATCGAGGTTCCACTCCCTCTCTTGGGGAGGGAGGAGGCTGTCGAGGATCTGTGCGAGGCGCTCCTCCAGCAGGAGATCCTCCTCTCCCATGAGAAGGTAGACAGCGCGCTGCTGAGCTCTTCCCTTGGTAGCCACAGACATCCCTCAAACCCAGCCCACCTGAAAGAGGGAATTTCCTATGTTCCCTTCGTTTTCCTCTTGCCGGGCTCCTGGCTGAAGCCTGCGCGCCGAAAGGTCTCCACCCACAAACGCTTCCCATTGGAGATCAGGGTGATGGCCCCGTGGTGGTCCGTGCGGTAGATCCTCGTCCCAACGTCTCCAAGCGCCTGCAGGGCCTTCGCATCGGGATGGCCGAAGGGATTCCCCTCCCCCACGGAGATCACGGCCACTTCAGGACGCACTGCCATGAGGAAGGTCGCAGTGGAGGAGGTCTCGCTCCCGTGGTGGGCGACCTTGAGGGCCGTGCTCCGCAGAGCCTCGCCCATCCCGAGGAGCAGATCCTCGATGGGAGATTCGATGTCCCCTGGGAGGAGCATGCTCACCTGGCCGTGCACCACCTTGAGGACGAGGGAGTTGTTGTTGACGTCCGAACCTGTGCCCACCTCAAGACGCCCAGAGGGGAAGAGGACGAAGATTTTTACACCTGCGCCGAGATCGAACGTGTCCCCCCGGCGGGCCAGGTGGTAGGGAATGCGACCGGCATGGATCATACGCAACACGCGCGGGTAGGAGGGGTTGTCGTGTTTGAACCCGCTGTCCCAGACGAGCCCCACGGGGAAGGAGCGCAGGACCGCAGGAATTCCTCCCACATGGTCCTCGTGAGGATGGCTCAGGACGAGCAGGTCGATGCGCCGGACGCGCAGGCGATGGAGGAAGGGGACCACTCGTTCCTCTCCCACGTCGAACTCCTGCGCATACCCCTCCACAGCCCCTCCCGCGTCGACCAGGGCGACCCTGCCCGAGGGGGAACGGATCAAGATGGCGTCTCCCTGCCCCACGTCCATAACGGTGATCCGGAGGCGCCTGGAGTCAATCTCCCCTGCGACCTGGACCCAGATCACCACCGCGCCGACGGCAAGGCAGGCCAGGGCTACCTGGCGTCTCGTGGGCCGCAGGCGCCGCCGGACCATCTCCACACCCAGGCATCCTGCCGCGTACAGCCCGGCAGCAGCCCACGCGCTAGGGGGAGGAACCTCTACGCTGGCGAAGGGGAGGGAGGCGAACCACCCGACACTGACCAGGAGGAACTGCACCCAGGGTCGGAGGAAGGCTAGGAGCGCCGTGGCTACCGGACCGGCGAACAACCCGCAGATCGCTGCGAGGAGGCCTAGCGGTACGATGAGCAGGGAGAGGGGCACGGCCAGCAGGTTTGCCACGGGAGCGACGAGGGAGAGCCGACCGAAACTCGCTGCCACAAGGGGAGCCGTTGCCAGTTGGGCCGCCAGGCTTACCCCGACCAGAGCAGCAACCTGCTTGGGCAGGGGGAGGCGTGCTGTCAGATCCCTCGCGAGGTAGAGGATCCCCGCCGTCGCGGCGAACGAGAGCTGCAGGCTGGCGGAGAAGAGGGCAAGCGGGTCAAGGATCAGGATCACGAGGCCAGCGAAGGCCAGGGCTGTCCAAGCATCCTTCTCCCTGCCCAGCAGCACCGCACTCAGCCCCAGGAGGACCATGATCGTTGCCCGCACAGCGGAAGGGTGGGGGCCAACCACGAAGGAGAAGGCTCCTACGAGCAACGCCGCGACAGGCACCGCCACCCACACGGGAAGGACGAGCAGGCGGAGGAAGCTCAAGGCCGTACCGGCGACCAGGGCCACATGGAACCCCGAGACCACGAGGAGGTGGACGACGCCTGCCCTTGTGAACATCTCCGCGACCGGTTTCGGAGGAGTCGTGCCGAACGTCAGGGAGGAGAGGACCTCCCCGTACGGCGGAGGCATCCCTTCCACGAGTGTCCTGGAGAGCCTCTTCTGGAGCGCAACTCGGGCGGCTCCCACGCGATCCCCGCGATTCCGGGCGAGGAGTTGGACCCCTTCCCCCCGGGATACGGAGAGGATCGCCAGGATACCCTTGCGGGCCAAGTACCGGCGGTAGGAGAATTCCCCTGGGTTCCCTGCATCGTGGGGCCTGCGGACCCTCCCTTTCACCTCCACGAGATCCCCGTAGGAGAATCGCCGCTCGCCAGGGAGGGAGAGGAGGATCCGGCCGTGGACGGGACGGGGCAACGTCCCCGTAACGACGCTGCGGGCTTCCAAAACCAGACGTGTCCGCCCCTCCCTGGCCTCGCTCTCTTGGATGACGCCACACAGGAGGACGCGCCGGGAGGTGAACGAGGCAACATGGTCGGGCCCGGGAGGAACGGTGGCCAGGCGGTAGAGGAGGATGCCTGCGCACCAAGCAGCTACGACCAGGAACGCCACTGCACCAAGGGGGCGATCCCGCGCAAGGAAGACTGCGAGGATCAGGGAGAGGAGGGCGAGACCGACGACAAGGGGGAGCGGGCCGACCCGCTCTCCCGCCACAATCCCTAGGGCCACTGCCACGCTCACCCAGGCAAGTGGCCTCCGGATCACGCTCCTCAGGAGGTCATGGAGAATCGAAGAATTATTTGATTCTTCCACACAGATTATTTTAGTAGACTTCTGATCCCCTGTCTACCTTGACAACGCCCATATTTTTAGGTTAGTCTAAATTAGAAATACCTAAATTATTCGGAGACCTCATGAAACTGTGGAACATGTTACCTATGCTGACCCCGGCGGGGGGACGGCGGAACGCCGCGCCCAACCTTGGACGCCGGGAACTGTTGCGCGCAGGACTGGGGGCCCTGGGGGGGATGGCGGTGGCCTCGTTGACCCGGGCGCTGCGCGTGGCTGCCGCCGGGACGGCGCACCCTCCTGGCCAGGCCCACGGTCACGTCAACCTCACGGTAGGGGAGGTAGACCTCCGCCGGGTGGGCTTTGACCCCCTGGCGTTTCTGACGACCTGGAATCGAGGGGTCGTCCGGCGCCTTCCCGACGGGCGCACCCTGCGGGAGTTCCGGATCGTCGCCTACGACCGCCAGATCGAGATCGCCCCGGGTCTGCTATTCCCGGCGTGGACGTTCAACGGGACCGTGCCCGGCCCCACCCTGCGGGCCACCGAGGGTGACCGGGTCCGGGTGCACTTCATCAACGCCGGCACGCACCCCCACACCCTGCACTTTCACGGCATCCACACTGCCGAGATGGACGGGGTGCCCGGGGTGGGGCCGGGGGAGATCCGACCCGGCGGCACCTTCACCTACGAATTCGATGCGGTGCCTTTCGGGCTGCACCTTTACCACTGCCACGCCCTGCCCCTAAAGCGCCACATCCACAAGGGGTTGTATGGCGTCTTCATCGTCGACCCCCGCCAGGGGCGGCCTCCGGCCCGGGAGCTTGTCATGGTGATGAATGCCTTTGATACCAACTTCGACGGCGAGAACGAGGTCTACGCCGTCAACACCGTGGCCTTCTACTACGCCCGCCACCCCATCCGGCTGCGGCGTGGGGAGCTGGTCCGCATCTACTTGGTGAACATGACCGAGTTTGACCCCATCAACTCCATCCACATCCACGGCAACTTCTTCCACGTGTACCGGACGGGCACGTCGCTGACCACCACCGAGTACACCGACACCATCATGCTCTGCCAGGGCGAGCGGGCCATCCTTGAACTGCGGTTCCCCTATCCGGGCCGGTATATGTTCCACGCCCACCAGAGCGAGTTCACCGAACTGGGGTGGATGGGGATGTTTGAGGTGACCGACGGTGATGTGTGGGCGGGGCCGGGGGGGGGGGGGGGGGGGGGGGGCGCTGCGCCTGTGGGCGTGGGGCGTCGTCCCGATGGTCTTGCTGGCCGTGCTGGTGGGGGTGTTCCTGTGGGCCGGCGTGCGGGGCGTGTTTCAGCCCGACGTACCCCCGGTGGAAGACCTCACTATCGAGCGGGTGGTTCTGCGGCCGGGGGTGATCATGGTCCACCTGGTCAACGGCGGTCCGCAGCCGGTCACCGTCAGTCAGGTCCTCGTGGACGAGGCTTACTGGCAGTTCACCATCTCTCCGGGTCCCACCGTCCCGCGCCTGGGGCGGGCCACCCTCACCCTGGCGTATCCGTGGGTGGAAGGCGAGAGCCACCACCTGCGGGTGTTGAGCGCCACCGGGGTCGCATTCGAGCACACCATCGACGTCGCCACCGCCACCCCCACGGCCGATGCGCGGTACCTGATTACCTTCACGATGCTGGGGATCTACGTGGGGGTCATCCCGGTGGCTGTGGGATTGCTGTGGCTGCCCTTCCTGCGGGAGCTGGAGGATCGCTGGCTGGCGTTCTTTTTGAGCCTGACCGCCGGGCTGCTGCTGTTTTTGGGGGTGGACGCTGTCCGTGAGGCCCTGGACCTGGCTGCGGCCGTGCCCGCCGCGTACCAGGGGACCGGCCTGGTCGTGCTGGGGGTAGTGGGCGCGGCCCTGGTTCTGGCGGCGGTGGGCCGGCGGGCCGGGGGAGAAGGAGCGTCCCGACGGCTGGCCCTGGCCACTTTTGTCGCCCTGGGGATCGGCCTTCACAATCTGGGTGAGGGGCTGGCCATCGGTGCGGCCTACAGCGCCGGCAAGGTGGCCCTGGGCACGTTCTTGATTCTGGGATTCACCATCCACAACACCACCGAGGGGCTGGCCATCGTGGCGCCAGTGTCCCGCGACCCCCTGCGCCTGCGCACCTTGGTGGCCCTGGGAGCGCTGGCCGGAACCCCTACGATCGCGGGCGCGTGGGTGGGGGGGCTCAGCTTCTCGCCCACCCTGGCCACCCTGTTCCTGGCGGTGGGAGCCGGGGCCATCTTCCAGGTGGTGTACGAGGTCGCCCGGCTGATGGTCACCGAGCGCATGTCCCCTGCCTACCAGACAGCGGGAGTCATCGCCGGGCTGCTGCTCATGTATCTGACGGGGCTGCTGGTGGCGGCCTGAGACCGCGATGCTCACCCAGGGGGTGCAGACCAATCCCTCACGCCTGAAAATCCCACATTGTCAAGCTACGATTTCGTTTCGATCTCTCGCTTGATGCGGGAAAGGAAGACATCGAGCGCCATCGGGCCGAGATCCCCTTCGCTCCTACTCCGCACGGCTACCTGCCCGTGCCGTTGCTCCCGGTCTCCGACCACGAGCATGTAGGGAATCCGCTCAATCTGTGCTTGGCGCACCTTGTAGCTGATCCGCTCGCTCGTCTCGTCCACGGAAGCGCGCAGCCCCTCCTGCTGCAACCGGGAGAGCACCTGGCGGGCGTAGTCCAGGTGGCGGTCGGTGATGGGGAGGACGCGAACCTGCTCCGGGGCGAGCCAGACGGGGAATGCCCCGGCATAGTGCTCAATGAGGATCCCCACGAACCGTTCCAGCGAACCTACGATCGCCCGGTGGATCATCACCGGCCGGTGCTCCCGCCCGTCGGAGCCCATGTAGGTGAGGTCGAAGCGCTCGGGCAGGTTGAAGTCCAGCTGGATCGTGGTCATCTGCCAGGACCGGCCAATGGCATCGAGGAGGTGGATGTCGATCTTGGGACCGTAGAAGCTCGCCTCCCCAACGGCACGGTTGTACGCAAGGCCCCGCCCCACAAGGACCTTCTCCAGGGCCCTCTCCGCCACGTCCCAGACCTCTGCTCCACCAGCGTACCTGCCCATCTCTTCCGGATCCCGGACGGAGAGCTCGATCCGGTAATCCCGAAACCCGAAGGCGCCAAGGATCGAGAAGGCGAGGTCGATGAGGGAGGAGACTTCCTCCTCGATCTGGTCGGGCCGACAGAAGATGTGGGCATCGTCCTGGGTGAGGCCCCGTACCCGCAGGAGGCCGTGGAGCACGCCCGGACGCTCGTACCGGTAGACTGTCCCGAATTCGGCGAGCCGCATGGGAAGATCCCGATAACTGCGCGTCTGGGAGCGGTAGATCATGATGTGGAAGGGGCAGTTCATGGGCTTGACCAGGTACTGCTGCTCGTCCACCTCCATGCCGCTGTACATGTTCTCCCGGTACCAGCTCATGTGCCCGCTGATCTCCCACAGGCGCACCCGGGCCACGTGGGGGGTGTACACGAACTGGTAGCCACGGCGCTCAAGCTCCTGGGAGATGAACGCCTCGATGATCCGCCGCACCAGCGCGCCCTTAGGATGCCAAAGGACCAGCCCCGGGCCGATCTCCTCGTGGATGCTGAACAGGTCCAGTTCCCTCCCCAACCGGCGGTGATCCCGCCTCTTCGCCTCCTCCAACCGTTGGAGGAAGCGGTCGAGCTCCTCCTGCGTAGGGAAGGAGATGCCGTAGATGCGCTGGAGCATCTCCCGTCGCTCGTCCCCCCGCCAGTAGGCCCCTGAGGTGGAGAGGAGCTTGATGGCCTTGATCAAACCGGTACGCGGGATGTGAGGGCCCCGGCACATGTCCATGAAGCCGTCCTGCCGGTAGAAGCTGACTCTCTCATCGGGGATCTCCTCCAGGAGTTCCAGTTTGTACTTCTCCCCCTGGCTCGCTAGGAGCCGGTAGGCCTCCTCTCGCGGGATCTCCACTCGTTCAATGATCTGGTCTTTCTGGGCCAGCTCGCGCATGCGTGCCTCGATGCGCTCCAAGTCCTGTGGCTCGAACGGCCGGCCGATCTCGAAGTCGTAGTAGAACCCGTCCTCGATGGGAGGGCCGATGGCCAGTTTCGCTTCCGGGAAGAGCTCCTTGACCGCCTGAGCCATCAGGTGCGTCGAGCTGTGCCAGTAGGTCGCCCGGCCTTCGGGGTGGGTGAAGTCGAGGAACTCCACCTGGCAGTCCCGATCCACCCGCGTGCTCAGGTCCACGAGCCTGCCATCCACCTTGGCGACGAAAGCCTGCACACCGAGGTCCGCGGCGACCTCGGCGAGGGAGACGCCCGGCTGATACTCGAAGGCCCGTCCATCAGGGAGCTGGATACGGATTCGCACCACGGTCCTCACCTCGTTCCTGCGATCTTAAGTAAACGGACAGAAATGATGCTACACGATCGCTCCTGGAGCTTGCCCCGTGTCGGGGTCCCCGCCAAAACCCGTAACGGAGTTTTGGCGGGGTGCCCCAACCCGTGTCCGGGTTTTGGTGGGGTGCCTGAATCCGTTTCAGGATTTTGGCGGGGTGACTTAACAACTGGGCTCCCCGCCCAAAGGGACGGGGAGCCCGCGGTTCCACCCTTCTTCCAGGTTCCTTCGCTGCGCTCAGGACAAACCTGGCTCTCTTTTGCGCTAACGGGCGCACCCGGGAGACCCTACACAGACGATCGCCCTTCGAGCCCCGGCTCGGAGGGGGTTTTCAGCCGGCCCGACACAGGAGCGCTTCCAGCGGCCGCGCTCCCTCTCTGGGAGCGGGGATCGGCTTACTCGTCCTCTTCATCGCCTCTTGAGGTAGATTGTAGAGAGTCCAGCACGCCCTGTCAAATCCCCTCAATCCACGGAGATGCACGTCAACGTATCCTTCACACCGGAGGTGGCCTGGATCTTGGAGAGGACGAGGTCTCCCAGCGACTTGACGTCCGCCGCCTCCACAACGGCAACGACATCATAGGGTCCGGTCACCGCATAGGCCTCCTTCACACCAGCGATCCCCCTCACGGCGGAAGTGACGTCCCTGGCCTTCCCGAGGTCAGCCTTGATGAGGACGCAGGCGGTGACTGCCATCCCGCTCACCTCCTTTGACGGACCCCCGCGATGTTCACGGGCCATCCCGGAGGTCGCGTTCTACCTCCCACCGTAGCATGCTTCCCCGCAGGCTGTCGAGCCTGAACTTTTGTTTGGAGAGGGAAATCCCGTTGTAGGAACGTATTTCCACCTCGGTGACCGTTACGGCGATGATCGTGACATTCTCGGGAAGGAGGTGGAGGGATGGCCAGGCCGAAGGTCTATGTGACACGTCGGCTGCCCGGGGAGGCGATGGACCTCCTGCAGCAACACACCCAGGTCACCGTATGGGGAGAAGACGCAGTTCCCCCTCCCAAGGAGGTGATCAAGCGGGAGGTCGCTGATGCAGACGGACTCATTTCCCTGGTCACGGATCCCATCGATGCTGAAGTCATGGACGCAGCGCCGAAGCTCCGGGTCATCAGCAACTACGCCGTCGGCTACGACAACATCGACATCCCCGCAGCCACCGCCAGGGGGATCGTGGTGACGCACACTCCTGGGGTTCTCACGGAGACCGTCGCCGACTTCGCCTTCGCCCTCATCCTGGCAGCGGCGAGACGGGTCGTCGAGGCAGACCGGTTCACTCGGGAAGGAAAGTGGAAGAGCTGGGAGCCTATGCTGTTCTTGGGGCAGGATGTGTATGGAGCGACCCTGGGCCTCGTGGGGCTGGGAAGGATCGGCAGCGCTGTTGCCCGCCGGGCAAAGGGGTTCGACATGCGCGTGCTCTACTATGACGTCGTCCGCAGGGAGGATCTGGAGAAAACGCTTGGCCTGGAGTTCACCGACCTGGACACCCTCCTGCGGGAGTCCGACTTCGTCAGCATCCATACCCCCCTAACTCCGGAGACCCGCCACCTCATTGGCGCCAGGGAGCTCAGCCTGATGAAGCCTACGGCCATCCTCGTCAACACGGCGAGGGGTCCCATCGTGGACACCATCGCCCTCGCCAAGGCCCTGCGCGAGCGGCGGATCTGGGCGGCGGGCATCGATGTCTTCGAGACCGAGCCCGTCCCCCCGGACCACCCCCTCCTGCAGCTGGACAACGTGGTCGTAGCACCGCACATCGCCAGCGCCAGCATCGCAACGCGCACGAAGATGGCCCTCCTGGCGGTGGAGAATCTCCTGAGCGTCCTCGAGGGGAGGACGCCTCCCCACCCCGTGAACCCAGAGGCCATCGGGAAGAGGTAGGAGGAACCAGGAAGAGGCTCATGGAGCTCCTCGGGATGGTCCTTCGCAAATCCGCTCGGGACGTCCTCGCCCATCCGCGGGAAGTGGTGCTCACGAGCCTCTTCGCCTCCCTCCCATTCCTCCTGATCGGGGGTGGCCCGTTCGTCCCCCACCCATTTGGGCCAGTCCTCTTTGCTGGGGGATGGCTCCTCCTCGGCCCGATCGCCACCGCCGCCTGGGAGGCGGCCCTGGCCGTCGTGGAAGGGAGGCAGACCGCGCTGTGGAAGGGACTCCGCTGCCACCTGATCTTAGGCCTGTTCTTCTTCACCCTGAATGCCCTGGCGGTCCTCCTCATCGTGGCCAACTTCCGCTTCTACATCACCTCCCCTGCGGAGATCCTCAGGTCCCCACTCCTCCCCTTCGTGCCCGGGCTGACCCTGGGAGCTTTCTTCGGCCTCCTCTGGCTCTACGTCCTTGCACTCTGGGGCCTGCTCCAGCTCTATACCCTGCCCCTCGTCCTCATCCGGCACGTGGGAGTCCTGGAGGGACTCCGTACCGCAGGAGTCCTGGTCCTCAAGAACGTGGGCTTCTCCGTCGGGCTGGCCGTGGTTGCTCTTCTCCTCCTCGGGGTCTTGCTCCTGACTGGCGTGGGCGCCCTCCTCCTGGCAGGGGGAGCCCTCGGCGTGCTCACGGTGAACGCCACAAAGGCCCTCCTCGCCACTACGACCGGGGCCTCTTGATTCTCCCTTTGGCTATTGAGAAATAGCATGGGGGCGGCGCGCCGCCCCCATGCCCTCTCACCTTGTCTTCCCGGACTACTCCTTGTAGATGGGCCAGGTGCGGAAGTTCATGGTGGGGTCGAGCACGATCCCCTTCACGTTCTTCCGGGCAATCGCCACCGCCTGCTGGTCGTTCTTCCACAGGGGCAGCAGGATCGCTGTCTCCGCCAGAAGCCGCTGCGCCTCCTGGTAGATAGTCTGCCGCTTGGACTTCTCGGCGGTCAGCTTGGCATCGGTGAGGAGCTTCTGGAACCTGGAGTAGGCCTGCTTGTCCGTCGGGTTCGTGGCCTTGTTCAGGAAGGTGCCCAGCCCCTCCGGCGACTCCGTCAGCCAGGGAGCGAGGAAGTTGTCAGGATCCACGAAGTCAGGATACCACCCCAGGAAGAAGATCCCGAACTCGCCCTTGGACATGGCCTTGACGTAGGCGCCCCACTCCAGGGACTTGACATTCACGTTGATCATCCCCGTCTGCTCGAGGCTCGACTTGACCACCGCCGCCACATCCGCCTCGGTGGTCCCGTAGTGGAGCGGGGTGTACCAGAGGGTGATCGCCAGCTTCTTCGTAGGGGAGTACCCCGCCTCGCGGAGCAGGGCACGCGCCTGGTCCAGGTTCCGCTTGGGGAAGGCCGGGATATGGCTCCACAAACCAGGCGGGACCATGCTGTAGAGCGGGGAGTTCAGGCCGGCGAAGACGTCCCGGACAATGCGATCCCGGTCCACGGCGTAGGCGATCGCCCTGCGGACCTTCGGGTTGTCGAAGGGCTTGGCCGTCACGTTGAATACGATGTACCGGACGGACATGCTCGGCCCCCGCAGGACCTGCAGGTTGGGGTTCTTGGAGAGGCGCACGATATCCTCAGGGTTAAAGGTCCTGTAGCCCACATCCACCTGCCCTGCCTCCACGGCCGCGGCGAGTGCAGAGGCGTCCGCGAAGAAGACGGTGATGACGCGCGGGCTCTTCGGCTGCGGGCCCCAATACCCCTTGTAGGCCTCATACACCGTCCGTTGCTCAGGCACGTACTGGACGAGGCGGTAAGGGCCTGTTCCCGCGTACCTCCCCTTGGCAAATTCGTTCGCCGGCGTGGACTTGGGGCTGAAGATCATGGCCGGTGCGATGGGGTCGGACATCCGGGCGAGGAACGTGGCGTCGGGTTGCTTGAGGGTGAAGCGCACGGTGAAGTCGTCCACCACGTCGATCTTCCCAATGTTCATGATGAGGGCCACACCGCCCTCAGGTCCATTGAGCCGCAGGGCACGCTCAATGGACCACTTGACGGCCGCAGCATCAAACGGCGTGCCGTCGGTGAACGTCACCCCCTTGCGCAGCTTGAACGTGTAGACTTTGCCGCCGGGGGAGATGGTCCAGCTCGTTGCCAGGGAGGGGCCGATCTCGGTGGTCCCTGGCTTGAACGTCACCAGCGCCTCGGCGGTCTGCTGGAACACATGCCACGTCCAGTAGTCGTAGGAGTTTGCGGGGGAGAGCTCGGTGATCCTGTCAGTTGTCCCAATGACGAGCGTCCCTTTCTCCCCCTGGGCGACCGCTCCGGGGGAAAGGAGGAGGGCAAGCGTCAGGACCGCCAGGGCGATTACCCCAACGCGCCGTTGTGCCATTCCCTTTCACCTCCCTTTAGTGGGTCCCCATCCAAAACTCCTTGGAGTTTTGGATGGGATCCCGATGAGACCGCACACTGCCATCCCTACTCTTCGCCGTCAGGTCGCCCGACGCCTCCTCGGGTTCAGGAGGTCGTTCACGCCCTCCCCGATCATCCCGAATGCGATAGAGACCACGATGATCATCAACCCGGGGAAGGTAATCAGCCACCAATACCCTGCCTGCAAGAACTTCTGCCCGTTCTGGATATCGAATCCCCAATCCGGAGTGGGGGGCGGGAGGCCGAACCCGAGGAACGAGAGGGCGGCCTCGGTGAGGATCGCGTCGGCGATGGTGAACGAGGGTACAGTCATCACGGCGGGAAGGGTGTTCGGGGCGATGTGCCGGAGGAGGATCCGCCAGTGGGTGCCCCCCATGGCCCGCGCCGCCTCCACGAACTCCTGCTCCTTCAACGTCAACACCTGGGCGCGGGCCACCCGGAAGTAGGTGGGGATATACACAAAGGCAATGGCCCCGATCATGTTGAGAAGGCCCGGACCCAGCATGGCCACAATGGCGATGGCCAAGATGAGGCTCGGGAAGGAGTAGATCGCATCCATGAGGACGGAGAGCCCTCGGTCCAGCCGGCCCCCGAAATACCCGGAGATCCACCCCAGGGTGGTCCCCAGGGAGAAGGAAATCGCCACAGAGGCTGCGGCCACGAGGAGAGGGAGGCGCCCCCCAAAAAGGACGCGGCTCAGGACGTCCCGGTGGAGCTGGTCAGTCCCCATGGGATGCGCCGCGCTCGGTGGGGCGAGGCGCCCCCCTGGGGACTGCGCAGTCGGATCGTATGGGGCAAGGAGGGGGGCGAGGATCGTCACCGTGACCACAATCCCTACGATCGTAGCCCCTACGAGCAAGATGGAGTGACGCCGGGCCATCCTCAGGAGGGAGGGGCGGGCGCGCGCTAGTGGCTCTGTGGCGAATCCTGCAACCTCGTCCACGTGATCCCCCTAAGTCACCCCGCCAAAATCCTGAAACGGATTCGGGCACCCCACCAAAACTCGCCTGCGGGTTTTGGGGGGGGACCCCTTGGCGGGGACCCCGACACGGAGCAAGCTCCAGGAGTGATAGTGTAGCATCATTTCTGTCCGTTTACTTAATAGCGGATCCTCGGGTCCAGGCGAGCATAAGCGATGTCCACCAGGAGGTTCACGGTAGAGATGAAGATGGCGATGAACACCACCGTCCCCTGGATGGCCTGGAAGTCCCGGGCATCGATGCTCACGAGGAGGAAGCGGGCGATCCCAGGCCAGGAGAAGACGGTCTCTGTGAGGATGGCGCCTCCCATGAGCAGGGCGAACTCCAGGCCGATGACGGTCACAATCGGGATGAGGGCGTTCTTCAAGGCATGCCGCAGGATCACCACCCGCTCAACCAGGCCCTTCGCCCGGGCCACGGTGACGTACTCCCTGTCCAGGACCTCGAGCATGCTGGAACGGGTCATGCGGCCAATGAATCCGGACACTACGAGGCCAAGGGTGAGAGCTGGGAGGAAGAGGTGCCGGAGCGCATCCAGGAACAGCCCGAAATCCCGGCGCAGGAGGGTATCGAGCAGGTAGAAATTGGTGATCGGCTGGAACAGGGCCGCGGCCACCGGGTCGAGCCGCCCCCCCACAGGGAAGACGCCCAGCCGGACCGCAAACAGCATCAAGAACATGAGTCCGATCCAGAAGACGGGCATAGAGAAGGAGGCGATGTTCAAAACGCGCACCCCGTGGTCAATGCCCGTATCATGGCGGACTGCCGCGACCACCCCGGTCACCAGCCCGATCGCCACGGCGACGAACATCCCGGAGGCAGCCAGCTCGAACGTGGCGGGGAAGGCCAGAAATAGCTCCACCAGGACGGGTCGCCCCGTGCGGATGGAGGTACCGAAGTCCCCGCGGGCGATACTGGAGAGGTAGTGGAGGTACTGGATCACGATCGGACGATCCACCCCGAGCTCCTGGCGGCAGCGGGCGATCACCTCCGGGCCCACGTTCCGTCCTCCCAGCATGGCCAAGCAGGGGTCCCCTGGCATCACCCGCAGGATGAGGAAGACCACCGTGAGGAGGATCAGGAGCATCGGGATGGTCATGACCAAGCGCGTGAGGATGTACCGGCCGAGCCCTCCCAACGTTCCCACCTCCAAGATCCCCTCTCTGTGTTCGCGGTCCCTGGTGCAACCCCTGCTTGCAGGCGGGAAGAGGAGAATCCCCCGTGGCGAGAGAAGTGTTCCAGAGGTCACAGGGGGCTCCCACCGGATCTTTCGCCGGGGTCCTCAAGACGCCACAACCGCAAAGGGGGGAAGGCGAATGCGTGCACGATGGCTCATTGGCTTGACGGTGATCTTCGCCCTGGCCTTAGCCGGGTGTGCTCGCCAGCAGGCCCAGCAACCTGCACCTGCTCCGGAAGCAGCCAAACTGCCTGATCTCGGCGGGAAGGAACTCAGGATCGCCAGCGACACCACCTACCCGCCCTTTGAGTTCGTCGACAAGGATAAGAACATCGTCGGGTTCGACGTGGACATGATGAACGAGATCTGCAAGCGCGTTAATTGCAAGGCGACCTTTGTCCCCACGGCATGGGACGGGATCTTCGTCGCCCTCCAGCAAGGCCAGTTCGACGCTGTCGTCTCCGGGGTGACCATCACCGAGGAACGGCAGAAGACGATGGATTTCTCCGATCCCTACCTGCGCTACGGTCAGGTCGTTCTCGTACGGGCGGATGAGGAGCGCATCAAGGGACTTGATGACCTCAAAGGCATGACGGTCGCTGTCCAGACAGGCACCACCAACGACGAGAAGGCGACCGCGCTCCAGAAGGAGGGCAAGGTGGGCGCGGTCAAGCGCTACGACACCTTTGACCTGGCCGTGGCCGCGCTCATCAACAAGGACGTGGACGCCGTCATCATCGATAGCCCCGCTGCCGACGGGTTCATGGCGGCCAACCCCGGCAAGCTGAAGATCGCCGGGGAACCCTTCACGAGCGAGGCCCTGGGCATCGTCGTCCAGAAGGGCAATACGGAGCTGCTCCAGGCCTTCAACGCCGCCCTCAAGCAGATGAAGGAGGACGGGACGCTCGATCAGCTCTACAAGAAGTGGTTCGTGGAGTTCAAGCCCGGGCAGGAGTAGGACGTAACCGGACCCGCGCGGATTCCCAAAGGACGTCCCCTCTTCCCTGGGGGGTACGGAGGGAAGCAGCTTGGTCGAGGCCGAACGTGAGGCGCTCGGAAAAGGAGCCGTTCACCTGGAGAGGGCCCGTGGACGGATTGTCCCCCTCCCCTTAGAGAAGGTCCCTTGGTGGGCGATCATCCTTTTCATGGCAGGGCTGTTGGTAACCTATACCATCGCCACCTCCACCGTCTACCAAGAGACCCTTCGCTTCCTCGCTTGGGGCGTCGTGCGCACCCTCCAGCTCTCCGTGGGCGCCTACGCCATCGCCCTGATCCTTGGCCTCGTCGCTGGTCTCGCCAGGGTTTCCAAGCGTCCCGTCCTCTACACCCTCGGGACCCTCTACGTGGAGGTGATCCGGGGCATCCCCTTGCTGGTGCAACTGATCTACATCGCCTTCGTGGTCGCCCCAGCCCTGGGGGTCCGGAACGATATGGCACGGGCGATCCTTGGCCTTGGGATCGGCTACGGGGCCTATCTCGCAGAGATCTACCGCGCAGGGATCGAATCCATCCCGCGGGGGCAGATGGAGGCGGCCCTCTCCCTGGGGATGACCTATGGACAGGCGATGCGCTACGTGATCCTTCCCCAGGCGATCCGAGTGATCCTCCCACCCCTGGGCAACGACTTCATCGCCATGCTCAAGGACTCGTCCTTGGCCTCAGCCATTGCCGTCTCGGAGCTCACCCACTCCGGGCGCCTCCTCACCGCCAGGACGTTCCGGGCCTTTGAGACATACAACATGGTCGCGCTCCTCTACCTGATGATGACACTCTTGGGATCCTTGGGGGTGCGGATCCTTGAACGGTATACCTCAGGCGGCAAACAGTAACCAGCGGGACGAGGCTCCCATTGTGGAGGTCCATGACGTCCACAAGACCTTCGGAGGTCACGTCAAGGCCCTCCAGGGCGTTACCTTCTCTGTGCGCAAGCAGGAGGTCGTGGTGATCATCGGACCGAGTGGATCCGGGAAGAGCACCCTCCTGCGTTGCATCAACGGCCTCGAGCCGGTAGACCGCGGCCGGATCATCGTCGACAACATGGAGGTGACGAAGCCGGGGACCAACCTGTTTAAGGTCCGGCAAGAGGTGGGGATGGTCTTCCAGCAGTTCAACCTCTTCCCCCACCTCACCGCCCTCCAGAACATCACCCTGGCCCCCATCGTCGTCAAGAAAATGCCCAAGGAGGAGGCGGAGGCCCTGGCCCTCAGCCTCCTGGAGCGAGTGGGCCTGAAGGAGAAGGCCCACAGCTACCCGAGCCAGCTCTCCGGCGGGCAACAGCAACGCGTAGCCATCGCCCGAGCCCTGGCGATGAACCCGAAGGTCATGATGTTCGACGAGCCCACCTCCGCCCTCGACCCCGAGATGATCAAGGAGGTCCTGGACGTAATGGAGCAGCTCGCCCGAGAGGGAATGACCATGCTCGTGGTCACCCACGAGATGGGCTTCGCCCGGGAGGCTGGAGACCGGGTGATCTTCATGGACGAGGGGAGGATCATCGAGGAGGGCACCCCGGAGGAGATCTTTTCTAACCCGAAGGAGGAGCGGACCAAGCTCTTCCTGAGCAAGATCCTCTAAGAGCACCCCACAAAACGCGAAGTGTTTTGTAGGGGCCCCGCCTAGAACCATGCATTCTGGCCCGCTCTACCTGGTTTTGTTAGGCGCTCTAGCCTCGCATGTCCAGAGTCCTTGCGGGAGAGGGATGGAGGTCCGGGTTTTGGTGGGGTGCCCGAATCCGTTTCAGGATTTTGGAGGGGTGACTTCAGCTGTTGACAGGACCGTCGCGGGGCCCTACCATCTAGGTGAGGAAAGCGGGCGAGTAGCTCAGGGGGAGAGCACCACTCTGACGCAGTGGGGGTCGCAGGTTCAAATCCTGCCTCGCCCACCAGATTCTCCGTTGCTTTCTGGAATCAAGGTTTTGGAATCCCCGCCTAGGGGAGTCTTGCATACAAGATGCGGCCGCACTCCTCGCAAGTGACGAGGGTCTCCTTCTCCCAGACCTTGGAGAGGATGCCCGCCGGAAGGACGACGTTGCACCCACCGCACACCTCCCCCACGACGAACGCGACCGCCTTCCCTCCTTTACGCTCCCGCAGGTACTCGTATCTCTCCAGGAGGTCCGGGTCGATCTGGGATACGAGCTCATCCCGCTGCCGGCGAAGAAGGTCCAGGCTCCCTTCGACCTCGCGGAGCCTGTTCCGGTAGTCGTCGAGATGTTCCTCTAAGGCCCGCTCCCGCTGGATCATCTCGGCCTCGAGGCGGGCCACGCCCTGGAGAAGCTTCTCCGTCTCGTCTAGGAGGGTGAGGATCTCGTCCTCGAGACGGTCCTTCAACCGGCCCAGCGCCTCTACCTCCCCTTGCAGGCCAGCCAGTTCCTTTGGGTTCGTGATGCGGCCGCTGTACAGATCCTGCTCGAACCTCCTCTGCTTCTCCACCGTGGATTCCAGCTCCAGCTCCAGGGCCCGTAGGCGGGCTTGCTTCCGCCGGAGCTCCTCCTGCTTCTCCAGGAGCCTCGCCCTTGCCTCGTCCAGGGCAGCCTTCAGGGCAGATCCGTCATCCAGGGAACTCCGCACCCCTTCCAGGTGGGCGATCCTGGAATCCAGCTCCTGTAGCTGGGCGAGACGATCGAGATCCTCCATAGTTTGTAGGTTTGTCCACCCCGACACAAGGGAAGTTCCCGTATCTTCGGTGGAACACGATTTCTCTCTCCTTACTGAGTTTCTGAGAGCGGCGGGAGAATCCTGCCGTCCAAGTGAGCTCACCGAATGCTGAGAGCCCTCCGGAAAGAGGATTTCCTAAAGGTACGTCGTATCAAAACAGGGTCACCTCCTTTAAGGCCATGATGCGGTTTGATCCATCGCTCCAGGCCCCGGAGGCTCGACCAAGCGAGGGAAGAGAGGAGGGTGAAACCCATGAGGAGGTTCGTGGCACTTGTGATCTTTGCGACACTCCTGGCCGGGATCTTGGCCTCCGTGGCAATGGCTACGTCGGGCGTGGACTTCTACCCGGGAGACGATCCCCCGAAGGCTCCGCCGGCGAATGGTGGCTCGAGCTGCAAGAACGGCCATCCCGTCGGGAGCCACCCGCCCTATAACGATCAAGCTTGCGAGAAACCAGGGCAGAACAACTGAATACCACCAGGGCTTCTGACGAGAGACGCTTGAGTCCAATCTGGAGGAGCGAAATGATGGGTTTCCCGCCCGTCCCCTCCCAAGCGAGGAAGTTCTTACAGATCGTCTCAGGGGTGACCATCGCGCTTGCCACCATCGTTGGGATCAGGAGCCTCGATTCCTGGTTCCCCCTGCCCGGTAGGGCCCAGATCTTCCCTGTGGCTGTCGCCATCGCCGCGGTTGTCCTCGGCCGGTTCTATCCCGTCTGTCTGGGCGAAAAGTTCAGGGCGCAGGTCAGCGAGATCGTCGCGTTTGCCGCCATCTTGGTCTTCCACCCTCTCACCGCGGCACTGATCGCTGCCGCAGGGTGCGCGCTGTACTACGGGATCAAGATGCTCACATCCAAGTGGCCCCCTTACGTCCTGACCTTCAACACCGCGCAGCACACCCTGGCCACCCTGATCAGCGGTCTCGCCTACCATGGGTTCAGCGACTCCGTGCAGTTCCGCCTCGCCACGCCCCTCGACCTCTCCCGGCTCGTGGCGGCTGCCGCCATCTACCTCGTCGTGAACTGGAGTCTCACTTCCACATTCTCCGGGCTCGTCCAGGGCCGCAACCCCGTTTCCCTAGGGATCAGCCTGTGGAGGCGCACGTGGATCCTCGAGGTCTCAGGCCCCTTTCTCGGCGTCGTCCTTGCGATCGTCTACCTCTATGCGCCAATCGCCGCCGCCTTGCTGGTGATCCCCTTCATCGCCGTCCACCACTCCTACCAGGCCGCGGTCCTCCTCCGCAACCAGACCCGCGAGACCCTCGAGCTCCTTGCGGATGCCGTGGACCAGCGCGACCCTTACACTTACCAGCACTCCGTCCGGGTATCGGGGTATGCCAGTGCCCTGGCCGCGCGCCTTGGTCTCCCTCCGGAGGAAGTGGAAACGATCGCCCTCGCGGCAAGAGTCCACGACCTGGGGAAGATCGGCGTTCCAGACAGGCTCCTGCTGAAGCCCCAGACCCTCACTGCAGCAGAGCTAGAGGAGGTCCGCCAGCACACCACCCTCGGGGCGAATCTCGTGAGCAAGCTCCCCCAGTACAGGCAGGGGAAGGAGTACATCCTCTACCATCACGAGAGGTACGATGGGAGTGGCCTGTTCAGGCTCTCCGGGAGACATATCCCCATGGGTGCCCGGATCATCGCCGTGGCGGACGCGTTCGATGCCATGACCTCCGACCGGCCCTACCGCCAGGCGCTCTCCGTGCGGGCGGCCCTGGAGGAGCTGCAGAAGGAGAAAGGCAGGCAGTTCGACCCTGATGTGGTGGATGCCTTCGTATCCATGATGCAGGAGAGGGAGAGAGAGGAGCAAACGCTCACAGTCTCCCCCGCTCACCCTTCCGAGCCTTCTCGGATCGCCCTGTGACGAGAGGGATCTATTCCCGCTTCCCGGCGGCCGCTCCAACAGGCGCCTTGGGAGGGGTTGGTGCCTTCGGGGACTCCTTCTTCACCTTCTCCGGCTGTGCGGCGGGTTTCCTCCCCTCTTTGGGAGCGGCCGACGCAGCGGGGGTTGTCTTCACAGGGGGCCTTGGCGCCTGAGGTCTTGGAGCGACTGCTGGCCGCGCGGCCACGGGCCTACCTGTGGGAAGGGGCCGGGCAGGCGCTGGAGCCTGTTCAGGCTTGGCCTCTGTGATCTTGAGCTTTTTATACTTCGCTTCCAGCCACTTCTGGTACCGCTGCCCGAGGCGCTCGAACATGTCGAAGAGGTCGGGCCAGTGGAAGTCCTGGCGCAAGCCCTTCACAATGGGCTCCAGCTTCGCCCAGGGGACAGGGAAGACTTCAAAGACAGCCTCTTCGGGAAGGGCCCCCGCCTCCACCAACGCCCCCAGGTTGTCACAGAATGCGGCAACCCGGAGGACGTTGGTAAACCGGATACTCCCCGGCGGGCACTCCACGATGAAGCTGTTGTAGTCCTTGGCGTCGAACTGGAAGATGGTGTACTGGAAGGCGTCTAGGTTCTGGGGCGTATCGGCCATCGCCATGAGACGCAAAAGATAATCGATCTCCTGCGGCCGGAGTTTCCGCAATCTCGGTCACCTCATCCTGTTGGAATGTCAGCGCACAGAGTTCTATCTGAATTTTCGTGGTTCTGGCCTTCACTTCCTCCCAAGCTGGGGGATTTCTTGAGGGAAAGCAAAACTCCTAGATCTTGAGAGAAAAATGCAGCGGAAATACAAGATGTTGTATTCCTTACGTGTGGAGAGGAATCTTGACCTCGGCAGGAGGCTTTACGTAAACGGACAGAAATGAGGTTACACAATCACTCCTGGAGCTTACCCCGTGTCGGGGTCCCCACCAAAATCCGTTTTCAGGATTTTGGTGGGGTGACTTAGAAGGGGATTGCTTCCACCGCCTTGATTTCTGGAACGGCTTCCTTGAGCAGCCGCTCGACACCGGCCTGAAGGGTCAACAGGGAGTACATGCACCCCACACAGGCCCCTGCGAGCCGGACCTGGACGATGCCCTCAACGATATCCACGAGCTCGATATCGCCTCCATCCGCTTGGATGTAGGGCCGGATCTGGTCCAGAACCTCTTCCACTCTCGCCCGCAGGTCCCCGTTGGCGTGCTCTCCGAAAACCCGGTCTTCCTGCACCTCGGACATCCCACGATCCTCCCCGGTTAAAGCATCGCTCTCGAAGATCCCAGGGCCCCTAGTTTCCCTCCAGCGCTTGATCGCACGGGTCGGGCTCACCGGGGTCATCCACGGCCTTGAACGAGTGACCGCACCCACACGTGGAGACCGCATTGGGGTTGCGGACGGTAAACCCCTCCCCCATCATCGAGCGCACATAGTCGATCTGGGCTCCCCGGAGCAGCCGCAGGGTCAACGGGTCCACGAGCACGCGGATTCCACCCGCATCGATCACCTGATCATCCTCCCGCCGCTCACGATCGAAGGCCATTCCGTAGGTGAATCCCTCACATCCCCCTTTGGTGACGTAGAGGCGAAGGCAGAGATCTGGATCTTCCTGGGCGGTGAGGAGCTCCTGGATCTTCTTCGCAGCGCGCTCGGTGATGGCGATCACCGTTTCACCCCCTGTGACATGCTATTAAGATAGTATATCGCAAACTTTCCTTTGTCAAGAAACGGAGACCCTCTCCCACAGACAGAAGGGAGGGGAAGGATCGTGTCCTCACGGGGACTTGTCTGGAGGTTCGGGGAAGGGGATCAGGCCGGTCTCCTTCCTCCCCGGAGACGGACGCGATTGCGGGATCCTGGGGTGATGGAGGATGTTGAGGTCCAGCGTCTTCCCGCAGGTGCAGGTGAAGACCTGGTGCTCGGCCGCGTTCACCCAGACGTTCCCGGCTGCGACTGCCCGGTTCCTGGCTGCCTCGATGGCCCCAGACCGGCGCTCCTCCTCGTCCTCGCGTTCCCCCGTCTCCTTTGTCCCCGTGCCGCTCATCTCGTAGAGGAGCGCCTTTGGGTAGTAGACGCTGTAGCGCTTGCCGCACCTGCCACAGGGAAATGTCAGCACAAGGGCCATGGTCCCACCTGGGGACCATTGTAGTGTTGCCTCTCCCTCACGTCAACAGACCCTAGCCGATCCTCCCTCCATCCGCTAAGATGGAGAACGAAGGGACCAGCCTCTGAGGGAGGAAAATCCGTGCGTATTGTTTCTCTGCTCCCCAGCGCCACGGAGATCGTCTGCGCCCTTGGGTTGATCGAGGACCTCGTGGGCATTTCCCACGACTGCGACTACCCCCCGGAGGTGAAGGGGAAACCGGTACTCAGCGCGGCGGTCGTGAACCCCTCCTGGCCAAGTGAGGAGATCGACGCCGCGATCCGCGGCCAGGTCCACCGGGGAACCAGCGTCTATCACCTCGACGCAAAGCTGCTCCAGGCCCTCAACCCCGACCTCATCCTGACCCAGGAGCTCTGCAGGGTCTGCGCTCCCTCCTTCACCGAAGTAGTCCAGGCGGCGAGGATCCTGGACGCAGTACCAAGGATCGTCTCCCTAGAGCCCAACACGCTGGAGGAGATCCTCCAGACGATCCTCCTGGTCGGGGAGCTCACGGGGGGGAGGGCACAGGCAGAGGCACTCGTCGAAGACCTCCGCAACCGCATCGAGCGCGTTGGGAAGATGCCGTGGGAGGAGCGGCCCCGTGTGGCCTGCATCGAATGGCTGAACCCGGTCTTCATCGCAGGGCACTGGGTGCCCGAAATGGTGACCCTCGCCGGAGGAGTCGACGGCCTCGGGCAGCCTGGGAAACCGTCCTATCCCGTCGACTGGCAGGCAGTAGTGGATTACCGACCCGAGGTCATCGTCCTCATGCCCTGCGGCTTCGATGTGGAACGCACCTTGCGCGAGATGAGCGTCCTGGAGCGTCTCCCTGGGTGGGAGGACCTCCCCGCTGTGCGCAACGGGCAGGTGTACGCCACGGACGCCTCCTCGTTCTTCAACCGGCCTGGCCCACGCATCATCGACGGTCTGGAGATCCTGGCGAACATCCTCCACCCGGACCAGATCGTCCTCCCAACGCCTGCAGGCTCCTGGCGGCGTGTGGAAACTGGGGCTTCCGTCTCCTGATCGTGTTGTCGAGGATCCCCTACAGGCCGTAGCGGGCGACGTTGGCATCGGCAATGGCCTGGATCTCCGCGATAGCCCTGCGGCCTTCCTCGCTGGTAAACAGGTGGGCGAAGCGGCTCTGGTGCTTGAGGTACTCCTCCACGGGCAGGCGCTTGGGCAGTTTCCGAACCCCTGTGACGACGCCGTCCTCGATCTCCACAAGGGGGAAGAGGCCTGTCTGCACGGCGAGCTGGGCGATCTCCACGGTCTTCTCCGGATCGAACCCCCATCCCAGCGGGCAGGGTGCATGGATATGCAGGTACCGCGGCCCCTTCCGCCCCATGGCCTTCTGGACCTTGCGCTCTAGGTCCTTGGGATAGCCAACGGAGGCAGTAGCCGCATACCCAACCCCGTGGGCGATGGCGATGCTGAGCATGTCCTTCTTCGGGCGGAGATTCCCGAGCTTCACCTTTCCTACAGGTGAAGTGGACGTCCTGGCATAGGGAGGCGTCAGCCCGCTGCGCTGGACGCCGGTGTTCATGTAGGCCTCGTTGTCGTAGCAGATGTACAAGACGTCGTCGCCGCGCTCGAACATCCCCGAGAGCGCCTGAAGTCCAATGTCCGCAGTCCCCCCATCCCCTCCCAGGGCCACCACGCGGACCTCCCCCCGCCCCAGGGCACGGAGGGCCGCGGAGATCCCCGAGGCCACCGCCGCGGTGTTCTCGAACAGGGAATGGATCCACGGGACCGCCCACGAAGAGTAGGGGTAGGCGGTGCTGAAAACCTCCAGGCATCCTGTGGCGTTGGCCACAATGAAGGGAAATTCCACGCGCTCGAGGGCGAGGCGGACCCCGAGTGCCTGACCGCATCCCTGGCAGGCCCTGTGGCCCGGCGTCAGCACCCTTAACCTGACCTTCTCACCCGGCATGGCCTCCTCACCGCCCAAGCGTCAGGAAGGCCTCTTCTGCGGGGCTACTTCGGTAACAGGCGCGGGTCGAGACCGAGGAAAACCGTCCCGCGCTCCCCCTGCAGAATGGCCTGCGCAACTTCGGTGATCTGCGCCACGGTCACATCCCTTCCCCCGAGGCCAGCAACGACGCTGACGACGTCTGGCCGTCGATCGCTCTCGTAAAACGCAGCTTTCACCTCGTTGGCCAGGACCCCGCCGCTTCCCAGGGAAAGGGCCTTCTCCACCACCACGAGGCGCCGCGCCCCTCGCACAGCCGAGACAACGGCCTCCCCCGGGAAGGGACGAAAGCAGGTGACCTTGAGGACACCAGCCCGGACCCCCTGCCGGCGAAGACCCTCCACGGCCTCCCGGATCGTCCCGAGCACCGATCCCATGGCGATGAAGACGATCTCTGCGTCCTCCGTGCCATCCGCAGAGACAAGCCCGCCGCTGGAACGCCCGAAGACTTTTTGGAACTCCTCCTGTACCTGGACGATCGCCTCCGCGCTACCGAGGACGGCCTCGTTGAGGGCGTAGCGCGCCTCCATGTAGACGTGCGGCTCGGCGAGCATCCCGATGGTCAGGGGGTGATCGGGATCCAGGCGAACTCTCGGGGTGAACGGAGGGAGGAAAGCGTCCACCTCCTCCTGGGAAGGGAGATCCACGGGCTCGTAGGCGTGGGTGAGCACGAAACCGTCCACGTTCACCATCACAGGGAGCCTGGTGAGCTCGGCAATGCGGTAGGCCTGGATGTGCAGGTCTACGGCCTCCTGGTTGTCCTCGGCGAAGAGCTGGATCCACCCGCTGTCCCGGACGGCCATGGCATCCTGGTGATCGTTCCAGATGTTGATAGGACTGCTCACGGCACGGTTGGCGCACGTCAGGACCACGGGCAGGCGGAGGCCCGCGATATTGTACAGGACCTCAGCCATGAGGAGCAGCCCCTGGCTGCTCGTGGCCGTATAGGCCCGCACTCCCGTGGCCACCGCGCCCAGGACCACTGACGCCGCGGAGTGCTCGCTCTCGACGTTCACAACCTCCGCCTCCAGTTCCCCATCGGCGGCAAGCCTGGCGAGATGCTCGACGATATGCGTCTGCGGCGTGATGGGGTAGGCGGAGATCACCCGCGGGCGGCACAGCCGAACTGCCTCGGCAATCGCTACCGATCCTTCCAGAACCGTCCACATGATAGGCCCCCTCAGTCACCCCGCCAAGGGGTCCCCACCAAAACCCGTGTCCGGGTTTTGGTGGGGTGATTTAGCTGGCGGCGATCCTCTGGCGGTGCGTCTCCCGGACCATGGAAATGGCGTCTGAAGGACACACCGCAGCACAGACCCCGCACCCCTTGCAGAACTCCAGGTCCGCCACGAACTCCCTCGGACCGACTTGGCTCACCACACCGTCAGGACAGTAGACCACGCAGAGCATGCACCCGGTGCACTTCCCCGTATCGAACACAGGAACAAGAGTCCGCCACCCCGCCGTAGGGTAGGCCAGGCTCGTCGCCGGGGAACCCACAAGACCCTCGGTGATGACGAGCGGTGCTGGACCCGGGCGGCTCCCTGCAGGCATCCCTCCTTCGGGCAGGCGATAGCCCTTGAGCTCCCGTGCCCGGCTGTAGGCCTCCTCCACCGCTCTCCTGTTCTGCTCCGCCGCCTTCCCGGGGAAGCGACGGCGCACCGCTTCCAAGATGCTCTCGAGCTTCACCTTCCCTGTAATCGCCGCATAGGCGCCCAGGATAGGAGTGTTGGGGATCGGCTTCCCCAAGAAGGCCTCAGCGATCTCGCTTGCGGGGACGGTATAGAGCAGGGCATCCCCCGCGAGGGGGAGATCTTCAGGATTCGCGGAGGTATTGACGATCACCACGCCCTCTGGTTTGAGTCCGCTCAGGACATCGACAGCGTAGAGGAGGGTATCGTCCAGGACAAGCACGGCGTCAGGGGTGTAGACCTGGCTCCGGAGCTTGATCCGCTCCCGGGAGATGCGGACGAACGCTGCCACGGGCGCGCCGGTGCGTTCGGCCCCAAAGGCAGGGAACGCCTGCACCCAGAACCCTTCCTGGAAGGCAGCAACGGCCAGGAGCTCGGCGGCCGTCACCGCCCCTTGCCCACCTCGCCCGTGGATGCGCACCTCGTGGATGGACATGGCCTCACCTCTCATGATAGCCCATTGTGGGTCCCCAGGCCATCGGGTGAGGAACCCATCTCTACCCTCAATTGGTTAATCGATCAGGAACGACGAACCTAAGTAAACTGAACAGGAGGAACTCAGCCTTTGAGCGCGCCTGCGGTCAGGCCGCTAATAAACCGGTCGATGAACAGGTTGTAGACGATGGCGATGGGGACGCTGGTGATGAGGCAGGCCGCCATGAGCGATCCCCAGTAGAACACGTCCCCCCGCACGAGGGCAACGGGGACCCCAAGGCTCACCGTCATCTTCCCCACGGAGCTGATGAACGTGAGGGCGTAGACGAACTCCTGCATCACCAGGGTGAAGGCGAAGATGACCACGGTGAGGATCCCCGAGATCGCCAGGGGGAAGACCACCTTGAGGATGACGGAGAGGCGGCTGTACCCGTCGATCATGGCCTGTTCCTCGAGGTCCTTGGGGATCGACCGGAAGAAGCCCATCATGAGCCAAGTGCAGAAGGGGATGGTGAACGTCGGATAGACGAGCACCAGGGCCCAAAGCGAGTTCTGCAGGCCGAGCACGGAGATCACCCGGGAGAATGGGATGAACAGGAGCGTCGGGGGGACGAGATAGGTGAGGAAGATCCCGATGCCCATGCGCTCCCCCCATGCGCCTGTCAGCCGGGCCAGGCTGTACCCGGCGGGCACGGCGAAGATCACCGTGATCAGGACGACGAGCGCGCCGATGTAGGCCGTGTTCCCTACCCAGGTCAAGTAGGGCGTCCCGGCGAAGAGGAGCTTCACATGTTCCAGAGTGGGAGGGTCGTTGAAGATCCAGGGGATATGGCTGAGATTCGTAGCCCCCACGTACAGGTCGCGGTTCTGCTTGAACGCCGTGAGGAACATCCAGTAGAAGGGGAAGACGGCGAAGACGGTGAAGGCCAGGGCGGAGAGGTAGAGCACCGCCTGCTTCAGAACCCGCACGAGGCTTCGCACCCTCATGCGCCCACCTCTACCCTTCGGGCAAGGCGCAACATGGCCACGGCGACGATGACCAGGACAGGCAGGAGGAACAGGGCGACGGCCGCTCCCTGCCCCAGGTCCGCCCCCAAGATCCCCCTCTGGAAGGCCAGGCTGGCAAGGACGTGCGTGCTGTTGTAGGGCCCTCCTCGGGTGAGGAGCCAGACGATGCTCAGGTCGGTGGAGGTGAAGACAACTCCGAAGAGCACCGCCACCGCCACGATGGGCAGAAGCAAGGGGAGCTCGACTTGGAAGAGCTTGCGCCAGAACCCGGCCCCGTCGATAACCGCCTGCTCGCTCACATCCTGGGGGATGGCCGTCCTCCCAGCCAGGACAATCACCGTGGCGAAGGGGAACATGCGCCACACGTGCACGGTGATGATCGCGATCATGGCCAGGGTCGGATCCCCGAACCAGTAGAACCAGCCTTTGAGGAGCCCCGCCACCTTTAGGGTCCAGTTCACGACGCTGAACGTGGAGTCGAAGATCCAAGTCCATGCCATCGCCGCAAGGGAGACCGGCGCCGCCCAGGGGAGGAGGATGAGGAAACGGACGGCCCGTTTCCCTACCATGAGCGCGTCGATGACGAAAGCCGCTGCTGTTGCCAGGACGACGACGAGGATCTGGGAGACGACAGTGAAGAGGACGGTGTTCTGGAGGGCCCGGCGGAACTGCGGGTCGGAGATGACGGTGGCGAAGTTCTGGAGCCCCGCCCAGGAGAACGCCAGAGATCCGCTCGTCGCCCTGCTGAAGCTCAGCAGGATGGCCAGGACGAAGGGGACCCCGACGAGGAGGATGACGTAGAGCAATGCGGGGGTGAGCAGGATACGCCCGAGAGTGTCCTCCCTGTCCGCCAGCGTCCGCCGGCGCAACGCCGGCGCGGCTACAACCGTCTCCCCTACCCCCTCAGGAACTGGCATCTTTTCGCCTCAACCCCGTGTGCTTGTCAAAGTAGCGCAGTGCTGTGCGCCGGACAGCGAAGTCATAGACCTCACCTTCGGCGAATGTCATGGTAATGGTGATGGGGATCGCGGCGATCACCGTCTGGTCTGACCTCGCCCGTTCCTCCAGGGAACCATACAGGAGGCGGTCTGATCCCAAGTGCTCGATCTGGCGGACGCGGAACCGGAAGGTCATAACCTCCTCCTCTGGCGCGAAAACCTCCCTTGGGAGGAAGTTCTCCGGGCGGAACCCTAGGAGCGTGTCCTGGTCCAGCTCAATGAGATTCATGGGCGGGGAGCCCAAGAAGGTGGCAACGAAAGTGTCCGCTGGGTTCTCGTACACCTCCTGGGGCGTTCCGATCTGCCGGATCTTCCCCTTGTTCATCACGGCGATGCGATCTCCCAGCCCCATGGCCTCTACCTGATCGTGGGTGACGTAGATGGTGGTCGTCCCGATCTGCCGCTGCAGCTGCTTCAGCTCATAGCGGGCGATGGCCCGGAGCTGGGCATCCAGGTTAGAGAGGGGCTCGTCCAGGAGGAAGACCTTGGGGTTCCGCACGACAGCCCTGGCGAGGGCGACGCGCTGGCGCTCGCCACCCGAGAGCTGGCGGGGGAACCGGGAGAGCAGGCCAGCGATGCCGAACATCCGGGCACCCCACTCCACCCTCTCCTGGATCTGGAGCCTGTGCATCCGCACCGCCTCCAGGGGGAAGGCGATATTGGCGAAGGCGGACTTATGCGGGTAGAGGGCATAGCTCTGAAAGACCATGGCGATACCCCGGGCCCGTGGGGGGACGTCTGGGTCCATACGTTCCCCGTCGATGTAGATCTCCCCGGAGGTGGGCTTCTCCAACCCGGCGATGAGACGCATCAACGTCGTCTTCCCGCACCCAGACGGGCCGAGGAGGACGAGGAGCTCGCCCTCTTCCACGGAGAGGTCCACCCCGTTGACGGCTTCAACTTCCCCGAACTGCTTCACGAGGGCCTTGGTCTCCACGTACCCCATCTCACGCTCAACCCCCCTCCGCAGAGAGAGGAGTGCCCCTCCCCCGGAGGCACACCTCCCTCCCTTGGCGTTCTTCTTTCCAGAGACTAGGGCCTGTCCTTCCCTCCGCCAACGAGACCCCTCTGACGCCACTTGTTGAAGATCTCCTTGCAACGCCTGTGGGCTTCCTCCACGGCCTCCTTTGGCGTCATCCGACCCGTTGCCGCCTTGGCGAACATATCGGGGATGACGAAGGTGTCGAAGATCTCCCCCTCTGCAGGGTTGGCCGGCCCGGGGTAGCCGATGTTGGTGGACCACTGCTCGGCGTCCGCCAGGACCTTGAGCTTATCGGCCGGGTTGGACTTGAAGGGATCCTTGGTGACTGCTGCCCTGATCCACTTCCGGCCTTCCGCGGGCTTCTCCGCCACGGGCACGCCCTTGCTCGCCACTGACCCCATGAACGAGGGGAAGTTGTAGAGCTTGCTGGCGATGACCGCCAGACGGTAGTTGTCCACGAGGTAGAGGAGGAACTCCTTGGCGAGGTCCGGGCTCTTGGCGAACTTCCAGATCACCCAGACCCCCATGACGTGCTCGCTGGCCCATGCGGCTTTAGGTCCCTTCAAAGCGGGGACGAAGAAGATGTCGTCAGCGACAGGGAGCTTGTTGTCCTGGGCCGTCCGGTAGGCGGAGATGGAGTTGAGGATGTAGGAAGTCTGCCGTGCGTTTAGGGCCTGGTTGTTGGAGGCGGCGTTCCAGCTCAGCACCGCCGGGTTCATCACCTCCCGGAAGAGGCGCACCCCGAACTCCACTGCCCGGATCGTCTCCTCGGAGTTGAGGATGACGTTCTCCTCCTTGTCCTGGATGGAGGCGCCGAACGACCACAGGATCGCCCGGGTGGCCATGTTGGAGTCGATGTCCTGGGAGAACCCGATGCCAATGGGGATCTGGATCTCCGGGAACTTCTTCTTGATCTCCCGGCCGGCCTTGAGGAGATCGTCCCAGGTCTGCGGGCCATTGGGGTAGCCGACCTCCGTCCACACGCTCTTGAGGTAATCCCCCGGATCAGGAACCCAGTTGTCCGAGAACCCGAAGTACTTCTTCGTGTTGGGGTTGTAGACGCTCTTCCGGACGAGCGGGACCATGGGTCCGTACCGTTTCTCGGCCTCCTGGTTGATATCGGTCAGGTCCAGGACCTGCGGCTCGAACGCCGAGGGCGGGGAGAGGAAAAAGAAGAGGTCGTGGCCGCTCTGGGCCGCCACCTCGGCGTTGGCTCGGGGGACGATGTCCGCAAAGGAGATGTGATCCACCGTGACCTTTACACCGCGGCTCTCCCCCCACCTCTCCGCGAAGGGATCGAACCACGAGTCGAAGGCCGGGACGAAGTGGCTCCACGTGATGATGCGCAGCGTCCTCTGCTGGGCGAGGGCGTAGTTGCGCACGAAGAAGTAAGGCATCGACAGGGTCGCGGTCGTGACGGCAGCGCGCTTGAGGAACTCCCTGCGGGAGATCTTCCCGTTCGCCCCTTCCAGGACCTGGCCCTCGTGGTCAACGCGCCTGGCTTTCTTCGCCTCCATGCGTGGTCACACCCCCCTTGCGGTAGAGATTTTTTCTGAACAACGAAGGGTCTGGCGGGAGGATTTCTCCAAGCGCTTCCGAAATCCTCCTAGACCGCCGCGCGATTTTGCCGGAGATCTGAGGCTGTGCCTCGGGTCTAGGCAAGGCAGGCCCGGGGCATAGAATCCACAGAAGGGGAAAGCCATGATAAGGAAGGTAGCGACAATACTCCTGCTCGTTCTCACGGCCGGGGCGGTGCCCGGGATCGGGGGGCCTGCTACTGGGACGCCCACGGAGGTGCGCATTGCCGAGTGCGTAGCTGGGCCCAACGTTGACACGAAGATCATCCAGGAGCTGCGCGCTGAGGGATGGGGGTACGGAGAGATCGCCATGGCGTTTTACCTAGCCCAGCAGTCAGGCCAAAATGCCGGTGTCCAGGATATCGTGACCATGCGCTCCCAGGGCATGGGCTGGGGACAGATCGCTCAGAAGCTTAACCTTCCCCCGAGCACCCTCGGGAAGGCCCAAAAAGCGCTCCGATCATGCACCCAGCAGGCAAAAGGGGCGACCCAGGCAGGGAAGCAAGCAAAAGGGGGAAACCCTCCCAAGGGGAACCAGGGAAAGGGCAAGGGGAAGGGACGCTGAAGAGGCAACCCACCGCGAGGCCCGACCAGCCGCAGGGGCGGGTGGCTCCCGCCCCTGCGGCTTTTGAAGGAAGGTCCTGACCAGGCGTCTAAGTAAACGGACAGAAATCATGTCACACTGGAGCAACTGGAGCTTTCTCCGTGTCGGGCTGCCCCTTGGCTGGGTGACTTAAGCACCTGAGCGGATGGATATGCGTGCCCGGGGGAACGCAACGCTCGCTATCGCCGTCACCCTCCTCCTCGCCTCCCTCGCACAGGCGTCCCCCGATCCCTTCCTCGAAGCCCGCAGGCGCATGGTCCAGGAGCAGATCAGGGCAAGGGGGATCACTGACGAACGGGTCCTGCAGGCGATGCTGAAGGTGCCGCGGCATCTGTTCGTTGACCAGAAATACTGGCCGGAGGCCTACAACGATTACCCCCTCCCGATTGGCTACGGGCAGACCATCTCCCAGCCCTACATCGTGGCCTTGATGACACAAAACCTCGCCCTTCGCCCCGGAAACCGTGTCCTGGAGATCGGGACAGGATCCGGCTACCAGGCAGCGATCCTGGCCGAGCTCACAGACCAGGTCTATACCATCGAAATCATCCCTCCCCTGGCGCAGGCAGCACGGAAGCGCCTCCAGCAACTGGGATACACCCGCATCCAGGTGAAAACTGGCGATGGCTACCTGGGTTGGCCTGAGCACCAGCCCTTCGATGCCATCATCGTGACCGCCGCCCCCGACCATGTGCCACCCCCCCTCATCCGGCAGCTCAGGGAGGGAGGGCGCATGGTCATCCCTGTGGGGCCGCCTGGCCTCGTCCAGACCCTCTGGAAGATCACCAAGGTCAAGGGGGAGCTCCAGTTCACCAACCTCGGCCAGGTCCTGTTCGTCCCCCTCGTAAGGCGCTGGCCTGAGAAGTAACCAGCAGCCAAGCCGTTAGGTACGCCCCGGCCCCCATCCACAGGATCGCCGTGAACCCAGTGGAAAGGGCGAGGAGAGCGGCCAGGAAAGCGCTGACCACAGAGGAACACCCGTTGATCGCCCATGCCCACGGCACGAGCGAAGGAACGCGTGATCCAAGCTGCCGCACGAGTGTGGCGAAGGGGAGCCCCATGAGGAACCCGGTGAGGGCCAGCGAGGCCACGGCGAGGACTGCGCGGAGGGGGAAGAGCGCCCCCAGGGTGGCCGAAAGGAGGCGTGGGAGGAACGCCCCCGTCGCCGCCACAGCCACCACCAGGAGAACCATGGTTCGTGGCCACCAGCGCTCAAGGCGTGGGGAGGAGAGACTTCCCATCCCGGAAGCGACGAGGAGGGTCCCTACGACCAGGGCCATGGAATAGGTCGGCGACCCAAGGTAGAGGATGAGCTGCTGGATGAGGGGAACCTCCACGAAGAGGAAGCCGATCCCAAGAAGGAAGAAGACGGCGGCGATACGCCAAGCCTTCTCCCCCCGGTCCCATTGTGCCGGGAATCCCAGGAGCGGTAGCAGGATCAGCACAAAGGAGGCGGCGGTGGCGAGACCCAGGAGCGCCAGGAGGATGAGGTAACCGCCGCCGCCGAACGGCTGCCACGTCCGGCCCCATAGGGCCAGGACCGTGGGCACCTGCCGCCAGCGGAAGAAGTGGAAGAAGAACGGGCGGTCGTCGGAGGGGGCGCGGACATCGAACAAGTAACCACGGATGAACGTCTCTCGTTGCGGGCCGAGGACGGAGGCAAAGGTGGTGTAATACTCGTTTCCCGGGAGACGGTAGAAGCGGTTGGCCTCCTCCGGGATGATCCCAGGCAGGTAGATGAGGTCGAACCTGCGGGAGGCTGCGAATGCCCGGATCTCCTCGATCTCCTCCCTAGCCAGCTCCCCGCGCTTGACGAGGACGGTTGCTGTGTTCATCGACCGCAGCGCGGCCAGATGGCGCTCTGGGTGAGGCACTCCCAGTTCGATGAGCGCTTCCACCGCCGTCGTCCACGCCCGGAGTTCCTCGCTGGGAGGCAATTGCAACCACCGGGTGACGACGAGGAACCCGCCTGGAGCGAGCCGTCGGTAGTAGTCCTGGAACGCCTCCACAGTGTACATGTAGCTCTCCACAAGAGAGGTTGCGCCTGAGGCGACCACCTGGAACCCTTCAGAGAGGGGGAGCTGGATCACATCGAAGGCCAGGGGGGTTCGCCGGATGAAGGTGCGCGCATGCTCCACGACGACCTCCACCCGAGGATCCTGGAGGATCCCTCCCCCGAACTCCCAGACGACGTGGACCACGTGCGCGTCGGGCTCGACGGCCACGACCTCGCGGGCCCCATGGTGGAGCGCGGAGAGCACTTCAAGGCCCCCTCCCATGTTCAGCACGAGGACCCTGCCGCGCCGGAGGCGATAGGCCACGCTGGATGGGAGGTACTCGGTGAACTCCCCCGCGCGAAGCCCCGCCTGCACGATCCCGAGGAGGTTCTCCCCATCCACGGTTAAGCCCAGCTGGGGCGGTGGGCCTGGCGCATAGAAGTAGCTGAGCCCAGGAGCATAGCGGATGGTGGGACTCTCCACAACGTCCACGCGGCCCAGGACGCTCCACCGCGTCCACACCCTCTTGGCCCCTGGGACCTGCAGCGCCTGGCTCAAGGCCTTGTAGGGGGAGAGCCTGACCTCCCATCCTGTGACCGGGCGCACCAACAGGAGGAGGGCTAGGGCGATCGCGCCCGCCCCGACCCGGCCTGCCAGGGACCTCCGGGAGAAGAGAAGGCCTGCCGCTGACCCCATGGCTCCCGCTAGGGCGAGGGCACCCTGCCCGCCGACGGAACCAAGGAAAGGCACGGCCAAGAGGGCTCCAACCCCTGATCCAGCCAGAGAGCTCCCGTAGAGGAGCCCGGCTCGTCGGGGTTCGTCCGCAAGCAGCACTCCGGTGCACAGCCCGCTCCAGAAGAACGGCAGGACGAGGGCGAGGAACTGGAAGGCCAGGAAAAGCACCTGCACAGGCTCGACGGCGATGCGGTAGGCATCGAAAGGGACAATGTTCAGGGCAAGGAGGGCCACAAGCGGAGAGGGGCCGAAAAGCAGGGCGCTCCAGAACGCTGTCCAATGGGGCTCCCGCTGTAGCGCTGGGAACATCGCCAGGGCGGTCCCACTGGCTCCAAATCCGAGGAGGGCGAGGCCGACCGCCATGAAAGCGAAATGGTACCAGAACGCCAGGCTGAACAGGCGTGTCAGCGTGACCTCGAGGAGGAGCGTGGCCGCGGAGATGAAGAAGATCCCGGTCATCCGGGCGACCATCGCTATCTTCCCCAGAGGCCTGAGGTATACGCCCTGGCGATCAGTCCGACAAGGAACAGGCAGAGGAGGGCTGTGACGAGGGGTTCTCGGAAGCCTGATCCCTGCCTGGAAACCCAAGCCCTCAGCCATCCTCCTGGCCTGAGGCCATGCTGGGAGGCGACGGCGAGGAGGGCGAGGAAGCCGTAGAGGTAGTGCAGAGGGGTCTTAGGCCGCAGCCCACTGAGCCAGAGGACCCCGCCGGTCAATCCCTGGAGGACTACCGCAGCCTGGGCCATCACGAGGAGCCCCCAGAAGACGGGGCCCAGCGTGTTCCGACCCTTACGATGGGCGAGGTAGGCCCACACCGAGCAGATCAAGTTGATGGCGATGGCCAACCCGGCCAGCAAGAAGATCCGATGTGTCGAGAAGATCGCCGTCATCCAGCACTCCGCGTTTCACCCGCACCCTCCCCCATCAAGGAGGATGGGACAGAGGGACCCTCTCCCCTGGTGGGTGAGGGGGGATGGATCTTCCTATGGCCAGAGCGCTTGATAGATCCCATAACTCTGCAGGACCCGCTTTACATACTCCCTGGTCTCTGTGTACGGGATGGTCTCGATGAACCCATCTAAGTTCCTGGTTTCGGGTTTCGGATTGCGGATTGCGAAATGTGGATTCGAGACCTTCCAAATCCCAAATCCCACATCCGAATTTTGGAAGCGCTCCCACCACCGGGAGACCGCACCAGGACCGGCGTTGTACCCGGCGATCGCGAGCATCACATTCCCGCCGAAGCGCCCCAGCAGGTGCCGCAGGTACGCGGCGCCGAGCAGGACATTCCTCCCCGGATCCAGGAGGCGCGGCTCCCCCGCAAAACCCAGTGCCCCAGCCATCCCCTCGCCCGTAGACGGCATCACCTGCATCAGCCCCACGGCTCCTGCCGGGGAGACCGCATGGGGATTGAACCGGCTCTCCTCCCGGATGACCGCGAGCAGGAGACGCGGGTCGAGCTCAAACCTCCTGGCGGCTTCCCTCACCTGGTCCCAGAACCCCAGGGGATAGGCGAGCTCCCAGGGATCCCGTGCAGGCAGCTCTCCCCGCTCCCAGGTCCAGTCCAGCATCCCCTCCACGAAGGAGATGCCCGCATCGTGAACCCCCAGGTCGTGGAGGATCCTCGCCAGCAGGGAACGCGCAGGAAGGCTCAGATCCTTGGACTCCCTGACCTCCTCCGCTTCCGAGATTGCATCGTTTACGAGCCCCAGGCGGGCGAGCTCCAGGACCCGCCCAACGGCTCCTTCGGCTCCCAGCCCGCGGAGAGAGAGACGATCCCCCTTCTCCAGGAATCGAGGTGGGGGGAACCCCAGTACCGCTCGCGCCCGCTGGCCGTAATAGGTGAGGGGGAAGGTCCAAGCCACGTATTCCAGGTGCTCCCGGGCCTGCTGGACGGCGCCCCGCTTCGCCTCCAAGGTCGCGATCCAGAAGAGGGCGCGGGAGGCCTGGTGGGCGGAAGGGGAGGCTCCTGCGAGCTCGAGGAGAAACCTCTCCGCCTCGCGCTCCTTTCCCCGCTCGATCCTGAGCCAGCCCCTGCGCCACAACGCCTCCCACTGCAGCGGTCCCGAGTACCGCCGCGTCACCTGCTCCAGTAACCGATCCGCCTCCCTCCACCGCCCGGCCCTCAGCTCCAACGCGCTCCACTGGAACAGGGCCCGGCCCGCCCACGTGTCCGTCGTGGAGGTCCGAATCAGGAAACGGAATACCTTCCGCGCATCCTCCTCCCGGCCGGCCCGGAGAAGGGCAACGCCCTGCCAGTAGATGTTCGCACTCCTCCACTTCCCCTGGACGGCAGCGCCCCTAGCAAATGCTCTGACCGCCCCCTCCAGATCCCCCAGGGAAAGGCGCACCTGACCAAGGCGGTAGAGGGTTTCGGAGAGAAGAGGGGGAGGGGGGTTAGAGTCCAGGACAGCTCGAAAGGCCTTCTCCGCCGCTCTGAGGTTGCCCCTGCGCAGGAAGCCCATCGCCCGCCGGAACCGGACCTCCACGGGAATCGTGGCGCGCAGGCCGGTCTGTGCCTCCAGGGCCCGGATGCGCTCCTCCGCGAGGGGCTCATAGGGACTTCCGGGGAACGCCCTGTAAGCGTACGCATAGGCGGCGAGCGCCTCCCGCGGTTTCCCCGCCGCCTCGTATGCTTCTCCCAGAAGGAACCAGGCTCTGTCCTGCGTCCCTCCGCTCGCCCGGAGTGCCTTCGTAAAGCTCACAACAGCACTTCCCGGCTCCCCAGCTCGGAGGAGCGCCTCCCCCTGCCGGAGGAGCGCCTTTGCGACGACCGTCTTGCGAGGGGAGGATGCGATCACCGCGCGGTACCGCTGGATCGCCTCGGGGTAGTTCCCCTGCACCATCCAGGCCTCCGCTTCGTAGAACCTGGCCAGATCCCCTAGGAGGGGATGGAGGCGCGCTGCCCTGGCAAGTGCTCCAGCGGCCTCCCGCGAAAGACCCCGCTGGAGGAGGGCGTACCCCAGGAGGAGGGAGACCCGGCCTCCTGTCTGCCCCTCCCTGCCGGCAAAGGGCCGCAGGAGGGTGATGACCTCTTCCCACCTTCCCTGCCGGGCCTCCTGCGCAGCCTGGGCCAGCTCAGGCTCTGGGGCACCAGGAGTCGAGGCAGCTCCAACTTCACCCCGGGACGGAGGAAGGGACATGGCGAGGGTCAGGATCGCTGCCCCCAAGAGGGACTGGATGCGGACCTTTCTCCTGAGACCCATGTCGAGTTTTGCGTTCATCCCCAGCTCCCCCTGATGCACGGGCGAGGGGAAACCTCGTCACCTTGCCCGATCCAGCGCCACCACGCACTCCACGTGGTAGGTCTGGGGGAAGAGATCGATGGGCTGGACGGCCCGGATGGCGTACCCCATGGGCACGAGCAGCTTCAGGTCGGAGGCCAGGGTGGTGGGGTTGCAGGAAACGTACACCACCCGGCGCGGCCCTGCCATGGCAATTACCCGCACAACCCGTCTCCCAGCGCCCGAGCGCGGGGGATCCAGCACCAGCACGTCGGGAGGTCCTCCTTTCGAGGCGATGGCGACGAGCCCTGTGCGGGCATCCCCGGCGAGGAATTCGACATTCTCAATCTCGTTGAGACGGGCGTTCTCCCATGCGGCCTCCACTGCCGCCGGGTTGATCTCCACGCCGAACACCTGGGAGGCGTTCCTGGCGAGGGCCAGAGAGAACGTCCCAACCCCGCAGTAGAGATCCACCACCGTCTCACGGCCCTGGAGCTCGGAGAGCGTGGTGACGACCTCCACGAGGCGCTCAGCCTGGGCCGTATTGGTCTGGAAGAAGGTGTCCGGGTGGATCTTAAACGTGAGGCCTGTGATGCGTTCGTAGATAAAGGGACGACCCGCCAGGACCTCCACCTGGGCAAGCTGCACCGCATCTGCCACCGATGGGTTGATGCCGCGGAGGACCCCTTTGATCTCTGGATGCCTCGCGATGAGATCGCTGGCGAGCTCCTGTGCCTGGGGAAATTCGCCTGGGGAGGTCACCAGGAGGACCAGGGCCTCGCCTGTCTGCCTCCCCTCCCGGATGACGAGGTGACGGAGAAACCCTGTGTGGGCGTGCGGGTCGTACCCCGGAAGCTTTCGCTCCCGGACGAACTCCCTGACCTCGTGGAGGATGGCGTTCATTAAAGGGGACTGGATGAGACAGCGGTCCACGTCGACGATCCTGTCGAACGCCCCGCGCATGTGGAGGCCGATCGACCCGTCCTGGTGGAAGGTGAACTCCATCTTGTTCCGGTACCCCCAGGGATCAGGGGCAGGGAGAATGGGGAGGATGGGCAGATCCTTCAGTCCGCCAATGTGCTCCAGACTCTCCCGCACAATGGATTCCTTTACCTGGGTCTGGATCTCGTAGGGGACGTGCTGCCAGGTGCAACCGCCACAGGGCCCGAAGAACGGACATGGAGGGGTGGTGCGGAGGGGAGAGGGGGACTCGATGGCGACAACCTGCCCCTCTCCGTAGCTCCGCTTGACCTTAAGGAGCCGGACGCGCGCAACGTCACCTGGAGCGGTGTCGGGGACGAAGATCACGAATCCATCAACCCTCCCAACGCCCCTTCCACCATAGGCCAGGCGCTGGATCTGGACGGTGACCTCGTCGAACTTGCGTAGGGCCATCGCCATCGTCTCTCACCATCATACCATAGATCCTTCACTAGATCCCCCGCTCGTAGTAAGCCACGCAGCGAAGCAAGTGGCGTAGAACCCCACGGCACTCCGCTCCGCTCCGTGCCTTACTACAAGCCCCATACCTCACGACAAGCCCCATACCCCCAGCTCGTAGTAAGCCACGCAGCGAAGCAAGTGGCGTAGAACCCCACGGCACTCCGCTCCGCTCCGTGCCTTACTACAAGCCCCATACCTCACTATAAGCTCCATACCCCCTAAGCGCTTTCCTTGAGCCCTCGATCTCCTCCTACTTTCCCTCACAGGATTTTAGCAGGCGATGGCGTATATGACACTCGGCAAACGTCTTTTGCCTTGGGAGGACCAGAAGAGGTGCGCATCATCGTCGACGCGTTAGGCCCCTACCTCTACATCAAGGTGGACGATCCCACCCAGGCATACATCGTCGTGCGGCGCCTCATTGGGATCCGCGGCTGGATGACCATCGGCAAGGGCGAGTGGCAGGTCCCCTTGAGCACGAAGGCCTTCGATGCCATCCTCGAGGCCGCGGAGGCGCTGGAGGCCGACCTCGTGTTCATTCCAGGGATGACCGCGCGCGTGCTCCAGAAGCTCAGCGAGGTGGAGGAGACGAGCCGACCGCCTGCGGAGCCGGCGGCTCCTTCTGTCGACGCGACCACGAAACCCTCCTGGGAAGACCCCTCAGCAGCAGGGAGACGCAGTTCATGAGTAGGTGCGGTACCAGTCGGGACCAATCCCTGCGGGGACGATCCCCTCGGAGAACCTGCGGTGGGCGAACCAGGGGACGGCGCGCATGCTCGCAGCGTTGGCGCGCTCAAAGTTGTAGACGCCTTCCTCGGAGAGGAACTGCTCCATCGCGGTGAGGTCCGGGTAACGCTCGAGCGCATCCTGCCAGATGGCCCTCCCGCACAGGAAGCCGCTGGCTCCTGCTTCACAGGCGAGCTCGACCTGGACGAGGAACTCCCGGATCCCCACCCCTGCGCTCAGGATGACCCAGGGGAGGGCCGCAGCCGCGTCCAGCTCCCTGCAGAACTCCCGAACCTGCGCGAGAGGATAGACGGGCTCGCGGTCTTTCCCATCGAAGACCTTACGGCAGAACTCCTCAGTATACTTGAGGTCGGCCGGGAACTCCAGCTTGAGGAGGTCAACCCGGTACTCTGGTCTGGAGAACTCCCTGGCGTTTGCAATGACGAGCTGTGGCTTCCGGCGGGCGTACGCCGGGGAGTCCGCGCTCCCCTCCCCGAGGGGATAGCTCACCACTTCCAGGACGAAGGGGAGGTCGGAGGCCGCGCAAGCTTCCCCGACCTCCCGGACGACGCGCTCCTGGTGGGCTTTCGTCTCGGGGGAGAGGTCAGGCCGGTAGTACACCAGGAGCTTCACGGCGTTCGCGCCCGCCCGCTTGGCTTTCTCCACGGACCAGCCCTCCAGCAGGACCGTGAGCCTCTCCTGGAAATCCTCCTCCTCAACCTCGTACCCCGTCTCTTCCATGGCCAGGAGGAGACCTACGCGGGCGGGGAGGGAAAGGGCGGAGTAGGGAAGCCCATATACAGGGTCAGTAAGGACCGCGGTCGCATGTGGCGCGAGGGTCTTTGTCAGCAGGGCCTTCACTTTGGCCATCTCCAGGAAGGTCACGTCCTCCTCGGCTTTCCCTGCCCGCCTGGCCAGGGCTGCACGCATGGACCCCCGCTGATCCACGGCGAGCATGCGGAACCTCCCATCTGGACCAGCCAGTCTGGAGAGGTTGAGGAGCTTCCCCATGGAAATCGCCCTCATTCCCTTCCTCCCCTCCGGCCAAAGACCCCTCCTACTCCCCCCTTGAGGGAGAACTGGAGTACTGTTGCCAGCGCTACCGAGAGGCACAGGAGCGAGAGAAATCCCACCAGTGCAGGGCGTCCCGCCCCACGTAGCCCCGAAAACAGCTCGAGGACAGGGCGAAGGCGACCACCGGTGCTACGGAGGTGGTCCCATGCTGCCGCGAGAGCGGACCAGTCTCTGGCCAGATCCTCGCGAAGGCCAGCTATCTCCTGCGCGACTTGAGCTGTTCGTCGAGCCATCGCCGGTCCTCCCGCAACGTCTCCACGGTCTTCGGCAGGAGGCCTCTCTTGAACAACCGCCTCCCAACCAGGGCGGTGATCAGGGCAGCAACGAGGCTCCCACCCATCACCACCAAGCTCGCCAGCCAAGCCGGGAGGATCTTGGAGAGGGCGAGAACCACCGTCACCATCACGAGGACGAGGGCGATGCCTCCGAGCAGGAGGCTCGCGGCGAAGAGCGCAATGGCCACAGCCATGCGGCGAAGGGTCTCCCTCGCGTCCATGAAGAACAGGTCGAAGTGCCGGCGCAGGAAGAGGCCAGCGTGCGCGAGGAGCGAGTTCACCACCGCCCCCACCCGGATGACCTCGGGCTCCTCCTGTGACCGGTTGCCGTCCATGTTCGCCTCCGCTGGTCGGTGCGCTTTCGCTGATGAGCGCAAGGCCCTCTACACTCTTCGCAAAAGCCCTCCCCAACTCCTCCCCAGGATTTGACAGTCGACGCGGTGGTACAATGGAGACGGGCGGAGATTGCCATCTATGCGCTGGATCCTCCCGCTCATGGTCAGGGAGGCAACGTGCCGCATCTGCCAGGCGCGTTCCATTCTCATCAGCGAGCAGCTCGGAGCGTGCGCGCGGTGCATCCGGCTGGCGCCGGAGGTAGCCCTCCCCCTGGCCCACGAGGCCCACGCGCGCTGCCGCCGCCTGTTCGGCCTCCCGGAGAGGCCCCCGCGAGCAGCCGGGGGACTGCCCTGCCAGATCTGCGTGCACGAGTGCCGCATCCCTGAAGGTGCCGTGGGCTATTGCGGGCTCAGGACAAGTCGCCAAGGGAAGCTCGTCTCCCTTGCGGGAACCTCAGAGGGCGCCGTCCTGCACTGGTACTACGACCCCCTCCCCACGAACTGCGTGGCCATGCCATTCTGCGGGGAGCGAAGGACGACGGGCAAGAGCAACCTGGCGGTGTTCTACGGGGCGTGCACCCTGAACTGCCTGTTCTGCCAGAACTGGCATTACATGGAGAACGCAAGCCGCCGCCAGCCGGTGCAGAGCGCGGCTGCCCTCGCTCAGGCGGTGACCCCGCAGGTCGCCTGCATATGTTACTTCGGCGGGGACCCGACGCCGCAGCTCCCCCACGCCATCGCAGCTTCCCGGATGGCCCTCCAAGCCCGGGAGGTACGAATCTGCTGGGAGAGCAACGGGACCATGCACCCAACTCTGCTCCAGCGGATGATCGAACTCTCCCTGGAGAGCGGCGGGACGATCAAATTCGACCTCAAGGCCTGGAGCGAGCCCCTGCACATCGCCCTGACCGGTGTGGGGAACCGCCGGACGCTGGAGAACTTTGCCACGGTCGCCTCCCGCTTCCAGGAACGGCCCGACCCCCCGCTGCTCGTGGCAAGCACCCTCCTCGTCCCCGGGTACGTAGACGAGGAGGAGGTCAGGGCCATCAGCAGGTTCATTGCGCGTCTGAACCCGGAGATCCCCTATGTGCTCCTGGGGTTCTACCCCCACCTGTTCATGGACAACCTCCCCACGACCTCCCGGGCCCACGCGGAGCGGTGCCTCAAGGCAGCTCAACAAGCGGGATTGCGCCGTGTCCGCATCGGGAACCCCCACCTTTTGAGCGACCTTTACCCGTGAGCCGGACGCTCCCTACACGGCCACCCCGAAACGGTGGCGGAGGCACCGGCCGAGGTTATAGACCAGGCTCCGCCTGCTGGTCACCAGGTAGACATCGGGGGAAATGAAGTAGATCCCCTCGGAGAGGCGGGAGATCTCGAAGGGCTGGTCGCTCGCCTCTCGCCACAACCAGCGAAGGTTCTCCACGATGTTCCGCTCGATCCTAAGGGTCGTGTCGAGGAGCAAGATGGCGAAGTCCGGGCCGAGGCGACGTCGCCGATCGAGGAATTGGCGTAGCTCGTGGACGGTCACATTGTACGGTGGGCTCGACTTGCACTCCACATACCCCAGCAAGTGTTCGACATGCACCAGGACATCGAAGTCTCCCCCCAAGCGCAGGTCCCGGAGCTTCACGCCCCACGCGGCAGGGGATGCGAACTCCCGTCCAAAGACCTGGGCGACGAACCACTCCAGGGTATCTCCCAGGGAGTGGATATGCGGGAAAGGGAAGAGGTAGTTCCCCTCCCTGGCTTCGAGGATCCGGTATCCCGCCAGCCGGCGCAGGTACCGAGACGTTGCGGCCTCACCCCACCGCGCGGAGAGGGCAGAGACGGCACTCGCGTCCAGATTCCCCCGCTCACTAACCTCCTGGAGGACCCTCCGGAAGTAGTAGCGCTTGAGGTCCAGGTAATAGCGGTCGATGGCTTCGGAGGTCGGGGGCCTGGGCAGGATCACCCTCTCCAGTGGGTTGAGGGCTGCGACAGAGAGGCCGCGGCGGCGGAGCGCGACTTCCACGGAAGGCAGCAGGCCCGCAACCTGAGCCTCCAGAGCCTCAACCCTCTCCTCAAGGACTGAGAGAACCTTTTCGTACCGATCCCGCTCCATCCCTCCCCAACACTTCTCTGTCCCCCTCTCCCCTTCCTTTGGAGAGCAGGAGGGCAGTTGGAGACAGCGAACGTACTATATGGTCCTAGTGCTAAGTACTGGTGCGGAGTTCAAGCCCTACCCTCTCCCCCATAATGGGAGCGGGAGGTGTGGATCAGGGGGGATGCCGATGGAGGAGAAGCGACTCACTGAGGAGGAATTCGTCATCCGAGCGATCAAGACGCTCCGTAAACCTCCATACCGAGGGATCCATAGCGTCTACAGTGGGTTCAACGAAGCCTTCCGCCAGTACTTCGGCAAGGACCCCGTTGAAGTGACCACACGCCTCGCCCAGGAAGGGAAGATCGAGACCCGTCCCGTCCGCGGAGGGGTGATGCTCTACCTCCCTGGAGAGGCCCCCGCGCGCCGCCGGGCGGAGGATGTGTTAGGCCAGATCCTCCGCGGGGAGGAGGAGACCGCCCAGGAAGGGACGGGGTGAGTTCAGGCGGAGACCAGCGAGCAGGTGTTTGAGAATGAGAGAGGGGGCAGGGGGAGATCCCTACGGAGCGGAGAGACCCCCAAAGAGACGGCTCTTGGACCAGCGGATGTACCGGTCCGACAAGAGGTTCAACGGCTTTCTGGCAAAGGAGAAGTGCTCAGCAAGGGATGCCAAGACCCTGTCGAGACGAATCTCCTTGGCAGTCGGATGTCCTGCAGCCAGGTGGTAGAAGCGCTTCCCCTCCTCTTCATAGTCCTCTAAGCTTTGCAGGCGCTCCGTGCTCACGAGCATCCTGAGGGGCCCACGCTCCGACCTTCGCTTCCTGGACGCTGCATACTCGGGGAAGATGCCAGAGATGAATAGGGCGATGTCGGCGACACGCTTGTAGATGGGGAAACGGGCTTCCTCCTCTACGAGGTTGGCCAGCTCGATCATGTCGTCGAGATTGAGGTCGCTGAAGCGGCGCCTCTGGAACTGCCCGTGGCGATAGAAATAGAGGGTCCAGGTGTTGATCCGGGTAAAGGAGACGAGGAGATCGACAAGGTAGCCCTCCACTTCGGGCTCCTTGAGGAACTCGCTGACCTGAGGCGCATCGAAGACTGGGACGGACTCGCGGATCCCTACCCGTTCAATGGTGTACCCTTGGGCCTGTAGGTCCTTGCGCACCCTTCGCATGAGGATGGTGAACAGCAGGAAGGGGGAGATCTTCAGGAGGATCTCTTCGTCCTCGAGGACGCGCCGCACGAGGCGGTCATCTTGGAGCATCACCTCGAGGAAATCTTCCTTGTCCCTGACGAGTTCGATGATCCGGTCGTGGTCCTGGCGACGGTCGGCGACGGTCTCCACGATAAACCGGAGGTCCGCCTCAGTGAGCCGCTGGGTCAGGTTCACGCTCCCAGCCTCCCCCCTCTCACGTATCCCTCCCGATCACTATTTTACAGGAACGGAGGGAGCGGAGTGCCAGGGGGCTACTTCATCCTGCCATAAGAGAAGACTAGGCGGATCCCCAGCTCCTGAAGGCGCTCCTGGACTTCCGGCCGCGCCCGGTAGCAGAAGCAAACCGGGAAGACCTCCCCTGCGAGGTGCTGCCTCGCGCGCTCGACGAGGCGGGCGAAGCGCTCCACCTGCTTGAGCGTGAGGTTGTGCTTCGCCTCTCCGACGATCCAGATCGTCCGTCCCGGGTGGGCAGGGTCATTGGCCTGACCGAAGATGTTGATCTCCTCCACCCTCCCGTCCCACCGCTGCCAGGCCCTCTCCAGTACCCCTACCTTCCACCCGAACTCCCGTCCAAGGACGTCATGGATCACGATATAGGCGATGTCCTCAATGTCTCCCCCAACGGTCTCGCTGAGGCCACCAACCTGCCTGGCAAGCCGCTCCACAGCCTTTTCCGTCCGCGCCTGGGCTTTGGCCAGGTCTGCAACTGCAGCTTCCAAGTGCGCCTGCGCTTCGCTCAAGCGAGCGAGAGCCAGTTCCACGCGGTCAAGGCGCGCTTCGGTCCGCTCCTGGGCAGCGGCCAGCCTTTCCACACGCTCGTCCGTCCGC
>Ga0197143_1000052_pt1 | contig 126612 bp, 121 predicted proteins | sample GBS70_MetaG_FD_148603 | JGI IMG/M metagenome (GOLD analysis project Ga0197143, IMG submission 148603) | Sediment microbial communities from Great Boiling Springs, Gerlach, Nevada, United States - GBS 70_MetaG | ecosystem: Environmental > Aquatic > Thermal springs > Hot (42-90C) > Sediment... | reverse complement strand
CAGTTCGGTCCACTGCGAGGGTTACCCGGAGCAAGCGTCACCCAAGCGAAGATAACCTCGTCGTAGTCCTGAATATACATCCCTGAAGCCGTCCCGATGTTACGACCGTTGGAGAGACAAGAGGCAGTACGAGCTTTCTCGCGGGCCTGACTGAAAACGGGAAACAGAATTGCTGCCAGGATCGCGATTATCGCGATCACCACCAGCAATTCAATTAGTGTGAACGCCCTCCGTCTCATTTTAAAACACCTCCTTAATTGTGATGTGCTGACGAGCTAACTCTATATTTCATTTTATATAGAAAACTATTTTTGTCAAGCGTCGATACTTCATACATCCTGTGCGTTCTTTTCTGCTTTTAGTACGAATAAATAAGGCTTGAACTTTTATTTTAGTTCAATTGAGATAATTATTTTTTCGCTGAAGGAATGAAAATACGATTCTTAGCTTACAGGGGTTTTTTACAAATTAAATAATAATTTTGTCTATTCCCTCTTTTATTTTTTACTATTCCAGATTCTAAAATTTCAAAATCTACCTTTCTCACCAAATTTTCAAGTTCTATTTTTGAAAAACAATGATAATACCTTAACGTTTTTTTGCCCCAGGGCAAAAAGAAATCTTTGAAATCTAATTTTGATCTTCCGATTAATTTCAGAAAGGTATACTTTAAAAGAGCTAAAATTTCTCGTGGTTGATGAATTTTCCAGCAGGTCAAAATTAAGATTTTTCCTGGTTTTAAAACTCTTTTTGTTTCTTTTAAAACCTCAAGCCTCAGATTTTCAGAGGGAATATGATGCAAAATGGCAATTGCATAAACTCTATCAAAAAAATTATCAGGGAAGGGTAAATTTAAAGCATCGCCAACAAAAAATTTTGCCTCGGGAAAATTTTCTTTTGCAATTTCAATTAATTTTTCTGAATTATCTAAGCCAAAATAATCAACTTTTTTCTCTTTGAAGATTTTGTACCATCTCCCATTACCACAACCCAAATCTAAAATTTTTTCTCCTTCTTTTAAGTCTTTAAAAAGAAAACTCAGTTCCTCCCAAATATCCTTTCTGGTTGTCGAAAATTCTTTTGCGATTAGATTGTAATTCTCTTTTGTTTTCTCTAAAATAAATTTTGCATATTCTAAATCCATGTTGGAAGAAAAAATTATTAAAGAATTAATAAGAACGAAAATAGAAAACCAAAAAGAGTTAACCGCTTTTAAAAGAAAAATTTCAAAGAAATACAAAATCAAAACCTTGAGCAATTTTGAACTCTTTGAATTTTATCAAAAATTACTCAAGGAAAAAAGAATAAAAAGATCGAGAAAATTAGAAAAAATTTTGAAAACGAGGCCGATCAGATCTCTTTCTGGAATTGTAAACATTTCGGTTTTAACAAAACCTTATCCTTGTCCTGGAAAATGTATCTTTTGTCCAACCGAAAGGGGAATGCCAAAAAGTTATCTTTCAGGCGAACCAGCAGCAGAAAGAGCAAAAAATTTGAATTTTGATCCTTATTTACAAATGAAAAAAAGAATTGAAATGCTAAAGTTTGAAGGCCATCCAACAGACAAAATTGAATTAAGAATTGTTGGAGGAAGTTGGAGTTTTTACCCAAAAGACTATCAGGTCTGGTTCATAAAAGAATGTTTTCGTGCTGCAAACGAAAAAATGTATCATGTTAATTCACGATCGCGAAATAACACAACACGTTTGATGAAAGAATTAGAAAAAGAGCAAAGAAAAAATGAAGGGACAAAAAATAGAATTGTTGGAATTTCGATTGAAACAAGACCAGATTTGATAAATGAAGAAGAAATTGAATGGTTGAGAAAATTGGGAGTAACGATGGTCGAAATGGGAGTTCAAAGTGTTTTTGATGAAGTTTTGGAAAAGAATGAAACAGGTTTGAGTGCAGAAAAAATTGCTCAAGCAACAAAAATTTTAAAGGATGCTGGGTTCAAAGTGCTTTATCATTTAATGCCAAATTTATTTGGATCGAATCCAAATTTAGACAAAAAATGCTTTGAGATTGTATTTTCTGATAAAAGGTTTAAACCAGATTGGATAAAAATATATCCGACAGTAGTCACTCAAGGAAGCAAGCTTTATCAAATTTGGAAGGGAGGAAAATACAAACCATATAGCGATGAAGAACTAATTGAACTTCTAATCCAAATCAAAAAAGGCCTTCCCTATTGGGTAAGGGTTACCAGAATTTTAAGAGATATTCCTTCAACAAAAATCGTTGCTGGATGTAAAATTTCTAACTTAAGAGAGGTTGTAAAAAAGGCAATGGAAAGAAAGGGTCTTTCTTGTCATTGTATTAGATGTAGAGAAATAAGAGAAAAGTACAATCCAAAAGAAAAAGTTTATCTTTTTAGAGAAGATTATGAAGCTTCCGGCGGAAAAGAAATATTTCTAAGTTTTGAAAATAAAGAGAGAACTAAACTTTATAGTTACTTGAGATTAAGAATTCCTTCTCAGATTTTTGAAAAGAAAAAACATTTCCTATCAGTTCTAGAAAATTCAGCAATCATTAGAGAAATTCACACCTTTGGTGAAATGGTCCCAATTGGAATTAAAAAAATCGCTCCTCAGCATCAAGGTTTAGGAAAAAAAATAATAAAAGAAGCGGAAAAAATTGCCAGGAAGGAATTTAGGCTGAGAAAAATTTCTGTAATTTCAGGGGTGGGAGTTAGGAATTATTGGCGAAAATTAGGTTATAGATTAAAAGAAACTTATATGATTAAAAACCTTAAATTTACCCCTAACAAGAATTTTTAGATGATTAAAATTTGAAAAGATGCTTAAAAATTAAAATATTTTAAAAAAATTTAATTGGGTTAGATCCCTTGTAATTAAAAAAAATTGTTCCTTAGTACCAATGGTTGGAAAAAAATTAGTTAAAGTGACTGAAAAAATATCAAAAAAGAGTTTGGTTTTAAAAATTGCTGTAATTTCAGAAGTGGAGTTAGAAATTACTGGTGGAAATAAAATATAAGCTGAAGGAAAATTATATGTTAATAAGGTTTGGGTTTAAATCGGAAAGCTCAATGAAAATTTAATATAAGTACCTCTTGACAAAATATTTTGTAATGATATACTAAATTAAGCACTTTACATACAAAAATTGGAGACCCTTAAAAAGCTACTAAGGAGGGGTCATTTATGACGTTGCTTGAACTTCTTTCTCCTGTCTGGGCATTTTCTGAAAAGGAGGCAAAAATTCTCCAAGAAGCAGTGATGGAGGGAAATCGTGAAAAAATCAGTCAGTACATCAAGAAGTTGGAAGAGAAATTAGCACAAACTAGTGAGGAGGATTTCCCCTATTACCTAAAGTTTAGGGCTTATGTGGCTGAAATTGAAGCAAAAATTGCGGTACTAAAAGCAATTCTCAGTAACTCACCTCAAGATTGGGAAAAAGCAGCTAGAGCTTATGAAAATCTAAAGGATGCTCTCGATGGACTTGCAGCAAGTTGTGATCCATTCGAAGACATTGCTCAAATTATGTTCTCTTCAGATGCCGAAAAAGCTGCTAAACTTTCAAACTTATGTCTTGCTCAAATTAAAGGAATGGAAAGAGAGGCCAAAAAGAGAACCTTCGCAGAAGAAGCTAAAAGATTAATTGACCGAGTGGGGCCGTCTCTCGGTTACGATTTCACGTCTTCTCCGGTACTTCCTGAAGAGAGAGACGACATCGCTGTGGTAAGACGTTCAGCAGCAAATGGGAGAGACTATGGTTTCGATGTCATCTATCTAGTATGGAAAGTCGGAGAGGAATTACATTACCAAGAACTCTGTAATTCAAGAAGCTCAAAAGATTACATCCACATTGAAAGCGTAACCGTTCAGGAAGGATGGTTGATGGTGAAAGTTGGCTCAGGAGGCTCTTTCAGTGGGTCTCCTTGGGAAAGAATCATTAAGATTTCTATTTCTGAATTAGGCCTTTCTGAATGAGCCTAAAAGGTAGTTGCACTTTTTGGGGACTTCCCGATCCATTATTTTACAGCGGGTTGGAAATAAGACCCGCTGTTTTACAATTGCGATACTACTGATAAATTAAATTAGTTTTAAGACGGGAATGCTTATAAAACAATAGTGACTCTTTTTTTTCTCTGGCTGGTTAGGTGGTTGAGTTAAATTGTGCAATCTCGCCATCTTAAAATTTCCTCACTTCTAAAAAGGTTTTTTCTTCAAAATACGTATTTCAGCTTGTTGTAAAAACTGTTGCTCGAAGTACTAAAAAATTTTTAAATTCTGTGTTAAAAACCTACCACACTCTTTAAAATCTCCTTCTAAAGTACTTCTAATTTTTGGGAATCTTAATCCAGCAGCAGGATGATAAGTTGGGAAATAAAATTTTCCTTCTTTTTTAATCCATTTTCCTCTATAATTGCTTAATTTCTCTTTTGGAAAAAATATTGAAAAAGCAACTTCCCCCAATAGAATGAAGTACTTTGGATTGATAAGTTCAACTTGCTTTTTTAAATATGGAAAACAGGATTTAATTTCTTCTTTTTTAGGTTTTCTATTTATTGGTGGTTGTGGTAAGCATTTTAAAGGTGAAGTGATAAACATTTTTTTTCTTTCTATCCCAGCAATTTTTAATAACTTATTCAACAAAATCCCTGCTCTTCCGACAAAGGGCTTTCCAGTCTTATCTTCTTCAGCTCCTGGAGCTTGTCCACAAATAAAAATTTTTGCGTTTGCTGGTCCCTCACCAGGAACTGCATTTTTTCTCCACTTCCATAAAGAACATTTTTTACAATTTCTTATTTCTTGATGCAATTTTTCCAGTTCTTTTTGTTTTTCCATTTGATTGGGTGATTTTTTTTAAATTATAGTACAAAAATAAGAAAAATCATGGGAGTATTAGACATTTTGAAAGAATTTTTGGGATTGATTTTTCCTTTTTTAAATCCAAAACTCACCCCTGAATTTTTAAAAGAGCAAAAAGAAAAAATGGATCCTCGATCCTATCATAAATTTTTAAAGCGCCATTATACTAAAATTTTGGCAACTATATTTGAAAGACGGGAAAAGGGATTGAAAATCTCAAAAGAGCTAATTGAAATGCTAAAAATGATTGAGAAACAAATTTGATGGGGTCGAACCCCATTTTAGATTTTAGATAAAAGATGTTTTGAGGTTGTGTTTTCTGATGAGAAATTCAAGCCAGATTGGATAAAAATTTATCCAACAGTGATAACAAAAGAAAGTAAACTTTACCAAATTTGGAAGAAAGGAAAATATAAACCGTACACTAATGAGGAATTAATTGAACTTTTAATCCAAATTAAAAAAGATCTCCCTTGCTGGATAAGAGTAACTCGAATTCAAAGAAATATTCCAGCACCAAGAATTATTGCCGGGTGTAAAATCTCAAATCTAAGAGAAGTTGTGAAAAAAGAAATGGAAAGGAGGGGATTAACTTGTCATTGTATAGGATGCAGAGAGGTAAGAGAAAAATACAATCCAAAAGAAAAAAATTTATCTCTTTAGAGAAGATTATGAAGCATCCGGGGGAAAAGAAATATTTCTAAGTTTTGAAAATAAAGAGAGAACTAAACTTTATAGTTACTTGAGATTAAGAATTCCTTCTCAATTCTTTAAAAAAAAGAAACATTTTATATCTGTGTTGAATAACTCAGCAATTGTTAGAGAAATTCAAACTTTTGGTGAAATGCTTCCTATTGGAAGCAGAAAGATTGCCCCACAACATCGTGGTTTGGGAAAAAAATTAGTGAAAGAGGCAGAAAAAATAACAAAAAAAGAATTTGGTTTGACAAAAATTGCTGTAATTTCAGGAGTGGGGGCAAGAGATTATTGGCGAAGGCTAGGATATAAATTAAAAGAAACTTACATGTTAAAAAAATTGACTCTAAGGTAAATTAAAGAAAGTTCAACGTGATGGAAACAAAAGGGAGAAAACTTCTTGTAGAAATGGTAGAGATAGTAAAAATAGGTAATCGTGACTATTGATTTTTGTTGACCTTAAAGAGTTCATTGAGATCTTTACCTGTTTTGCAAAGTATTTATACCCTGGACATTTTGAGGGTTGCAAAAACCTTTTGAAAATTAAACGAAAAAGAGATTGAATGTATTACGAAATTTGCAGGAATATTGACAAAAATTTAGATTGTTGATATAGTTTTTTTACGGAGGTGAGAAGCTTGGAACGAATGACTAGGGTCGTAGTTGTGGCTGCTGTGGTTTTTCTTATAGGGCTTACAGGTCTCTGGTTAATTGTGTCGGGATGTACTACTTCCATTGTAAGCGGCCCCTGTATAGTAGAAACAATGGTCGTGAAGGTGGTAGGAGGAGTTTTTCTTTTACTCCTCGCAAGCTGGTTATGTGCAGAACTTTTACGCACAGCCCCGCCGCCTTAGTATTAAGTTCCTTATTACCCTCAGTTAAAAAGGCGCGTACTAGCGCGCCTTGTTTTTTACTAAAATTTGAACTTATAATAACATTAAAATTTCCATCTTAAGAACCTTTGATAGGTTTTAAAGTTTTCTCCTAAAACTTTTTTAATTTTCAAAAACCCCAACCCTGCAGGAAGATGAGAGGTTTTTTAATTTTTTCTTTTGGCAAAAACACTGAAAAAGTAACTTCTCCAAGTAAAATAAAATGTTTCGGATCAATAATTTCAATTTGCTTTTTCAACCAGGAGAAACAAACTTCTATTTCCGCTTTTTGCTTTCTTATTCATTGGAGATTAAGGGAGGTATTTTAAGGAAGAAGTGGTAAAAACTTTTTTCTTTGGATTCTGGCTATTTTAAGCAATTCACTCAAAAATTTACCAGCTCTACCTACAAAAGGTTTTTCTGTTTTGTCTTCTTCAACTCTGAGGCTTATCTCCAAATAAAAATTTTTGCGTTTGCTGGTCCCTCACCAGGAACTGCATTTTCCTCAGTTTCCATAGAGGACATTTTTTACAATTTTTTATTTCTTGATTTAATTTTTCCAACTTTTTTGTTTTTCTATTTGATCGTGCGAGTTTTTTAAATTATAATACAACATAAGAAAAAAATTTATGGGAATATTAGATATTTTAAAAGAATTGTTAGGAATGGTTTTCCTTTTTTGGTCTAAAGCTCACTCCCGAATTTCTGAAAGAACAAAAAGAAAAGATGGATCCTTACTCCTATTATAAATTTTTAAAGCGCCAATATACCAATGAATCTAAAGAAAAATTAAATAGCCAATTATTGAAAACAAAGAAATTAAGGGCAGTGCAGGCATTGGTTTTTTTTCTTTTTGGGAAATAAAAAGCAAAAGATTAATAAAAAAACCGAGCAAAGAAAAAAAAGAAATAACAAGAGATTTAAATGCCCCAAATTTTAAAACAGAAACTGAGAAAATTAAAGGAAGGGCAATGTCTCCTCCTCCTAAAATTAGAAAGTCGCCTTTCCCTGGTTTTATTTCTTCTGTAATTTTCAAAAAACTTTTCAGATTTAAAGGGAATACCAACCCTAAAATTGTACCAGTTTCTACCATGTCTTTTGCAATCTTTACCATATGCTTTGTTGTATAGACAGCAACAAAATCGTAGATCGAAAGGATAATTAAAATTAAAACGACGGCCTCTGGCCTTAAGACCAAACCAAGACTGGCGCCAATACCCGATAGAGAAAAAATCATTAAGAGATTTTGGTTTAAAACAATAGGGGTTTTTATCCACCAGAGAATTAAAGAAACAGTCAGAATCAATGAAATTGGTTCTGGAAAAAATGCTTCAAGGAAAATTAAAGAGCTAAAAAATGAAACTAAAAGAAAAAGTATTTTGTAAATGTGTTTTTTGAGCGTTTTTCTTTTTAAAAATCGAAATATTAAGAAAATAAAAAAAGTGGCGAGAAAAAAATAAAAAATAAATTTTAGGGGAGAAATTAAGGAATATTCAATTTTTTGAGATTCTAAAATTTTCTCTAACCTTAAAGCACATAAAATACCTAATACAATAGTAGAATAAAATAAAAAACCTTCGATAAAAAAAATAAAGAGTAGTTTTTTAATTTTGAGATTCATTAAGTTTTAGAATATTTTCAATGGGATAATGAGGTGCAATTTTTAAAATCTTATCAATGATTTTTTCTTTCTCCTCTTTTGTTTTTGCTTTCAAATATTTTTGTTTTAATTTTCGCATTTTTTCTCTTCTCTGTTGTTTTTTTCTTATTAAAAATTTTCTTCTAGCAGGAGTTTCTTTTGCGACCATAGTCTTTTTTTTGCTTTTTCTTTTTCTTTAAATGATATTTTAGACCTTTCTATACCTTTTTCAATAATTGAAATTGTTTTGTCATAAGTTTCTCTATCAATCCTATATGGTGTACCATCTTTTCCACCGTGGGCAAAAGAATATCTTGCAGGATCTTCATAGGATGGTTTTGCCCCATAAACTATTTCTGAAACTAAACTCAAAGCTCTGATTGTTTTTGGTCCAACTCCTTCTATCATCAATAAATTTTCAAAATTTTCTGGTCTTAAAAAATGAGCTTTTTCAATCGTTTTTGTCAATCTTTTGAGGTCAAATTTTTCTTTTTCAACTGGATGATGACGAAATTCTACATTCTTCAGTTCCATTTCGCAAAAACCTGGTAATCTTTTTTGTCTCATTAAATCATTTCTTTTTTCGTAATATTTCTGCCATGGCAATAATTTGACGGAGCTTTTTTCGGAAATTTTCTTTATATCTCTTAAAAAGGTCTTTGGTTCTTCTCTCACCAGTTCAACAGAAATTTGTTTATTTTCTTTACTTTCTTTTGCCACTAAATTTAAGGGTTTTACTTTTATATCAGAAACAATTCCTGAATGGGGTTCTTCAGTAAAATCTTTAATTTTTAAAGATAACCAATGATATCTTCTTGCTTTTTGTAATTCTGGGCTCATTCCTTGTTGGACAACAACAAATTCCCCATCTTTTGTAAAAATGAAATTATGATGGTAAATTTGAAATCCTGCCTGGATTAAGCAGGAATCAACTTTTGCTGTAAGTTTTGATGCATAAATTAATTTTTCATAAAAATCGAATCCTCTTGTCAAACCCAACATTTTAATCTCATCTGGAGTTTTTCTTGAGATTTTTCCTTTACCTCCGCATATATAAATTCCTAATTCGTCCTCCAATCCACGAAGTCCTTCTTTCAAGGCTCCCAAGGTTGTTGTAGTTAATCCGCTACTGTTCCAATCAAAGCCTATTACACATCCTAAAGATTGAAACCAAACTGGATCTGATAATCTTTTTAAAAACTCTTCTGCCCCAAATTCTTCCACAATCACTAGAGCAATCGCTCTTGATAATTTTTTCATTCTTTCAAAAAGCCATCTTGGACACTTACCAGTATCTAAAGGAACTGTGGCTATTCCTGTTCTCATACTATTTTTTGGTTCTAGAAACTCTAATTAGTCCAGAACAGGGAATAATTTCAATTCCTCGTTTTTCTAATTCGTCCAAAAATAAATTCATTCCTAAAGAATCAGAAGGGGTATGACCAGCAATTAATACATTAATGTGGGCTTCTTTTGCTTTTTTCCAGTGTTCTTCAGATTGATGCATTGACACTACTGTTCCGATTCCAGCAATTGCCATTTTTTCATAAAGTTTTGCAGATCCTTCTGTCCCTCCTGTAACTTCAGTCAAAGCAATCTTTCCGCATCTATTTTCTGGAGATCCAACTGTAATTTTTGGTCCTGCCCCAATCTTTGCTGCTTCTTTGTATTCTGGGATTTCCAAAAGTAAATCCATTAAATCTCCAAGTCTTTCTGGCTTCTTTTGCTCGATTAAATCTTTCAAAAATTTTGCAACTAGGTTGTCAGTCGGAGTATGAACGTTCATTAAATTTATTTTCAAAAGTTTTGCTGCATCGACTGTTTTTTGATGAATTAAAGCATGAACTCCTCTTGCAACTTCATCAATCCTTTCTTTCATTAAACCCTCAGCAATGTTTATTGGAACTCCATAATAATTCAAAATGTCGCATTGCAATTCCATCACATCTGCTAAATTTGCCAAACCCTTTCCTATTGGATGATGGGCAATTACTAAATCAATATCTCCAAGTTCTTTTGCCAATAAAAGTTCCTCTACCTCAATATGAATTCCTGCTAAAACTTTTCTTATTTCTTTATCTTCTGCGATGTTATAAATTCTGGAATCTAGATAAGGATTTTCTAAGGCTTCTAAATCAAAAATCTCTTTCTCTTTTGGAGAAAGTCTTTCATATTTTTTCTTTTTCCTTTCCAAAACCTTCATTACCCCTTCCCTTCCCCTAAAATCTGCCTCAATTCCCATTTCAATTGCTAGTTTGAATATTTCCTTAATCTTCATGTTTTTAAATTTCAATTTTTTCTTCAATAAAATGGGAGTACCATTCTTTATATTCTTTTGGAGTAATCAAATGGAATTCGAAAGGAGTAGAAAATCCAATTTTCTTTTTTAGCTTTGTCAAAAATTTACTCTTTTTGTTTAAATCTTTCAACTTTGGAGAAACAATCAAAACATCAATGTCTTGAGGAACCTCCTTTTCTCTCAAAATCGAACCGAAAATGAAAACCCTGACTCTTTTCAAAAGTTTTTTTGCCTCTTTTTTAATCGTCTTTGCATATTTCAAATAATCTTGAAAATACTTTTCCTTTTCTTGAAATTCTTCTATTAATAAATCGACTTCACTTTTTTTCATAATTTTTTCAAAAACTCAATTAACTTTTCAACAAACTCAAACATATTCTCAATTCTTTTTTTGCTAAATTCCACTGGCAAATATCGAGAAGTTAAATAGGCCTGTTCCAAATCACCAATCACGCTGGCATTTTCCTCTAACAATTTTTTTACTTCTCTTTCTTTTTGGTAAATCTTTCCTATCCCTTTTAATAATTCCTCAAGAGAATGGGTTTTGGGATATTTTTTTGCTTTTAAAGCAAAATAGTATTTTAGATAAAGTTGGCTGGCCTGTTCTAAATTAAAAGCTGCCAAATTGTAATATTTTTCTTTGAAAGAACTTTTTGCCAAATTAAAAAATTCGTCTGCTCTTTTTTTGAGAAAATCTATTTTTGCCATTTTTTTAGTTTAACAAAATTTTGAGAATATTTTAAATCTCTTTCTCTTCAGGTTTTTGATCTTCTTTTGTTAAAAATTTTTGGTAAAGCTCTTGTATCAACATTTCTTGTTCTTTCAAATTCAAAACTTCCCTGCGGATTCTCGCTTTTTCTTTTCGAATAAATTTTCGAATCGATTTTGGCAATTTCACGTCCATAATAAGGATTCCCGAATGTTAGAATTTCAATTTGAATTTTATAATTTGAATTTTGCATCTTTATTACTCTCCCTTGATCACTGCTAAAGGTATTAATTTCGCCACTTTTTTTGATAAGCCAGCATTGTGCACTACTTCAACAACCTCGTCAACATTTTTGTAGGCTTGGGGAGCTTCTTCAGCAATTCCTTTTAAAGAATAACATTTAACAATTATTCCTTTTTTCTCCAATTGATTAATAATTTCTCTTCCTGAAAGTGTTCTAATGGCTGCGTGCCTTGACATAGTGCGGCCTGCCCCGTGACAGGTACTGTAGAATGCCTCTTCTCCTTCTTTTGTTCCAACTAAAACATATGAGGCAGTTCCCATAGATCCTGGAATAATAACTGGTTGTCCAACTTCTCTGTATTTTTGAGGAATTTCAGGATGTCCTGGAGGAAAAGCTCTGGTCGCTCCTTTCCTGTGAACTGCTACTTCTTTTTCTTTTCCCTCAATGTTGTATTTTTCAATCTTTATGATATTGTGAGCAACATCATAAAGCAAACTTAATTTTCCTCCTCGATCCCCCAAAACATTTTTCCAAGCTTTTCTCACAAAATGAGTAATCATTTGTCTGTTTGCCCAGGCATAGTTTGCAGCAGCTCCAGAAGCAGCCAAAGCTCTTTTCCCTTCTGGAGAATTAAAAGGAACGCAAGCAAACTCTCTGTCTGGAACCTTGATTTTGTATTTGTTGATCATTAAAGGAATAAATTCTCTTAAATAGTCAGAGCAAACTTGATGACCAAGACCACGAGAACCACAATGGACCATAATAACTATTTGATCTTTAAACAATCCAAAGGCTTTTGCTACTTCTTCATTGAAGATTTCAGCAACTTTTTGAATTTCTAAAAAGTGATTACCAGATCCCAAAGTTCCTACTTGATCTCTTCCTCGATTTTTAGCATGGGTTGAAACTGAACTAGAATCAGCCCACGGTAATTTTCCTCCTGCTTCACAGTTTTCAATATCTTCTTTTTCTCCATAACCTTGCTCAACCAAATAAGGAACCCCTCCTTCTAAAATTTTGTCTAGTTCTGGGATCGAAAATTTCAATTGCCTTCCCCTCCCAAGCCCAGAAGGAACTTCCTTGTGAATTTCATTTGCCAATTTTTCCAAATACGCTTTCAAATCATTTCCTTTCCATTCTGAAGTTAGAACTCTAACTCCGCAATTTGAAACCACAAAATTGTTAGCAATAAAATTGTGGTTAACATTATTAATAGTAAAATCAAAAACAAAATCTTGATAAGGAATTTTCTCTATTTTTTGAATTTCTTCCCAAACTAAACCATTGTCTCCAAAAGCATACTCTTTCTTGTACTCTTCAAAGGAGGGGAAATTAGAGGTTATCCTTGGTTTTCCTCTTATCCTGATTACGCCATGACTTTTTTCTTTAAAAAGTGAATGGTAAAGGAATTTGAGCTTCAACCTCAAATAACCTGCAGCCAAACAAGCTTCTTTTTGTTTTTGCTTGTTGTATTCATAATTGATGGTTTCAAAAAATTTTATTAAATTTTCAATTTTTTCTTGAATCTGCAATCTAAAACCTATTGTTTCGCCTGTTTTTCCTTTGAAAAAGTACCCTGGAACTTTCTTTATTGGAGAAGTTTCAACGCCAAATTCTTTCAAAAGCTTAGCAATATCTTCTAAAAATGCTTTTGCGTTCTTTTCCAATTTCTTATCTTTTGACATGTTCAATTGAGGAGTATAAAAGTTGTATTTATTCAGTGTTTTAGGACAAGAAAGTTCCGCCCCAAATAATGAAGCTAAAAATAATCTTTTTTGCCACAAAGGAGCCTTAAAGATCCATTTGGGTACTTGGTATTCCTTTTTAGTTTTTATTCCATAAGGCGTTCCTAAAGCTACCAATAAGGAAGCAAAGGCGAAGGAAGTTACCCTGAAAGATTCTTCCTTTGTCTTAAAATGATACTCTTTTTTATATTGAGTTTCTATTTTGTGATTTCTTTCCCTTGTTATAACAGGTGAAGGGTTAAAACCAATTTTTTTAATATCTTTCCTGATTTCTTCTAAATCTTCTCTTTTTCCATTAAACCCTACAATTCCTCTCCCATCTTTAGTAATAGAAATGTAACCATCGCCAAAAATAAATCCCATTATTTTCAAAAGATAAGGAAGTTGCCAGGAATTATACCTTAGAGGGAAAAGATCAAGCTTTTCTACTTGCTTTAAAATTTGTTGAATTGAAGATCCTTTAGTGGTTTTCCCCAATTTTCTTAGGGTTTTTTCAAAATTTTCCTTTGAAAGAATGATCTCGTCTAAAGGTTCTTCAAAAATAACTCCTTTGAAAGGAAAAATTGCAATTTTTCCCCCTTCTTTTAAAAATCTCGCTTCTTTCATTCCTTCTTGAGTATAAATTGGATGATCTCCAGTAACTTCAATTTCTCTTCCAGAAAAAGTGGTGATTTTGTAAATGGTGGGGTTATTATACCTTTTTAGAAAATAAATCATTTCGCACTCTTTCAATTTTTTGTCTTCAAAATCAACAAATTTTACTTTTTTGTTTTTCCAAGTTTTTTCTAGTTCAGAAATTGGAAGATAGGCTCCATGCTCTAGTAGAACATTTGTCTTTGGGGAAAGGCAATTTATGTCATACCCCTGCATTCCAGGTGAAATTATTCCTTCTTTTGTATCAATTGCTGCTACTCCACCAATTGGTGAAGAATAACCTTCATGCATATCTGGCATTGCTAAAGCATACTTTTGAATTCCAGGTAAGGTCGCAACATTGATTAATTGTTCAATCGATCTATCTCTAAATGCTTCTTCTAGCATCTTTTCAGAAAGATAAACTCTTGCTGGAACTCTCATGTCAGCTCGAAAACTTTTTGGAATTTCCCAGAGAAAATCTGAAATTTTTTTGAAATCTTTTTTGGAAATCATCTTTTTATTCTAACTGAATTTTTAATCTAAGACAAGATTTAACTCAAATAATTCCTCTATTCTGTCCTTTATTTTGCTTGACAAAAAAATTCAATTTGATATTTTATTTCCATATAGTTCTTTCTAAATTCTTGCCAAGTTTATTGTTGGGGCCGCAATTTCTTATTCTCCTCTTATTTATCCCCCTCGCCGCATGACAACCCTCCTTTCTGCGGCCCCTTTCTTTTATTTTCAGTTTTGAGTATTAAATAAGCTCTTTTTATCCTTTAGGGTCGCGGTTTTCCCCTTCTTTCTCCTCATTTACATCCCCAACGCGTCCCCCTTTTCACCTCACTCACCGCGGCCCTTTTTTTAAATTGAAAAGTTTAAAAAAAAGAGGGTGACTATTGCACCCTCATGAATATTCAAAGTGTGCTTAAGTTACAAATTCAAGAAGCCACTCGATCCTTTCTACGACCTCAGAGGGCTCGCAAGAATCAAAGAACCGAAATTCCCAGGTTCCGTAATCAGGCCTCGGGCGGCATAACCACCATACCGTTCCAGGTTTTGGCAAATCAAAAATTGGAGGAACTCTTTCCCACTGGGAAATGAATGAACCATTGACACACGGTACTACTCTCTCTTTTTCGCACCAACCACATTGCCACCACTTTAGTCTGTGGGGAGAAGCCCAACCTTTTTGGACAGCTAAAGAAGGAAGAAGAAAGTTTCCCTCCCACAATACTCGTGCATTAAATGGATCTTTCGTTTGAATGTGAACATGAAGTGCGTTGAATAATGGTGCCAAGAGAATGGGATGCCAATGAGGGAATCTTTCTTGAAAATAGGAGATTAGTTGTTGATATCTTACTTTTGGGCACCATAAAGAATAGAGAATGTCTAGTGGGGGACTCACTTTTCCTTCAATAATTCCTCGAATGTCCACGTTGACCATTCCCTCCAGCATGCCTGTAAAGACGAAATCTACGTCACCTAGCCAGTTTTTCACCTCCCAAAGTGCGTTTTCTAGTAGTAGGGGAACTTCATGCAAGTCCTCAATCCCTACCGGGTCCAAAGAAATTTCAAGTTGAAACCACCCCGCATCTGTTTTCGCATACGCGTGTTTTACCCTCTTTCCTGTTTCACCAACCACACTGAATACGTCCACTAGTTTACCGTTCTTCACTACCGAAACCTCCAGCTCCAGACCAATTCTCGTCATACTTCTCGCCCTCCTTCCTTAAGTTTTTGTTTTTAAAGAGCAACCACTGATTGCAACATTTTGTAACCAATGGCCACTCCTTAAATTAAAAATCCTCCCTGCTTGAGGGGGGGTTTGAGATTTGGAAAAATTATTGCCTCTCAATCAAATCCCAAACCTCCCCCTCGCAAAAGGAGGATAAACAAGAAAATCATCCAAGAATTGCAGTACTCAGTTGTTTGATTTTTTTGCTCCATGGAGGTTATTAGTTTTAATTACCAGAAACCAAAATACTCTGTCAAGACCTTCAATAAATCAATCTTCATAAGGTTAAGTGGTTCAAATATCAAAAAGAATTTTTGCACGCCAAAAACCCTCCTTTTCTCTTGTAATTTCTAAATCATGATAAGTTACCCCCTTAATATGTACTCCCATTCTTTTCAATGATCTTCCGATTAACTCTGCCTCAATTTCATTTTCGCTGAATTTTTTAAATTTAACGCTTTCAAAAACCAATTTTTTTGTCTCAACTAAGTACAAAATTTCACTCAAAAAATCAACCAACAAAGAAACTAAATCAACCGATTGGATCTTAATTTTGACTTTTAACTTTTTACTTTTGGCGTCTTTTTGGTATTTTGCTGCCCTAAACATCCCCTTCATCGCATTCTCAAAAAGTTCTTCTTTTGTTTTTCCAAAAACCTTAATTTTCAAATCCGCTTTATGATCTAAAATCTCATAAAATTTATTGCTTTTCATATAATTATTCCAGCCTTAAAATGACAAAAAATACAACGATCGCCATTTTTTGTTACTTATTTAAAAATTGAAAAAATCTGATCTTCCTTAGCAACCCTTTCAATAGTAAAAACAGAAACATTTTCGAAAAGTTTGTTTTCAATTATCTCTTGATAGAGCTCTTCTGGAGGCGGATACTTTCCAATGTAGAGGCTTTTTTGAAGAGGTTTAAATTGCATCAAAAGAAGTTCTCTGCGCAACCAATCTCTTAACCATTTTTCTTTTAATTTTCTTTTAAGGACGAGGGGGATCTCTTTTTGGTAATTTAAGTTTAAAAGTTTTTAAAAATTCATATTCCAAAATTCTTTAATCCCAAGAGAATGAAACCTACCGCATTCAATCCTTTTTAAAAAATCTTTTCAGTAAAAGCGATTTGATTTTTTGCAAAACGTACTGTTGATGTGCTTTCTTTCTCATTTGTCTATTGTAACAAAATTCTACGATCGCCACAAAATGTAACAGAGGTTTGTTACAAAATATGGCGATCGCAAGGGTTTGTAACAAGTAAACAATGTGTCCTATTAATCAAAATAAAGTTTTTCAAATTCTTCTTTGACTACTTTTCGATCGTCCCAGGGAATTTTTTTGTCTTTAACACAAATTGAAGGTTCGCAACCTTTTCCAGTAATTACCACAATATCACCTTCTCTTGCCAGTTTTAATGCTTCCCTTATTGCTTCTCTTCTATCTAAAATTTTTCTTGCTTTTCCCTTTGTTCCAAAAGCTACTTGTTCAATAATTTCCCAAGGGTCTTCATCGTAGGGATCTTCATTTGTAACAATTATTTCATCGCAATATCTTGAAGCGATTTCTCCTAAAACTGGTCTTTTCCATTTATCGCGTCCTCCGCCTGCAGCTCCTAAAACACAGATTAAACGCGTATTGGGTATTGCGTATTGTGCATTGCGTAAAGTTTGATAAACTTTTTCTAAGGCATTAGGAGTGAAAGCGTAATCAACGATTACTCTAAATGGCTTAGATATTACTTCTTCCATTCTTCCTGGAACTCCCTCAAATTCTTCTAAAGCCTTTATTGCAAAATCTTTATCGATTCCTTGAGAAATTGCAACCGAAATAGCTGCTAAAGCGTTGTAAAGATTAAACCCTCCTGGAATTTTTAGCTTTATTTTTGTATTCTCCAAGTTTATTTCCCCCTTCTTTAATCCGTAAGTGATTTTCCTTTTAGCTGGAAATTTTAAAAAATAATCAGAATGTTCGTCTTCGACATTGATTACATGAATTTCTTTCGTCACTTGAAAGAGTTTTCCTTTTGTTTCTTTATATTTCTCAAAAGAACCATGGGCTTCAATATGTTCTGGGGTCAAATTTGTAAAAACTGCGATTTTGAAATCTAAAAATCTATGACGGTGTTGCTTAATTCCTTCTGAGGTAACTTCTAAAATTGCATATTGGCACCCTTCTTTTAAAGCCTTTTTTAAAAATCTTTGAATAAAAAACCTCCCGGGCATTGTCATTCTTAACTTATTGATCTCTTCCTTTTCTTTGATTTTAAATCTAATTGAATTCAAAAGGGCGATTTTCTTACCTGCTTTTTCAAAAATTGAAGCTATCATCTCAGTTGTTGTTGTTTTGCCATTTGTGCCAGTTATTCCAATTAAAACTATTTTTTTTGAAGGAAAACAATAAATTACAGCTCCTAAAAAAGCTAAAAGAAAATGATAAAAAGATAAAAAGATTTTGGGTAAAATTTTCTTAAGTTTTTCTTTCATTTTTTGATAAACTTGAATCTTGAGCAATTTTTGATTTTATTGATAAAAGGAAAAAACATTTGTATCTTCTCTTTGTAATTATATTTTTAGTTTCTTTTATTTTTGATGATGTCTTGGTAGTGTTCTAATTTCTCTTCTAATTCCTTTATTTTTTTCTTCAATTCCATCATTTTTAATTCTCTCCCTATAGAAATTTTAAGCCATTTTTCTAACTCATTTTTTTGTCTTTTTATTTCTTCGTAATATAGAGCATTATTAAGGACCACTGAGATTTGAGAAGAAAAACTAGTTAACAAATCTAATTCCTCAGCGGAGTAAGCTTCGCCTGAGGATTTATTTCCTAAAACTATAATTCCAATAAGCTCTTCTTTAAATAACAGAGGCAAAAGAATGGCTATCCCTAATTTTTCCATTATGTTTTTTGAATGAGAAAGTAAAATTTTTTCTTTTAAGGCATTTTTTTCTTCAGTGTCTTTAATGAAAAGCGGTATTTCTTCTTTGACCAGAGGTTTTTTTATCTTTCTTAGAAAATCTAAAATAAAATTTTGGTTATGAGTAATTAAAGAGAAAATCTCTTTTTCCTTAATGCCCAATAAAACAAACGGGATTAAGACATTCTCTCTCTCTTTTACAATAATTCCTGCTTTTTCTATATTAAGGGAACGAGAAAGAGACTCAATGATGGTTTTAGTTAACAGATTTAAATCAATAATCTGATCTAATTTTGGTCTCAACTCTGATAAAGTTTTTTGCAGGCTATAAAAAGTGTAATAAAAATACGAGCTGGCAATTTTCTCAAAATAAGGAAGTACTATCTGATAGAGAGGGATGGATAAAATCAAAGTGAAAGAAATTAAAAGTAAATTGGGAATTGGTTCATTAAGTTTTAAATTCAAAAAATTTGTCCCAACACCAAAAATGAGTACTGTAAGATAACTCAAAAAGTAAATTGCACCCTTCCCTATTACTATCCTAATATCCATGACTCTATATCGAATGATGGCGTAAGATACGATAAGAGGGTATAAAGGAACGGTGAAATTGAGAATAGGATACAAATTTATACCAAAACAGGGCAAAAAACAAGTACTTCCTCCGCTAAACCCTACTGCAGTAGCTAAAAAGAAATACTTAATTTGGTTTCGTTTAAGTCCAGAAGCTTTTTTATAAGCCTTGAATAACTCATAGTGACCATAAAATACTATTCCAAACCATAAAAATGTAAACAACCAATACAAATTTGGAGAATAATGAACGTCCCAAAATAAACCCTTAAAAATTTCTTTAACCTCCTTAATAAATATATTGTTTTGATAGAGCAAATCAGAAAGGTCTGCTATTAGAAAAAAAGCTCCTATTAAATAAATTAAAGTTAATCTAAGCCTGTTTTGTATTTCTAAAAATAAATAAACAAAATGAAGAAAGAAAACTGGGATGAGAATCACTCCAATATGAGTTAAGCGCCAGTAAAGAAGAGCTGTAGGCTCATCTTTGGCAGTACTTATAAAAAATCCTCCAAACCCCCAACTAGCTACTGCTAAGCAGGCAATAGCAAACATTCGATTTGATCTATGTGTTTTCCCTTTAAAATAAGTAAAAATTGCTAAAATAGACGAAATTATTCCTGTCAATAATCCTGAAATCCCAAATGCGTTCATACTATCATTATATCCAACCAAAAAGAAATTTGACAAAAAATGATAAAATAAAATGAAAATGGTGAAATAAAATGAAAATGTTTAAAATAAAAGCTCCATTTAAAGAAACCTTAGCCCAAAAAGAAGCTATTGACAGATTAGTAAGAAACCTCAAAACCCAACAAAAACATCATGTTCTTTTGGGTGTGACAGGATGTGGAAAAAGCGTGGATGGAGAAACACCAGTTTTAATAAAGCGACATAAAAAAATTGAATTAATCTCAATCGGAGAATTAATCGATTCTTTTTTTCGAAAGTATCCTAAAAATGCCCTCAAAATAGGAGAAACCGAGGTGTTGTCTTTAAACTGCCCAGAATTAAAAAAAGAAGGTACGCTTGAGGCGTTCAGTATAGATCCTCTCACAAAAAAATCTCAATGGAAGCCAATAATTCAATTGATTCGTCATTCTTCTCCCCGTTATCTCTATAAAGTCAAAACAGCTTGTGGAAGAGAAATTACAGTTACTGGCGATCACAATTTTTGGGTACTTAGAAACGGAAAATTTATTCTTTTGCCCACTGGTCAATTAAAAAATACCGATTATATTCCTTTACCATTAAAAATTCCTAAACCTAAAAAGAATTTCCTTTATATTAATCTTTTAGAAATTCTAAAATATGAAGATCCTTACTCAAGATTTTATGAAATTAAAACCAATAAATCCCCTTACTTACCTTTAACAGTCGCCCATCAAATTGCTTGTAAATTAGGAGTAGATTTTCATTTTGAAGGCTCAACAAAAAATAGGGTTAGTCCTTATTTTTGTAAATATAGCCTCCCAGCCAGAATTCCTATCTCAAACGAACTCCTTGAGTTATTTGGATATTACTTAGCGGAAGGCAATAGTTTTCCTAAATCTGGTTATTTTCAAATTGGAAAACTAGATTCTTTTCTTCAAGAAAGGATAAAAAAACTTTTAAACAAATTAGGTCTTCATTGGACACTTAATAAAAAAGGAGAGACCATTTATTTTGGTTCAAAAATTCATGCTATTTTACTCTATAAACTTATGGGTAAGAAAGCACTAACAAAGAGATTGCCAGATTTTTGGCCGAACCTTTCTCAAAATCAACTTGCAATTCTGCTTCGAGCTTATTTTGATGGAAATGGAGATGCTTTCCCTGCAGAAGCAAAAGTTTCTGCTACTACCATTAGTAAAAAATTAGCTTGCGATTTGGGTTATGCATTACTTAGGTTTGGAATTTGGTCAAAGCTTTATAAAAGTCGAAAAAAATATAAAAGTCCTTATAATTATCTTCCTGTTGTGTGGGAAATTGTTATTTCTGGCAAAGAAAATTTATTAAGATTTAAAAATTACATTGGATTTAATTTGCCAAAGAAGAAAGAGAATTTAGAAAAAACAATTAAAATAGCAAAAAAATCTAAAATAAATCGAATACCCAATGTGGGAGATTTAATAAAAGAACCTCGCTCGAACTTAAACATCATCCAAAATGATTTAGCTAAGTTCTCTGGAGTTTCTCGAGAAATGATAACTGCTCTTGAAACAAAAAGAACTAATCTTCATAGGGAAACTTTTGAAAAGTTAATGAACTCTTTGAATCCCAGAGAAAAACAAAATAGTCAAGTTCACATTTTAAAAAATCTCCTTAATTGCTTTTGGACAAAAATCGGGAAGATAGAAAAAATTAAAAGCAAAAGCAAATATGTATATGACTTGGCTATAAAAGATAACGAAACGTTTTTTGCAGGTTTTGGAGGATTATTCGTTCATAATACCTTCATAATGGCAAAAGTCATTGAAAGTCTTCAAAGGCCAGCTTTAATTATATCACCAAATAAAACGCTTTGTGCACAATTATTTCAGGAGTTCAAAGAATTTTTTCCAGAAAACGCCTGTCACTTCTTTATCAGCTATTATGACTATTATCAACCTGAAGCTTATATTCCAGAAACTGACACTTACATTGAAAAAGATGCAAAAATCAATGAGGAAATTGATAGATTAAGACATGCGACAGTCCAAGATGTTCTAACTAGAAACGATGTGATAGTTTGTGCCTCTGTTTCGTGTATTTACAACATAGGGTCTCCGGAAGATTACCAAAAAGTTGCTCTAGAAATTAAGCCCGGTAAAAAAATTAAAAGGAAAGATTTTTTAAGTCATTTAATTGCTCTTGGATATCAAAGGAACGACTATGAATTTTTGCCATCAACCTTTAGAGTAAGAGGAAATACAATCGATATTTTCTTGGTTACCGGAAAAGAAATTCTAAGAGTTGAATTCTTTGGGGATGAAATAGAAAGAGTTTTAATTGCAAAAGATTCTCTATCTTCAGAATATAAAATACATCCCGGAAGTTACTCTATATACCCTGCCCACTTTTGGGTAACTCCCCCAGAGAGATTAAAAATTGCATTAGAAAATATAAGGTTAGAACTTCAAGAAAGGATAAAAGAATTGAAAAAAGGAAAAAAATTCATTGAGGCTCAAAGATTAGAACAAAGGACGAATTACGATTTGGAAATGATCGAAGAAACAGGTTATTGTCACGGAATCGAAAACTATTCAAGACATTTAGAATTCAGAAAACCCGGAGAACCTCCTTGGACTCTTTTGGATTACTTTCGAGAAGATCCTTTAGTGTTCGTTGATGAATCACATTTAACAATTCCTCAACTGAGAGCGATGGCAAACCAAGATAGGGCAAGAAAGGAAACGTTAATTGAATATGGGTTCAGATTACCATCTTGTATTGACAATAGACCCTTAACTTTTGAAGAATTTAACAAAAAAGTCAAGAAAATAATTTATGTTTCTGCAACTCCTGGCGAATACGAAAGGAAAAAAGCTGGCAAAAAATTTATTGTAGAACAATTAATAAGACCTACAGGGTTATTAGAGCCCTCAGTTGAAGTAAGGCCTACAAAAGATCAAGTAAAAAATTTAATCGAGGAAATAAAAAAAAGGGTTCAAAAATCTCAAAGGACTCTTGTTTTAACTCTAACCAAAAGATTGGCGGAAGCCCTTGCTGACTATTTAAAAGAAGAGGGAATTTCTTGTCAATGGTTACATTCTGAAGTAAAGGCTTTAGAAAGACCTCAAATTTTAAAGGAATTAAGAGAAGGGAAATATGATGTACTAATAGGAATTAATCTTTTGAGAGAAGGTTTAGATTTGCCTGAGGTGGCCCTGATTGGAATTTTGGATGCAGACAAAGAAGGTTTCTTAAGATCTTCGACTACTTTAATTCAGATTATGGGAAGAGCTGCAAGGCATCCAGAGGGACATTGTATTCTTTATGCTGATAAAATTACAAAATCAATAAGAGAGGCAATAAGGGAAATAGAAAGGAGAAGAAAAATTCAAATGGAATACAATAAAAAACACGGGATAGTTCCAAAACCGGTGATAAAACCGATTAGAGATTGGCCTTTTAGTAAAAAGGAAAAGGAAATTGAAATAGAATTTTGGATGGTAAGAGATGTGAAGCTTTTAGAACAAGAAATGAAAGAAGCAGCAAAAAATCTTGATTTTGAAAGAGCAGCTCAAATCAGGGATTTGCTAAGAAAAATCAGGAGCGATAGATTTTGAAGTTTTGTCAAAAAGAAGAGGGTTCTATCCCAATACGGAAGTAATAAAGAATAAATCGAAGAGATCTTAGGGCTTTTGAGCTTACTTCAGGATCAGGGTTTTGTGTATCTTCAAATAATTTGCGAAGATTTTCTTGTAATTCAGGGGTTAATTTTTCAGCGCCAAATCTTTCTCCGTAATAACCTCCAAATTCTTCAGGGGTAATGTTTTTAATTAAATCATTAATAATTTGATCAATTGGACGTCTATCAGAGTAAACTAAATAATTCAAATATTCTTTCACGCTTCCAAAAGCTTCTCTTGTTGGTACTACATTTTCAAACGTTTCTGGTTTTGGTTGAACCATTTGAGGAATTTCTTCAGTTTTTGGTAATTCAGCTGAAGGTATTGTTCCTTCTGTTATTTTTTCTCCCGTAGGTACCAACACTTGTGGTGTTTTTCCTTCTTGAAGATCTTTTATCATTACTTTTAAGACGTGGAGAAGTGCTTTTTGTTTTTGTTCAGAGGTTCCTATAGTAAGAATTCGATAAAACTCGTTTAATGTTTCTCTCGTGTGAGGCGGGAAAGTTTCAAGGCCTAATTCATTAACATAGTATCTTCCAAAATCCTCCATAGTAATTGAACCTCTTTGAATCCTACTAGCTAACTCCTCTAACCTTTCTTCAAGGGGGCGAGGATCTTTGTAAATTAAATGTTCAAAATACCCTCTTTGAAAATCTTTAGCTATCACCTCCAAGACGTGCATCAGAGCTTTCTGTTTCTGTTCAGCAGTTCCTACAGTTAAAATTCTATAGAATTCATTTAATTCTGATCTTACTTCTGGAGGAAGAGTCTCAATCTCCAACTTGCTCGTATAGTATCTACCGAAATCTTCTATCGTTAATTCTCCTTTGTTAATTTTTTCTGCCAGATCCTTTATTCTTTCTGAGAAATCCCGAGTATCTTCAAAAAACAAATGTTCAAAATATCTCTGTTTTTCTGCTGGTGTTAATTCTGCTAGAGCTTCAAGTTTTTTTCCAACAGGCACTTCAACACCTGGTTTTGCCTCAGGAACTGTTTTTGCAACTTCTGGAATATGTCCCAATCTTAATTCTCCTTTGGAAGAAATAGCATAAATATCCCCCTTTTCGGTCACTACAATTCTATCTCCTGTATAAACTAAATTTGGAACTTTGTTGTATAAAACATCGTTGAAAATTGATTTAGGGACTTTATGAAGCCATTCGTCTAATTCAATAGGATCTTCTGGCGGGTAACCTATTTTTTCAATTAAACTTTTAAATTCTTCTGGGTGTTCTCTAATATACTGACCTACAATATGTCTTGCACTCGCTATCTCTGCCCATTTTTTTAAAGCCTCTATATCTTCTATATTTCCCTTATATCCCAATTCTTTAGCATGTTCCATGTAGATCTTTTTCGCTTCGCTCAACGGAGATTCTCCTTTTTCTACAGTTTCAATTCCAAAAACCTTTTCTTTTTGGAGGAACTCTGGCACTGGTCCTTTGTAGGTGATTTCTGGAAGAGTTTCTTTATGAATAGTTTCTGGTATAGGTTCTTTTGTTTCGGGTGTTAATCCTTCTTTCTGCAAAACTTCTGGTTGAGAGACCTTCGCTTCAGGTGTTAATTCCTCTTTTGGGAAATAAGGGACTAGGGCTTCTGCCACTGCTGAAAATGCCACGCTAGCTCCTAAGGTGGTAGCCACCATCAATAATGCTTTTGTCAGTTTCGCTTTTCTTGTAGTTTTAGCAGTTTCATCTAATATTCTTTGCATTTCTTGATCAACTTTATCTAAATTCTCTAGGCTTAATCCGCTTTGGGCTAATTTTTGTAAACTTTTCTCTTTTTCTCTTTCTATTCTTTGGGTCCCAAAAAATCTTTCAAATCCGCTTCCTACTGCTTGAGCTATTCCCATTGAAAAAAGGCCTCTTCCTACTCTAAAACCCAATGCTCCTAAAACCCCATATTTTGCACATAAAGCAGCAGTAGCAGGGAAAAGGTTTGGAAAAAGAATGCCCAAACCAGTAAGAACAGTTGCCGAGATAAATAGTCTTGTTCCCCGAGGAAGTTTCATCCAACCGCTTAAAATTTTTACAAAAAGAGACTTTTTTTCTGGAGGCCATCTTTCTATTTCAAGCCTTCGTAAAATTTCTGCTTCCTTTGCCAATTCCATAATAATTTGAGAATCTTTTTCTCCAGAATCCTTCATTGCTCTTACCCACTCAATTCTTCTTTCATCGTAGGCTAATTTTTTCAATTCAACCTCAAGAATCTTCTCTGCAGTTTCATCGCTGATTTCAATTCCTCTTTCTTTAAACTTCCCTTTTAAAAATTCAAGGAATTCTTTTCTTTTTTCTCCAACTTCTTCTGGTTTTGCCCCTATCAATCCTTTGATTCTATCTTTTATTTCTTGTTCGCTCTTTGTTCTTATTTCCCGAAAAGCTTTTAATTCTCTTTTCTTCATTCCTCTTGTGGCATCAAGATAAGCTTCCCCATATTCTTTTCTTGCTTTTTCTACTTCTTTTAATGCATCTTCCAATTTTGTTTCCTTTTTTGCTTCTTCTGTCTTTTTTTCTTCTTCTGTCTCTGGAGCTCTAAAGCGTGCTTCAGTTCTTTTTCTTTCTAACTCTAACAAAAAATTGACTTCATCTGGAGAAAGGGATTCTCCCTTTTCAAGTTTTTGTCGAATTTCTCTTTCTCTTTGTATTTCCTCCCTTAATTCTTTTCTTTCTTCGATCTCTTCTTCAGTTAATGGATAACCTGGTCGAGTAACTACTTGAATTGGAGGTTTGTCTTCGTTAGTTCTCTTTTTTCCTCTTTCTTCTTGTGGTTCTTCTATTGGGTAGGAAGGTTTTTCTCTATTCATGTTTTTTGTTCTCTTGATTTTCCTTCCTTTAAAATATCAAAAGTTTCTGATTTAAATTTCATGGCCTCTTCTTGTAAAATTTCTTCAAAATTAGGAACTTTTTCCCTTAAAAATCTCAAAATTTCCTCTGGGTTTTGATTTTGTTCTATAAACTTTTCAAATTCTCTTGCGGTTTCGTCTTCCATCTCGTCAAGAATTCTTATTAGGGCCATCTCAAAAATAATTTTTCCGATTTTTTCTAACATTTCTTCCTTTTCTGTTTCAGAAATTCCTTCTAATTCTAAATCTTCAAAAATTCTCTTTTTAAGTTCCTCCATTAATTGAGGGAATAAGCTTGTTTCCATTTATCGGTTTATTTATTATCCTTTTATTGTTGACCTTTTGAATAATTATATCATCTAGTTTTATTTTATCCCCAACCAAAACTCTGTTGAAGTCTTTGATAGAGTTCGGCTTCTACTTCCTCTCTTTCTCTACCATATTTTTTTCTCGAGAAATTTTTAACTAATTGTGCAATTTCTGAATTTCCTTTTTTGGGTGGAAGGGTAACAATACTAAAAGGTTTTGATATTTCCCCTCTGATTAAAAGCCTTATTGCACCGTTGAAATTGTCAAAATTAACTAAATCTATCTCATCAAACACTGGTGCGTATTGAGTAACTAAGTATTTTGCGTCTTCAGGGCCCACTCTAAAGCTTAATATTGTACCAATGTTCCCAAAAACCGCTTTTCTTGTTTCTTCGTCAAGTTGACCGATGTATTGGTGGGCTAAAACTAAATTCAATCTAAACTTTCTAGCCTCAGCTAGAGCATTAGCTATGGTTTTTGTGGTCACATTGTGAAATTCGTCAATGTACAAATAAAAATCTTTTCTTTCTTCTTCTGGAATGTCAGCTCTTGAGTAAGCTGCAATTAAAATTTTTCCTACAATAATCATTCCTAACAAATAACTGTTAATGTCTCCTAATTTTCCTTTAGAAAGATTAACAATCAAAATTTTTCCTTGATCCATGATTTCTCTAAAATTAATTGTTGATTTTTGCTGAGCAATAATTGGTCTTACCAGGTCGTTAGCGATAAAAATGTTCATTTTTGAAGTAATATAAGGAACTAAATTGGCAAGGGCCAATTCTCCGCCTGCTTTTTCAGCTTCCATTTCCCAAAAATTTTTAACTACAATGTTTTTACATTTTGAAAGTTTATATCTTCTGAAAGAAGCATCTGCCAAAACTCTTGGGACCTCAATCAAAGTATTTCCAGATTCTGGGTCTTCCATCACCAACAACAAAGCATTTCTCATATATTGCTCATAGATTGGTCCTCCAAATCCCATTGCTTTTAAGTTGTAAAGTTTTTCAAAAATTTCCAACAATTCGTTAACCACAAAAGTTTTAGATTCTGGAAATTTTGGGTCATACTCTAGCATGTTGATTCCAATTGGTCTTTCAATATCTCCTGGATCAAAATAAATTGCATCTTCAATTCTTTCTTTTGGTATCAAACCTAAAACTTTTTCTGCCAAATCTCCATGGGGATCGATCAAACAAACACCTTTTCCAGCCTCAATATCTTGCCTTATTAACTCCTGTAAAAGAGAAGACTTTCCAGTTCCAGTTTGCCCCACGATATAAAAATGTCTTCTCCTATCTTCTTCTAGGATATAAACGAGTCTTTTTTCTCCTCTGAAGATATTTTCACCTATTAAAAGACCTTCTTCGGGTAAATTTGGAGGGGCTGGAGCTTGCTTTGCTTTTAGCCATTTTATTTTTGGCGTAAGTAAAATCGGTGGGGGGAAATGGAACATTGGAGCCAATTCGTCTGAACAAAGAGTAAAAAAGTTCTTATTGTCAAAAATTCGAAAAGAGAAACGATAAAAAAGTTGTTCTAATGCTTTTTTTGATGGTTTGGTAAATTTAATACGGTTTGAAATGGGAGAATCGAATTGCTGAAAGGCAGCTTGGAATTGTTCTAGAATTTGGTTTGCCTTAATTTCATCTTTAGCAGAGGCTAGAATTCTTATGTTTACATCAAAAAGAGGAAGAGAAATTTTTTTAGATATAGCTTGAGCAAGTTGTTGAGTGATGGGATCTTTTTCCTTTTGAGGAGGTTTGAGAGTTTCTTCTTTTTTTGGCTGAGAAACAAAGAGATAGAGGGCCTCTTTAATGTCCCAGAAAGGATCTGATGCTTCTTTTATTGCCTCTTCTAATTTTTTTTCCTTCTTAAAAACAATTTCAACTGTTTTCTTTCCTATTTTTGCTACCTTCGATTGAGTTGGTCTAATTAAAAGTTGAAGGGCAGCACCCTCTCCTTCTTTTTCAAGCTTTGTGAAAACTGTAGTAATTGCAGAAAGAGGGTCAGTAGTGAATTCCTCAGAAAATCTTAAAGGAAGAACAGAGGATCTTTCTAAAAAAGCTACCGCTCCTACTGAGGTTCCTTCTGGGTTGAATATGTTGTAATCTTGAATAGCTTGCACTTGAGCTTTTGGCCAGAAACTTAAAATTTGTTTTTCCAAGAGTTGAGAGTATTCTCTAGGACATGCGACATAAAAAGAGATTTCCTCTCCTATTCTCGGAACTGCGATTTCAAAAACAAAATAAGGGTTGCCAAGTAGTAATTTTTTTATTATTCCCTTTTCTTTTATTCCAGCAAAGGAAGCATAGAATTGACTCACAGATTTTAAATAATTGGTTAGAGAAAATTTTTCTTCTTCTACAATCTTTTGGGGCACGGTGACCAAAAAGAGAGAAAGGTGCATTCCTCTAAATAAGAATTTCCTGTCTCTAACTCGGTTGATCAAAAGATAAACAAAAAGACTTGCTAGAAAAGAGAGGAAAATTAAACTAATATAAATTACCTCATTAAGCATTTTTAGGGTTTTTTTAATATTCCTTCTTTTAGTAAAACTTCATAATAAGAATCTACTAACGTATCGTGAAATTCATCTAAAATAGCAGGATTTTTAAGATTTTTTGCCACCAAAACCGCATAAGGAAGACCTTTTTCAAAAACTAGAGAAATTAAAGCCCCAACTTGTTCTGATCTAGAAAATTTTTCTATTTCTTTTGCTTCATCTCTTACCTTTGTAGGTGGAGCAAAGGAAGGGGTTTTTTGGATTTCTTGAAAATATTTTCTAATCTCTTCTTTAATAATTTTTTCTTTTTCTTTCAATTCTTTTTCTTCTACTCTTATTCCTAACCTCTCGATTCTTTCTCGTAGTTCTTTAACCTCTGGAACTGAAGTTTTCTGTGAGGGAAATTCTTTTTCCATAACTAAAGTATATCAAAGTTTGCTGAAATTTATCAAAAAATTTGAAAATACTTTACATTTTATGTTTTCCAAGGTATAATCTTCATATCATGCCAATTACCAAATCTGCAAAGAAAGCTCTCAGAAAAAACAAAAAAAGGAGAATAGAAAATCTAAAAATTAAAGAAAAAATTAAAAAATTGAAAAAAGAAATAAAAAAATTACTTATAGAGAGAAAAGTAGAAGAAGCGAAAAAGATTTTGCCACTATTTTATAAAACAGTAGATAAGGCAGCAAAGAGAGGGACAATCAAAAAAGGAAAAGCAGATAGAGAAAAATCAAAAATTGCAGGCTTGTTATCAAAGCTCAGCCAGGAACAAATCCAGAGCTAAAGAGGGTTCCATTTTTCCAGTTTTGATTGCCAAATCAATGCTAAAAATCTTTTGGTAAATTTTTTTTAATTCTTCTGTTTTAAATGCTTGAGAAAGCTTTAACATTTTCTCTAATACAAAAGGGTGTAGGCCTAATTTCTCTTTTATTTGATAAATTCTTTCTCCTTTTTCGTTTAGTTCTTTAATTTGAAGTAAATTTCTAAATTGATATCTCAAAAGAGCAACTAAAACTATAGGTTTTTCTCCCTTTTTTAAATGGTAATGTAAGAATTTAAATGCTTGTTTTTTATTTCTTAATGAAATTGCCTCAATAGTTTTAAAAATATCAACCTCTAAAGTTGAAGGAATTAACATTTCTACATCTTTTTCTTGGATAACTTTATCCTTTTTGAATGATACCAACTTCTTTATTTCTTCTGACATTTTCCAAAGGTCATTTCCCACTAAAGAAATTAATTTTTCTATTGCTTTTGCATTAGCCCCTAGGCCATATTTTTTAAATTCCTTTTTTATCCAGATTTTTAATTTTGACCTATCAAGCAATTTAAATTCTTGAAATTTTCCTATTTTTTTTATTTTTTCAAAAAAGGAATCATTTTTTATCGAACCTTCTTCGAAAAAGAAGATTATGTCTTTTGATTTTTGGTATTTTTCTATATCCTTTTCAAATTTTTTCTTAAATTCTAAGTTTTGACTTGTATTTTTCAAAATCAAAAGTTTTTTTTCGGCAAACATAGAAGAAAACTCAAGCTCTCTTTTGAAATCCTCAAAATTCTTTTCCGTTAAATCTAAAACTTTTAAATTCAAGCCTGATTTATGGATTCGACGGTATTGTTCAACAATTTCTTTGATTTTTTCGTGCGCCCTATAGGTATCTTCTCCAAAAATTAAATAGATCATAATTTTTGGCACATTGGGCAAAAGTAAGTAGATCTTTGTCCTAATTTTAATCTCTTAATTTTTGTTGTGCATCTAAAACAACCCTCGCCCTCTCTTCTGTATACTTTTCTCAATTTATCAAACCCTCCTTTTTCTCCATTAATTCTCCTAAAATCTGAAATTGATTCTCCTCCAGTCTCTATTGCTTGTAATAAAATTTTTCTCATTACTTTGTAAATTTCTTTTAATTGTTTCTCGCTTAGTCGTTCTATTTTTTTAAATGGATGAATCTTTGCCGTCCATAAAATCTCATCTGAATATATATTACCTATTCCTGCAATTATTTTTTGATCCATTAGTACTTGCTTTATTTTTCCTTTTTTCTTTTTCAAAAGTCTTTCTTTGAATTTTTCAAACGTAAAATTTTCTTCTAAAGGTTCTGGTCCCAAGGATGATAATTCTTTTTCAAGTTCTTCTTTAGTTAAAATTTCAATCTTTGCAAATTTTCTTAAATCAGAAAGTGCCAATTGCCAACCGTCCTTAAAAAAGAAAATTAAACGTAAGAATTTATTCATAGGATCTTCTTTTAAGGGTCCTTCAATTTCCGAAATCCATTCTTTTTTTTCTCGTTTCCATTTTCCAAAAAGCAAATGACCTGTTAATTTCAGATGGATCAGAAGAATTTTGCCACTAGATAAAAAAATCAAGATGTTTTTTGCTCTTCTTTTTACATCTACGACCTCTTTCCCGATTAGTTCTTTTTTGAAAATCTTAAAATTTTTTGGTTTTTTTATAATTTTTTTAGTATCAGTCCAAATATCAAAAAAAATCCTTTTTAGGATTGTTCTTTTTAAATCCCTTACGGTGGTTTCAACTTCAGGTAACTCTGGCATTATCTGAGAATATTTTTAACTTTTTCTATAATTTCCCCTGGTGTGAAATGGGCTTTGATTAAATAATCAATTGCTCCCAGTTTTAAACCTCTTTCTACTTCTTCTCTTTGTCCAAGGTTTGAAAGTATAATCACTGCAATATGAGCAGTTTCAGTATCTTCTTTGGTTTTTTCTAAAACCTCAAACCCATCCATTCCAGGTAAAATTAAATCTAATAACACTAAGTCTGGTTTTTCTTCTTTGATTCTCTTTAGTCCTTCTTCTCCATCGACTGCTTCTAAGACTTCGTAACCTTCATTTTTCAATTTCTTAGCAATCAATTCTCTCAAAAATCTATCATCTTCAACTATTAAAATTTTTGCCATTTTTTTATCCAATTTGTTTTTTAACCTTTTCTAAAACTTCTTGTGGGTCAAATTCGGTTTTGATTAACCAATCTTTTGCACCTAATTTTTTTGCTTTGTCCAATTCTACAGGTTGACCAGAATTTGAGATGACAATTACCGGAATTTTTTGTAAAGTTTTGTTTTTTTTCATCTCTTCCATCACCTCAAACCCTCCCATTTTTGGCATTATAATATCTAGTAAAACTAAGTCTGGTTTTGGGTCCATTGCTTGCATCTTTTCCAACGCCTCCTTCCCATCTCTTGCCACTAAAACCTCATATCCTTCTTTGACTAATTTTTTTTCTAAAAGATCAACGATTATTTCTTCATCCTCCACTAATAAAATTCTTTTTGGCATGTTTTATTTTAAAAAATAGAAATTGGAAGGTCAAATAGTCTTAAAGTCTTTAATTAAATTTTATCAGGCTTTAATCAAAAATTAAGATTCTGCAGGTAAAGTAAAATAAAAACAAGTACCTTTCCCTTCTTCAGATTCAAACCAAATTTTTCCTCCATGAGCCTCTATGATATTTTTGGTAATAAAAAGACCTAGGCCAGAACCTTCTGTGTCTACCTTTGTAGCATTAGGAGCTCTAAAGAATTTTGTAAAGACTCTATTTTGTTGATCTTTTGGGATTCCAATTCCTGTATCTCTTATAGAAAATTCTATTGTCTTTTCTCTCTTTTTCAGTTCAATTTCTATTTGCCCTCCTGGGAGGTTATAACGAATTGCATTCTCTAAAAGGTTTTGAATTGCCAAAGAAATTTTTTCAACATCCACCTTAACCTTTGGTAAATTATCTTGGGTTTTGAATTCTAAAGTTAAATTATTTTTTTCGATTTCGTCTTTGTATAAATCGATCAAAGATTGACAAATTGGTATTAGGTCAGCTAAAACAAGTTTGTAAATGTATCTTCCTTCTTCAATTCTTGCCACGTTTAAAAGATCATTAACTAAACGAATCATTCTTTCGTTTGATTGATATGTTTTTTCTAAGTACTCTCTCTGTTCTTTCGTAAGTTCGCCCAAATCTCCATCTAAAAACATTCTTAGGGTCCATTTTATTGCTGAAAGAGGAGTTCTTAATTGATGGGCTGAAATTGAAACAAATTCAGACTTCATTCTTTCAATTGCTTTTTCTCTTGTTATATCATGTAAAATCATTAAAGTACCTATTTTTTCTCCTATTTTCATCATTGGAATAGTGGTGATTTCCAGAATTAAATCTTCTCTTATTTCTACTTCCTCTCTAAAAATTTGTTTGAGTTCATCTCCTACCAATTCTACAATTGGTTTGAATTGTGAAATCTGAGCCAAATCTGAAATTGTTTTACCTATTAGTTCTTCGCTTTTTATTTGAAAGAATTTTTCTATTTGTGGGTTTACTAGAGAAATTTTTCCCTCTTTGTCAAACATTAAAATTCCATCATTTAAATTAGTAATTATCGCTAAAGTTTTATTTTTCTCCTCCTCGGTTTTTTTTCTTTCTTCTTCGATGTCTTCCAAGATATTCATTAGTGCAGATTTTACTTTTTCAAGTTCCTCCACTTTGACCTCAATATCCCTACTTTTAGCCCTTTCTCTTATTCTTAAAATCACTTCTTTTTCTTTTGCCTCTTCTAATTCTTTAATTTTTTGTTCAAGGGCCAAAGTTTTTCTCTCAATTTCTTCTTCTAATCTTCCTACTAATTCTTTTAACTGAGTTATATCTTCGACTCCTACGATATAACCCTCAACTTTTCCCTCTGTGTTACTTTTTAAGGAAAAAAAGGTTCTGGTCAAAATTTCTTTTTTATTTTTTGAAATTAAAATTAATTCTCGAAATAAAAAACTTTTTGTTTCTACAATTTGGTGAAGTATTTTTTCTATTTCCTTTGGGTTGAGGAAAAACATACTAAAGGGCCTTCCTAACACTTCGTTAGCTTGATATTCGCTCACTTTTAAAAAGGTTTTATTGGCGTCAGTAATAATTCCAGATTGATTTAGAATACAAATTCCAAATGGTAGAAAATCAAATACTTCCTTAATATGAGGTGATGATTGGAAAGATTCTTTTTTAGATTTTTCTTCCATATGAGTCTGAATTTCCTTTTGGAATGAATGCTGCTATTTTTAATTTTAACTAAAAGTTTTTAGAAAAACACTTTAAAATAGCGTTTTTTGCTCTTTCTTCGAGTAGGTAGAATTAAGCCTTTGCGCTGGCAATTGAAGTTCTGCTAACCTTTTGATCAAACTATAAAACTCTAATTTTTTAAAAGCTTCTATAACTTTTTCTGGTGTATATTTTCCAAACTCACACTTTTGCAAATCGAAATTGATAGGTACATTCTTGTTTATTATTGTTAGGGTTTTATTAAATAGTATTTGATCTTTATTTTTTAAAAGAAGGGTTTTTATTTTTGGTTGGATTCTTTTTGCATTTTCTGAATTCTTCGCAATTTCTCTGTAAAGATTCTCTAAGTTATGAAATTTTTTCAATAGTTCTATTGCGCTTTTCTCGCCAATCCCTAAAACCCCGGGAATATTATCCGATTGATCTCCTACTAACGCCTTAAAATCTGAAAGTTGTTCTGGTTTCAATCCCTGATATTTTTTTTCCACTTCTTTCATTCCGTATAAGACTGATTTCTTTATTCCGCTTAAAACAAAAACCTTAGTTTCTTCAGATATCAATTGCAAAGTATCGAGATCTCCAGAAATAATAATTTTTTCCACTCCTTTTGATCTTGCTACAAGGGTTCCTATTAGATCATCTGCCTCAAAACCTTCTTTTTCAAAAATTGGAATGCCAAAAACCTTCAGTACTTCTTTAATTTTTGGAATCTGACTTGCTAAATCTTTTGGGCAGGGGGGTCTTTGGGCTTTATATTCTTTAAACCTCTCGTGTCTAAAAGTTTTGGCTGGAAAATCAAAACAAGCGCAAATATATTTTGGTCTGAATTCTTTAATCACTCTAAATAAAACTAACAAAAACCCATAAACTGCATTAATTAACTCTCCTTTTTTAGTAGTTAAAGGAGGAAGAGCATGATAAACCCTATGGATAATAGAATTTGAGTCTAAAATTAAAAGTTTTTCTTTCATTTTATTACTATCTCTCTTTTGGTGTTTCCCAGAATTTTAAATTTTATTTTAAGAAATTTTTTTGGTAAAAATTTTTCAATTTTTTCTGCCCATTCAATGACGATAATATGTCTTTCATCGTGAAGAATTTTATTAAACCCCAATTTGAATATTTCTTTTGGATGTTCTACTCGGTAACAATCAACATGAAAAAAATAGATAAACTCAGAGTTTGGGATCCTAAATTTTCTAAAAAGAACGAAAGTGGGGCTTAAAATTTTTTCCTTAATTCCCAAACCTTTAGCAAATCCTCTAGTAAATGTTGTTTTTCCTCCTCCTAAATCTCCTTCTAGAGCGATAATTCTTGGTGCTTTTTTTTCAACTACCATTCTAGCAATATTTTCACCGAGTTTTTTTGTTTCTTTTTGAGTGTTTGTGATAATTTTTTTCATTGAATTTTAGAAGAAACTAATCTAAAATTAAATTATGCTAAATAAATTTTAAAATTTCATGTCAGAAATTTCAAAAAAAATAGTAGGAGAAGTAAGGCTTCAGAAAGAAACCCTAGAGAAAGAAATAACAGGCATCCCTGCCTTTAAAAGAGAACTTGAAGGTGTGTTAGATAAAGAAACAACAAGAATTGTAGATATTATTTTGGGAGGATCAATCAAACTAGGTGCTTCAGACATTCATATTGAACCAAGGGAAAATGATGCTAGATTAAGAATAAGGTTAGATGGAATTTTGCAAGATGTCATAGTATTTAATAAAAAGGTTTATGAGTCTTTGCTTTCACGAATAAAACTTTTATCTGAGTTAAAATTAAATGTTTTTGATCGACCCCAGGATGGACGTTTTTCTGTTATAGTGGATAGTTTATCAATCGAAATTAGAACTTCTGCCTTGCCGGCTGAATGGGGTGAATCTATAGTAATGAGAATTTTAAATCCAAAATCTTTAATTTCCCTTGAAGAACTAGGATTAAGAGATGATCTTTTAAAAATATTTAAAAGAGAAATTCGAAAACCAAATGGAATGATAATTGTAACAGGACCTACTGGTTCTGGAAAAACTACTACTCTCTATGCTATTTTAAGAGAAATTCAAAAACCTGAAATAAAAATAATCACTATAGAAGATCCAATAGAGTATCGTTTGGAGGGAATAATCCAAACTCAGGTAGATCCAAAAGCAGGGTATGACTTTGCAAACGGTCTAAGGGCGATTGTCAGACAAGATCCGGATGTAATTTTAGTAGGGGAAATTAGAGATTTGGAAACTGCACAAATTGCAATTCAAGCAGCTTTAACCGGACATTTAGTTTTAACAACTTTACACACCAACGACGCTGCAGGCACTGTAGCAAGATTGATTGCGCTTGGTGAAAAACCAGTTAATATTGCACCAGCTATCAATATGGCTGTAGCTCAAAGATTAGTAAGAAAAGTATGTAACGAATGTGCAGTTTTGGAAAAACCTATGAAAGAAGAATTAGAAAAAATAAAAGAGAGTTTAAAGAACTTAAATATAAAACTCCCAGATAATTTAAAAATTAAAAAACCAAAAGGATGTGAAATCTGTAATTTTACTGGATACAGAGGGAGAACTGGAATTTATGAGGCATTTTTAGTGGATGATGAAATGGAAAAGTTTATTTTATCTTCGCCTCCAATTTCTGCCTTAAAAGAAATGGCAATAAAAAAAGGAATGGTTACGATGTACCAAGATGGGATTTTAAAGGTGATCGAAGGAATAACTACTATTGAAGAAGTTGAAAGAGTTGCTATACAATAAAAAAAACCGAGGCCAAATTTAAAATGAATATCCATTTTGTTGAGAAATTCTCCGAGGAGCATCCCAGGAAACCCCAGAATGTCCCAAGAGCTAAGAGAATTTCTCGGCCTCGGTAATTATAATTTTAGCAAAAATGAAAAATTTGTCAAGGGTTGAAGAATAAGAGTTTTTTAAAAAAAATAAAATTATGGCAGGGCATTCTCACGCAAAAACTGTAAGAAAAAAGAAAGAGGCTGACGCAAAAAAAAGAGGTCAGATTTTTTCTAAGATGGCTAGATTAATCCAAGTAGCGGTAAAACAAGGTGGGCCAAATCCAGAAACAAACTCAAAATTAAGAATGGCTATCGAGATGGCAAAGTCTTATAATGTTCCCTCTGAAAATATAGAAAGAGCAATAAAAAGAGCGACTGGCGAAATCGAAGGAGAAAGACTTGAGGAAGTTTCTTTTGAGGCTTTAGGTCCTGGAGGAATTGCGATAATTATCGAAGGTATTACTGACAATAAAAACAGGACTTTAACCGAAATAAAACAGGTGTTAACTAGGTTCAATGGAAAGTTGGCTAGTGAAGGTTCAGTAAAATGGATGTTTGAAAGAAAAGGATGTATTACAGTAAATTTAAAAGATCAAAGTCCAAATTTACAAAAAGAAGAGTTAGAATTGATTGCTATTGAGGTGGGAGCTGAAGACCTTTATTGGCATGACGAAAGTTTGGATATTTATTGTGAAATCAAAGATTTGGAAAAAGTAAAGGAAGAATTGAATAAAAAAGGAATAAAAATTGAATCTGTAACCTTAGATTGGAAACCGAAAGAAAGGATTGAATTAGATGAAACAAAAAAAGAAGAATGTTTCAAATTATTCGAAGCCTTGGATGAATTAGATTCAGTACAAGAAATATTTTCTAACTTAAAAATTTAACTCTTGACAAGGGTTTTGGGGAACCTATAATTTTGTTTAGATCTCGAAAAGGTCGTAACACTAAAAAATTTTAATAAGAAATTATGTTATTCGAAGAAGAGGAAGAATTTCAAGAAGATGAAGAATTGATAGAAGAAGAGGAAGATTTTGAACCTGAAGAAGAAGATTTTGAAGAGACAGAATAGATAATTTCCCCTCCAATATTGGAGGGGATTTTGTGTTTAGGTTCTTTAAGTTTAAAATTTGAACTTTATTTCAAAATTCTCTATCCTCAGATTAAAAGTTTTTCTTTTGAAGAACTAAAACTTTCGCGATTTTGTGGAGTTGATAAGATAGATTTATGAAAAAAAAGTTTTTTCTCTTTTTAAGGGCTTTATTCTTTGTATTCTTGTTTTCTTTTTTTTCTATTTTGTTTTTGTTTTTATATTACGCTAAAGATTTACCAAGACCTGAAGTTTTTGTAGAAATAGAAATGCCTCAATCAACAAAAATTTATGACAGAACTGGAAAAATTTTACTCTATGAAATCTATGGCGAAGAAAAAAGGACCTATGTTTCACTTTCTCGAATTCCAAAATATTTAAGAGATGCAGTAATTTGTGCAGAGGATTCTAATTTTTATCGTCATATTGGGGTTGATTTTAAATCTTTGGTTAGGGCAATTTTGACTGATTTAAAACTTCAAAAACCAGTTTATGGTGCCTCAACTATTCCTCAACAGTTAATTCGTTCAGCTTTCTTATCTTTAGAAAAAAGCTTAGAGAGGAAAACAAGAGAGATAATTTTAGCAATTGAATTAGATATGAAATATTCAAAAGATCAAATTCTAGAATGGTATTTAAATCAAATACCTTTTGGTCAAAATGCCTATGGGGTTGAAGCTGCAGCTCAAACTTATTTTGGAAAACATGTTTGGGAAATAAATTTATCGGAAGCAGCAATCTTAGCGGCTTTAATTAAAGCTCCTTATTCCCTCTCCCCTTATGAGAATCAATCTAAAGAAAGACTTTTAAGAAGAAAAGATTATATCTTAGATAAGATGGTAAACGAAGGATACATTTCAAGAAAAGAAGCTGAGGAAGCAAAAAAACAAGAGGTTTTTTTTAAAGAAAAGAGAGTTGAAATTATAGCTCCCTATTTCACTCTTTGGGTAAAAAGTATTTTAGAAAAGGAATATGGAAAAGAATTTTTAGCTGCTTCAGGTTGGAAAATTTACACTTCTTTGGATTATGAAATTCAAAAAATTGCAGAAGAAGTTGTAAAAGAAGGAATAAAAAGAAATAAACAATACAACGCCCATAATGCAGCATTAGTAGCTATTGCTCCTCAAACAGGTGAAATTTTAGCTATGACGGTGGGAACTGGAAATTATTATGAAAATCCTTATCCTGAAGGGTGTACTCCGGGAGTTAATTGTCTTTTCGATCCCCAGTTTAACGCAGCGGTAGGCACAGACAAAGCAGTGGGAAGACAACCAGGTTCTGCTTTTAAGCCTTTTATTTATGCCACTGTTTTTAAAAAAGGGTATAATGACAATTTTTTGGTTTTGGATTCTCCAACCAATTTTGGAATTTGGGGAGGAAAAGAATATATCCCTCAAAATTTTGATCGATCTTTTAGAGGTTGGGTAACTTTAAGATCTGCTTTAGCTCAATCTCTGAATATACCTTCAATTAAAATTCTATACCTTGCAGGTTTGGATAAAAAAATTGAAAGTTTAGAAATTTCAGACTTCAGGGGAAAAGAAAAAATTTTATTGGAAGGATTAAAAGAAAGTTTAAAAACGGCGAGAGATCTTGGAATTACTACCTTGAATAAAGATATTTCATATTATGGACCCTCGATTGTTCTTGGGGGTGGGGAAGTAAAACCTTTAGAAATGGCTTACGCTTATTCTGTGTTTGCAAACGAGGGAGTAAAAGTTCCTCTTTCTCCAATTTTAAAAATTGAGGATTCAAAAGGAAATATAATTTTTGAAAAGAAAAATGCTCAAGTTAGAGTATTGAGCAAAGAGGTTGCTAATTTAATTACTGATATTCTTTCTGATAATGAAGCGAGAACTCCAATGTTTGGTCCTAGGTCCCATTTATATTTTGAAAATTATAAAGTCGCAGCTAAAACAGGAACAACTAATGATTTTAGAGATTGCTGGACGGTAGGTTATACAAAAAAAATTTCAGTTAGTGTTTGGGTTGGAAATAATAACAACGCTCCGATGATTAAAAGACAACCTGCTGCTACAGTAGCTGGGCCAATTTTCCATTCTTTTTTAGAAAAAGTTCTACCAAAACTCAACTCGCCTTAATTGGCATTAAAATATAAAAATAATTTTCGGAAGGTTTTAAGATCGCAGGTCCTTCGGGATCTGTAAAGAAAAAATCGAACTCTCTTTCTTCAAAAGAAGATAATCCTTCTATTAAGAATTTGTAATTGAATGAAATTTCAATATCTTCGCCTTCAATTTTTGGAAATATTTGGCTTTTAAACTCACCATAATCAGGGTTTTCGCTTAAAATTTCTAATTTTCCTGAGTTTTTGTTTATTATCAATTTCACCTCATTAATTTTTCCACTAAAAAGACTAGCTGTTTTAATATGAGATAAAAATTCTACTTTATTTAAATGTATTATTGTTTTGAATTTTTTAGGAATTATCTCTTGATAGTTTGGATATTCTCCTTCAATAAGTTTTGAGGTGAAAATAATTTTAGGATGTGAAAACTCAGCTGCTGTACTTTCAATAAAAATTTGGTTTGGAGAAAAATATAAATTCAACTCTCCTTCTTCTTTTCTAAAAATTCCTAAAATTTCTTTTGCAGCATTTTGAGATAATATAAAAGAATAATTTTTTTCTAATGAAGATGAAAGTTGAATTTTTTTCTCGGCTAATCTGAAACTATCAGTGGCTACTATTTTTAAAATATTTCCTTCAAAAGAAAAATATATACCAGAAATTTCGGGTCTTCCTAAAGAAGGAGAAGGTATGTGTATTATTTTACTCAAAGATTCACAGAGTTTTTCACAACTAATCTGGATTTTTTCAAGAAAATCTTTTTGAGGAATAATTGGAAATTCTTCTGGGTTGATTCCTTTTATTTTCAAAGAAATATTTTCTCCTTCAATTTTTAACAAATGATTCTCAACTTCCAAAATAATAGTTTCGTCTTTTACGTTTGAAACAACGTCGTGAAAAAACTTAACATCTACACAGATTTTTCCTTCTTTTTCGATTTTTGCCAACCCTCTCCAAATAATTCCAGATTCTAGATTAGTTGCGGATATTTTTAAAAAATTTTTTTCAGCCTCTAATAAACAAGTTGAAAGAATGGGTAAAGAAAGTTTTTTTAAAGAAACCCTTCTAACAATATCTAATCCTTCAATTAAATTTTGTTTTAATATTTTAATTTTCATTGTTGTTAGTTTTTCCTAAAGCTAATTTTATTATAGTAAACAACGAAAAACTTGTGAAAAAATTGTATAAAATCTATGAAAAAATTTTTTCTTTAATTGTCTTTATTTCTTCCACTAAATTTTCATCTTCTTTTAACGTTTTTGCGATTTTATTGTAAGCATGAATTGCTGTTGTATGATCTTTCCCTCCAAATTTTCTACCAATAAAAGGAAAAGAACATTTTAACTCCTCTCTTAACAGATACATTGCTATTTGCCTCGGTTTGACATATTCTTTTCTTCTAGAAGAAGAAAGAAGTTCTTTTTCAGAAATTTCATAAAATTCAGCAACTGTTTTTATTATTTTTTGAACACTAGAAATTTTATTTTGTGGAGAAATTAAGTTCCTTAAAAGATATTTTGCGGTTTGAAAGTCTGGTGATTTTTTATTTAACTCTTGATAAGTAATTAAAATATTTAAAGCTCCTTCCAATTCCCTTATGTTTCTTTTGATATTTGTTGCAATGTAAGTTAAAATTTCATCTGAAAAACTCACTCCTTTTTCTTCAGATTTAGCTCTTAAAATTGCTAACCTTGTTTCAAAATCAGGTAAAGAAATATCAGCAATCATTCCCCCCTCAAACCTAGATCTCAATCTTTCTGCTAAAGCAGGAATTGCTTTTGGTGGTCTATCTGAAGAAATAACAATTTGTTTATTTTTTTCATAAAGAGTGTTGAAAATATAAAAAAATTCTTCTTGAGTTTTTTCTTTTCCTGAAAGAAATTGAATATCATCGATTAGTAAAACATCATAATTTTGATAAGAAGATTTTAGGGTTTCGATTTGATAATTTTTAATTGCCCAAATTACATCAGAAACAAACTTTTCACAAGGGATATATCTTACTCTTTTTTTAGGAAAATTTTTTACAATTTCATTACCTATGGCTTGTAATAAATGAGTTTTCCCTAAACCAACTCCTCCATAAACAAAGAAAGGATTGTAGACTTGACCTGGGTTTTTCACTACTGCCATCGCTCCAGCATATGCTAATTCATTAAACGAACCAACTACAAAATTAGAAAAAGTATATTTTGGGTTAAGGTTTGTTTTTTTATCAACCTCCAATTCTTGAAAGGTTAATTGACCTGGCGATGAAAAATCTTTCTTTTCTATGTTTTTATCTATAATTTTCAACCCTCCTTTTTCTATTTGGTAAGACAATTCTTTTACTTCAGGAACTAAATTTTTCAAAATTTTTAGGATAATTTTATTATACTTTTGTTGTAACCATTCTTTCACAAAGGAGTTTGGAACCGAAATTACAACTTTCCCATTTTCAAGCGAGGAAATTTTAGTATTTTGAAACCAAGTAGCAAAATTTGCTGGCGAAGTCATTAATTGAATTTGAGCTAAAACAGATTGCCAAATTTCCTCGTTTTTCATATTTTTATTATATCAAATAAAAAGAAGGTCAAAACCCGAAAAAGCGAAGGAAAAAATAAAATTGTGTTGATAATCTGTGAATAATTTGTGGAATTGACAAAAACAAAAAAAATCTTAAAGTAAAAACAATGTCCATAACTTATAGGCCCAAAAAAAGAAAAAGAAAAAAAACCCACGGTTTTTTTGCAAGAAAAAGAAAAAAAGGAAGGATTTTAAGAAGAAGGAGAAAAAAAGGAAGATGGCAACTTACCCCTTAAAAAAATACAGATTAAACAGAAAGGAATTTAAAGAAGTTTTGGGGAAAGGGAGAACTTTTAAGATAGGAAGTTTAATCTTAAAAGTGTTATTTAAAGAAAAAGGGAAAAAGTTTGGTTTTTTGATAAGCAAACGAATACTCAAGAAGGCTACTCAAAGAAATAAAATCAAAAGAAGGTTAAGGGAGATTTTAAGAGAAACAGTGGATAACTTAAAAGACGGAATTAGAGCAGTTTTTATTGCCTCACACGGTTTAGAAAAAAAAGAATTTTTAGAACTCAAAGAAATTTTTAAACAGTTAATAAAAAGGGCACAACTAATAAAAGATGAATCCAGTTATTGAATTTTACAATTTAATATTTTACAAGCCCGTTTCAGAGGCACTTTTATTTTTTCATCAACACCTTAAAGATTTGGGTTTAGCTCTTATTTCGTTAACTATTTTAATAAGGATATTTCTTTTACCTCTAGATTATAAAAATTCAAAAGAACAGAAAAAATTTCTAAGGATTAAAAAAGAAATCGAGGAAATTTCAAAAAAGTTCAAAGGAGAACAAAAAACAAAAGAAATAGTTGCTCTTTATAAAAAAGAGAAAATAAATCCATTTTTTAATCTTTTTTCTCTCTTAATACAATTCCCTATTTTAATTAGTCTTTATCAGGTTTCTCTAAAGGCCACAACTCAGTTAAATCCTTACCTTTTTGGTTTTTTAGACCTGTCAAAACCGAGTTTTTTGCTTTCTACACTTGCAATTCTTCTACAAACTATTTATCTTAAATTAATATCATCCCAAACTGCAAAAGAAACATCTGCCTTTTTAATTCAATCTAGGATCAACTTTTTTCTTATTCCCCTCACTTTCTTAGTTTTAATGAAAATACCTTCCGCAATTTCTTTATATTTGTTAGTAAGCTATCTTTTTTTAACAGTTCAAAAGCTTTTATTCCATGTTTGAGGAATTAAGCCAACAACTCGAAAAAAGAATAAAAGAATTTTTTTTAAAAATGGGTTATGAGGTTGAATTAAAGATTTTAAGGAATGATAAAATTTTTAAAGTTGATATTCAAACTAAAAACTCTCAAGAACTAATTGGCGAAAAAGGAAAGACATTAATGGAAATTCAACATATATTGAACGCAATATTCAAAAAAGAAATTAAAAATGAAATTTTTATTGATCTTGACATTGAAGGTTATAAAGAAAGAAAAATTAAATACTTAAAAGAATTAGCAAGATCTGTAGCTGACGAAGTTGCTCTAACTAAAAAAGAAAAAATTTTGGAACCAATGTCAGCATACGAGAGAAGAATAATTCATCTTGAACTTGCCTCTCGGCCAGATGTGATCACAGAAAGTATCGGAAAAGAACCAAAAAGAAGAGTAGCGATTAAACCATATCCTTAAATTTTTATTTCAATCTCTTTTCCATTTTTAATCTCAGGATTTGTTCTGGAGAACTGGTAACTATTTGGTCTTCAGTATAAGAAGCTACCACTTTCATTAAAACATGTTTTTGTCCTGCAAAAAATATTCCTTCTCCTACTTCGCATTCAAGCAGCAAATATTTTTCTTCATCAGTTAAATTAAATGTTTTTTGAACTATGTCGATGGTTGCTGGAGATTGTTTGAATAATACACAAATTGAAGAATTGGTAATTATTGGTTGACCATACATTGATCTCATAAAATCTCCTACATCCTGAGTTATTGTTGTAACTCCCAACCAGTACTTTCTGCACCTTTTAACTATCCCATACAAAAAAGAAGCCCCGTCTTCTTCCTTCATTATCCACCAAGCCTCATCAACCACTAAAATTCGCTTTTTTAGCTCAGATCTGACCTTATTCCAGATATATCTTAAAATGATAAACAAAGCAATCGGTTTTAATTCATCTTCCATGTCTCTTATCCCAAAAACTACTAAAGGCTTATCCATAGTGACATTAGTGCGTTGATTAAAAAATTGAGCAAAAGTTCCTTTGGTAAATCTTCTTATTCTTCTAACTAAAGATTCAGCCCCCTCCATCCCCTCCAGCACTTTTTCTAAATCTTCCATTAATGGGATTCTTTCTTTCCAAAGACTTGGATTAGTTTCGGGAGTAATGTCTTTTGCTGCATAAACTTCAGTTAAAGCTTTATCCATGATTGCGTCTTCTTCTGGAGTCATCCCACCAAGCATTATTCTCATTAAACCCACGAGGTTTATAATATTAGACCTCAAAACATCTTCTGGTTTTTCATCTTCTCTAGGAATTGGTAAGTCGAAGGGATTGATATGATTAGGAGAAGCTAGGGAGACATTAATAAAAGATCCTCCAACTGCCTCAGCCAACATTCTATATTCGTTTTCAGGATCAATCACAATTACATCGATTCCTTGCATCAAAGATCTTAAAATTTGAAGTTTTACATAATAAGATTTTCCAGAACCAGCTTTTCCAAAAACAACTTCATTAGCGTTCTCTAGAGAAAACCTATCAAACAGAATTAAAGAATTATTATGCCTGTTGATTCCATATAATATTCCATCATTTGAACTTAAATCTAAACTAACAAACGGAAAAATAGTAGCAAGAGGAGATGTATTCATTGGAGTTAAAACCTGAATTTGGTCTAAGCCATAGGGAAAAGTCGAATGTACCCCCTCTTTTTGCCTAAAAGAAGCAGGTTTAATATAAATTAACCTCGATTCAAAAATTGCCCTTAAAATATTTTCTACTTCTCTTAGATCTTTTTCAGAATTGCCGTAAATTGTAAGATAAACGCCTACTTTAAACATTTTTTCTTGAGCAGTAATTAGCCTATCTCGAAGTTCTTCCATTTCTCGATAAGCAATTTCTAATTGAGGGTCTCTAATTAATCCTTTTTCTTCTCTTTCTTGAATTTCTGCTAAAATTTCTGTTATTTTTTTTCTTAACTGTTTTAAAATTTTCTCTGCAGAATAGGGGTAAATATGAATTCCAATATCCATTGGTATATCAAGATTAATCACCGGAGAAAGCCAAACATGGCTTAAATATTTTGGGAAAGAAAAGATAAAATAAGACCTTAAATACCTTCCCCCAATCTTTAAAAAATTGCTTCCCAAATAAATCGAAGAAGGAGCAATTACATCCTTTATTGTTATTTTCTCTGTCTCAAAAATTTTTTCTGGAACTTTTTCTTTTTTAGGCGATAAAAAAGGAAATTTCATGATATTAACTCTGGTGGAACTTCTGGATAATAACCTACCTCAGATTCTTCTGGATGGTAAGTAGCCCAAAATAGTTCAATTAATTCCTGAGTATTTAAAGGACTACAGAAAAGTCCACAGCTTCTCAACCCATGGATTACAAAATTCATTCTTTCCCACAGCTGAATTTTAGCTCTTCTAAACTCCTCATCTGTAAGAATAGCAGTTCCCCCTTTTTTTAAAGTAACCAAGGTCGGATAAAACGGTACAACTACGTAAAAGTTTTTTGTCATTATTGACCCCTCCATTAACAAATTTTTTATAAAATCGATATAAGAACGAGTTTGAATTTTTAATAACTCATCCTTTTGTTTTTTTTCTAATTCTTCTAACTTTTCTATATAACCTGTAAGGTTTAATTTTCTTGATTGAATACAAATTTGAATTGGGAAATCTAAAGAATTTAAGAAATTTTGAAACTGATAGATTATTGCTTTCTGTTCCTCTTCTGATTTCAAAACAAAATTCATTGAAGAAACTGCTAAAACTCCTCTCAGTGATTTATCTTTCAAAATTAAAATACCTTCTCTAATGTCTTCTATTTCTAAAAATTGTTGGGTTGTTAGGGGCATTATTTTTTTGTTTCAATCTGAAGAATTCTTTTCTTTAAGACACTTTCCCTCCTTGTTTTTATTTGATTTTTTTCAATTTTTTTTACTTCAATTTCTTGTAAAGATAGGGGTCTCTTTCCCTTCCCTCCCCATACAAAGGTTTTGGATGAAACGAGAGTCTTTAAGTTTAAAAAAAGAAAAACAGGAAAGGGAAGACCTTCAATTTTTACGAATAAAGAAAGTATGGCAGAAATAACAATTATTATTAAAAGAGGGAAAAAAATTGCTCGTGGAACACTAACAAAAATAACAATACAAACTGCAACCACTACCATTACATAAATAAACTGTTTAAAGGTTAAAGGCCCAATAAGCTTTGATTCTTTTTCTATAAATTGAGGTAAGGGAACTAGAGCCATGTATTTTGATTAACTTTCTCAAATTTTTCTACTATCTATTTTAGAAGAATTGAATTTTTTTTCAAACCTTTCCTGAAAATTTTCTGCCAACTTTATCCATTCATCTAAAAATAATTCCTGAGCTCTTTTTTTAAAATCAATTCCATTTTCCAAAAGCCAATTTTGAATTTTTTCTTTATCGATTTTTAATTTCTGGGCAAAGTTGTTAAGCAGTTGCTTTCTAGGATGAGAAAAACCTATTTTAACTACCTTAAAAAATAAATCCTCTTTTAATTTTGGTTTTTCGGTCTTTATTTCCAGTTTTAATATGGCTGAGTTTACTTTTGGTCTTGGCCAAAAAGATTTCTTTGATACAAAAGCAACAATTTTTGGTCTTGAAAAAAATTGCACCGAAACTGCTAACAAATTCATATTTGGAGGTTTAGCACAGATTCTTTGAGCTACTTCTTTTTGAACCATCAAAACCATCAATTTTGGCTTTTTCTTTGCCTCAAAAAACTTTCTGATTAACCCTGAGGTTAAATAATAAGGGATGTTGGCTATTACTTTGTAATCTCCAGAAAGGCCTTCAATTATACCATCCATTCTTTCTAAAATATCCCCTTCTATTATTTCAACATTCTGATAGTCTTTTAAAATCGTTTTCAAAAAATTCACCATTCTTTTGTCTTTTTCTACTGTAACCAATTTTTTTATTCCCTTTTTCAACAATGCCAGAGTTAAGTTTCCAATTCCAGGACCAACCTCTAAAACAATATCTTCTTTAGTCAATTGAGAAGATTCGATAATTTTTTTTAATATTCTCTGGTCTATTAAGAAATTCTGACCCAATTTTTTGAGAGGAAAGATTTTATGGGTTGATAGAAGATTTTTTAACTCAAAATAGCGCATAAAAAGTAATTTTAAAGTAGCGGTGAAAATAAGTGGCGATTAAAATCTAACTCCCCTAGATAGATCAAAAAGACGTCTAGCAGCTGAGGAATTTAAGAAGTTTTTGGCACTTTCTGGCATCTGCGCTGTTACTGATCCACCCATTCTTGCCCAGTTTTCAAGGAAAGTTTTTGCTTCTTTACAAAAAGCTATACCCAAATTCTTACCTGCTTCTGACCAATGTTCACTTCTCCAAACTGAGCGAATAGCATCAAAGGCTGCATCTTTGGTTTGAGGATCAAGAAAAATTTTGGGATCCATTATTCTAATTTCACTAGGCTTTATTTCTTTCAAAATGTCTTGCCAGGTTTTTCCATATAATTTTGCTTCTCTTTGTGTCTGTTCAGAAAGGCCTTGAGCGAATTTTTCTCCCAAATGAACAAAGGCACCACGGAAAGGATCAAACATTCTTGGATCGATAGAAATAGCAGTTTTCCCCAAGTTAATCAATGTCTTTTCTGCTTCACTTGCTGCTTGTTGATCGTTAAAACCTAGCCTTTTAAAATGATTCTCTAAACTTACTCTTAGTTTTTCAGCTTCTCCTCGTTCAATGGCTGCCTGGGCTGCTGCCACTCTTTCGTGAGCAGATTTCAAACGATCTGTTACAGTGTTAGTTATTTCTTCAATAGGAGCGTTTTTATATTGCTCCTTATATTTATTCACTTCTTCTATTTCCATCTCTCTCACTGCGGGAATTGATCCCAAACCGGCAAGCTCAGGTATCCTTTTTGCCCATCCTCCAATTTTTCCCATTCCACTACCTACTACTCTTGCACCCGGTATTCTCTTTAACTTAGTCACTCCACTTCTTACAAAATCAGCAACTGGTGCAACACGCGGACGTTCTATAAATTTTCTCGCAGGCTCTTTTAGGGCTCTTCTTAAACTAGCTATTCCTTTCATCTGAGCACCAAAAGCAAAAGTTGCGAGGTTTTTTCCTAAAGAGAGTACGTGACTAGCGCCAAAAGCTGCAGTTTGAAACCCAGCAAATAAAGCAAAATAAAGACAAAAAACACCTGCTAGATAGCCCAAATTTTGGTATACCATGTCTCCAACTTGTTTGTCTTCTAACGTAGGTGCTTCAACTGCCGTTTGAGGTCTATCAGAATCTCCCAGTTGAGTGAATGTTTTAAATTCATCGAAACTTAAATTCTCTTCAACACTAGCTAAAGGTTCAAATTTAAGGGACGAGGAAATTGCCCTGATTTGTGCTAATACCTGAGTTCCTAAAAATAGGAAAAATGCAGCGGTAACTCCTAAAAAGCACCATTCCAAAAATTGTTTTAACCACCAATCAAAAAATTTTCTGACTCCGGGCATTAAAGGTACATCTATTTGTGGCATTACATAAGAAGCAATTGCTAAGGGAGAGAGGGCAGTTAATATAGAAATTGCTACCCACCTAAAAATAAAAATTAAGGCAAAGATAAATACCACCACTCCAGCTAAAAAACAATAGATAGTTAAAAACAACATTGCAAATCCCACAGATCCTCTAAGCGGACTCTCTACCCACTTTCCGGGATCTTTAACTGTTTCCCAAAGATTAAGCACTGGTTCTGCTAAAATTTGAATTACTCCAGTTTGTCCCAAGAAAAAATCCATTAATACGTTACTAATGTCAACAATAAAACCACAAATAACATTAGAAAAATTAAGCAAAATAGCACAAACTATTAAAGGAACTAACTTTCTTCTTGCTCGATGCTCTTCAATTCCTAAGATAGTAGCTAATCCAACAATTAAAAATCCAAAAACAATAATTACCAATGCAAGATTACGCATCATTGGCCAAAACAAAGCCACGATGGTATTGCCCATACCTGTATATGATTGTTGTATAAAGGCTGGCAGATTTTTCCCTACCCACAAAGCACCGGTAGCGAGGGTCAAAAATAGTCCAGCAAGAAACATTGGAATGGCAAAAGCACCAACCAAAATTATATTAAGAAATACGTTAAGAGCCCTACTTAAAGCTCCCCAAAACACCCTCGCAAGAAAATTTGGCGACTCCTCCGTCGGGGGAGGAGGCATTGCAGGCCCCCCTACTCCAGGTCCTAACGGCGGAGATGTTAGTTGCGCACTTCCTATTTGTTGAAAAAAGAGGAAACACGATAAAAGCAAACAAAAGACGAAGATTTTTTTTATAAATTTAGTCATTCTTTTTACTTCCATCCCAAATTTATTTTAACAAATAAAACTAGCTAGTTAAAACCAAAATCGACCAGGAGGGGGATATATCTCCCAAAAAAGGAATGTATTCTACTACAGTTGCCAAACCACATCTTGCCAAAGCCCTCATTGCTCCTTTTGTTAATCTTAATTCCCCTGTGGAATATAAAACCCAAGGCACAATGACGAGCATTCCAACAATGTCTAAAAAGAAGGAAATTGGTACACCTATTCCAAAAATAAAACTCAAGAAAAAACATGTTACCCCGAGAGCATCTAATATTATTGCAATGATTAAAATTATCAATTTCATCGTTCAAATTATGGACATTGTATTTTCCATGTTCCTAATCCTGTCCAACCAGCAACTCCGATAATCTCGAAAAAAGCACCTATTACATAATAACTTCCGTAAACTATCAACAGTCCAATTAAAACATTTCGCATAATAGTTTTACCCCTTTCCACCTTATTTATATCCTCACCTGCTAACAAAAACTGAAAAGCTCCCCAGGCAAAGAAGAAGCCAGCTAAAACTGGAACTAACCATCCCCAAAGGTAATCTAAAATATCTTTAAAAAGCACGAAAAAATCACAAAGAGTACACTCACGTTCTCCTTCACCTCCGCATTTAATCAATTTAGCTGAAACTAAAGGAGGAAAAAGTAAAAAAAACAAAATAATTTTAAAGAAATTCATTTTGGGATTAAAAGGAAAGACTTTACTACCGCCGAAGGCAAAATCGAGGTTGAACTAGAGGTTCCAAATTGAGCACCCAAAACAGGTTTTCCTCCTCCCCTTCCTGCTTCAAGATAGAAACAATTACCTTCAAAATTTTCCTTGTCGCTCAATAAAACTATACCATATCCACTTTCAATATGCAAAGACCTTACTTCATCTTTGAAAGGAATTTGACTCTCTGATTCAATATACATTCTATCTACTCCACCTCCTGCTTTCACTTCAACTGTTACAGGAGTATATATTACTTCTTCCGGACATTCTATTGATAAAACACTTTCTGGTGTTGGATTTGGTGTTGGTTGGGAAGTTCCGGTAGTTTCTGGTGTTGTTCCTGTAGGACATTCACAATGTGCATGCTTGCAAAATATTACCTGAAAATAACCCTCCGGAATTCCTAATTTTCCAATTAAGATCGATTTCATTTGAGAAGTATCACTCCCTAAATATCCGCTCTTTCGCAGTTCAAAACTTTTATTGTAGAATACTTCACCATTGTACCAAACACCACATTTGTAATTGTGAACTACGTTTTGATCGTGGGGGAAGTTCTTTATATCGATACTAAAAAACAAAACATAGCGTCCTCCTCTGGAATAATCGAGGAGATAGAAATCTTGTCCTATTTTTTTTCCTAAGTATTTTTTGAAAGTCTCTTCAGTTAGCATTTCGCAATTTTGTTCAACGCAATTTTCATCTTCTATATCACAATTTTTTGAGCAAATTGCTAATAACTCATTTCGCTCAAAAAGATCTATCTTTTTAGAAGCTGGAGGACGTAAGGGAGTAATTGGAATTTTTACACCTCCTTGTCCATAAAGCATGCGCAAAATAATATAACTCGAAAGAACTATCAATACTCCCAAAAAAGCACCTCTTATTCTTACTTTTGCGTTTTCTACTTCAGTTGGATCTTGAGAGCTGATTAATTTTATTCCTTCATAGATTAGAACCCCTAAAAAAATTACACCCAACAATAAAATTCCAAAATTATAAAGGTAGCTGAGAAACTCAATTCCAGCATTTGGCCCCTTTGGATAAGTTAACTCAAAACTTATGACAGAATTTGAGAGTCCAAAGGTGAAAAAAATACAACAAAAAAATATTTTTACAAAAAATCTTAATTTTTTCTTTTTTACATTACTCACTTTCACTCTTACTCAGATGGAATTAAAGCTATTGCCCCCGCTTTAATATAAGAAGGTAAGGTTTTATCGCCACTCACTTTAGTTTTTCCCCACGGAGCAAACGATCCTACAAGTTCCCAATTTGATTGCACAAAGTGACATTTACCTTGAAAGTTTTCATCTTCGCTTAGTATAACCTCTCCTCTTCCATCTTTTGATACTACTCTTATTTCCATATTATTAAGAGGCTGTCCTTGAATTATTAGAAATTTGTTGGTTACAACTGTTTCTTTTTTTGAATCTGGTTTTACATCTTCTGCAAAGGTTACTTCAAACTCCCTTGAGCTTATTGTGCCTATTTCCTCAATTTTTTTTGCCTGAGAAGGCGATTTTCCAAAAACTTTTATTCCTCCTTGTGGGTCATTTATCCAAATTCCACATCCATCGTTACTTGCTGAAAATAGAATGTAGTGATGGCCAAAATCTAAAAAGTTAATTGACAAATTATTCCTTTTGAAATTTTCAAAAGAAGAAGGAGTAAGTAGAGTACAATTTTCTTCGACACACTTTTCGTCACCTTTCCCGCAGGGTTCAGAACAAATTACAATTTGCTTTGCATTTTTGAATGCATCATACTTTTTAAAAGAGGGTGGTGAAAGAGGAGTGATTGTAATAACTCCCGTCCATCCAAACAGGGTATACATTATTAGCCAACTAGACAGCAATATTACAGCCCCCAGAATACTTCTTTTTATTCTTTCTCTGGCTGATTCTTTCTTGTGGACATCCTCAGCAGATATTAACCACTCTATGCCAGCGTAAATAAACTGACCCAAAAGTAAAATGCCTGCTAAGCTAATTATTGCACTGTAAAGATATTCAAAAAATTTCAACCCAGGACCTGGCCCTTTTCCTCCTATCGGGGGATAATCTAATTCAGTATTTTGTGATTGGGTGATACTAAAAAAAACAAAAAGAAAAAGCAAAGAAATTAAAAATGTATTAATTTTTTTTCTCATTTACGTGGTTTAAAACAGCACAAAAAGTTCCAATTTCTTTTACATTCTTTCGTCCACCCATAAAGTAGAGCATCTTTACATTTTACTACATAATTTCCAGGCCCGCAGAGTGAAAATTCTGTTCGATTTTCGTTTAAATTTTTAAGAATGTCATTTTTTACATCTTCTTCAATAATCTCTGAATTTTCATCAATAGCAATTTCGGCAACTCCTTTAAAGGTTAAAATTCTGGTTACATTAGCGCTTATTAAGTTAAACGTTCTTTTTATTTCGTACCATGGAGGTAAAGGGTGAGGTCCACTCCAATCGCAGCCGCCGAAAAAGCTGCAACTAAACCTACAAAGTCCGCAAGTGAATTTTTTAGAAAATTTTAACATTTCCAAGAGATTTTGTTTTACTCCAGGTCCACCACTAAAGGCTGCTTTAAAAAGAGCTGAATCTGGTGATAGACCGACATCTCTTAATATTTCATCTACTTTTCTCCCCAATTCAGAAGCTACTTTATCTATGGTTCGATTTATTTCATCTGTAGCATAGCTTATAATTTTATCTCTAAACTCTTCAATTTTATGTAAAGGTAGGGCTTCAAAAATTTCATTTTTCAATCTTTCAAATTCTCCGAGAGGTAAATCGTTTAAAAATTCCGTGAAGATTTCACCATTACCTTTTGGAAGAGAATCCAAAAGAGAATCAATAACATTTCCAATTGCAACCTGAGGAACTTTAGATAGAATTTCTTTGCCAATTTCTTTAAACATTTCATCTGAAAGAATCTGAGGTAAAATTTCTATTGTCTTTTGAGCCCCTATTTTTTTAGTTAATTTTTCTAAATTTTCAGAAGTCGCTAAGGAGGAAGGTAAGACATGGGGCAACTCTTCAGAAGGGATGTTATTTTTGATTTCTTTAATTAATATATTTCTTATATGGTTATCTTCTAAGTGTTTAAAGATGCAATAAAAGAAATACTTTGAATTCTCTAAAGATTGTTTCCCGCATTCTTGTAAAACCTCTTCTGGAACACTGGAATAATATTCTTTAAAACCTTCATCAAGCGCTTCAATAGACAAGAAAGAAGCTACTTCCTCAAAAATTTCCTCTAACTCAGCTTTTGTAGAAGTTGCTATAATCTCTTCATAAAATTTTATTAGCTCGTTATTAGGAAGTATGGTTACCAATTCATCGATGACCTCTTGCAAATCTTCGCTTGGAAGGAGCGCAATTTTAGTCAAAATTTCATCTATAAAATCTTCCAAATCATTAACTAGGACTTGAGGCAACACCTGATTTACGATTGTTTCATCCCAAATTTTTATCAAAGTGATTTCTGGAATTTGATTCCAAATGTCTTTTGCAAAATTTTGTAGCTCTTCTAGGGGTAAAGATATTTGAGCTAAAATTTGGTTTACTGTTTGTTTTATTTCTAATATATAATTTGTTACTTTATCAATTCTATCTTTGAGTACCTCTAATTGAGTTTCAACACCCGCTACTTTTGCAACTGCTAAGGTTTCCTGGAAAAAATCACTTTTTACAAAATTTGAAAGAGTATCTGCAGCCTTAAAGAGATCATCTAAAGTAGGTATGTATTTAAGTAATAAATTATTTAAAACATTCTTTGGATCTGCGTCTACCATTTGGTTCATCAACAAAAGAATCTCTTTAAAATCACTATCAGAAAGAGAGCGAAATATTTGATCTACAAATATTTCTTTTAGAGTAGTATCTGGGGAGTATTTAATGAATCTTCCCAAAAAGTTAGGATCCATTTCAACAATATTTTGGATAAGGAAATCTTTAATTGTTGTTTTGTCTATTCCTTCAATGAAAATCTTAGTGAAAATTTTTACTTTCTCTTCTGGTAGGTTTTTTATTGCCCCTTCCAATAAATACGTTGGAACTTTATTTAAAGCTTCTTTAATTTTTCCTTTTTCATATAGATATTCACCAAGCTTTTTGTAAATTTCATCTACCTCGCTTTCTATTAAATCGTTCACCAATGATTCCCAGTTTTTATAATAATTCAGATCTTCCCTTAAATCTTGAGGTAAAAGTTTTTCTAAAGTTGCCCTTTGCTCTCCTTTTAAAACCGATTTTAAAAATTCCTTCCTTTGGCTCAAAGATAGACCATTAAAAATTTCATCATAGAATTTTTTGGCATCATCTAACTCAACAATATTTAGGTATCTTTTAAAGAGTAATTCTCTTCCTTCGTTTTCTAAATTTCTTAAAAGATCTTTCCAGAAAGACTTGAGGTCTTTTTCATTATAATTTTCAAATCCACCCATTAGAATTTCTTTTAGTTTTTCATCCTTTATTCCTTCAAAAATAGCCTGAGCGATTCTTTTTTTGGCGTCATTTTTCATTGAGTTGAGATAATTTTCTAAAAATTTTCGAAGATTTTCTTCAGAAAGAGATTCGAAAGCTTTTAAAAAATTATCTTTTACTTTTTCTCCAGGTAAATTTTCAATTAAATGATTGACTAAGTCTTTTGAATACTTTGTTGCGGTATGTTTAAAGAATTCAGTAAAGGTTGTGGCAGAAATATTTTGAAACACTTCTTTTCCAATTTGTCCTTTTACATCGCTAGAAATTCCTTGATCGTTAGAGTCTGTGCCCCTTCTTTTTATTTCGTTAACAATTTTTTGAGCATTACTAGCAATGTTGTTCATTTGATCTAGCATTTTTCCGCTTTCTTTTATCACCTTCTCTGTTTTTTCGACCAATTCTATCACTTGGTTTTCTCGAGGACGACAAACTAATCTTTCTTTTGCTAGAGAAGGTGAGTAAATAGCAACATTGCTTATCTCTTCTAATATTGGCCCTAAGACGCAATAGAAGGTAAAGGGGTCATTTTGAATTTGGATTTCTGGTCGAGATTTTATAATTTTTATTTCATATCCATACTTTTTCGCCTTTTCTTGATAATCTAAAAATTGAGCCAAAGGAAAAAGTTGATAAACAAATCCTCCTTTTGACCCTTGACATTTTAAGATCAATTCCTCTGCCTTTTTAACCCCCTCTGTTAATTTTTCTAGAGATTCTTTTAATTTTTGAATTTCCTCCCTTTCCTTTTCTATTTGCTTCTGAAGATTAGAAGCAAGAGGGGGTAAAGTAGCTGCTGTAGCTCCTAAAGTGATTTGAGCAGCAACAATTGCAGGTCTTACTGGAGCACAAGGGTCACCAACCCAGCAAAAGTCACAGTGACATATATAGGTCAAAATATAGAGAGATGCGGCGGCAGCCTCTATAGATAAAGCGGTAGTTTGAATTTTTTCCATTTGTGATTCTATTAAATTTTGAAGATTCAAAATTCTCTCTAACCTAGTTTTTGCAAAAGACCCTTCATACAAAAAACCTAGTGGATTTGCGCTCCAACTTTTATCCGCTTGTTTTTTAAAAGTTTGCAAGGTTTTCACTGAAAAATTAGTACTTTTTTCAATAGATTCCCAAATCAACTTCCTAATTTTATATCCCTCTGAGAATTTATTAACAGTATCGATTAAAGAATCAAATAACGACATGCCTCCCAAAGAGGATAACGAATCAATTAATGTTCTACAAGTTTGAATGAATGAATTAAACCCTTTTACTTTTTCTACTATTTCTTTCACCTGTTGTTCTCCATTTGAACTGTAATCCTCGTACAAAAATAGAGAAAGATTAGGAACCTCAATATAAGAAGATAGAACCTTATTCACATCTTCTCTTGAATCTTTTAATTTTTGAACAACCTGAGCATTGTTTCGATTTCCATTTTGCATGAAGGAATCTAAGGTATTTTCGATTTCTTTTGTTAGGTTCAGCATTTCTTTATACTCTGAAAGACATACACATCCTGGAGGTCTTATAAATGATTGACTTGTGCACTGAGGATCTAGAGCTTGAACTTCTCTTTCTAAAATGTCTTTTAGTTGTTCAAGTTGAGACTTTACTAGAGGCGAAGGAGTATTGTAATTATCTAGAATATTCCTATCCTTGAAGTTAATATTCTTGATTCTTTCATTTAAGTTCTTCCATTCTTCAAGTTCTTCTTTTTTGATATCTAATATTCCATATTCTCCATCAAAATTGGGAATGTGAGGTTTTGCTAAAATTTCGGTCAAATTTGAATTACCACCCTCCAAGAAAGTTTTGAAAGGTAATAAAGTTTGTTTGGGTTGTTCAACCTCTTTTCTAAAACCGTCTATTGTTTTTCCAAGCGGAATTTCTACTGCAACAATTTCTTTTGGCTTTTCTTCTTCGGGGATAGGCACCGGCGGGATTGGAGCTTCGGAAGAAGGGTGTTTTTCAACGAAAAAAGCAACAAATTCAGGTTCAATTGTACGTAAAATAATCCAACTTCCCAAAACGATGATTACTCCCACAAAAGATCCAATAATTCTTGACTGAGCAATTTTTACCTCCTCTGGTGTTTGGGCGGTCATCCATTTTATCCCTCCATAAACCATGCTTCCCAAAAAGATAAACCCTAAAGCCCAAATGAAGAAGGTATAAAGGTACTGGAAAAATTGCAGACCGATTTCTGTAGTAGTAGGTCTTAACCCTAGAATTTCAGGATATTTTAATTCTAAATCTTTTCTTTTGTTAATAAGGTTCGTTAGAGTTTCTTTAATAGCTTGAGAAGCTGCTTCAATTGCTCTTTCAATGCCACCAAAAGCACGGCGAAAAACATCTTGTGCATATTCTTTTCTTCCATTATATTTCCAGACCGCCCTAAATGGATCTTGACAAAATCCATCGGTTTTCAACTTCACAGCCATTGCTAAAGCTGCATGTTCTATGTCCCAAGGATCAGGACATTGAATTCCTAGAGCCTCTAACCTCTTAACATAGCCTGGCCACCATGTTGTAGGTTGAAATTGAGCATAACCCATTCCGTAATCAGGGCTAGTTTTTCCACAGGATTTTCCGCATCTAGCAAGATACGCACAAACTTCATTTGTATAAACAGCATCCCACCTTTTACATCTATTTATAAGTTGTTCATCACTTCCTTTAACCTTTCCTTTTTTCCTAAGATAGAATTCATATTCTATACACTTTTGAATAGTTGGTGTTACTGTTCTGAATTTCCCGCAGCTGCTTTCTTTGTAAAACATTGCATGCATTATTTTCTCTGGGTCCAAATGGGAGCATTGAGACAACCCACTCTTTTCAATTGCCTTCTTAATATGCTCTTCCCATCCTTTACAAACTATTCCTGCCAAAACAAAATTTAATGGAAAAAACAGGATTATTGAGAAGAAAATTAAAAATTTTTTAGAAATTTCCATCGCAGTTAAATTAACTTAAAAGTTTCTAAAACTTTTTCCATTTCTGAAGGAGAAAGTTTGTGGGGACAATTTTCTTTTAAAACATCTTCCCATTCTGTAATTAATACGTCATAAATTTTCTCATCACTTTCTAAAAAATATTCATAAGTTGGTACATCGATATATCTTTCAAGATAAATTTCAATTTTATACCAATTGTTCTCCCCTAACTTTTGAAAACCCAATTCTTGGTAAAATGTCCTAAGGTCTCCAACTACGTTCAAATAAGGCTCTTTTCTGTTTTGTTTTATCCATTCTTTTAGAGGTAATTTCTTTTCATTTTTTTCAACCTTAATAGTAAGGTCAGAGGGAAATTTTGCATATCCAGGACATGAAAGATAATTTTCTTTGTCAGGAAGGAAAAAATTTAATTCTTCAGAACTTATTGAACGAGCCAAAAGCATTTTAGCTGGAATTTCAATCTGATATCCTTGCTCTAAATTCTTGATTACTTTTTTATCTCCAGTTTTAATTATTTCCACTCCTTTTACTGGCACATCTTCTGTTGCTTCAACTTGAGTTAAAATTTCAGAAATTTTTTCTTCAGGCTTTTCTTTTCTGACTTTTGAAATTTCTTCAACAATTTTTTGATACTCTTTTTTGATTTCTTCTCTTCTTTTCTCTTCAGCTCTCCTTTCTTTTTCCTTTTTGGAAAAATAAAAAAAGGATAAACTAAATAACAAAACAATGAAAATTAAAGTTCCAACTCCTCCCAAAACCAAAAGCCTCCTTTGATTACTTTCTTCCATATTATTTCATCTTCGCTAGTTTAATGGACAATGTCAAGAAATTTCTTTTCTTTTCGTTTGATTTTGATATAATTTAATAATGACTCAACATCCCCCCGAGAAACTTTGGGAAATTTACCAAAAATTGCCACAAGATCTTAAAGATGCTATTTTTTCAGTAGAAAATGCCACAACAATCGCTAGCATTGGGAAAAGAAATGGTTTGAAGGAAGAAGAAATTTCAATTTTAGCTGAAGAAATTGGTAATGTGCTTTTAGGCCTGCTTAATCCTAATGAATTTGAAACAAAGATTAAAGAGGAATTAAAATTAGAAGAAAATATTGCTAAGGCAATAAACTGGGAAGTAAATAGGCTTATATTTTTTCCGGTAAAAGAAAGCTTAGAAAAAATTTATGGAATCGAATTGGAAAGAAAGCATAAGCTCCCTTATGAATTGATGAAACCGTCCATAGAAAAAAAAGGAAAAGAAATCAAAAAAGATCCTTATCGTGAGCCAATCGAATAAGATTATATTAAGATCTTGACATACATTCTTAAAAATGCGACAATAAGAAAAAATGAGTAGCAAAGGAAAAATTTTATTTTTTCTTTTTTTCTTTTCATTAATTTTCTTCAATTCAGAAAAAGAAAAAGCAACGACTCAGAAAGAAAGTTATTCTCAATCTCCCTTTGCTATTTCTAAGACCTGGCAAAATTTGCCAGACTTTATTTTTGTGAATCATAATTCTCTTTTTTCTTCTTTACCTCCTGCTTTTGTTTCTGGAAGGGTTTTTGGAAGCAAACTTGAGAGCACGGTAGAGAGAAAAGAAATTCAAGAGTACATAGTTGAAGAAGGAGATACCTTAGCTTCGATTTCGCAAAAATTTGGTATTTCCTTGAACACTCTTTTGTGGGCGAATAATCTTGATAAAAAATCAGTACTTAAACCAGGAATGAAGTTAGTTATTTTACCAGTGGATGGAGTTTTGCACCAGGTTAAACAAGGAGACACTATTTTTGAGATAGCAAAGAAATATCAAGCAAAAATAGAAAATATTATTTCTTTTAATGAACTTTCAGACCCAAACGACATTTATGTTGGAGACATTCTCATAATTCCTGATGGTAAAATGCCACCCCCTCCAAAGCCAAAAGAAAAGAAAATCGTTCAAAAACCTTCTTTGATTTCTCTCTCAAGACCTTTGGCTAACAGCTATTTCATCTGTCCAGTGGCTGGAGGTTGTAGAATTACTCAAGGACTCCATTTCTATAACGCAGTTGACTTTTCAAATGGAAAATGTGGAGAACCAATTCTAGCTGCTGCAGGAGGTGTAGTTCAAAAAGCAAAATATGGATGGAATGGAGGAGCAGGAAATGTAGTTACAATTTTACACCCAAACGGAGTAGTAACAATGTATGGACATTTACAAACGATTTTTGTTTCTCCAGGACAAGAAGTTTCCCAGGGACAAATTATAGGCCTGATGGGAGCAACAGGAAAGGCTACCGGATGTCATTTGCATTTTGGAGTTTACGGAGCAAAAAACCCTTTTGCCAGATGATTTAGATAACCTCCTCTTTTATTCTATAGCTTAGAGCTTCTGAAATATGTTCGAATGAGATTTTTTCTTTTTCTTCCAAATCAGCAATTGTTCTAGCAACTTTCAAAACTCGATGATATCCTCTTGGAGATAGTCTTCCAGAATCTACATACTTTTTCAATAAACTTTCAGACTTTGAATCTATTTCACAATAATTTTTCATTTCAGAAATTTCCATTTCAGAATTAGTTTTATCTTTTTTAAACCTTTCTTTTTGGATTTTCCTTGCCAAGATTACTCTTTCTCTTACTTTTTCGCTACATTCTTCTTCTGGACCAACCAATTTTTCATATTTTATATTCGGAACATTAATCAAAAGATCCATTCTATCTATTAAAGGCCCAGAAAGCTTTCTTTGATAATTTCTAATTTGCGAAAACGTACATTTACATTCCCTTTCTGAATCGCCGTAATATCCACAAGGACAGGGATTGGATGCAGCAACCAAAATAAACCTTGCTGGCAATTCCAAACAGTAACCTGTTCTTGCAATTACGATTTTTCCTTCTTCTATTGGTTGTCTTAAGCTTTCTAATACATCTCTGTGAAACTCTGGAAACTCATCTAAAAATAAAACTCCCCTATGAGCTAAAGTGATTTCTCCAGGCCTTGGAGGATTTCCACCTCCCATTAGAGCTGCCTCTGAAATTGTATGATGAGGACTCCTAAAAGGTCTCTCCATAATCAAGGGATTATCTTTTGGCAAAATGCCCGCAATGCTATAGATTTTAGTAACCTCTAACGATTCTTCCAAAGAAAGAGGAGGTAAAATTGTTGGAAGTGCTTTTGCCAAAAGAGTTTTTCCAGTGCCAGGAGGGCCTAACATTAAAACATTATGACCTCCAGCTGCGCAAATTTCTAAAACTCTTTTTGCCAATTTTTGTCCTTTAATAAAAGCAAAATCAATTTGATAATTTTCCTTTATACTTTCAATTTCAACCTTTTCAGTTTCAATTTTTCTTTTTCTTTCTAAATACTCAATAGCTTCTTTTAAAGAAGAAACTCCGATTGCTTTCACTCCCCCAATCAAAGCTGCTTCTTTTGCATTTTCTTTTGGCAAAATTATCTCAGAAAACCCCTTTTCTTTTGCCAAAATTGAAAAACAAATTGCTCCTTTTATCGGCCTTAGACTTCCATCTAAGGCTAATTCTCCAAAGATTAATTTATTTTTTGGGTCAAAAAATATTTCTTTCTCTGCCAACAAATATCCTAGAGCGATTGGCAAATCATAAATTGAGCCTTCTTTCCTAAGATCAGCTGGAGCCAGAGAAACTAAAACTCTTACTGGCTTTTTCGTGGGAGGTTTAAAACCAGAATTTTCAATGGCAGCTGATACTCTTTCTCTAGATTCATTAATTGCTCTATCAGGAAGTCCCACAATTTCAAAATGGCGAAGGCCATAAGAAGTGGAAACTTCAATTTCGATAACCCTTGCTTCCAACCCCAAAATTCCACCAGAAAACACTTTCGATAACATTATTCCAGTATATCAAACAATAAAACAATCAAGTAATTAACCAACCATAAAGGGACCTGCAATAGAATTTGAAATGTAAAGGAATACAGTTTATATTTTTTACACATCTCCATGATTTTTCACCAGATTCAATGTATTTTTATATTAGAAAACCATCGAAGGATAGCTCGATAATAGGTTATACATTGAATTGCGATTAAAAGGATGTTTGTTATAATTGTTTTATGGTTATTTTCGTTACAGGGATTTCAGGTTTCGTAGGAAGAAATTTATTGAACTTTTTAAAGAAAGAGAAAGAAGATATTGAAATTTTAGCCTTGATTCACCAAAGAGACGTTCCTTTTGAATGGCCAATAATTGAAAAAATAAAAGGAGATGTGAGAGACATTCATTCTTTAGAGAAAGCATTTTTAAAAAGAAAAATTGATGCCATTTTACACTTGGCAGCAGTAATAAAGACTAAAGAGCAAAAGGATTTTGACGAGGTTAACGTTGAGGGAACAAGAAATATGGTAAAGTTGGCTGAAAAATATAATGTTAAAAAATTTATTTTCCTAAGCTCTGATTTTGTTCTATATGAAAAATTTGCTCCAAATCCTTACGGAATTTCAAAAAGAAAGTGTGAAGAGATAATCCTAAATTCAAGTTTAGATTATACAATTTTCAGACCTACTCCGATTTTTGGACCAGGAGATAATAAAAATTTTGCTACCTTAGCCTCTGTTGTTAAAAAGTACCCAATCTTACCTGCAATTCATTGTTATATGGAACCAGTTTTTGTTTTAGATGTTGTCAAAGCAATAATTTCTGCTCTCAAAACGGAAAAGGCAAATCGGAAAATTTATTTTTTGCCAGGTGGCAAAGGTTATGATTTTGTTGAAATTTTAAAAATTGTAGCTAAAATTCAAAATTTAAAAAGATTAATCATTCCCTTACCTCCTTTTTTATTTTTGCCAGCCTTGTTTTTCGCTGAGAAAATTTTTAAAAATTTTCCTTTAGAATCTTATCAAGTTAAAAAATGGTTAAAAACAAAACCATTAGATGCCCAAAAGACAAAAGAAGATTTAAATTACAACCCAATTTCTTTTGAAGAAGGAGCAAAATTTATAATTTAAAAATGGAGAAAAAAGCAATTTTTTTCTTTTTTTTAATTTTCTTTATTTATTTTCTTACAAGAGCTAACCCCACTCCTCACAATTATTTTGTGCGTTTAGCTGACGCTTTTTTGCATTTTCGCCTTTATCTTTTAGAAAATCCTCCTTGGCTTAATGAATTAGTACCATTTAATGGAAAATATTATGTAATTTATCCACCAATGCCAGCTTTAGTTTCTATCCCTTTTGTGATTTTAAAGGGATTAGACACAGATCAAACACTAATTAGTATCTTAATTGGTAGCTTGAATGGAGTTTTGGTTTATTTTTTAGTTAAAAAATTTCTTCAAAACGAAAACGGAATAGCCTTCTGGATGACAATTTTATTTTGTTTTGGAACTATTCATTGGTTTTTAGCGACCGTAGGATCAGCCTGGTATTTTGCTCATATTGTAGCTGTATTTTTTCTTTTTTTGGCATTGAATGAACTATTTGGCAAAAAGCGGCCTTTTTTAATCGGAGTTTTTTTAGGAGCTGCTTACTGGGCGCGTCTTCCTACAATTTTGTCTTTTTTATTTTTTTTAATTTTGCTTTTGAAAGAGAATGAAAAATTTTTTTCACAAAACAATTTTTGGAACATTTTTCAATTTCTTTTGGGCATAAGCATTTTCGTTGCCCTCAATTTCACTTATAATTGGCTTCGATTTGGCACAATTTTCGACGTAGCTTACCTTCTTAGACCAAATTTATTGAACGAACCCTGGTTTAATAAAGGACTTCTTAGTTTAAGTTATATTCCCGAGCATTTAAAAATAATTCTTTTAAAAGGCCCCAAAATTCTTCCAAAGTTTCCATATTTTCAACCCTCTTGGGGAGGGATGGCAATTTGGTTAACTACCCCAGCTTTTATTTTCGCTCTTTTTTATACTTTAAAACATTTTAAAGAAAAAATTACTATAGCTTGCTGGTCAGCTATTTTGCCTATCGCAATTTTAGTAATGAGTCATGGGGGAACAGGCTTTATTCAATTTGGTTATCGCTATGCAGTAGATTTTTATCCATTTTTGTTTTTACTTGCATTTCTTGCAATGAGAGAAATGAGATTTTACCATAAGTTTTTTATTGGGATTAGTGTTTTAATTAACCTTTGGGGAGTAATTTCGATAAATAAATTTGGGTTTGTGGATTGGTAAAATGTTAGACTATTTTCTTTTAATATTGGGTTTTTTCTTTACTTTTTTTCTTCCGGGATATCTTATAATTGAAAACTTTTTCCCAGAAATTCCGAGGATTTATCGACTTCCCTTATACTTTATTTTGAGTGTTTTGGTATCAACTTATTTAGTTTACTTTTTGAGTTTAATATTAGGCTTTTCCAAATTTTCTATTTTGCTTTCTATTTCACTAATTCTTATTTGGTTTTTAATTCATCTTTTTAAAAACAAAAGGATAAGCTTGGGTTTGTTAAAAAATCACATCCTCGGAATTATTCTTTCTTTTTTTGTTTTTTTTGTGTATTTCGTTGCTCTTTATCCGGCTATTTTTAAGATCCATCAAGGCTATATTGTAATGGGAGGACCCAATTGGCAAGATACTGCGCTCCATTTGGGAATTATTCAAAGTATTTCTCAAGGAAATTTTCCTCCTCAAGCTCCTTATTACGCAGGAAGATTTTTAACTTATTATTATTTCACTGATTTTCATTCAGCCATTCTTTTAACCTTGTTTTCAAGATTTTTTCCTCGAATTTTAGTTTATGACAATCCATTTTTCCCAGCAATTTTTGCCATATCTATTTATTGCTTAGTTTTCTATCTCACAAAGAAAAAAAGCATTTCTTTAGCCTCAGCTTTTACTAGCACTTTTTTTAGCAGCGCACTCTTTGTTAAGTTTTTTCATGATCTTTTTAAAGCAAGAGAAGGAATAAACTTACTCAAAAGAGCAATTTATCTTCTTTCCAATAATAGCTACTCCCTTGAGTATGAGAAATTATTTCAACTATCCAATGTAGCTGATTATTTTTTGCAAAATAGAGCAATGATGGTTGGATTTCCTGCCATAGTTTCAGTTTTATTTTTAGTTTTTTATGGTTTTAAGAAAAAAGATGGAAAAATAATTTTTTTAAGTGCTTTCATTTCAGCTTCGCTTTTTAAATTCCAACTTTTTGCTGCCATTTCCTCTTTAATCATTTTCCTTTTAGCAACCATTTTTTATTTTGAAAAAAAAGAGTGGAAGTTTTATCTCAAATCTTTTTTTATTTTTTTAATTTTATTTTTAATTCCAACTTTTCTTTTCAAAGGCGAAAATACCATTTTAATGAAAGCTGCGAGAGAGCATTTTTCTTTTGGTCCTTGGGAAAAGGAAAAAGATTTTTATTGGTATTTAAAATTTATTTTTGCAAATTTTGGTCTACCTTTTGTTTTAAATGTTGTTGTATTTTTTTATGTAGTTTTTGTAGCAATTAAGATAAAAAAACTTCAAAAAGATTTACTCTTTATTTCTACTCTTTCTTTAGTTTTATTCTCAATCCCATTTTGTTTTACTTTTACTATCTACAAAGGAGACATGTTTAAATTTTTTTACTTTGCAATTTTGTTTGCAATAATTTCAAGCTTTTGGTTTCTTTCAATTGTTATTAAAAATAGAGCAATTTTAATGATTGTCACCTCTTTTGTTTTATTTTTTTCTACCCTTAGTTCTTTCTTGACCCTGACTCATAGTTTTTTAAACAAAACTGGTGCCTATTTGCTTGAGGATTTAAAAGCTGGACTTTGGATTAGAGAATTTACTCCACAAAGATCAATTTTCATTGGAATGCCAACCGTTCACTCTCCCATAGATCAAATAGGGGGAAGACTCAGGGTTTTATCTTATATCAATTGGCCTTATTCTCATGGATATTATCTTGGCGAAGATAATGTTTTTAAAAGACTTGAAGATATTCAAAATTTATATCAAAATTCTAATAATAAAGAACTTGTTTTGGAAATTATGAAAAAATATCGAGCCAATTACATTTTTTATGGTCCAGAAGAAAAAAATAAATTTCCCGAAGCTTCAATACATTTAGATCAAAACGAAAGCCTCAAAAAGGTTTACGATTCAGTAATAGTCCAAATATGGGAAAGAATAAAATAATTTTTCTTTTATTCATTTTAATTTTATTAAAATTTCTTTTAGCCTTTTCGAAAAGTCATCCTTGGGATATCTCTTTATTTTTGGCCTGGAGTTCAGATTTAGCACAAAATGGTTTTTCTGATTTCTACCAAAGATGGAAACAAGTCGATCCTTATCCGCCTGTGGTACTTTATTTTTTATGGTCTTCAGGAAAAATAGCCTCCTTTTTTAATTATTCTCAAAAAATTCACGAGTTCTTAATTAAATTTTGGTTAATTTTGGCAGAAATTATTGGAGGTTTTTTGATTTATCACATAGCAAAAAGACACAAAAAAGAAGAACTTGGATTTTTATTAGCCCTGGTCTACTGCGCTAATCCAGCTATATTTTTTAACTCTTCTGTTTGGGGTCAGTTTGATAGCTTTTTGGCAACTTTTTTACTTTTTTTAGTTTATCTCTTTGAAATCCAAAAACCTTTTTGGGGAATAGCTATTTTTGTTGTTTCATTTCTCATTAAGCCCCAAACGATTTTTTTAGCTCCTCTGATTGGGATTTTGTTTTTGAAAGATTTTTCAATTAAAAAAATTATTTTTGGAATATTCATTGGTTTTTTAATTGCATTTTTTGTTTTTTATCCTTTTTTATCAAAAAATATATCATCTTTCATTCCATTTATTATTTCTTACCATTTACAAAGAGTTCAACACTATCCTTATGCAACCGTTAATGCTTTTAATTTCTGGATGCTCTTTAAAGGGCAAACAAATCCTGATAAAAATCCATTTTTAGGCTTAAATTACATGATTTGGGGGCTAATTTTGGTTTTTATTTTTCAGACAATAATTATCTTTTTAGTTTTAAAAAACAAAAGAGATCCATTTTGGATTTATTTTGGAAGTTTTTTTGCTTATTTTGTCACTTTTTTATTTGGTACAAGAATGCACGAACGCTATTCAATTCCAGCAATAATTTTTCTTACTACTTCTTTGATTTGGGAAAAAAGACTTTTGAGGCTACTTTTTATTTTAAGCATTTGTGTGTTTATTAATAATTACTATATCTATTGGCGAAGCTGGCAGGGAGAATTAAACAATAATCCATGGTTCATTTGGGTTTCACATAACGATAAAATTGCAATTTTTACTGCTATTTTTACCTTGATTTGTTTTCTTTATGCTTTGTTCATTATTTTTGAGAAAACATTTAGCGGAGTTAAGCCACCAAAAATTCAATTGCCATTCATTAGAGAAGAATCAATTTTTGAAGAAAAACCCAAAAGACAACCACCTTTTATTTTGATTTTATTTTTCTTAAGCTTTGTAAGCAGATTTCTGTTTTTGGGGCATCCTCCAGAGGTTGTGTTTGATGAAGTTCATTATGGGAAAGCAGTTAATGGATATTTTAAAGGCGAATACTTTTTTACCGGACACCCACCCTTGGGTCCTCAACTCATTGCTTTAGGAGGTCTTTTGGGTCGTTATCAACCAAAATTTCCATTTCAAGAAATTGGAGAAAAATTTAGCGATAATTCTTATATTTCTTTAAGAGTAATGCCAACCATTTTTGGTGCTTTAATTCCATTGGTTTTATTTTTCTTTTTAAAAGAAATTGGTCTTTCTGAGACTTTAGCTTTTTTTGCCTCTTTATTTTCTATTTTTGAAAATTCACTCTTAGTTCAATCTCGCTTTATTTTGATTGACACTTTTTGGATCTTTTTTGGATTTTTGGGTTTAACACTTTTTTTTGTTTCAAGAAGGAAAAATTACAACCTTTTTTATTTGGCATTAAGTGGAATTTCTTTTGGTCTTGGAACAGCCACAAAATGGACAGCATTGAGTTTTCCTTTATTTGCAGGAATTGTTTTTGCTTTTGATTTTTTTAAAGAATTTTTTAGAAAAACCACAAAAGAAATTTTTATTCTTTTTCTCAAATCCTTTTTTGGTCTTGGCGTTTGCTTCTTTGTTGCCTACTTTATTCCTTTTGTCATTCATTTTAAACTTTTGTCAAAACCAGGACCTGGCGATGTTTTCATGAGCCAAGAGTTTTTGGAGGGCAAAAAAAATATTTTTGGGAAGTTTTTTGAGCTCAATAAAACAAGCTACGAAACAAATGTGAAAGGAATGAAGGCCTCTCACCCCTACAGTTCAAAATTTTATACGTGGCCCTTTCTTTTGAGACCAATTTTTTATTGGGTAAACGAAAATCAAAGAATTTATCTTTTAGGCAATCCAATTTTGTGGTGGAGTTCAAGTTTTGCCATTTTCTTTTTATTCATTTTAGTTATTTTTCACTCCAAAATTCAAAAAGACAAAAGAGCCATTTTCATTTTACTTGGCTATTTAACAAATATGGTACCTTATTTAAATGTTGAAAGAGTTACTTTTTTGTATCACTATCTTCCAGCCTTAATTTTTGCAATTTCTTCTTTGGTTTATTTAATAAGCTGCCTAAAAGATTGGAAAAAAGTTCTTTTTTTGATTTTGATTTTTACAATTCTTTCTTTTTTCTATTTTACCCCCCTAAGTTATGGTTTTCCTTTAAGCCCTCAAGAATATCAAAGAAGAATTTTATTAACAAGTTGGATATGAATTTTTTATGAAAACAATCATTTTGGGTGGGGAATAACAGGTTTAGTTTTGGGGTATAAACTTGGCAATGTTTTAATTTTAGAAAAGGAAAAAGAAGTTGGGGTTTGCTCTCCAGGTATTCAGTCGATGGCTTTTTTATTGAAAAGTATTATTACCATTTTTTGTCAGAGATAAAAAATTCCCCTTCACTTTTAAAGGAATTGAGTCTAAAAGATAAAATTTTATGGTTGCCAGCAAAAACTGGTTATTTTGTAGAAGGAAAAATTTACCCTCTAAACACGCCAATTGAAATTTTAAAATTTTCTCCCATTTCTTTTTTAGATAAATTGAGATTAGCTCTTTTTACCCTGGGATCCAAATTTGAAAACAAAGAAAAATTAGACGAGATTTTAGCTAAAGATTTTATTTTGAAAAATTGTGGGGAAAGAGTTTTTGAGAGGTTTTTTTTACCTCTTTTGAAAAGCAAATTTGGAAAAAATTGGGAAAAAATTTCAGCTGCTTGGTTAGTTTCAAGAGTTGCCCTGAGATCAAATCGGGGATTAAAGGGAGAAAAATTAGGATATTTAAAAGGTGGCTTCCAAGTTTTTTTAGATTGCCTTTGTGAAAAAATTAAAAAAAGAGGAGGCGAAATCAGGGTTTTGACTGAGGTTGAAAAAATTGTAATTGAAAAGGAAAAAGTTAAAGGAGTTTTAATAAAAAGTGAGGGAAAAGAAGAATTTATTGAAGCAAAAAGAGTAATTTCGACCCTACCTCCAAAAACTTTAAAAAAAGTTTTGGGGGAAAAAGCAAAAGATTTCAATTTAGAAATTCCTTTTCAAGGAGCTGTGTGTTTGCTTTTATCATTGAAAGAACCACTTTTAAAAGATATTTACTGGCTAAATATTGATGCAAAAGTTCCTTTTGGCGCAGTTATTGAACATACAAATTTTATTTCTTCAAAGAATTATCACAATCAACATTTAGTTTATTTTGTCTCCTATTTTCAAGAAGAAAACGATATTTTAACTATTTTGCCAGAAGAAAAATTGTTTGAGATTTTTTTGAATGGGGCAAAAAAGATTTTTCCAAATTTTAAAAAAGAAAATATTAAATGGTGGAAAATTGCAAGAACAAGTGCAGCAGGCCCGATTTTTACTACAGGCTTTAAAGAAAAAATTTTACCAAAGCAAACAAAAATCGAAGGGCTTTATTTTTGTGGGATGTTTTCAAAAGAGAATTACCCTGAAAGAAGTTTAGAAGGAGGGGTTAAGACTGCTCTTTCTTTAATTGAAAGCTTAAAATAGGGGATAAACTTTGTAAAGACTTTACCCAATCTCATATTTTTAAAGAATTTAGTTAAAAAGTTTGATAGAAAAAAATGAATTTTTTGCGCCTTAATTATCCTTTACATTTTTTACACAGTCTCGCTTCGGGCATTGCTTCCAATCTTTCAATTTCAATTTCTTTTCCGCACTTTTCGCAAATTCCATAATTTCCTTTTTCAATTTTTTCTAAAGCCAGATTAATATCTCTTAACCTTACCTCTAGACTTTGTTCAATTGAACGAAGGATTTCATATTCTTCCACCTCGTCTGCAGCTCTTTCTAAAGCTCCGCTTCCAGATTCTCCATCATAATGGGGAAATTTCGCCTCCCAATCATCTGGAATTTTTCCTTTTTCTGCAAATTCTTGTAACCTTTCTTCGATTTCCTTTTTTTCTTTGTCTAATTTTTCTTTAAATTGTTTTATTAATTTTTCATTCATCTTTTTATTAATTCAATAACCCTTCTCATATTAGTTAAAGAATTAGCAAAAATGAAATACTCCTTAACCCTGCAGTAGCAAATTCCCAAATCGTTTTTTTAAATGGTTAAAAATTTGCTTCTAAACCTTTTATCAAAATTTCGTTAAATTAACTTTATATTGAAATAGTATAAATCTTCTTTCCAGAAAAGAAAATACCCTCTTTTTTAATTTTTTTTCAACCTGACAATTCGTCTCACTTTTTCCCTTCTTTTATTTTTGCTACCCAAGTTATCCTGTTTCTTTCTTTTTGAGAAAAGGTTGCCAAATTGAAATCTTTGATCTTTTCTAATATTCCAAAGGGTTTCCAGATTTGAACATCATCTACAATTTCTCTAAGGTCAATAATCTATTTTCTGAAAGATTTTTAAGAGTACTCCTTATCTGGAATTAATGAGACCGAAGCGATAATATGTAATTTCTAGAGTACTTTCTCTTGTTGACTTTCTGAAAATTTTTCTGTTTCTTTAGAAGAAAACTGGTGGAGGAGGCGGTTGAGCCTTTCTAAATTTTTTGGCAACAAAAAATCCAATGGAAACCAAGGAAAACAAGACAAAAATAATTATCAAAATCCTCGTTAAAGTTCGCAAAATTTTCGGAGGTTTTTTGGGCAACTTCTCAATTTTTAATTCTTCCTCTAACCCTGTTTTTTCTTCTTTAAAAAATTGTGGAGGAATCCCAATTTCTCTCAGTCTTTTTAAGTCCTTAATCATCGTTCTTATTTCTTCCTTTTTTAAATATTCCACCCTCTCTTTCTCCGGAGGTAAGAAAGTTTCTTCTTCCACTCTTTCTCTTAAAATTGGCTCTGCTTCTTCTTCAATTTTTTCTTCTTTTGTTTCTTCCTCTATTTTTGGTGTTACTTCTTCAATTGTTTCTTTTTTTTCAGTGAAAGGAAGTTCCTCCATTTTTACCTCTTCTGGCACTTCTTGTTTTATTTCTTCTGACACTTTTTCCTGTTTTTCTTCTACTTCTATTTCTAATTTTTCTCTTTCTATTTCTTCTGGAATTGCTGCTTCAACCTCTGTTTTTTCTTCTATCTCCTCGGGCTCCTCTGGTTCCTCTAACTCAACCTCTCTTTCTTCCTGTAGTTCTTCCTCTAATTTTTCTTCCTCCTCTACTTCTATTTCTTCTTCTGGTTTTTCTTTTTCAGGTTCCTCCTCCTCTTTGGTAGGTATCTCTTCTTCAACTATTTTTTTTCTTCTCTCTTCTTCTAATTTCTTTATTTCTTCTTGAAAATTTAGACCTAATTCTTCACAAATTTCTTCAATTCTTCCCTTAAAGTTTTCTTCTCTTTCCACAATCTTTTGATAATTTTCTTCTAACTGTTTAAGGTTTTTGTCCAATTCAAGTTTTCTATCCTCAATGTTCCACCTTTTCATTTCCACCTCTTTTCTTTCTCTCTCTATCCTTGATCTTTGAGCCTCTACCCTCTTTAATTCATCGAAGGTTTTGACCAATTTTTCTTCTTCTTCAAAGGCTTTTAATTCCTCTTCAATCTCTTTTTCCTCACGTAAAATCTTGAAAAGTTCACTATCTACTCTTTCTATTTCTTTATACATTTCTTTTATCTCGTTTTCTAATTTTTCTTTTTCTGAAAGAACTTCCTTTAGCTTTTTCTTCAAAGCTTCCATTTCCATCTTCAATTCAATTTTTCTTTCTTTGTCTCCGATTTCTTCTTTCTTTTTTTCAAATCTTTCTTTTTCTTCCAAAATTTCTTTGATTTCCAGCTCAATTTCTCTAATCTTTTCTTTTAATTGTTCTAGTTTTTCAAGTTGGATCCATTTTTTCTTTTCAATTTTTTCTCTTTCTTCTTCAATTTCCCATCTTTGTTTTTCTTTTTCTCTCCTTTCTTCTACGGTTTTTGCTTCTTTTTCCTCTCTTTCAATTTGCAGTTTTTTTTCTTCGATTTCTTTTTCCTTTTCCAAAATTGGTTGCAAAATTGCTTCGAGTTCTTTTAATTTTTCTTCTAATCTTGCTTTTTCCAATTCCAAGGGTCTTCTTTTTTCAGATAACAAAAATTCGATTTTTCTTTCGATTTCTTCTCTTTCTCTTTCCAACCTTTCTCTTTCTCTTTCCAACCTTTTTTCTTCATTTTCTTCTGTCATAAAGTTTTTTAATTAAGGAAAGATTTATCCTCCCCAAATCATCTATTGAAATGACCTTTACTGGAATTATTTCTCCCACTTTTAATTTTACTCCTTTTTGTCTTTTCAGTTGAGAGATGTGTAAAAGTCCTTCCTGTCCTGGTAAAATTTCGATCAAAGCTCCGAAATTCAAAATTCTTTTCACCTTTCCTTGAAATACTTCTCCAACTTTGACTTCTCTTGTAATGTTTTTAATCCAAGCAATCGCTTTTTTTGCAGCTTCTTCTTTTTCTGCGGTAACAAAAATTTTCCCAGTTTCTTCAATATCTATTGAAACCCCACATTCTGAAATGATTTCATTTATTATCCTTCCTCCTGGTCCTATTACATCTCTTATTTTCTCAGGATTAATTTGAATTGTCAAAATTTTTGGAGCAAAGGGAGAAAGATTTTCTCTAGGGCCGGGCAAAACCTCTTTCATTATTTTCAAAATTTCAAGCCTGGCCGTTTTCCCTCTTTCTAAAACCTCCTCTAAGATTTTTCTAGAAATTCCATCAATTTTTAAATCCATTTGTATTGCAGTCACACCTCTTTCAGTTCCCGCAACCTTAAAATCCATATCACCATAATGATCTTCCGGTCCTTGAATATCAGTTAAAATTCTGTATTCACCCTCCTTGTTTGTGATCATCCCTAAGGCAATTCCTGCTACTGCTCTTTTTATTGGAACTCCAGCATCCATCAGAGCTAAAGAAGATGAACAAACAGAAGCCATTGATGTTGATCCGTTTGAGGACAAAATTTCTGATACAATCCTGATTGTATAAGGGAATTGATCAAAATCTGGAATTATAGGAAACAGCGCTTTTTCCACCAACATTCCATGACCAATTTCTCTTCTTCCAGGTCCTTTCAAGGGAGAAATTTCTCCTACAGAATAGGGAGGAAAATTATAATGGTGCATAAATCTTTTCTTCCCCGAAATTTCCATTCCTTCTAACAACTGTACATCACCTGGTGCTCCCAAAGTCAAAATCGAAAGAGATTTTGTCTGACCTCGACAAAATACTGCAGATCCGTGAGTTCTTGGTAATACTCCAACCTGACAGGAAATTTCTCTCATTTGATCTATTTTTCTTCCATCAGGCCTTATTCCTCTTTCAATAATTTCTTTAGCGAGCAAATTTTCAATTTCTTTCTCTAAAAACAAAAGAGCAGAAAAGGTTTTTTCTGGAAAATTTTGATTTACGAATTCTAAAAACTCTTTTTTAAATTGAGAGAATTTATCATTTTTTTCTTGTTGAAAAATCGCCTCTTTCAATCTTTCTTCTAAGTACTTTCTTAATGTTTCTTCAAAAAAGGGATTTCTTTCTTGAGTAGGTAGTGGAATTTTTTCTTTTGCAATTTCTTTTGAAATTTTTTCTTGAAATTCAATTATTTTTCCAATTTCAGATTTAGCGAAATCAAAAGCTTTTAAAATTGTTTCTTCTTCTACTTCAGAAAATTCACCCTCTATCATATTTAATAAAACTTCTCCATCTCTTCTTACACCAGAAAACACCACATCCATTTGAGATTGCTCCTTTTCCTTGTAGGTTGGATTGATAATAAAATTTTCTCCAATTCTTCCAACTCTCACTGCCCCTATTGGTCCCCCCCATGGAATTTCTGAAATGAAAAGAGCAAAGGAGGTAGCCACCAGACCTAAAATGTCAGGATCGTTTTCCCCATCCCAACTCAAGACAGTGTTAATTACCTGAACTTCTCTTTTTAGCTCCTTTGGGAAAAGAGGTCTAATCGACCTGTCTATCATCCTGGCATTACAAATTGCTTCATCAGATGGTCTGGTTTCTCTTTTTATATATCTTGGCCCTTTTATTTTCCCTGCTGCATAATACCTTTCTTCATAATCAACAGTTAGAGGAAAAAATTCAGCCTGTTCTTTTTCATAAGAAGAGATACAAACTGTACTCAAGACCATTGTGCCTCCACATTTTAAAAAACAAGATCCAGAAGCCTGTTCGGGTAAATTTGAAGGAATAAAAATCAATTCTTTTTCTCCTACCTTTATTTTGTACTCTACATTATTCATAATAGATATTTCTCTGGATTTTCTTCTAGGTCAATAAATTCATCTGCAATTTCTTTTAATTTAGTTGAGGTAGTGTTACCAAAGGCCATCACCTCTACTCTTTTTCCTTGATTTTTCAAATATTCGACCAATTGAAAAAAATCTCCATCTCCTGACACCAACACTATTACGTCTACAGAAGGAGAGATTCTAATTGCGTCTACAGTGATTCCTACGTCCCAGTTTCCTTTTTTAAACCCGCTTGAATATTCTTGGAGATCTTTTTCTCTGATTTCAATCCCCATTTTTTTTAATGCTTCCACAAAGCTTTTTTCTTCACCAGTTTTAGTTCTGATTACATAGGCTAAAGCCCTCACAAAACTTCTTTTATCGATTGCTTTTCTTAAAACTTCCTTAAAATTTACTCTTGCTCCATATAGATTTTTTGCTGAATGGTAAAGGTTGGCAGTATCAATAAAAACTGCCACCCTTTGAGCAGAAGGTTTTTTTATTTCATTTTTCTTTATTTTTACCCCAACTTTCATTTTTCAATTCCTAATTTTTTGACTAAAGAATTATATCTTTGCTCGTCCTCTTCTTTTAGACGTCTTAAAAGTTTTCTTCTTCTTGCTACCATTTTTAAAAGTCCTCTTTTTGAGGCAAGGTCCTTTTTGTGTTCTTTCAAATGCAAAACAAGCTTTCTAATTTTTTCTGTTAAGAGAGCAATTTGAACTTCATAAGATCCAGTATCTTTATCGTGAAGTCTATATTTTTTTATTATTTCTTCTTTTTCTTCCTTTTCTAACATGTTTTTGGTCTTTGTGCGGACGGTGGGATTTGAACCCACACGGGGAAATCCCCACTACCCCCTCAAGGTAGCGCGCCTTCCAAATTCCGCCACGTCCGCATAAAATTTTAATTTAATACCTTGACAAAGAAATATTGTGAACACAATCAAAAACACTATTTTTTTCTCAAATAATATAATTTTGCCCTTTTCCTTTTCCCTTCTTTTAAAATTTCAATTTTTTCTATCGTTGGCGAATGAATTGGAAAAATCTTTTCTACTCCAATTCCAGCAACTTCTTTTCTCACTGTAATTGTAGCACCGATTTCGTTTCTATGTTTCCTGGCAATAATTATTCCCTCAAACATTTGAGTTTTTTCTTTATCTCCCTCTTTTACTTTTTGATAAATTCTGACAATATCCCCTGGTTTAATTTTCTTTTTTATTTCTTCTAAATCTTCTTTCATTTTGGTTCTAATAAAATTATTTTAGCCTCTTCCGGCGACAATTCTTCTTTCTTTAATGAAAGTTTTTTTTGGGGCTCTAAAGATTTTATTCCCAAGACCTTCAAAAATTTATCTACAGGATCTAATTTTATTTTCAATTTTAAGAGAGCGTAGTGCATAGGAATGGTAATTTTGGGTTCTAATTGTTCTAAGATTTTTAACGCTTCTTTTGGGCCAATAGTATAAACTCCTCCAACTGGAATCATTAAAATATCCACTTCTCCTATTTCTTCCATTTGCTTTTCAGTTAGTTCTTTTTGTCCAAAATCTCCCATATGACAAACCTTTAAATCCTCAGCCTCAATTAGAAAGATTAGATTTTCTCCTCTTTCTTTTCCCTCACTTTCATCATGAAAACTCTTGATTGCTTTTACAAAAACCCCCTTTATCTCGTATTCTCCAGGATCTTCAATTAAAAAGTAATCTCCTACAATTATCGATCTATTATTATGGTCGTAATGTTGATGTGAAATCAATAGAATGTCTGCTTCGATTTTTGGAGGTTTCAACCCAATTTCTTCTGAAAAGGGATCGATTGCAATTCTTACTTGGTTTTTATTTTCTTTAGCTTTTATTTCAAAAAAAGAATGGCCATGCCAAATTATTTCCATATCACATTTTAGCAAAGAATCTTGAAAAAATAAAGAACTCATCCTAAAATAAGGTTATGAATTTAATAAAACAACTTCTAGAAGAAAATGGATCTCTGAAGCCCCCAAAAGTTGGGGATATTGTCGAGGGCAGAATAATTTCGAAGAAGGCCTTTGCCATTTATTTGGATTTGGGCATTTACGGTACCGGAGTAATTTATGGGAAGGAATTCAAAAGAGCGAAAAAAGAACTCAAAAACTTGAAAATAGGAGATAAACTTTTAGCAAAAATTGTTGATATTGACAACGAGGAAGGATTTATAGAACTCTCAGTGGCTGGAGCAACAAAAGAAATTGCTCTTGAAGTATTGAGAAAAAAGAAAGAAGTAGGAGAAAAAATCAAGGTAAAAATTTTAGGAGCTAACAAAGGAGGTTTATTAACTAAAATTTCAGGAATTGACGCCTTCTTGCCAGTTTCTCAGCTATCACGAGAAAACTATCCTGAGGTTGAGGATGGAGGTCCTGAGAAAATCCTAGAAAAATTACAGAGTTTTATAGGAAGGGAAATGGAAGTGAAAATTTTGGGTATTTTAGAAAAGGATGCTCAAGTAATTTTATCTGAAAAATTAGCAAAAGAAGAACAAGAAATTCAAGAATACAAAGTAGGAGACGTAGTGGAAAGTGAAGTCGCTGGGATCACAGATTTTGGAGTTTTTTTAAAACTAGGAGAAAATTTTGAGGGTTTGATTCCCATTTCAGAAATAAATCCAGATTTGAATTTGAAAATTGGAGATAGAGTGAAGGCTAAAATTATTTCCATTGAAGGCAAAAAAGCCTTCCTTTCTTTAAAACATGAATGAATTATTAAAAAACTTCTTATTAATCATTCTCATTTTCATTTTTCTTTCTTTTTTATTCTCAATTTTTTCCAAACCTCTTCCTCAAAAAAAATTTATCTCGATCTCAGAGTTGGTAAAAGAAATTAATGAAGGAAAGGTAAAAGAAATTGAGGTTGTTGGAGACGATATTTTGGTTTATTTTAAAGATAATTCTTTTGGAATTACCAAAAAAGAGCCAGAAAGTTCTTTTTCTCAATCTCTTATTAATTTTGGAGTTGATAAGGAAAAATTGAAAGAAGTTCACATAAAAATTGAAAAAAAGGACTCTACCCTTTCTTGGTTGCTTCCGATTATTTATATTTTTTCCCCAATAATTTTGTTTTTTGTTTTTCTTTGGTTTTTAGCAAGACAAACTAAAACTGGAGCGAGTCAAATTTTTGACTTTACAAGAGCAAAACCTAGACTTTTTGGTCCTGGAGGACAGCTAAAAGAAAGAGTAACCTTTAATGATATCGGAGGTTTAAAAGAGGCAAAAGAAGAGCTAAAAGAGGTTGTTGATTTTTTGAAAAATCCAAAGAAATATTTGGACCTTGGAGCAAAAATTCCGAGGGGGGTTTTACTAATTGGACCCCCAGGTTCTGGGAAAACTCTTTTAGCAAAAGCAATTGCTTGCGAAGCAGGAGTTCCGTTTTTTTCAATTTCTGCTTCTGAAGTGATAGAACTTTTTGTAGGTGTTGGAGCTAGCAGAATACGAAACTTGTTTGAACAAGCAAGGAGGGCGGGAAAGGCAATAATTTTTATTGATGAAATTGATTCGATTGGAAAACTTAGAGGGGTGGGCGTGACTGGAGGACATGAAGAGAGAGAACAAACTCTAAATCAATTACTTTCTGAAATGGATGGCATTGGGAGAGAAGAAAACTTGGTAGTTATGGGAGCAACCAACCGTCCAGAACTTTTGGATCCTGCCCTTTTGAGGCCTGGAAGGTTTGACAGAAGAGTCATTTTGGATCTTCCGGATATAAAAGAAAGAGAAGAGATTTTGAGAATTCATTGTCGAGGAAAACCCTTGGCTTTAAATGTAAATTTAAAAGAAGTTGCAGAAAGAACTCCTGGTTTTTCTGGTGCAGATTTAGCAAACGTTGTTAATGAAGCTGCAATTTTGGCAGCAAGAAAAGGAAAAAAGCAAATTTTCCAAGAAGAATTGTTAGAGGCAATAGATAAAGTTTTGTTGGGTCCTGAGAGAAAATCTCATGTGTTAACTCAAAAAGAAAAAGAGATTGCAGCCTATCATGAAGCAGGACATGCAATAGTTTCTGCTTTTTTGAAAGAAGCAGAGCCTGTCAGAAAAATCTCAATCATTCCAAGAGGATTGGCAGCAGGTTATACTTTAAAATCTCCATCTGAAGAAAGAAGAATAAGAACAAAATCTGAGTTTTTGGCAGAAATGGCAACTTTGTTGGGAGGCTATTGCGCAGAGCTTTTAAAATTTGGAGAAATTTCAACTGGAGCAGCAAACGACTTAGAAAGGGCAACTGATTTGGCAAAGAGATTAGTAATGGAGTACGGAATGTCTTCTTTGGGACCCATGACTTTTGGAAGAAAAGAAGAATTGGCGTTTTTGGGAGTTAAAGAAATTTATCGTGATTTTTCTGAGAAAATTGCAGAAAAAATAGACAAAGAGGTTGAAAAATTTGTTAAAAATGCTCAAAATAGGGCTATGGAAATATTGAAGAAAAAGAGAAAAATTTTGGAGAATTTAGCCCAAAGATTAATCGAAAAAGAAACAATCGAAAGAGAAGAATTTGAAAGAATAATTGGCAAAGCCCAAAAGAAATAATAAATTGCAAATTGAAGATTTCAAATTGCAAATTGGAGATTGCAAATTGCAAATTTAGGAAGAGGGGTGACAGCGAAGACGATCTCCTTTAAAGAGATGTCTGAGCGCCATGGAGGGGAGAAACCTAGAGGTGTCTCCCCTATGGGGAGCGAGCCGAAGCCCCGCGTGAAAAATTTCACGGCGGGGCGCCAGCGCGTCAGCGCTGGAGAGGCGAGCGACAAGGGCGTGTAGCTCAGTGGTAGAGCATCCGCCTTATAAGCGGAAGGTCGGAGGTTCGATCCCTCCCACGCCCATGGGCGGTTAGCTCAATGGCAGAGCGTCCGCTTGACGTGCGGAAGGTTGTAGGTTCGAATCCTACACCGCCCACACGTTTATGGAAAAAAGAGAAAAAATTGGGAAAATAGTTGAAAAAGAAATCTCCCAGGAAATGAAAGAGTCCTACATTGACTATGCGATGTCAGTGATTGTTTCTCGTGCTTTGCCAGATGTGAGAGATGGATTAAAGCCAGTGCAAAGAAGAATTCTGTATGCGATGTATGAAGATGGGCTAAGACATAATACAAAATTTAGAAAGTCAGCTCAGGTAATCGGAAGTGTTTTATCGAGATACCATCCACACGGGGACATGGCTGTTTACGATGCTCTAGTTAGAATGGCTCAAGATTTTTCTCTGAGGTATCCTTTAATTCAGGGCCAGGGAAATTTTGGGAGTATCGATGGAGATGAAGCTGCTGCTTATAGGTACACTGAGTGTCGGCTTTCAAAAATCGGAGAAGAAATGCTTAGAGATATTGAAAAAGAAACTGTTGATTTTACTCCAAACTACGATGGAACAAGAAAAGAACCTGTAGTTTTACCTTCTCCACTACCCCAGCTTTTACTGAACGGTTGTGTTGGAATTGCAGTTGGAATGGCAACAAACATTCCACCGCATAACTTAAAAGAAGTTTGCGATGCTCTAATTTATTTAATCGATCATCCAAGAGCTGATACTGAAGATCTCTTTAAATTCATTCAGGGTCCAGATTTTCCAACTGGAGGGTTGGTCTATAATAAGAAAGAAATAATTGAAACTTATTCTCGAGGTAAGGGTCCTATTTTAGTTAGGGCAAAAGCAGAAATTTTAGAAGGAGAGAGAGGGAGACCGATAATTTTAATTTCCGAAATTCCTTATCAAGTTCAAAAATCTCAACTTTTAGAACAAATGGCAAAGCTTATTGGAGAAAAAAAGATCGAAGGAATTAAAGATATCAGAGATGAATCAGACAGAGAGGGCTTAAGAATTGTTATTGAACTTTCAAAAGGAGCTTATCCCAAAAGGGTATTGAACGCTCTGTATAAATTCACTGATTTACAGAAAATCTTTCACTTGAATATGGTAGCTTTGGTTGAAGGAATTTTACCAAGAAGCTTAAGTTTAGTTGACGTTTTACACTATTTTTTAGAACATCGGAGAGAAGTAATTTTAAGACGATCAAAATTCGAATTAGAAAAAGCAAAAGAAAGAGCTCATATTTTAGAAGGAATTCAAAAATGCTTAGGGAAAATTGAAGAAGTAGTAAGAATCATTAAAGGCTCAAAAAATAGAGAAACGGCAAGAGAAAAATTAATGAAAAGATTTCGTTTAGACAAAATTCAGGCAGAGGCAATCTTGGAAACAAAATTAGCATCTCTAGCGAGGTTAGAAAGAGAAAAAATTGAAAAAGAATTAAAGGAGATTGAAACAAAAATCAAAGAATTGAACCAAATCTTAAAGAGTCCTAAAAAAGTCAATGAGGTAATAAAAAAGGAACTCATTTGGCTTAAAGAAAATTTTGGAGATGCAAGAAGAACAAAGATTTTTGAAGAAAGTTTAGGAGAAATTTCAGAAGAAGAATTAATCCCAGAAGAAGAAGTTTTAGTGACCTTAACCAGAGAAGGATACATTAAAAGATCTGACCCAAAAGAATTTAAATCACAAAGAAAAGGAGGAAAGGGAATTTTGGGTATCAAAACTGTTGGAGAAGATTTTGTAGAACACTTTTTACTTTGTAGTACCCACGACAATCTTTTGGTTTTCACTCATTCAGGAAAAGTTTTTAAAATTCCAGTTCATGAAATTCCAAAAGAAGAAAGGCACTCTAGAGGTAGAGGAATTTTCAATTTCTTGGAAATTTCACCAGAAGAAAGGATTTTGAGTTTACTTTCTATCGGGAAACAAGATGAAAAAGAAAGAATAAAATACATTCTTTTTGTAACTAAAAAAGGAATGGTCAAAAAAACACCAGTTTCTGAATTCAAGAATATAAGAAAATCAGGATTGATCGCCATTTCTTTAAAAAAAGAAGATTTACTAAAAAAATGCCAAAAATCTTCAGGAGAAGAAGAAATCATACTGGCAACAAAATTTGGACAGGTGATAAGATTCAAAGAAAAAGAAATAAGAGAAATGGGAAGGCAGGCAGTTGGAGTTAAAGGAGTAAAATTAAGAAAAGACGATGAAGTAGTAGGAATGGAAGTAATTAAAAAAGAAAATTCAAAAGGAAGTTTGTTGGTTTTGACAGAAAATGGTTTTGGTAAAAGAATAGAAATTAAAGAATTTAAGCCTCAAAAAAGAGGAGGCATGGGCATAAGAACTATTAAAATTTCTCAAAAGACAGGTAATTTAATTGAAATTAAGTTTCTTTCCCAAGAGACTGACTTAATTTGCATTTCCAAAAAAGGAAAAATATTAAAAACAAAAATTTCTTTGATTCCAAAACAAAAGAGACAAAGCCAGGGAGTGAAAATCATGAAATTAGAAGAAGGAGACAAAATAGCTTGCGCAATTTGTGTTTAAAAATGGTAGAATTTTTAAACCCAGAAAAAATTTTAGAAAAATTGGAATTGAACAAAGAGATGATAGCTGCTGATTTTGGTTGTGGTTCTGGTGGGTGGGCAATTCCTTTGGCAAAGAGAGTGAAATGGGTTTATGCAATCGATCTTTTGGAAGAACCATTATCTGCTCTCAGATCAAAAATGAAAATGGAAAAACTTTTCAACATTGATCCTTTGAGAGCTAATGTTGAAGAAAAAACTACATTGCTTTCTGAAAGTTGTGATTTGGTCTTAATGACAAATCTTTTATTTCAAGTTGAAAATCTTGAGAAGGTTTTTAAAGAAGCAAAAAGAGTATTGAAGAAAGGAGGAAAAATTTTAGTCGTTGATTGGAAAAAAGACAATCCTCTAACAAAGGAAATAGAATGGGTTGATTTCGAAAAAGTAAAAAAAATTGCAAAAGAATTGGGGTTTGAATTGAAAGAAGAATTTGAAGCAGGAACTTTTCATTATAGCTTGATTTTTGTTAAGCCTTGAGATAAAATAAAATAATCAATGAGGAAAGTAACCCAATTTTTATTAATAGTTTCTCCCTTTCTCTTCCTTTTCTCTTTTGTACACGGAACCGAAGAAATAAACATTCCAAATCCTCTCACATTTTCCACCCTCGAAGAACTTATTACTGCTATTATCAATTTTTTATTTTACGTTGCTCTTGGAATCGCTCCACTTTTGGTCCTCGTTGCTGCTTTTAATATCTTGACCTCAGCTGGTGATCCTAAAAAGATTGAAACTGCAAAAAATATAATAATTTATGCTGTTTTAGGGGTGATTTTGATAGCATTTGCAAAAGGAGTTATTGCAGTCATCAAAGATGTGCTAAAATAGATAATAAATAAAGGTCGGAATAATTGAAAAATTGTCGAAATAATAACAAATAGAATTTATGAAAAAAATTGTAGGAGCACTAGCTTTAACAAATCTACTATTTGGCTTTTTTATTCCAGTACTGACTTCTGCTCAAAACACGATGGTTCCAGAATCATGCGTACTGAGGCGTGATTTAAGAGCAATTACTGGAAGATCAGCTTGTCACGCGGGTGCAAATATAGCCCTAGATAGTGCGGATGCCATATGTTGTTTTTATAATACTGTATACAATATTATTGATTGGGTGTTTGTAATTTTGCTTACTCTGTCTGTTTTGTTAGCTTTGAGGGGTGCTTTTGAAATCGTAACTTCTGCCGGATCATCAGAAAAAATAGCTACTGGAAGGAATTATATTCTCTATGCAGTGATAGGAGTAGTGGTGGCATTAATAGCTCGAGCAATTCCTATGTTCATCAGGACAATTCTTTCTTTGGCGTAACGGTAGAGAGAGATTATTTCCAAGATAAAAAATCGTAAAGTTGAAAAGTTGATTTTAAAGGGAGATATTTTTTAAGTAAAAAAATTTTCAGTCCCCGTGGTGGAATTGGTAGACACGTGTGGTTTAGAGCCACATCCCTTTTTGGGGTGCAGGTTCGAGTCCTGCCGGGGACACAGTTTAAGTTTTGCAATTTTTTGTTTCAAAGCTTAAAAACCTTTCCTCTCTCTTTTGAATTACTTTTCTTTAGAGTTTTATGGCCAGTTTTATCCTTTTATCAAAATTTTCTTTCTTTTTTCTTTGGAGAGCTTTTGAATTCTGATAGTTAAAATTCCATCTTTAAAGGAAGCTGAAATTTTTTCAGGATTTACCTCTACAGGTAAAACTATTTTTCTTGAGAATTTTCCCCAGTAGCATTCTCTTAAAAAATATTCTCCCTCTTCCTCAAACGGCTTTTTCCTTTCGCCCTCAATAAAAAGAATATCTCCCTCCAAAAACAAATTTAAATCTTCTGGTTTTACACCAGCAATCGCAGATTGGATAACCAATTCTTCATCTGTTTGATACATATCAACAGCCAATTCTCCCTCTGCTTCTGGCCAATTTTCTTCCTCAACTTTTTTTTCTTCAAAATTTATTTCTTCTTCTTTCTTCTCTTCAGAAATTTCAATCAACTTTCTTTCTTTTTCTTTCTTTTCTTCTACTTCTTCTGTTACTTCAATTCCCATTCCTTTTTTTAATTTTTTGAGAAAGTTTGCCATTTTTTATTCTTTTATTTTTCTAAAGAAAATTGATACAAGATAGGCTGAAATTAAGATTAAAAACCCCGAAAAAGTTAACTCAACTAACCCGACCTTTTCTTTTCCAAATTCAATTATAAAAAAATTGTAAAAACCATGCAAAAGGGTGGCAATTAAAATCCCAAAAGAAATTAATTTTAACCTTTCCTTTTTTCTAAAAAAAGACAGACCAATAAAAAAACCAACAATTCCAGAAGATAAAGCATGCAAGAAGGTAGCACTGAGAAATCTTAAAATCGAGACTGGAATAAAAACAGGAATCTGAATAACCTTTCCAAAAAAAAGCTTTTCTAAAACTTCACCCCTTAGAGAAAAGAGCAATAACAAATTTTCAGTGGCAGCAAACCCCAATCCTGCAATTATCATGTAAATCATACAATCAATCGGTTCATCGAGCTCTTTACTTCCAAAAACCACTTCTCTCACCACCAAAAACTTTACAAATTCTTCCACAAAAGCTACAACGAAAAATATTTTCACTATTTCAACTATTTTCTCTGAAATTTCTTTTGTTTCAAGAAAATCAACCAACATTTTTTCAATAAAAAGGGCTAAAAAAGCAAAGATCATGCCAAACAAAAAGACCTTCAAAACCATTGATTTTGGTTCAGGTCTTTGATCTTTTCTAAGATAAAAGCTTAACCACAAAATAGATGGTAAAATTGCAAACAAAAAATAGAGGAAATAGTGCAAAACTTCATTCATTTTTTCTCATTTTTTCAGTAGTCCAAAATCCCAAATATTTTCCTAGCATTAACCTTGTTTGAGCATCCAAGGCGGGAATCGATCCAAATGCTATTAGAGTAATAGGGAGTAAAAGCCATTGAAAGAATAATGAAGCTCTTTTTGAAAATTTAGATTTTTTTGGAAGAGGTGGCAACATTAAAAGACTTAAGATTGCACAAATTATCATTCCCAAGGCTGCAATTGTCATCAAATTTCGAGTTGTTTTTGGAAGACTATAACCGAAGATTAAAGTTTCAGCCTTTTTCTCAAGTTTTAGTTTTTCAGCCCCAAGAATGACTGGCAACCACCCCAAAAGAAAAATTAAAATTGCAGTTACTGCCCAAGACCAAAAACCCTCCAAAATAATAAAAGAATGCCTGATTTTTTCAAAAATTGGAATTTTTTTATTTTTCAAAAATCCAAACAATAAAAAAGGAATGTTTTCTACTCCCCAAGCCCATCTTCTTTGTTGTTTATATTGATTGATAATTGTCCTCCAAAGATTTTTCCCCAAAACAGCATCCATTGAAACTGGATAAAAAAGAGGAATTACCTTGAAATTTCCGTTTTTAAAGAGATAGAGTTTCCAAAAAATTCTAGAATCGTCAGAGACTACATTTTTTGGATAACCTACTTCCAAGAGAGTTTTGAAAGGAATGGAGTGGGAAGAATAAGAGACTAGTTGTTCTGGTCTTTCTTGTTGCATCATTTGCCAAAAAGTGTTTGAAGTAGCTACCACCCTTGAAAAAGAGGGAGCATCCCAAATGTTGTTGTTGTACACAGGAATTGGCTGAAAACAGACATTTTTTTCTTTTTTTAATTTCAGGTAATAATAAGTCACTATCGCAAAATAATCGGGATATGGTCTGGTATCTACATCAAAAATTGAAAAAATAATATTTTCAAAATCTATTTCTTTAATTTTTTCTTTTACTTTTGCTACTGCAAAATTAACATTAGCTCCTTTTCCTTGAATTTCCCCCGGCAAATTTTCCGGATGGAAAAAAACAAAAAATTTGTAAAATTTCTTTGAAAATTTTTCTTCCATCTCTTTAGCTACTTTTTTCGTTTTTTCTCCTCCTCTTTCTTCTGCAGCTAAAACCACGATTATTTTTTCCTTTGGGTAGTTCGAATCTAAGATAGCATTTAAAGAACTTTCCACTATTTCCGGTCCTTCCTTGTAAAAGGGAAGACAAACTAAGTGGAAAATTTCTTTAAACCCTTCCATTTCCTTTGCCAAGGATAACCAATTTATTTTTAAATTTTTTCTCATTTTTAAAAAGGCAGAAACCTGGTGAAAGGAAAGATAAGCTACTCTAAACAACCAATAAAGATCAAACAGAATAATAAAAACACCAATCGCCATAGGGGCAAAATAACTTAAAAACAAAGCTGAAATTAAAGTCGTCCAAGAAAGAAAAGCTGGTAAAATTTCAAAAAATCGATAAACAATCCTTTCTTTTTTGTTTTTTAGGTCAGAAGCCCTTGATACCTCCAGGTAGTATTCCATTGCGGCGGGAGGAGGATTCGAACCTCCGCTACCCACTAAGGGTAAGTGGTTTTCGAGACCACCCCATTGGACCGCTCTGGCATCCCGCCCCTTCGCTCCGCTCTCCATAGGGGAGAAACCAAGGTTTCTCCCCTCCATGGCGCTCAGCATTTTGCAAGCAAAATTGCCTCGCTGTCACCCCTCTTCCTATTAAATCAATTTGCAATTTACAATCTCCAATTTGCAATCCTCGATTGCACTCCGCTCATCCAACTCCTAGAAGACAGAACAATGCATTATTTTTCACTAATTCACTAATTGTGGCCCCGAGGGGAATCGAACCCCTGTTAACGGATTGAAAGCCCGTTGTCCTAGCCACTAGACGACGGGGCCTTAACTGTCAAATTTTATCAAAAAATTGCAAAAATTCAAATTTCAAACTAAAATTTTAAAATGATTGTTTTGGGAATTGATACATCTTGCGATGATACTTGCGTCGCAGTCTTACAAGTAAAAGATTCGAAGTTTCATGTTGGAAGCAATATTATTTCCTCGCAAACAAAAATTCACAAAAAATACGGTGGAGTTTTTCCTACTTTAGCAAAAAGAGAACATAAAAAGAATTTACCAATCGCCTTCAAGAATGCACTAAAAAAAGCAAAAATTAAAGAAAATCAAATTGACTTGATTTCAGTAACCATTGGACCAGGTCTTGAACCATGTCTTTGGGTAGGAGTAAATTTTGCAAAAGATTTGGGAAAAAAATTAAAAGTTCCAATAATTCCAGTAAATCATATTGAGGCTCATATTTTAGTAAATTTTCTTTTACTTCCAAACTTTAAGTTTCCAATTCCTGGAATTTGTCTTGTTGTTTCGGGAGGGCATACTCAGTTGATTTTAATGGAGAGAATTGGAGAATATAAATTAATTGGCGAAACAAGAGATGATGCAGCCGGAGAATGCTTAGATAAAGTAGCAAGATTGTTAGGATTTGAATATCCAGGTGGTCCGATAATTGAAAAATTAGCACAACAACCTACTCCGGATACACCATATCAAATTTCTTTTCCTCGTCCAATGATTAAACAAAAAAATTACGACTTTTCTTTCGCTGGTTTAAAGACTGCAGTTTTGTATGATTTTTTGAAAAGGCCAGAAAAAATGAGAAGATCAAAAGAGTATAAAATTTTAGTAGCGAAAGAAGTTCAACAGGCGGTGATTGAGGTACTGGTTTCAAAAACAATTAGGGCAGTGAAAGAATTTGGTGCAAAATCGATAATTTTAGGAGGAGGAGTTGTGGCCAACGAAGAATTAAAAAAGCAATTTTTGGAAAATTGCAAAGTGCAACTTTCAAATTGTAAATTGATTTTTCCGCCAAAGGAGCTTTGTACTGACAATGGATTAATGGTTGCAATCACTGGTTATTTTCATAAAGAAGAATCAACAAAAAATTTTGATAGAATAAAAGCAGAGCCCAACTTAAAAATATGATGGAGAAAGTTTACGATCCAAAAAAAGTCGAAGATAAAATTTATCAATTTTGGTTAAAAACTGGATTTTTTAACCCAGATAAACTTCCTGGTAAAAGAAAGAAAAAGTTTGTTATTGCGCTTCCCCCTCCCAATGTTACTGGAAGTTTGCATATGGGTCATGCTTTAAATGCAACTATTCAAGATATTCTAATTAGGCAAAAAAGGATGCAAAACTTTAAAACACTTTGGATTCCAGGAACAGATCATGCAGGTATTGCAACTCAGGTAAAAGTTGAGAAAGAGTTACAAAAAGAAGGAAAAACAAGAATTGAATTGGGACGTGAAAAGTTCTTGGAAAGAGTTTGGGATTGGGTGAAAAAATATGGAGGAATTATTCTAGAACAATTCAAAAAATTAGGATGTTCTTTAGATTGGTCTAGGAATAGGTTTACGATGGATAAAGAATATTGTGAAGCTGTAAATTATGCATTTTCTTATTATTACCAAAAAGGATTAATCTATAAAGGTAAGAGGTTGATCAATTGGTGTAAAAGATGCAAAAGTAGTCTTTCTGATCTCGAAGTGGAATACAAGAAAGAAAAAGGAAATTTATGGTATATCAAATATCCATTGAAAAATCAGAATCAAAAAACCAAAACGCAAAATTATATTGTGGTTGCTACCACAAGGCCAGAAACAATGTTGGGAGATACTGCAATAGCAGTGAATCCAAAAGATGAAAGGTATAAAGAATTTATTGGAAAAGTAGCCATTTTACCCTTAGTAAATAGAGAAATTCCTATAATAGCGGATCAAAGGGTGGAAAAAGAATTTGGCACTGGCGCAGTGAAAGTAACTCCTGCGCATGACTTTGTGGATTATGAAATCTCTTTAAGGCATAAACTCTCGATATTACAGGTAATTAGCGAAGAAGGAAAAATGATCAATGTTCCTGGAGAATTTGAAGGTTTGAATGTTTTTGAGGCCAGAAAAAAAGTAGTTGAACAATTAGAAAAAGAGGGGTTTCTAGAGAAAGTTGAATCCTACGAGGTTTCTCTACCCATTTGCTATCGATGCGGAGAAATTTTAGAAGTATTACCTTCTGAGCAGTGGTTTTTAAAAATGAAAGATTTGGCCGAAGCTGCAATGGAAGTAGTAAAGTCTGGTAAAGTAACATTTGTTCCGAAAAGGTTTGAGAAAATTTATTTTGATTGGCTAAAATCTGCAAGAGATTGGTGCATTTCAAGACAAATTTGGTGGGGACATAAAATTCCGATTGAGGGAGAAGAAGCAGTTTTGGATACTTGGTTTTCCTCTGCCCTATGGCCTTTTGCCACCTTAGGTTGGCCCAAAAAGACTAGAGATTTAAAAAAATTTTATCCTACCGATGTTTTAGTAACTGGTAGAGATATCATCAATCTTTGGGTAGCAAGAATGATTTTTTCTTCTATTATTTTTTTAAAGAAAATTCCTTTCAAGTACGTTTTCATTAATCCAACGGTTTTGACAAAAGAAGGAAAAAGAATGTCTAAATCTTTAGGAACTGGAATTGACCCGATGGATTTAATAGAGAAATATGGAGCAGATGCTACTAGATTTGGATTGATTTGGCAAGTTAAAGCAGGACAAGATCTTAAATTTGATGAATCGGTAATTCAAATGGGGAAAAAATTTTGCAATAAAATTTGGAATGCGACAAGGTATGTTCTAATGCAGACCTCAAGTGCCAAATGCCAAATGCCAAAAAAAATGAAATTATCAAAAAAATTAACAAAAGCTCAAAAAGAGATTCTTAAATCTTTGGATAAAACAATAAAAGCAGTAAATAAACATTTAACAAATTTTGAATTTGGAAAAACAGCTGAAACTCTTTATCATTTCTTTTGGCACCAATTTTGCGACAAATACATCGAAGAGTCCAAAAAAGAAATCAAAAACGAGAATCTATTTGCAAAAAAAATTTTGCTTTATGTTCTTTTGAAATCTCTAATTTTACTCCATCCTTTCATCCCATTTATTACTGAAGAACTTTACCAAAAACTTCCCATAAAAAACAAAAAAACCTCAATAATGATTGAGGAGTGGCCATCTTAAGCCTTGAAAACTCTTAACTAACTTTTTGTGCCCCCGGTAGGATTCGAACCTACGCTCTTGCGCTTAAGAGGCGCCTGCTTTACCAACTAAGCTACGGGGGCGTGTGTCCTCGGCGGGACTCGAACCCGCAACTTAGGGTCCGAAGCCCTAAGTGATATCCAATTTCACCACGAGGACAATTAAATTTTAACAAAACTATTAGCAAAAATCAAACCTTCTTTTTAGACCTCTCTTCAATGTTTAATTTCTCTTACATAATTTAGCCATGGCAAAAATATGTAAGAGATTGAAATTTTAAATATTTCTTTTAACCAGTCATCTTTTTCAATACTTTCAGTTACCACCAGCCTCACTTCATCTCGAGTTAGCCCAAAAAATTCTCTCAAAAGTTCAATTTCGTCTCGGCATTCGAAAGGATGAATCCAGACACTCTTTTGAAGTGGATAAAACCCTAACTCTTTTTAATTTTCCTCTAAAAAGTTCTCGATGGAATTTTTTCAATTGAGAGATATCAAAAATAACTATTCTCCATTTTCTATCCCACCTTTTCGGTCTCTTTATTTTCAGATCGTCAACTTGAAGCCAACCAGCCATTCGTTCCCCTTTTTTGGTTAATCTTAGATAAATTTGTTTTCCTTTTTTCTCAATTTTGATACACCCTGCTCTTTTCAATCTCCAAAAGGCGCTATAAACTGTTCCCTTTTTATATTTCCGCCAATTTTTTAAAGTTTTCATCAGTTTCCAAACAAAGTAGGGAGAACTTGCCGCAATATAAACTGCCCCAGTCATAGCCAATCCTTTTAAAATATCCTTCACAATTTCTGACCTTGGTTTTTTAAAATAATACTTGTATTTCATGTTGGTTCTTATTTATACTTTGACAATTTTCTTACATTTTTTTGCCATGGCAAAAATATGTAAGAGAATTTGGGATTAGGAGAATTTAAACATTTTGGGAGAAAAAAGAAAGAGTGAATTGATTTTGAGCATTTTTTGAACTAAAATAGATTCGATGGAAATACCAAAGGAGGTTTTGAAAGTTGTTGAAAAATTAAAAGAAAATGGATTTGAAGCCTATATTGTTGGAGGTTGTGTTAGGGATTTTTTAAGAAATGTTGAACCTGAAGATTGGGATGTGACGACAAACGCAAAGCCAAATGAGATAATGAAAATCTTTCCAAAAAATTTTTACGAAAATAGGTTTTTCACTGTTACTGTTTTAACAGAAAGCGAAAATCCAAAATTGAGAGAAATTGAAATTACAACCTTTAGAAAAGAATCAAAATACACTGATAAACGCCATCCAGATTTTGTAGGTTTTGCCAATACTTTAGAAGAAGACCTAGCAAGAAGAGACTTCACGATAAATGCAATGGCTTTAAAGATTGAAAACGGAAAGATTGAAATTATAGATTTATTCAATGGTCAGGAAGATTTAAAAAATAGAATCATTAGGGCAGTTGGCAATCCAAAAGAAAGATTTTCTGAAGATGCTTTAAGAATGATGAGAGCAGTAAGATTTCTAGTCACTCTAGGAGAAGGATGGAGAATTGAAGAAAAAACAAAAGAGGCAATAAAAGAAAATGCTTTTTGGATTTCTGCTATTTCCAAAGAAAGGATTAGAGATGAATTGTTAAAGATTATAATGTCAGAAAGAGCTGCCCAAGGAATAGAAACTCTAAGAGAATTGGGGCTTTTAAAGTACATAATTCCAGAATTGGAAGAGGGCTATAAAGTTTCTCAAAACAAGCATCACATTTATGATTGTTACGAACATTGTTTAAGATCTTTAGATTATGCTGCCAAAAAAAATTTCAACATGTACGTAAGACTGGCAGCCCTTTTTCATGACATTGGAAAACCAAGAACAAAAAAAGGAGAGGGACCCGATGCTACTTTTTACGGGCATGAAATCGTCGGAGCAAAAATGACAGCCCAAATTTTAAACAGACTGAAATTTCCAAAAAAAGACATTGAAAAGATTGTAAAATTGGTAAGATACCATCTTTTTTATTACAATCCAGGAGAGGTTGGAGAAAGTTCAGTCAGAAGATTATTAAGAAAAGTAGGAAAAGAAAACATCGAAGAATTAATTCAGGTTAGAATGGCAGATAGAATCGGTTCTGGAGTGCCTAAGGCAGAACCTTATAAATTAAGACACTTGAGATACATGATTGAGAAAGTTTCCAGAGATCCGATTTCAGTAAAAATGCTCAAGGTTAACGGAAATGATGTAATGGAAATTTTAAAAATTAAACCTGGGCCAAAGGTTGGACAGATTTTACATATTCTTTTGGAAGAAGTTATTGAAGATCCTAAAAAAAATGAAGAAAATTTTCTGAAGAAGGAAATTGAGAGACTGGGGAATTTGTCAGATAAAGAATTGGTCGAAATGGCAAAGAAAGCCAGAGAGAAAATTGAGCAAATCGAACAAAAAAAAGATGAAATGACAAAGAAAAAATATTGGGTCACCTGACGGGGTGTAGTATAACGGTAGTACACATCCTTCGGGAGGATGTGGACTGGGTTCAATTCCCAGCGCCCCGAGGGCCTGTAGTTTAACGGCAAAACGGCGCTCTCGCTCAGCGCAAATGTGGGTTCAATTCCCACCAGGTCCAAAAAACAAAATGTGATTATTAATTTTCAAAAACCCCCACTGGAGAATCAAATAGTTATTATTCAATGAAAGAAAATATTGGAAAAATTGGAGAGGAAATTGCGAGAGAATTTTTATTACAAAAGGGATACAAAATTTTAGATATAAACTACAAATTTCAAATTCCCGGAAACTTACAAAGAGGAGAAATTGACATTGTAGCAAAAAAAGAAGACACAATTTGTTTCGTTGAAGTGAAAACCTTAAAAAATCCAAAAATCACAATTTTCCCAGAAGACAAAATCAATTTTTCAAAAAAGAAGAAATTGATCATAACTGCAGAAAGTTGGCTTATTAAAAACAAAATTCCTTTGGATTCAAAATGGCAAATAGATATAATTTCAATTGAAATGAGAGGAACAAAAATAAAAATTTCTCATTTTGAAAACGCAATTTCAGGATCTTAACACCAAAAATATTCGTTGAATCGCGGTTAAATTCGAGCAAATTGCCAAAAGAACTAGAGGGTAAATTACCAAACTCTGTTCAAATGCCCCCAACGCCAAAGAAATTAAAATTAAAATCATCCTTTCTCCCCTTCCGAAAAAACCTTTTTTTAACTCATTCATGATTAATTCCTTTTCTTTTGCTGCTGCCTTGGCATAAGTTGTCATTAGAGAACCGAAAAAACTAAAAAATATCCAGTACTTAGCTTCAATGATGAATTTTGGTAAAGGCAATGATAAAAACCCCAAAAAAACAAATCCCTCAACTATTCTGTCTGCGATCGTATCCAAATAGGCACCGAACTTTGAAGGTTTGTTTAAATATCTTGCCACTGCCCCATCTATAAAATCTAAGAGCGCAGAAATCAAAAAGAAAATTAAGGCTAAAGAAAAATTTTTCAAAAATAAAGAAAGGCAACAAAAAAACCCAAAAATTATTGAGCTTAGAGTGTACTGGTTTGGACTAATTCCAATTTTTGAGAAAATAAAACCAACACTTTTTTCGAGTTTTTTAAATTTTTCTCTTTTTTCCTCTAACATACTTTTTAATCTTGACAAAACCTCTTTGACAATGAATGATTATTTTCTCAAAAAAATCAACCCCCCTTCCCTTTATTTTTCCTTCTTGATTTTTAATTTTTTCTAAAACCTCCCCAATAGATAAATTTTCCCCTGGAATTTCTAAATAACACTTTCCAATCAAACTCAAAGAATGAGAATCAGAACCAACTGTAAAAGGAAGGTTATTTTCTTTTGCAAACTTTTGAGCAATTTCATTCCCTCTTCCAAAAACGGATGCATTCAATACTTCAAGGGCGTCTATTTCTTTAATTAATTCTTTAAGATTACCTTTAAATTTGCAAAACAGCCCAAATGGATGGGGAATTACTACAAACCCTCCTTGTTCCTTTATTTTCTGTATAGTTTCTTTGGCCGAAAGTTTATCTGGAATTTTTTCCTTAATATTCAATCCCAAGATATCTCCCTCTTTGCTTTTTATTTCGATTCCTGGAATAATGAGAATAGGTTTTCCTTTTGCATATTCTATTGCTTCAAAAGCTCCTTCTATCTCTCCATGATCAGTGATTGCTATACAATCAATTCCTTCTTGAATTGCTTTATCTACAATTTCTTTTGGAGAAGCATTACTATCAAACGAATAACTGCTGTGAATATGAAAATCGCATTTCATTCTTCATTTTAATTTATGTTCTCTCAATCTACAATTTTTACCAGTTTTAAATTTTTAATTGCTTGTATTTATTTTTTCTTACCAGCTTATTTTGCGAACATGACCCCACCGATTGCAAAGAAAATTAGAATTTTCGATTTTTTGGCAAAACCAGTTGACTTTAATAAAAAATTTTTAGGAAAACCAATTTTTGGTAGTCATAAGACCTGGAGAGGGATAATTTTGGCATTTTTTGTTGGTTTTTTAACTTCGTTAGCGCAAAAAGCTCTTTACGGTTTTGAATTTTTTAGAGAATTTTCCATCATCGACTATTCAAAAATAAATATTTTCCTTTTTGGAATTTTGATCTCCTTAGGAGAAATTTTTGGGGATTTATTTTTTGCCTTTATCAAGAGGAGAATTGGTTTAAAACCTGGTGCTCCTTTTATACCCTTTGATCAAACAAACTATGTTTTTGGATGTTTTTTCTTACTCCAACCTTATTTAAATTTAAACTTAAAAATTTGGTTAACGATTCTGGTTTCAACTTTCTTTTTGCATATTATCTTCAATCGTTTAGGATATTACTTGAAAATCCATCAAGCTAAATGGTAAAATACACTCATGCTCGCAAAAGTTTTTCAATATTCACCTTCTCTTTTTTGGGCAGCAATTACAATTTTTACTGGAATTTTGGTAGGAAAGGTTTTTCAGAAAATGAGCGAAAGATTTTTTGAAAGAATAAGGCTTAATTCAGTAGTAAAAAGGATTGGGATTAAAGAGAGCTTTGAAAAAATTGGTATTTCTCTAGATGTTCAACTTTTCTTTTCAAAAATTGTCCAATGGTTTTTTATAATTTTGTTTTTAATGATGTTTTTTGAAATTCTGGGGTTAACCAAATTTGTTGAATTTTTAGAAAAAGTAATACTTTATTTTCAAAATATCTTTATTTCGATGCTAATTTTCATTTTCGCATGCTATCTAACAGATTTTTCCCAGAAAGTTTTTATAGGATATTTAGAGAAAGCACAAATTACTTTTTCCAAAGTTTTTGGTAAAGGAACTTCCTTTTTGATTTGGCTTTTAGCGAGTTTAGCAATTTTATATCAATTAAAAATAGTTCCTGAGCTAATTTTAGTTGCATTTTTAGGAGTAGTGCTTGTAGTTGCTTTAGTGTTGGGAATTTCCTTTGGTTTTGCAGGAAAAGAAATTGCCTCTAGGTTTCTCAAAGAATTTGAAGAAAAACTAAAATAACATATGCAGTATATCACTCAAAATGACCTCAAAAGAATGTGTTTATTGGCTTTTCAAAGGGTCAATGAGGCGAAAGAAGAAATTAATAAAATCAATGTTTTCCCCGTGCCAGATCAGGATACTGGAACTAACTTGGCAAAAACCTTAGAGGGAATAAAAAATGCAATTGAAAACAAAGAATTTGAAAATCTCGAAGAAATATCAAAAGCAGTTTTGGAAGCAGCTTTAATTTCTGCTCAGGGGAACGTAGGTGTAATTTATACAGGATTTTTGGCAGGTTTTTTATCAAAATTAGACAAAAATCCATTGGATGCAAAAAAGTTGGCTGAAGCTTTTGAGGAGGGGAAAAAAAGAGCCTGGAGGTCAATAGTGAACCCAAAAGAAGGAACGATTTTAGATGTGATCGAGGCAGCCGCTGAAACTTTTAAAAAAGAAGCAGAAAGAGAAAAAGATATCGTGAAGATTTTTGAGAAAGTAGTTGAGAGGGCAAAAGAGGCGCTTTTGACAACCAGAGAGAAAATGGAGATTTATAAAAAGGCAGGGGTGGTTGATGCAGGAGGGCTTGGGTTTTTGATGATTTTGGAAAGTTATTTGGATGTTCTAAAACCACAAGAGAGAAAAGAAAGAGAAAAGCAAAAACCACCTGAAGAAATCAAAAGATTCGTTCAGGTTTTAACGCACAGGTTTGAAGTAGTCGCTCTAATTTTGGATCCAAAATTTGACGAGGCGGAAGTGAAGGAAAAATTAAAGAGATTGGGAAATTACCTAGACATTGTTAAAGTTGGAAACAAAATGAAAATTCACATTCACACTGATTATCCTGATGAGATTAGAGAGGAAATAAAAAAGATTGGAAAGATTGAGAATTTAAGAATTGAAGATATGACAAAAGAAATCGTTGGTGAACCGTCGGTAAGGAAAGTTTCAATCGGAATTGTTACTGAAGATGTAGCTTCGATTTTGCCAAAAATTTTAGAAAGGTATCAAATCGAAATTGCAAAAACAAAGTTTGATTGGCCAGAATTAGAAAAAATTGAGGGAGAAAATATTTATCAAAGGATTAAAAAGGCTTATGAAAGTGGGATCGAGACTAGACCAAGAACTTCTCAACCATCTCCAAACGATTATTTTGAAGCTTTTAAAAAACAACTTCAAAAATTTGAAAAAGTTCTGTGTTTAACATTGTCTTCAAAAATTTCCGGTGCCTTCAATTCAGCAATTCAGGCAAGGGAAATGCTCCCAGAGGACGAAAAAGAAAGGATTTTCATTTTTGATACTTTAAACGCAGCAGCAGGCCAAGCCCTTTTTGTTTTAAGGGCAATTGAATTGATTCAAGAACAAAGAGAAATTAAAGAAGTGATTGAAGAATTGAAAAAACTAATTCCAAAAACTCAAACTTATATTATTTTCGCTGACCCAAAAGGAGTAGAATTTATTGGAAGGATAACAAAAAGTCAGGGAAATTGGATAAGAAGAATGAAAAGAGTTAGAATTCATCCAATAATGAAGGTTAAGGATGGAGTTTTAACAAAAGGAGGGGTGGCTTTTGCCAAGGATGAGTCTGAAGCACTCTTTAAGAAAATTTCAAAAGAGAGCAAAAAAGAAAGAAAATTGGGAAAGAAAATAAGGGCAATTATTAATCATGCTGACAATTTAAATGGGGCAAAAAAGTTAAAAGAATTTTTAAAAGGAATTGGTGCTGAAATTTCTTTTGTCTCAGAAGGACCCCCAATAATTTGTGGAGTTACTGGTCCTGGAACTTTAATTGTAGGTTGGCAGCCAATTGAGTAAAAAATCAACATGCAAAATGAAAATTTAAAAAATAAAATTGGAATTGTTGCAGATGAAGGAGGGGATTTACCAAAGGAATTAATCGAAAAGCACAAAATTTCGATTGTGCCTTTTAAAGTTGATTTGGGTGAAATGAAAGATCTGGCAGGAAATATTTATCAAAGAATCAGGGAAGCAGAAAAGAGAGGATTGAAAAGTTTTGTTAAAACCTCACAACCTTCACCAGGAGATTTCTTGAAGGCATTTAAAGAAAAGTTAAAAGAATTTGAAGAGATTATTTGCGTTACCGTTACTTCAAAACATTCTGGAACTTTCAACTCTGCTTTGCAGGCAAAAGAATTTTTGCCAGAGAAAGAAAAAATTCATGTTATAGATTCAATGAGCGTTTCTGGGGGAGAAGGATTGATAATTTTGAAGGTAGTTTCTTTGATAAAGAGTGGTTTGAAAATAAGCGAAGTTTTGGAAAAATTAAAAGAATCGGTTTTAAAAACCAATTTAGTTTTTGTTTTGGAAAATCCAAAATGGGCGGTAGCCTCTGGGAGGATCCCAAAAGTTCTTGGTGCTCTTTTGGAAAGAATGCAAAGATTAGGTTTTTATCCTGTTTTGACAATAAAAAAGGGAAAAATAAAGTTGAGTAGCATCAGAAAAGGAGTTAGGGATTTATCTGGAGCTCTCTTTGAAGAATTTAAAAGTAAGATTTTAAAAGAAAAAGTTAAATCTGAAATCAAAACTGCAATCACCCATGCAGACAATGAAAAAGAAGCTAAAAAACTTGAAGAATTAATTTTAAAGGTCAAAAACTGCAAAATTGAATTTAAAAATATTATCGGAAACATCCTCGGTGGCCTCTCAGGCCCTGGAGCTTTAGTTTTGGCTTGGCAAATAGAATAAAAATATGCACGTAGTAGTAATTCCAGACGGAAACAGAAGATGGGCAAGAAATAGAGGGTTATTACCTTGGCAAGGCCACATTGAGGGAGCAAAAACCTTAGAGAAAATTTTAAAGAAAGCCTGGGAATTAAAAATTCCTTATTTTACTTTTTGGGGAATGTCAGCAGACAATGTCTTAAAAAGACCCAAAAAAGAAGTTGAGGTTTTATTTTCAATTTTCAAAAAGCAATTTAAAAAATTGGCAAAGTCAAAAGAAATTCAAAAAGAGGGAGTAAAAATTAATGTTTTTGGGCTTTGGAAAAAAATTTTTCCAGAAAATGTAAAAGAAGCAATAAAAGCAGCAATTGAAAAAACAAAGAAAAATCAAAAATTTGTTTTGACTTTTTTGTTAGCTTACAATGGCACAGACGAAATGTTAGAAGCAATCAAAAAGATTGTGAAAAAAGCAAAAGAAAAAGAAATTGAAGTTACAGAAAAATTGTTACTTGAAAATTTATGGACAGGGTCTTTGCCCCCGGTGGATTTGGTAATTAGAACAGGATGTGAAAACGATCCCCACAATTCTGCAGGTTTTATGATGTGGCATACAGCTTACTCTCAATTTTACTTTACAAAAACTTTTTTTCCAGATTTTTCTCCAGAGGAGTTTGAAAGAGCGATAAAAAATCTTCAAAAAAGAGAAAGAAGATTTGGAAAATGAAAAAAATAAGTTTAATAATCGGACAAACTTCATCTTTACCAAAAGAAGTCATAGAAGAATACGGGATAGTTTGCGTTCCTTACATTGTTAATTGGCCGGAAGGAGAAAAAATTCCTGGGGAAAACATTTTTCAGAAAATGAGAGAAGCTGAAAAAGAGGGAATTTTGACCCTTCCGAAAACCTCTCAACCATCTCCCGGAGTTTTTAAAAAGATTTTTGATGAAGAATTAAAAAGAGCAGAAAAACTTATTGTTTTGACTTTAAGTTCAAAACTTTCTGGTGGTTATAATTCTGCCCTTCAAGCAAGAGAAATAATTCCAGAAAAAGATAGAATTTTTATTTTAGACACTTTAAACGTTACAATTGGTGAAGGGCTGATCGATCTCTATGTTGCAAAAATGATTCAAAAAGGAAAAGATGAAAGGGAAATTTTAGAGAAATTCCCAAAAATTGTTAAAGAGACTCATTTATTTGGAATGGTTGAAGACCCAAAGTGGCTAAAAAGAGGAGGAAGGATTTCTCATTCATTCGCTCTTTTGCTAGAAAGAATGCAAAAAGTTGGAATGAGACCTTTAATCGGTGTGAAAGATGGAAAGGTAAAACCAGTTGCCTTAAAAATGAAAGCAAAAGATGTTCCAGAAGCTCTTTTCAGAGAATTGAAAAAGGAAGTTGAGAAAATTAAAGATAAAAAAGAAATTAAAATAGCAATCGGGCATGCTGACAATTTAGAGGGAGCTGAAAAATTAAAAGAATTAATTAAAAAAAATTTAAAGGAAATAGAAATTTTGTTTTTAGGATTGATCGATCCTGTAATTGGAGTTCATGTCGGTCCTGGAAGCCTGGCAATAGCTTGGTCTCAGTTTAAACTATGAAAAAAATTGGAATTATCACCGAAGATGTTTGCTCTTTACCAGAGAGAATTATCAAGTATTTTGGAATTGAAATTGTAAAAACAAAGCTTTATTTTCCAGAATGGGAAAAATTTCCAGAAGAGAATCTTTATCAATTGATGGCAGAGACAAAAGCAACTCCAAAGACTTCTGCTCCATCACCGGGGGACTATTTGAAAGCTTACAAAAAAGTTTTAGAAAATTTTGAAAAAGCATTGGTTATTACTTTATCTTCTAAGCTTTCCGCTTGTTACGATTCTGCTCTTCAGGCAAGAGAAGTTTTTGGAAATCCAGAAAAAATAATAATTGTAGATTCTCTGCAGGCAGTTGCTGCCCAAGGGCTTTTAGTTTTGAAGGCAGTTGAATTAATCAAAGAAGGAAAAGAAGTTAATGAAATTTTGGAGGTTTTGGAAAAATTAAAAAGAAAAATAAAGCTTTTTGGTTTTTTAAGAACAACTTATTGGGCAGAAAAAATCGGGAGGATCAACAAAAGAATGGCCCTTGCTTTCACTACATTGAGAATTCTTGGGGTTTATCCTTATTTTGGAATCAAAGATGGAAAGATTGGATTTTCTGGATTTAACTTTTGGACCCACGATGAATTTAACGCAATGTTTAATCAATTAAAACATCAGACAAAAAAAGGAAAAATTAGAGTTGGAATAAATTATACTGATAATGCCGAAATTGCTTTAAAGCTAAAAGAGAAAATAGAAAAAGAATTAAGGGCAGAAGTTTTATTCGTTTCAATGGTCCCTCCGATCGTCGGCGCTAACTCGGGCCCTGGAACTTTAATTACTACCTGCTATAATGTTGAATAAGACTATGTTCATTAAAGGAGTAGGAATGACAAAATTTGATTATTCCCAAAAACCATGGTGGAAGTTTGCCTTTGAAGCTGCAATGGAAGCATTAGAAGATTCGAAAATGAGAATTTCTCAAATTGATTGCATTGTTTTTACTGGGATGGAAAGTTGCGATGGATTTTTTGAACATCAGACTCACAAAACTTCTCTTTTGGCTGATCTTTTTAAAACTCATGTACCAATAATTGAAGTTCCTGCAGTTTGCGCTGGGGGAGGAGTTGCTTTCTGGACTGCTTTAAGATTAAAAGAGTTTCAAAATATTTTGGTTTTGTCGGGAGAAAAATTGGTTGATAATGTAACACCAATTACAACCCATTGGATAGCTTCTGCAATTGAAAGGGAAATTGAACAACCCGAAGGATTGAATTTTCCTTTGCAAAACGCTCTAATTTGGGAACAATATAAAAGAAAATATGAGGCAACTCATGAAGATTTGGAATTGATTTCTTTCAAAAACCATCAAAACGCAACTTTGAATGAGAAAGCATATTTTTACAAAAGACCAGTAACTTTGGACCAAATCAAAAATGCCCCAAGAATTGCTGGAGATTTTACCATGTACGATTGTTCTCTTTCTGTTAACGGAGGGGCGGCAGTGATTTTAACCCAAGAAAAAACCGATATTCAAGTTATAGGTTCTGGATTTGCCACTGATTATCTTTTAACTTTTGGTAGAGAAGACCCAACTCATTTTGTTGCAACAAAAATTGCAGCCAAAAAAGCTTTTGAAGAAGCAAAAATTAACCCTCAAGATGTTCAAGTTGCAGAAATTCATGATGCTTTTACTTCAGTTGAATTAATTTCTTACGAAGATTTAGGTTTTGCACCAGAGGGAAAAGGAGCAGAATTAATCAGAAAAGGAATTGTTAATTTAGATGGAAAATTGCCAGTAAATCCTTCAGGAGGTTTAAAAGCAAGAGGTCATCCAATTTCTCCTACCGGATTAGCTCAGATTTATGAAATAGTGAAACAATTAAGGGGTCAAGCTGGAGAAAGGCAAGTAAAGCCTGTTCCAAAAATTGGTCTTTGCCACAACATTGGAGGCGCTGGAGGATCGGTTACCGTTCATATTTTAAAAAGGGTTTGAGTATTTTTTGCATTCATCTTTATTGTGCAAATTCCTTTTCTCTTGGAGCGTTAATCGTGACAAAATACGACGATCGCCAGATTTTGTAACAAATGAGAAAATTAAGGAGCACTTAAAAATTGCTTGAGCAAATTTTGAATTTTCTTTTTTATTTTTTGGTTAACTTTTATTGCGCAAATTCCTTTTTTGGGAAATCCATAAACTACCAAAGAGTCTTTTGGAGCTACCAAAACAGTAGGAATGACCAAAAGATCTTCCTCCCCTTCAACAAAAATATTTTTGTTTTCTTTGATTGCTTTTTTAATTTTTGGCCACACCTCTTTTTGAATTGTCCCTTTTGGATTTTTACATTTTAAAGAATAAGGCAAAATCTTTTTAATTTTTCTTCTTCTTATTTTTCCATCAAAAATTTTGACATCAGAAGTTAAATTTACTGAGCAATAATCTCCAACTGTAATTACTTTCTTGAATTTTTTCTTTTTCAAAAATTTTTCAAATTTCTCTTCCACCTCTCTCTTTTTTCCAAATATTGCCACTCCCCAAATTCTCCTTAAATCTTTTTTTAACCCCTCTGGCAAAAAATAAGTTTTTTTCATATCATTAATTATATGGCATTTTTTCAATGTCCAAAATGTAAAAAAGTTTGGCAATATCCGATTGAAAAATGTCCAGAATGTTTTTTCTTACTAGAAAGAATGAAAAGCAAAAAAGGAAGGATAATTGGGGGAGGGAAAACAACAATTCCTTCAATTTTTCATCAGAAAGTTCCCTACTTTGTGTATGTTGTAGAAGACGAGAACAAAAACAGATGGCTTCAGAAATCAGAAAAAGAGATGCAACTTGGCGAGGAAATTGAAATAGAAAAGGCAAAGAACAATGATTCGGTGGCAATTTGGAGAATAAAATATGATCTTTTTGAAACAATCGAGAAATTAACTGAAAGTTTAGAGGTTCAATTTAATAAAGACTCAAAAATTTTAATTTTGCCTGCCCTAGTTAAAGATTCCCATTCTTATTTCAGAGATAATACCTCACCAGAATTTTTAGAGGCTACCATTCAATTTTTAAAAGAAAATGGGGTCGAACCCCAAAAGATTAAGGTTGGTTTCCAAAGTTTTGATGAGAGTGAAATTGAAAAAAAGGCAGTCAAGGCTGGAATTTTAGAAGTGTGTCAAAGCCAAAATGTAGCAATTTTCAATCTCGGCAAAGGGAATTTTGTTAAAAAAGGAGATCTAGAGATTTCGCAAGAGGCTCTGGAGGTAGATTTAATTTTGAATTTACCGATTTTAAAAATAGGAAAAGCAAGTTCTTGCGAAAATCTTTTCTTTCTTTTGAAAAAAGAAAATTATTTAGCTCAAAAATATCTCTATTCAGAAGCTGAAATCTTTGAAAAATTAAAAGAAAAATTACCAGAAGTTTTAACAATTGCAGAAGCAAATCGAGTTCAAGATAAAAGAGGCATCGTTCATTATTTGAATTTGGCTATGGCATCTTTTAATCCTAAAAATTTAGATAGAGTATTTTGCGAAATAACAAAAGAAAAAGAATTGCCAGAAATAATAAAAGAGGTTAAAATTGAAGGTATAGAAATTTTGGGAAGGAAAATTGGTGAAATCGAATTTTACTTATAAACATGGAAAAAAATTTAACATTGATTGAGGCAATATTACCAAAAATTGAAAACAAAACCATAAGCTTAATCAAGGATGCATTTTTTGTTTTGAGTTTTGCTATTTTAACTGGAATTTGCGCAAGATTAAAAATTGAAATAGGTCCGGTTCCAATAACAATGCAAACCTTTGCTGTTTTACTGAGCGGAGCTTTGCTTGGTTCAAAAAAAGGAGCTCTATCTCAAATTGTTTATCTTTTGATGGGTTTGACTGGAGTCCCCTGGTTTTCGAGGGGAGGAGGAATAAATTATATTTTTAGTCCAACTTTTGGTTATATTGTTGGCTTTATCTTGGCAGCTTTTTCCCTAGGTTTTCTCTGTGAAAGAGGGTTTGATAGAAAAATTGAAAGAGCAATTTTAGCAATGCTTTTTAGCAATGTTTTAATTTATCTGCCAGGACTTTTTTGGTTAGCAAAGTTTGTCGATTTTAAAAAGGCTTTAGCAGTTGGTTTTTACCCTTTTATTTTTGGCGATCTTATTAAGATATTTTTGGCAAGCTCGATTTTACCCTTTTGCTGGAAATTCATAAAAAAATAAAATGGAAAAATTTTCAAAAAAAGAGGCAATAAAATTTGGCTGGGAAATTGCAAACAGAAAAATTAAATTTTTTATTCCTCTTTTGATTTTGGCCTATGGCTTACCCGCTCTTTTAAACTCTTTTTCTGACCTTTTAAAAAAGGAAAGTTTTTTTGCAAGTTTTCTTTTAAACATAATTTCAAGCGTAATTTCAATAATCTTTGGTTTGGGTTTGATTAAAATCTCTCTCAAGCTTTGCGATGGAGAGGAAGCAAAATTTTCTGATTTGATTTCTCAATACAAACTTTTCTTTAAGTATCTTTTTGCCTCATTTCTTTATGGTTTAATAACTCTTTTTGGATTCATTTTACTGATTATCCCCGGGATTATTCTTTTAATAAGGCTTGGTTTTTTTGATTATTTAATCGTCGACAAAAACTCAAGAATTGTTGAGTCTTTAAAAAAGAGCTGGGAAATTACAAGGGGCAATACATGGAATTTATTTTTGCTTTATCTTTTGCTTTTCCTAATTAATATTTTGGGAGCCCTTGCTTTAATAGTTGGGCTTTTTTGGTCAATTCCTACCACAATGGTTGCAGAAGCTTTTGTTTACCGAAAATTATCAAGCCAATTAAAGGTCTAAAAATTAAATAAAATTATGTTCAAAAACAAGGTTGTTTTAGTTACAGGCTCTGCTCAGGGAATAGGAAAGGCAATTGCTTTAAAGTTTGCAAAAGGAGGGGCAAAAATTGCTTTAAACGATATTGAAGCACAAAAAGAAAATTTGGAAAAAGTGAAAAAAGAAATTGAGGAATTGGGAAGTGAGGCAAAGTATTATTTTGCGGATGTTTCAAAATATGAAGAAGTGGAAAGAATGATCAAGGAAATTGAAAAGGATTTTGGAAGGTTAGATGTTTTGGTAAACAACGCAGGGATCATCAGGGACGCAACTTTAGCAAAAATGACTCTTGAAGATTGGAAAAGAGTAATTGAGATTGATTTGAATGGAGTTTTCAATTGTACAAAGGCTGCCTTACCTTTAATAATTGCAAATCAAGGAAATATAATCTCAATCTCTTCGATAGTTGGTGAAAGAGGAAACTACGGGCAGACAAACTATGCAGCAGCAAAAGCAGGAATTATCGGATTTACCAAGAGCTTGGCAAAGGAGCTTGGAAGATTTGGAGTAAGAGTCAATGCTGTAACCCCTGGCTTTATTGAAACATCAATGACTGAAAAAGTACCAGAGGAAGTGAAAGTAATGGTCAAAAAATTGACAGCTCTTGGTCGTTTTGGCAAGCCAGAAGAAGTTGCAAATTTGGTTTACTTTTTAGCCTCAGAGGAAGCCTCTTTCATTACGGGAGCTACAATTAATATTGATGGAGGCCTCTCAATCTAAAAACATTTTAGATTACCTTGAAAAATTGAGGCAAAAGATTGATAGAAAAATTGAAGAATATTTACCAAGAAAAGTCAGTAAAGAATGGGTAGAGGAAGTTTTTGGGAAAGGGAATTATTCTTTAAAAGCAATCCAAGAGACAATTTTAGATCCGATTTGGGATTTTTTGGAGAGAGGGGGAAAAAGATGGAGGCCAGCACTGTTTTTGTTGATTTTGGAGGCATTGGGAAGAGATCCCCAAAAGTTTTTAGACTTTGCTACAATTCCTGAAATTTTACATGAAGGAACGTTAGTGATTGATGATTTGGAGGACCAAGGAGAATTGAGAAGGGGGAAGCCTTGTTTGCACAAAATTTTTGGAGTAGATATTGCTTTAAATGCTGGAAATTTTTTGTATTTTTTGCCAATTTACATTTTTAAAAAGAATAAAAAGAAACTTGAAAAAGAGGTTTATTTGAAGGCGTTGGAAATTTACTTCGAAGAAATGAAAAATTTGCATCTTGGTCAGGGAACTGATATCTTTTGGCACAAAGGAAAACAAAATAAGATTTCAGAAAAAGAATATTTTCAAATGTGTACTTTCAAAACAGGATGTATGACAAGGCTGGCAGCAAAACTGGCAGCAATTTTTGCAAAAAAGAAAGAAGATGCTGTTGAGAAAATTGGTAATTTTGCTCAAAACATTGGCATTGCTTTTCAAATTCAAGATGATATTTTAGATGTAGAATTAACAAGAAAAGAAAGGGAAAAATTTGGAAAATCTTTCGGAAACGACATTAAAGAAGGAAAGAGAAGTTTGATGGTAATTTATGCTTTGGAAAAAGCAAGCAAACAAGATAGAGAAAGGCTAATTAGAATTTTGAATAAAAAGGAAAAAACCAAAAAGGAAATTTGGGAAGCAATCTCAATTCTCAAAAAGTGTGGTTCAATAGAATATGCAAAAGAGAAAGCAAGGGAGATTGTGAGAGAAAGTTGGGAAAGGATTGATAAAATTTTTCCTAAAGGAAAACCAAAGGAAAGGTTAAAGGAATTGATTAAATTTTTGATTGAAAGAAGATTATGAGTTTGAACAAAGAAGAAATCAAAAAAATCATCCCATACCAAGAACCCTTTTTGTTTGTAGATGGAGTTGAAGAAATAAAAGAAAACAAAATTTTTGGTTTTTATCAGACCTCAAAGGAAGACTACTACTTTGAAGGACATTTTGTTGATTTTAAAATCATGCCTGGGGTTTTGGTCGTTGAAGCAATGGCACAATTATCTACGATTTTATTGAGAAAAAAAATTGGCGAAAATCATAAGAATTATCATTTTTTGGCTTACGATGTAAGGTCATGTCAGTTCTTCAAACCAATTTTTCCGGGAGATAGAATCAATATTGAGGCTGAAATTTTGGCAATTTATCCTTTGCCAGATTCTGAAACAAAGATTGCAAGAGTTAAGGCTCAGGCCTTTGTTCAAAACGATTTAAAATGCGAAGCTCGTTTTTCAGTAGCAATTGTCAAAAAAGAGGCATTTGAGGAAAAATATAAAGAAAGATAAAATTAAAAGGATGGTCAAAAATCAAATAAAATTATTAAAAGAAAGAGCGGAAAAGTTTTATTTTTATGGAATTGAAGCTTTTAAAAACGGTGATTTTGAAATTTCAGCCTTTAATTTTGAGCAAACAGCTCAACTTTATCTAAAATATACCCTTTCACTCTTGATTGGCGATTTTCCAAAAACTCATGAATTAAGGAGATTAATGGAGGAAATAATAAAGGTGACCCAAAACAAAAAACTCTCAAAATTACTTAATGAACAACAAAATGTAATTTCTGACTTAGAAGTAGCTTATTTTACTTCACGGTATTTGCCTGCTACTTTTTATAAAAAGCAGGTTGAGAATATGAAAAATTTCGTTGATAAACTAAAAGAAATTTTAAAAACTCTATGGACCTAGTTGATCTACTTTTAGAAGAAAAAAGAGAAAAAGAAAAGTATTTTAAAGAGCCTGAAAAGTACGTCAAAAAAATAAAGAAAAAAGCAAAAGAAATTTTAAAAAAAGTAAGAGTTTTTCTTTTTGGTTCGATTGTTAGAGGAGATTTTCTTTTTAGTTCAGATATTGATGTTTTAGTTGTTAGTGACAATTTTAAAGAAGAGGAAAAGGGAAAAATTATTGCTCAACTTTTAAATGAAGTTGGTTTTTTTTCTCCTTTTCAAATTCATTTAGTTAAAAATAAAGATTTTGAAAACTGGTACAAAAAATTTATTAAAAAAGGAGAAATTAAAGAAGTAAAATGAAAAGGTGAAATTAAAAAACAAAAATTATGCTTTTTTTAACTCAAAAAGAGGTTCAAAAAATTTTGCCCTTAGAACAAATTAAAAAGGTAGTCAATGCGATGGAAAAGGCTTTTTCTGATTTTGCTCAAGGAATAGCTCAAATGCCACCAAAAATGTATCTTATTTTTGAAGAATTTGATGGAGATTTAAGAATCATGCCCTCTTTTTCAAAAAAACTTTTGATGGCAGGGACAAAGATTGTTAATGTTCATCCTCAAAATCCAAAAAAGAAATTACCTTCTGTAATGGCAGTGATTATTTTAAACGATCCAAAAACAGGACTACCTTTGGCTTTAATGGACGGAACTTGGATTACTGCAATGAGAACTGGAGCAGCTTCTGCAGTTGCTACAAAGTACTTGGCAAGAAAGAACGCAAAAACCTTGGGTGTGGTTGGTGCTGGATTTCAAGCAGTAACTCAAATTGTTGGTATTTCGAAAGTAAGAAAGTTAAAAGAGATTTCAGTGTACGACATTAAAGAAGAAGCAGTTGAGAAATTGGCAAAAATTTTGTCAAAAGAAAAAATCAAAATTAAAAAAGGAAAATTAGAAGAAGTTTGCCAAAAAGATATTCTAGTTACTGCAACCCCATCAAGAGAGCCTGTGGTAAAGAAAGAATGGATAAGAGCCGGTACTCACATTAACGCCATTGGAGCTGATGCTCCAGGAAAAGAGGAATTGGATCCTGAAATTTTAAAAGAAGCTAAAATTGTTGTAGATTGTTTAGAGCAAGCAGAACATTCTGGAGAAATAAACGTTCCTTTAGAAAAAGGATTAATTAAAAAAGAAGATATTTTTGGTGAGCTTGGGGAAATAGTCTCTGGAAAAAAGCCAGCCAGGGAAAGCGAAGATGAAATTACAATTTTTGATTCAACAGGCCTTGCAATTCAAGATCTCTATACTGCAACCTTAGTTTACAAAGAAGCAAAAAGGAAAAAAATTGGAAGAGAAATAAAAATTATTTAACATGGATTTTTCAAAAAACAGAGTTTGCCAACTATTGAACATTAAATATCCTATCATTCAAGGGGGAATGGCAGGGATTTCTGAATCAAATTTGGTTTCTGCAGTATCTAATGCAGGAGGTTTGGGAGTGATTGGTTCTGGATTGATGCCACCTTCTTGGTTAGAAAGAGAGATTAAATTAACAAGAGAGAAGACAAAGAACCCTTTTGGAGTGAATTTGTTCATGCAAAACCCAAAGGTTGAAGAGCTAGTTAGGGTTTTAATGAAAGAAAGACCCCCAGTCGTTTTTACAGGAGGTGGGAATCCCCTGCCAGTTTTTCCTTACTTGAAAATGGTAGGGATAAAAATAATTCCAGTGGTTCCTTCCCCAAGACTGGCAAAGAAAATGGAAGATAACGGAGCTGATGCTGTTGTGGTTTCTGGATGGGAGGCAGGAGGACATGTTGGAAAGAATACTTTGTTTTCTCTTTTAATCGAAACAAAAAAAATTGTAAAAATTCCAATAATTGCTGCAGGAGGAATCTATGATGGAAAAACAGCAAAAGCTGCATTTTTATTGGGAGCAGAAGGCATTCAAATGGGAACAAGGTTTTTAGCATCTAAAGAGTGCATTGCTTCTGAAGCCTACAAGAAAAAAATTGTTGAAGCAACGATGGATGACATTGAGGTTATTTTGTGGAATACAGGACATCCAATAAGAATAATAAAAAATTCTTGGTCAGAAAAAATTAAAAAAATTGAAGATAAAATCTTTCCTGAAGAAATTAAAGCAGAAAAAATTGCAGGGTCTTTGGGCGGTCAAAATGTTGAAGAAATTCCTCTTTTGGCGGGGCTATCAGCTGCTGGAATTTCTGAGATAAAATCCTCCCGAGAAATCATCGAAGAGATTGTTGAAGCAATCCGACAAATTTCTTCCCCAGGAATACTTTGAGAAAGTTATGAATAAAATTCTTAGTTGGTTTTGTTATATTTTTTTAAAACCGATTGTAAAATTAATTTGGATAAAGGAAGTGAAAGGAATTGAAAATATTCCCAAAACAAATTTCATTTTAGCAGCCAATCACCAAAGTCACTGGGATCAAGTAATCACAGGTTATTTGTGCGTTCCTCGAAGATTTACTTATTTGGGCCAAATTGATAAATATTCTGGTATCGAAGGTTTCTTAAGAAATTTACTCTATTTTCTGGCAGGAGTTATTCCAATTCATCGTTACAACGAAGAATCTAAAAAGAAAGCAATTAAAGAATGCGCTAAAAGATTAGCAAAAGGAGACATTTTAATTATGTACCCTGAAGGAACAAGGTCAAGAAATGGTAAGATTCATGAGGGAAAGTCTGGAATTGCCAAAATTTATCTTACAACCGGAATTCCAATTTTACCTGTTGCGATCAAAGGAAATTTTGAAATAATGCCTCCCGGAAAAAAAATTCCAAGGTTTAAAAAAATTGTCAAAATCAACATTGGAAAACCCTTGGAATTTAAACAAGAATTAGAAATTGCACACAACCTAAATTCTCAATCACCAGAATATAAAGAGATTTGTCAAAGAATAACTCAAAAAGTAATGGAAGAAATTAAAAAACTTTTTGAAAAAATATAACTATACTTATATGCTCAAATACTTTGCTTGTTTTAGTAAATGGTTTTTGGCACCTATCATTGAATTGTTTTTTTTATAGTGTCTATTTTGGGAAAAAGATAATATGCCCAAAGCTGGAGGCTTTATAATTGCTGCCAACCATAATTCTGGCTTAGACCATTTTTAATAGGTTCAACCTTTAAGGAAGGGGTTAGAAGATATCCATTTTGTAGGAAAAAAGGTTTCAACGGAATACTAAGGTTACCCTTAGATTATTTTGCTCAACCTATAGTCTTTCACCCAAAAAATTTTCCACGAAAAATTCTTTTTGAAGCAATGCCTACTTATCTTCAAAAGAAAAAAATTTTGGTAATATATCCAGAGGGAGATAACAAGAGAAAAAAGAACTTTTAAGAAGAAAGATAGGAGTAACGCTGAACTCTTGTTAAAAAGTAAAATCTTGTGTTACCTATTGGAATATCAAGGATGGAGAAAACAAAACGGAAGATTAAAATCGGAAACTCAATTTCTTGGGGACAATTTAACAATATTACCGACTTTCAAAAAATCACAGACCAAATTATAAAAGAAATTGCTAAATTATCCAACAAAATATACCCATATGGAGATTAAAAAAGTTTTAATTGCAAATAGAGGGGAAGTAGCTCTGAGAATTATTAGAACTTGCAAAGAAATGGGGATTAAAACTGTAGCTCTTTGCCCTGAGAAGGGGCAAGAATCAAATTTCATCGAAACCTCTTTGGCAGATGAATTTTACTATTTAGAAAGAGAAGGAGCAAAGGGTTACTTGGATATTAAACGAATTCTAGAAATTGCAAAAAAAGCAAAAGTTGACGCTATTCATCCAGGTTATGGATTCTTGGCAGAAAACTGGCTTTTTGCAAAACTTTGCGATAAAAATAAAATCAAATTTATCGGCCCCCATTATTCTATTTTGAAAAAATTAGAAGATAAGCTCGAAACGAAAAAATTAGCCAAAAAAATTGGAATTCCTACCCTGCCCATGAGTGAAGACTCTATTAATTCTCTTAAGGATCTTAGAAAATGGATCATGAAAATTAAACCTCCATTTGTGTTAAAAGCAAGAAAAGGAGGAGGAGGAATAGGAATTAGGAGCGTTAATGGTGAAATTTCTATTGGAGAAGTATTTACTTTAGCCCTAGGAATAAGAAAACAAATGTCAGTGGCTTTTTCAGATACAGAATTTTTCCTTGAAAAATATTTACTAAATGCAAGACATATTGAATTTCAGATTTTAGCTGATGGAGAAAAATTTTTACATTTGGGAGAAAGAGAATGTTCAATTCAAAGAAGGTTTCAAAAAATACTAGAAGAATCTCCTTCGCCCTTTCTGGATGAAAAAACTAGAGAAAAAATGGTAAATTGTGCAATCAAGTTTGCTAAAGAGTTAAAATATACTACCGTAGGGACGGTCGAGTTTTTAATCGATCAAGATAAGAATTTTTATTTGTTGGAAGTTAATCCCAGATTACAAGTTGAACATCCAATTACTGAAGTAAGAACAAAAATAGATTTAGTAGAACACCAAATAAGAATTTCTCAAGGGGAAAAGATCAATTTTTCTCAAGAAGATGTTGTTTTTGAAGGATGGGCTATTGAAGCAAGAATTTGCGCGGAAGATCCTTCTCAAAACCTCAAACCTTCTACAGGAAAAGTTGAGAAATATTTACCTCCGGGTGGTCAGGGAATTTTTATTCATACTTTTTTACACGAAGGCCAGGAAATTCTTCCATACTTTGATTCGCTTTTAATGAAATTGATAGCTTACGGCAAAGAAAGAAAAGAGGCGATTTCTAAATTAAAGAGAGCTATTGAAGAAACGGTTATTGAAGGAGTGAGCACCAACATTCCTTTTTTCAAAATTTTACTAGAAGACGAGGATTTTATAGCTGGAAATTTTACCACCGAATTTATTGAAAGAAAAAAATTATTAGAAAAAATTAAAGGAATTCAACCATCAAAACCAATCTTTATACCCAAGAAAGAACTCTCTGAAAAAGAAATTGCAGAAATTGTTTTTAAAATATATCAATCGCTTAAAAGAGAAAAAGAAACTAAAGCAGAGATTTCAAATTGGCAACTTGCAGAGAGATTAAAAATGTTTGATTAATGTTATGAAGTTTTCAATAAAAATAGGAGAAAAAGAGTATCTGATAGAAATTTTAGAAGAAGAAGAGGGAGTGAAAATAAAAGTTGGAGAAAAAGAGTTCTTTTTTAGGGAAGAAGAAAAGTTTTTGGCAAAAAGTAAAATTGAGAAAAAAGAGTTTAAAGAAAAGAAAATACTAGCTCCAATTGCTGGGGTTATTTCTGATATCTTTGTTAAAGAGGGAGATTTTATAAAGAAGGGACAAAAACTTTTTTTTCTTTCTGCAATGAAAATGGAGAATGAGATTTTGTCAGATTTTGAAGGAAGGGTGAAAAAAATTTTTGTAAACAAAGGAGAAAGCGTTAAAAAAGACCAAACTCTTCTCATTGGAGAATGAAAATTTTAGAATTTGAGAAAATAGATTCTACTCAAAAAAAAGCAAAAGAAATCGTGCACCAAGCAGAACCTTGGACTGTTATACTTGCTAAAGAACAAACATCAGGCTATGGAAGAAAAGGAAATTTTTGGTACTCTCCAAGAGGCGGCCTTTATTTTTCAATCATTCTACCAAAAACAGGAATAGAAGATGTACAAATTTTAACCATTTTAACAGCTTTTGTTGTTGCAAAAATCTTAAAAGAAGATTTTGGATTAGAACCTCTTTTAAAACTCCCTAACGATGTTTTAGTAAACAACAAAAAAATATGTGGCATTTTAACAGAAAATATAATTTTAGGAAGAGAAACCAAAAATTCGATTATAGGAATTGGTTTAAACACCAACGTTGAAAGCTTTCCAGAAGAGTTGAAAGAAAAGGCAACCTCTCTTAGAATTGAATTACAAAAAGAGGTCGACCAAAAGACAATATTCCAGAAAATTTTAAAAGAGCTCAAGAACTATTTTAAGGCTATAACTTAAAATTCCTTGACAAAAACTTTTACTTTTCTGTATCATTTTCTTATTATTAGTTGAGATCTCAATATGGGAGTCCCTCAAATTGAATTAGTTCCTGAAAAAATTTTTGAAATTTTTAATTTCCCAATAACTAATACTTTTTTTCTAAACTTAATGCTTGCTTGTTTTCTATTTTTGTTTTTTTATTTTGGTCTAATGAAGAGGAAAATTATTCCAAACTATTTTCAGGCTTTTTTAGAATGGATATTGGAAAGTTTATTGAATTACTTAAATGGCATTACTGGTGAAAGAAAAAAAAGTTTGGAAATTTTTCCATTATTTGCTACCACTTTTCTTTTTATTTTATCTTCGAATTTAATCGAAATTTTTCCAGGCCTTGGGGTTTTTCACATTCTTCGTTCTCCTAGTTCTGATTTGAATTTCACCATGGGAATAGCTATAATTTCAATGGCTTATGTACATTTGCTAACAATGAAAAAATTAGGGGTTTTTAATCATTTGAAAAAATTTTTTAATTTTAAAAATCCCCTCCTCTTTTTTATAGGGATTCTTGAAGGAATTAGTGAAATTATTAGAACCTTTTCTTTAGCTATTCGACTTTTCGGAAATTTATTTGCCGGCGAAGTGTTATTAATGATCACTTGTTATCTTTTTTCATTTATTTTACCTCTCCCCTTTTTAGGTCTAGAAATATTCGTATGTTTTGTTCAAGCATTGATTTTTTCATCTTTATTGGTAATATTTTATGCAGTACACACAGAACATCCAGAATAAAAAATTAATTTATGCTTTAAGCCTGGGAAGTCAACTCGGATTGTTAATTTCCTTGCCGTTAGTTGGCTTTTTGGTATTGGGTATCTTTTTGGACAGGAAATTTCACACTTTCCCCATTTTTCTTATGTTAGGAACCATTTTGGGTATAGTGAATACCTTCCTTGAAACATACTATTTCATTTTACCTTTTTTAGAAAGAAAGGTCGGGAAAAAATAAATTTAAATTTCTATGGAAGGAATAGTATTAAAAGATATTGCCAGTGCCTTAACAATTACCATCGGAGCAATTGCTCCGGCAATTGCAATAGCACAAATCGGATCAAAAGGAGTGGAAGCATTGGGGAGGAATCCAGATGCAGCTTCTAAAATCCAGACAGGAATGATTTTAGGAATTGCCTTTGCCGAGGCAATTGCAATTTATGCTTTGGTGATTGCAATTTTAATCAAATTTGTTTGAGTAATCCATGGAATTGTTAAAACACTTAGGGATTAACTGGAAAGTTTTGATTGGCCAGGGAGTCAATTTTTTGATTCTTCTTTTTTTGATGAAAAAAATCGTTTATCCCAAATTTTTTAATCTTTTGAAAGAAAGAAAGGAAAGAATAGAAGAAGGAATGAAAAAAATCGAGGAGGCAGAAAAGAAAATTACAATGGCAGAGGCTCAAAGAGAAAAAATTCTACAAGAAGCCAAAGAAAAAGCTCAACTAATCATTCAAGAGGCTCAAGAATTAGCTAAAATTAAAGAATCTAAAATTTTGGAAATGGCAGAAAAAGAAAGAGAGAAAATTATAGAAGAAGCTAGACAGATTGGAAGAGAGGAAATTGAAAAATTAAAAGAAAATTTTTTGAGGAAAAATTTAGAAATGAGTTTGATCTTAACTGAAAAAATTCTCTCAAAGAAGATAGATCTTAAGGAAGATAAAAAGCTGATAATGAAATTGTTAAATCGATTTGAAAACTATGAAAAATGAAGTTGAAAAATTGGCAGATTTAATCTTTAAGATTTCGAAACAAAAAAAGAGAAAAGAACTCATAGCTAGGGCACTCATTAAAATTTTGAAAGAAAAAAGAAAACTTCACTTACTACCGAAACTCTTAGAGGAAATTAAAAAAAGGATAAAAACAGAGGAAACCATTTTGGTTTTAGCAAGAGAGTTTGACGAAAAAGAAATAAAGGAGATAAAAGAAAAAATAGAAAAGATTTTAGGAAAAGAAGTAAAAATTAAACTTAACAAAGAAATTATTGGCGGCTTTCTTATTAAAAATATCAACTATTTAATCGATGCCTCAGTCAAAGGTTTTCTTAATAAATTAAAAAAACACCTATGGAAATTTATGACATCTTAAAAAGAGAATTGGAAAAGTTAGAGATTAAAGTAGAAAAAAAAGAAATCGGCGAAGTTTTAGAAATAAAAGATGGAATAGCAAAAATTTCTGGTCTAAAGGATGTTGAAAATTTCGAACTTATAAAGTTTGAAAGGGTTGATACCGGAGGAGTAGTGTTAAACCTAGAGAAAGAGAATGTTGGTGCAATTGTTTTGGGGGATTTTTCAAAAATTAAAGAAGGAGATATTGTAACAAGAGAAAAAAGAATTCTTTCTGTGCCAGTGGGAGAAAAAATGATAGGGAGAATAATAGACCCTTTAGGAAATCCTTTAGATGGAAAAGGAAAAATCGAACCTAATGCTTTTTTCCCAATAGAAAAAATAGGTCCTAGCGTTGTTGACAGAGAACCAGTGAATTCCCCTCTTCACACTGGCATTAAGTTAATAGATGCTTTAATACCAATTGGCAGAGGACAAAGATTAGTTTTTTTGGGAGATAGAACCACCGAAAAATCTTCCTGGGCTTTAACTTTGATTTTGAACCAAAAAAGGGAAACAAAAAGACCAATTTGTATCTACGTTGCGATAGGAAAAAAAGAGGCAGAAATCGCTAGAATTTATGAAATGTTTAAAAGAGAGGGGGTTTTAGATTACACAATTTTTGTTTCAGCATCAGCCTCAATGCCAGCCTCTTTTTGGTATTTGGCACCTTATTCAGGTTGTGCTCAGGGAGAATACTTTATGGAAAAGGGGGAAGACGTTTTAATCATTTATGATGATTTAACTAATCACGCACACTCTTGGAGACAAATTGCTTTAATTTTAAGAAGACCTCCTGGAAGAGAGGCCTATCCAGGAGATATTTTTTATTTACATTCAAGATTATTGGAAAGATCTGCAAAATTGAATAAAGAAAAAGGAGGAGGATCCTTAACTGCCATTCCTTTGATTGAAACCCAAGAGGGAGATATTGCTACTTTTATTCCTACTAATGTTATTTCAATTTGTGATGGACAAATTTACTTTGATTACTCTCTTTATCTTAAAGGACAAAAACCAGAAATAAGCATCGGCCTTTCTGTTTCTAGAGTAGGTTCTGCTGCCCAAACAAAGGCAATGAAGAAAGTAGCTGGAAGGTTAAAATTGGAACTGGCACAATTTTTAGAATTGGAAAGATTTTTAGAATTTATAGAAGAAGTTGATCCAGAAACAAGAAAAAAATTAGAAAGGGGAAGAAGAATTCTTGAGGTTTTAAAACAAGAAAGCCTAAAACCCTTAAGCTTCGAAAAAGAAGTAGTTTCCATCTATGCAGCAGTGGAAGGATTTTTAGATAAAATTCCCCTTGAAAAAGTAAAACAATTCGAAACAGAATTACATCAAAAAATTGAAGAAGAAAAACCCGAAATTTTCCAAGAAATTGTCAACTCTGGAGATTTAGATGAAAAAATTCTCAGGGAGTTGAATAAGGTTATTGAAAACCTTTTGAAAGAATATGAAAGCCAGAGACGTTAAGCGAAAAATAATTTCAATAAAAAATTTTAATGAAATCACCTACGCCCTTTGTTTAATTTCAATGATAAAAATGAAAAGAGCTCAAAAAATGGTGTTGGAAACAAAACCATTTATTGAGATAGTATTTGAAATCCTTGGGGAATTGGTGAACCGAGAGGAGGATATTAAAGGTACAATTTATTTCAAAGAAAATCAGGGAAAAAATTTGGCTGTAGTAATCGCTTCTGATAGAGGTTTTTGTGGAGCTTATAACCGAAACATTCTTAATTTTGCTCAAAGAGAAATTGAAAAGCTTGGAAACACTGAGGTCTTTCCTATTGGGAAAAAGGCGATAAAATTTTTCAAAAAAAGAAATTTTAAAATCTCAGATAAAATTTTTGGAATCGGTGATTTCGGAGAACTTGAAGAAACAAAACCAATAGCTGATAAACTGATTGGCTATTTTAAACAAGGAAATTACCAAAAAATATTTATTTTCTACACAAGGTTTGTATCACCATTTTTGCAAAAACCTGCCAAAATTCAACTTCTTCCCCTTTCTTCTGAAATGTTAAATGAATTATTCAAAGAACATAAAATGGAAATTAAAAAGAGCCTATTTGTTTTGTTGGAGCCCTCTCCAAGAGAAATTTTGGAAAACCTAGTTCCTCAATTGATTAGGTATTTAGTTCATTATTCAGTTTTACAAGCTAACGCTTCTGAACATTCAGCCAGAATGTTAGCGATGAAAAGAGCTACTGAAAACACAAAAGAAATCATTAAAAAGTTAACTTTAAAATATAATAAATGTAGACAAACAGAAATTACTAACGAGGTTTGCGAAATATCTTTAACAAAAGAAGCAATTCAATAATATGGCAAAAATAATTCAAATTGTAGGACCAGTAGTTGATGTACAATTTGACGAAGAAGAAAAAATTCCTTCTTTGTTGAACGCCCTGAAAGTAAAGAAAAATAAATTAGTTTTAGAGGTTGAACAACACATAGGAGAAAAAATTGTAAGATGCTTAGCTTTAGGACCAACTGAAGGATTAAAAAGAGGAGATGAGGTAGAGGATACAGGGAGCTGTATTAAAGTACCAGTGGGGAAAGAAGTTTTAGGAAGAGTTTTGAATGTTCTGGGAGAACCCATAGACAAAAAGGGAGAAATTAAAGCCAAAGAATTCTGGCCAATTTACAGAGAGGCTCCTTCCTTGAGAGAACAAAAAACAAAAATTGAAATTTTAGAGACTGGAATAAAAGCAATCGATCTTTTAGCCCCAATTCCAAAAGGAGGAAAAGCTGGACTTTTTGGGGGAGCGGGCGTTGGAAAAACTGTACTAATTCAAGAACTAATTAGAAATGTAGTGGAAGTTCACAAAGGGTACTCTGTTTTTGTGGGGATTGGAGAAAGATCTAGGGAAGGGAATGATATTTTGATCGAGATGGAAAAATCTGGAGTTTTAAGAAATTGTTGCTTAATTTTTGGACAGATGAACGAACCTCCAGGGGTAAGATTCAGAGTAGGATTTTCTGGTTTGACGGTTGCTGAATACTTTAGAGATGTTGAAAAAAAGAGTGTTTTACTTTTTATCGACAACGTCTTCCGATACATTCTTGCAGGATGTGAAGTATCAGCACTTTTAGGGAGAATTCCTTCTCAGACTGGTTATCAACCTACCCTTTCAAGCGACATCGCTCAATTGGAAGAAAGAATTACTTCTACCGAATCTGGGTCCATTACTTCCTTTCAGGCAGTTTATGTGCCAGCAGATGATTTAACAGATCCTGGAGTGGTATCAGTTTTTTCACATTTGGACGCTTCGATAGTATTATCAAGAGAAATTGCTGACTTGGGTATTTATCCTGCAATTGATCCTTTAGCGAGTTATTCAAAAATTTTAGACCCGAAAATTGTTGGAGAAGAACATTATTTTGTAGCAAACGAAGTGAAAAGAATTTTAAAGAGGTATCAAGACTTAAAAGACATCATTTCAATTTTAGGATTGGAAGAATTGTCAGAAGAGGATAAAATCTTAGTTTACCGGGCAAGGAAAATCCAAAAATTTCTTTCTCAACCATTCCATGTTGCCGAAGTTTTTACCGGCAGAAAAGGAAAATATGTACCACTTAAAGAAACTATCTACTCTTTCAAAAAAATCATCTCAGGAGAAATGGATGAGAAAAGAGAGGAAGATTTTTACATGAAAGGTGGCATTGAGGAGGTTTAATCAATGTTAGTTAAAATCGTTACATTAGATAGAATAGTTTTAGAAAAAGAAATTGATTCAATAATCGTTCCTGGAATTCAAGGGCAATTGACTATTTTACCCCATCATATCCCCTTGATCTGCCCTTTAACAAGAGGGAAAATCAAAATAAAGAGTAAAGAGGAAGAAAAAATTATTGAGATCGATGACGGGATTTTAAAGGTCGATAAAGAAGGGGCTAAAATTTTAGTATTTCTCCATGGATATTGAACATAGAATTGAAAAATTAAATCAGAAGTTGAAAGAACTTGAGAAACCAGAATTTGTAGAAAAACAACATCAAAAAGGAAAATTAACCGCGAGAGAAAGAATAAATTTGCTTTTAGACCCTGGCAGTTTTGTTGAATTGGACCCTCTTGTCGAAAGTAGATCTGAATATTTAAAAGCAAAATATAAAGAAGAGAAATTTCCAGGAGATGCAGTGATTACTGGATTTGGAAAAATTAACGGTCGTCAGGTTTTCGTTTTTTCTCAAGATTTTTCAAAAGTTGGAGGGACTTTAGGTGAAATGCATGGAGAAAAAATTGTAAAAGTTTATCAATTGGCTCGAAAAAACGGATGCCCAATTATCGGAATTTACGATTCTGGAGGAGCAAGAATTCAAGAGGGGATTTTTTCTTTAAACGGTTACGCAAAAATTTTCAAAGAACAAGTTTTAGCCTCTGGAGTAATTCCTCAAATTGCTATAATGACGGGGCCTTCTGCAGGAGGGGCCTGCTATGCTCCTGGTCTTTCAGATTTTATTTTCATGGTTGAAAACATTTCTTTTATGTTTATCACAGGTCCCGATGTTATTAAAAAAGTTTTAGGTGAGGATATTTCTTTTGAAGAATTAGGAGGGGCGAAAGTTCACTTCCAAAAATCAGGATGCGCCCATTTTGTGTTTAAAACCGAAGAAGAATGTTTTTTAGGGGTGAAAAAGTTACTCTCTTTTTTACCTCAAAATAATTTAGAAAACCCCCCAAAAAAAACTGGAATCTTATCAGAAATTTTTGAAAAAGAAGAAAGCTCGAGACTTTTAGAAATTTTACCAGAAGAAGAAAAAGGGTATGAAATGCGAGAAGTAATAAAAGAAATTTTTGATAGAGGAAGTTTTTTTGAAGTTCATGAAGGTTTTGCTCCCAATGCAATCGTAGGCTTTGCAAGATTAGCAGGGTATAGCGTAGGGGTGGTTGCTAATCAACCCAAAATTTTAGCAGGAGTTTTAGACATTGATTCTTCAGATAAAATCGCAAGATTTGTTAGATTTTGCGACTGCTTTAATATTCCGCTTATCAACCTTGTCGATACACCTGGATATTTACCCGGAAAGGATCAAGAATCAGGAGGAATTATTAGACATGGAGCAAAAGTTTTGTACGCTTTTGCAGAGGCTACCGTTCCAAAAATTTCATTAATTCTAAGGAAAGCTTTTGGCGGAGCTTACATTGCTTTAGCATCCAGAAATCTAGGTTACGATTACGTTTTAGCCTGGCCAACAGCTCAGATTTCGGTAATGGGACCAGAACAAGCGGTAAAAATCCTTTATAAAAAAGAAATTTCCCAAGCTAAAAACCCTGAAGAATTTGAAAAAGAAAAAATCAAGGAGTTCAAAGAAATATACCTTGACGTTTTTAACGCTGCAAAAGAAGGTCATGTGGATATGATTGTTAATCCAATCCATACTCGAAAGATTCTAATTAAATGTTTAGAATCAATAATTCAAAAAAGAGGAGAAAAAGTACCTCGGAAACACGGAAACATTCCCTTATAAAAATTGGCATTATTGGAATAGGTAGAACAGGAGCTATGTTTTTTCAAGAACTTAAGGATTCTTTTGATGTTTGGGGGATCTCGACAAAAGAGGATATTGACTTAATCAAAAAGGGGAAAGTGTGGATAAAGAAAGACAATGAAAAATCTCCTTTAGAGGGAAATTTAATTTCAGGTGAAGAATTTAATCTTTCTTTAGATTTTTTGTTCATTACAGTGAAAAACCCTGTTTCTCCCATAATTTCTTTCTATTTTAAAATCATCCGCGAAAAAAAATTAAAGCTTCCCGCAATTTTTCTTTCTCAAAATGGAATCGAAGCGGGAGAAGAGGCAATTTCTGTCTTAAAAGAAATTTTTGAAGAAAAAGTAAAAGAAATTCCTATTTTCAGGATTTCTCTTTTCAATCCAGTGGACAAAGAGAGAGAAGAGGAAAGAATTTATATTTCTTATTCCTTACCGGTAAAAATGGCAATTTCCCAGATTCACGGACCAAAAATAGATGTTTCTTCAATTTTTGATAAAGAAAAATTCCATGTATTCTTTGTAGATTCTAAGAACTCAAAAAACATGGAATATTCCAAACTTTTTTTGAACCTAATAGGAATTCCTTCCGCAACCTACGGTTTCACGGTTAAAGAAGGTTTCTGGAAAAAAGAAATTTTCAAGGAAGAAATTTTAGCCTTAAGAGAATACAAAAAAATTGTAAAAATGTATGGAGGAAAATTTTTGAATTTTCCAGGATATCCGGTGAAACTTTTTTCTTTTTTAATTTCTCTCCCGATTTCTTTTTTAATGCCTTTTCGACAAATTCTTGCTACTAAAATAGAGAAAAAGAGAGAAGGAAAAAAGAAAGATTTAGATGAAATAGATTATTACACTGGAGCAATTTTAAAATTGGCAAAAAAAATAAAGGTCAAGACGCCGATTAATTCAAAAATTTTAGAAAGAGTTAAAAATGAAAGAAATTTTAATTTTAGTTAATTCTTATCTTTTAGGATCAATTCCCTTTGGGTTTATTTTCACGAAAATTTTTACTAAAAAAAACATCCTAGAAATTGGTTGGAGAAAAACCTCAGGATCAAACGTTTTTAGACATGCTGGGTTCATCCCTGGTGCTTTAACTGGAATCTGCGATATTTTGAAAGGCACTTTAGCAGTATATTTGGCAAAAAAACTCAGCCTTTCTCTTGAAATTCAATCGCTTTGCGCCCTTTTTGCAGTAATAGGACATAATTGGTCAATATTTCTAAAATTTGCAGGTGGAAGAGGTATTGGTACTTTTATAGGAACTTTCTTGATTTTAGCACCAAAAATTCTTTTATACTCTTTAGTTCCCCTTTTATTTTTTGCCCTGATTTTGGATACTTCAATTGCAACGATTTTATTTTTACTCACTGCAATTTTTCTTTCTCTTTCCACAAAGGTTTTAATTTTTACTCTACCTGTTTTCTTTTTTATTCTTTTGAAAAGACTAAGTCCAATAAGCGAATTATCAAGGAACAACAAAAAATTAATCCTTTCTAGGTTAATTTTTGATGATGAAACTTTTCATCAAATGAGAATTAAAAAATTCTTTGAACGTTTGACTAAAAAGTAAATATTTCATAAAATTAAAATTATGGAACTGAAAGAAATTAAAGCTGCTATCGCTCAAATTTCAGAAGAAAGAGGAATCCCTTTTGAAAAGGTTATTGAAACCTTTGAACAGGCTTTAGCTTCTGCTTATAAAAAAGAATACGGGAAAAAAGGACAACAAATTAGATCAAAGATTAATTTAGAAACTGGGGAGATAAGTTTTTGGCAAGTAAAAATGGTGGTAGAGGAGAAAGATGTAAAAGAGGGAAAAATCAAATTCAATCCAGAAAAGCATATCCTTTTGGAGGAAGCAAAAAAAATCAAACCAGAAATAAAAGTTGGGGAAGAATTAATAATTCCTCTGGAAACTCAAAAAGACTATGGAAGAATTGCCGCCCAAACTGCAAAACAAGTAATTTTACAAAGATTAAAGGAGATAGAAAGAGAGCTGACGTTTGAAGAATTTAAACAAAAAGAAAGCCAAATAGTTTCGGGAATAATTCAAAGAGTAGAGCCTAGGACAGTTTATATGAACATTGGAAAAACTGTTGGAATTTTACCAAAAGAAGAGCAAGTGCCGGGAGAATTCTACAGACCAGGACAGAGATTAAGAGTTTTTGTTTTAAGAGTTGAAAAAACTCCAAAAGGGCCTTCGGTAATTTTATCAAGATGTCATCCAAAACTTGTTTCAAAATTATTTGAGTTGGAGGTTCCAGAAATTCAATCAGGACAGGTTGAAATAAAATCGATAGCAAGAGAAGCAGGTTCTAGAACAAAGATTGCAGTAGCTTCTAAGGCAAAAGAAATAGATCCAATAGGAGCAATGGTTGGGCATAGAGGGACGAGAGTGGGGGCTGTGATTAATGAATTAGGAGGAGAAAAAATTGATATTATTTTATATTCGGACAAACCTGAAGAATACATCGCAAACGCTCTTTCTCCAGCTAAAGTTTTAGAAGTGAGAATTTTACCAAAAAACAAGGCTTTGGCTATTGTTCCAGAAGATCAGTTGTCCTTGGCAATTGGAAAAGATGGTCAAAACGTAAGATTAGCTGCTAAATTAACAAATTGGAAAATTGATGTTAAATCAAAAAGCGAAGTTGAAAAAGGGCAAGAAGTATCTTAAGATAAAAGTATGGCAACCTTAATTCCAATGGTCATTGAAAAAACCCCCTATGGGGAAAGGGCCTATGATATTTATTCTCGTTTACTGAAAGAACGGATAATATTCCTGGGAGGTCCGATTACTGATCAAACGGCAAATTCAATAATTGCCCAGCTTTTGTTTTTAGCCTCTAAAGATCCAGAAAAAGAAATTCAATTTTACATCAATTCGCCTGGCGGAGTAGTAACTGCGGGTTTGGCAATTTACGACACGATGCAATATATTCAATGTCCAATTTCAACAGTTTGCGTAGGAATGGCAGCTTCAATGGCAGCTACTCTCTTGGCTGCCGGAACAAAAGGAAAAAGATATGCCTTGCCAAATTCAGAAATTATGCTTCATCAAGTAATGGGAGGAGTTACTGGAGAGGCAATAGAAATAGAGATTACTGCAAGACAGATAATGAAAATAAAAGATAAAATAAACAAAATTTTATCAAAGCATACCGGACAACCATTAGAAAAAATAGAAAAAGATACTGACAGGGACTTTTATTTGAGCGCTGAAGAGGCTAAAGAATATGGAATAATAGATGAGGTTATTCAACCAAAGAAAACAACATGAAAAAAATTATTTTAAAAATTTATGGCCCCAATTTATTACCTTCTTTCGACAATATTTTCCCTATGTTTGGGAGCTGTTTTAGGCTACTTTTACTTTGTTAAGAAAGGAGAAAAGTCTCTAAAAGAAAAACTCCAAAAAGCTAGAGAGGAGGTTGATTTAATTTTAAAAGAAACAGAGAGAAAAAGGAAGAAAAAGGAAAAAGAAATTTTAGAAAAAGAAGAACTCTTGAATAGAAAGGAATCTTTTTTAAAAAGAAAGAGTTCTGAGGTTGAAAAAAAGGAACTGGAATTAAAAGAGGAATTAGAAAGATTAAAGAAAGAAAAAGAAGAAGTAGAGAATTTGAAAAAACAAATCCAAGAAAAGCTCGAAACAATTGCTGGAATAAAAAAAGCAGATGCTAAAAAAGAAATTCTAAAAGAAGTAGCAGAAGAAATAAAAAAGGAAGAAGAAGAAATCAAAAAAGAGATTTTAGAAAGAATTCAAAAATTAGAAGAAGAGGGAGAAGAAAAATTTCAAAAAAGAGCCAGGGAAATTTTAGCTACAGTGATTCAAAGATTAACTCTTCCTGTTGTTCAAGAAATAACTACCTCTACTGTTCTTTTACCCAGCGAAGAAGTGAAAGGAAAAATAATTGGAAAAGAGGGAAGGAATATTAAGACATTAGAGAATTTAACAGGAGTGGAAATAATTATTGACGAAACTCCAGAAACGGTAACAATTTCCTGTTTTGATCCAATAAGAAGACAGATTGCGAAATTAGCCTTGGAAAAACTAATAAAAGATGGTAGAATTCAGCCAGCAAAAATCGAAGAGAAAGTAGAAGAAGCAAAAAGAGAAATTAATGAACAAATAAAAGAAGCCGGCGAAATGGCAGCTATGGAATTGGGATTAGTAGGCATAGATCCTAAACTCTTGCAAATTTTAGGAAGATTAAAATTTAGAACCTCTTATGGACAAAACGTACTTTTACATTCAATCGAGGTTGCTCTTTTGGCTGCTGGTTTGGCAGAAGAAATCGGAGCTAACCCACTAGTTTGTAAAAAAGCAGGTCTTTTTCATGATATTGGAAAAGCGATGGATTTACAAGTTGAAGGTTCTCACGTTGAGATTGGCATGAAAATTTTAGAAAAATTTGGTGTTGAAAAAGAAGTGATCGATGCAATGAAATCTCACCACGAAGAATATCCTTACGAATCAGTTGAAGCAGTATTAATTCAAGTAGCAGACCAAATTTCAGGAGCACGACCTGGAGCAAGAAAAGATACATTAGAAAATTACTTAAAAAGAATCTCTGAATTAGAAAAAATTGCCCTTTCTTTTCCAGGAGTAGAAAAAGCTTGGGCATTACAAGCAGGAAGAGAAATTAGAGTTTTTGTTAGACCAGAGGAAATTGACGATTTTGGGGCCAGGAAATTGGCAAGAGAAATTGCAAAAAGAATTGAGGAAGAATTGAATTATCCTGGAGAGATCAAGGTAACTTTAATTCGCGAAATGAAAGTGGTTGAGTACGCAAGATAAAGCTGGTTTTCTAGTTGGCTGGTTGTCTGGTTGTTTGGTAATTTTTGGTTTGCGGCTCAAAATTTGCGTTTTGGGCCGCATTTTTATTTTACGAAAAATATGAGGTATTGGGCGAGTGGTGGGATTGTAATAAAATTTCGGCGTTCTTTTAAAACTCAATTTTGAGTAAAACAAACAGATGTGGACCAATGGCGATGTTAGAAATTAGAACGATCGTCGTATTTTGTAACAAATCGGACAAATTAATATCAACTTCAACATTATGAGGCTATTTATAAGCTTGGTAATTGAACCTTGAGGATTAAATAAAAAAACAAATTTGAGAATTTCAGTTTTTCACAATTTCACAATTGTGAAATAGTGGAATAGGAGAAAATCTTTAATACTTTATCGCTTTAATTATCAATTTTTCATTAAATTCTCTTACATAATTTTGCCATGGTAAAAATCTGTAAGAGATTGATTAGGGTGTTTGAGCGGGAGAGGGGATGAGAAAAAAGGGATTAATTTTCTATTAAAGGAAGAGGGGTGACAGCGAGCCGATTACCCTTTGGGTAATGGCGCAGCGCCATGGAGGGGAGAAACCCTAGGTTTCTCCCCTATGGAGAAGTTGCCGAAGTGAGCTCATGTAAATTTATTTTACGATGAGCGAGCGCTGGCACGTCAGTGCCAGAAAGGCAAGTTCTAGGGGAGAGGGCGTTTGAGCGGGAGAGGGGAATCGAACCCCCGTACACGGCTTGGAAGGCCGTTGCACTACCACTGTGCTACTCCCGCATCGGGGTGCTGGGAATTGAACCCAGTCCACATCCTCCCAAGGGATGCGTACTGCCGTTATACTACACCCCGGTTATGATTTTATCTACCATTTTCTTTTATTAAAGTCAATCGTATAATTGAATAAT